>Ga0268265_10000010_pt1 | contig 370129 bp, 360 predicted proteins | sample KBSSwiS52_FD_190355 | JGI IMG/M metagenome (GOLD analysis project Ga0268265, IMG submission 190355) | Switchgrass rhizosphere microbial communities from Kellogg Biological Station, Michigan, USA - KBS Switchgrass S5-2 (SPAdes) (version 2) | ecosystem: Host-associated > Plants > Roots >... | reverse complement strand
CGCACCTAACCATCGTGTTCACCGCCCTGGCCGTCGCCCACTGCATGCAGGAACGCAGCGGTCTGGCCATCGCCAACGTCATCAAGCAGCTACGACCACTCCGGACCGCGACCATCACCATCAACGGTGCACGCCAAGCCTTTCCACCCGAAATCCCCGACCCTCAGCGCAAGATCCTCACCGACCTCGGAATCAAAGTGGCTTACTAAGCCAAATGTCCGAACTCAGGTCTAACAACTCGAAAGCTGTTGCCCCACACGGTATTTCGCCCAGCTGCCAGCCTGGTGCGACGTGGTGAATCGCCTTCACTCCGATGCGAGCGCCGCAGTGCGCAGCACTTTCTGAGCGCGATCCGTAAACGGATCAGACCAGACCCGTCGCGTCGAAGATCCACGACATGTCGCCCGCCATCAGGTCCTCCATCCAGGTGGCGGGCGCAGAGCCCTGCAGAGCGGCCATGTCCCAGTAGTCCTTCCAGATGGTGACCTTGCCATTCTCGACGCGGTGCACGCTGACGAAGTGCAACGTCGCAGTTTCTCCTGAAGTCCACACCCACGTCTCGGAATGCTCGTACATGACGTTCGTTCCGTCACTGAGCAGCAGCCCCTCGTGATTCTCGTACGACGCCAGCGGCGCGATGCCGAGCTTCAGCCGTTTGACGATGTCCTCTGGGCCCCGCGCCGCCAACGTCGGTCCGGTGGGTACGTCGAGGTAGATGCAGTCGTCACAGATGAACGACTTCAGCGACTCCCAGTCCCGCGCAGATAATGCCTTCCAGAGACCGACAACCGTGTCCTCAACCGTCATTCCGCCAACCAAACAGCAGGCGGCACGCGGTGTCAACGAAAACGGGGACACATTCTGGAAAATGTCTACTCGTCAGCAACGGCTAGGTCCACCCGTCGGGCACGCGGCCGTCGAGATCGGTGAAGCCGTACTCACGGGCGAGTTGTACGGAGCTCGCAGATCGCTGGTTCCACCGTGCTCGATCGGGGTCGGCTGCCATCGCCGCGACGCCGCGACCCACGAAGCGCGGACTCTCGGAATCGGCGAACGCACCGGGCGCGACGACACCGCCGTCACTGCGCTCCGGGTCCATTGCCTTCTGCCAGTCGGCCTCGCTGACGCCGTAGTTGTCCAGCATCATCTCCGAGCGCAACCAACCGGGCGTGACCGACACGGCGGTGCAGCCGAACGGCGCCAGCTCTTGGCCTTGGCTGAACGCGAGACGATTGACCGACACCTTCGCGAGGTCGTAGAACACCGACAGCCGGTAGTGCTCGGCGTTGAACTCGGCAGTTCCGTCCGTCACCTCGACGAGCAAGCCCCCGGGTTGGGCGACGAGCAGGGGGAGCAGGCAGTGCGACGTAATCAAGTGGGTGTCGACACCAAGGCGCAGCGTGCGCAGGCCGTCGTCGAGGTCCAGTTCCCACATCGGTCGGTTCCACGACGGCGGTGGCCCCTTGAGAATCTCGGCGCCCCAGATGTCGTTCACGAGGACGTCGATGTGGCCGTAGTCCGCCTTGACGCGATCGGCAAGAGCACGGACATGCTCGACGTCGAGGTGATCGGTGGGCACCGCGACGCCCTTGCCCCCAAGCTGCGTGACGAGATTCGCTGTCTCTTCGATGGTTTCGGGTCGGTCGTAGTCGGAGCGGAGGTCGGCGACCGAGCTACTGCGGCCCGTACACACCACCGTCGCACCGGCCTCCCCTAGGGCTGCCGCGATGCCACGTCCCGCTCCGCGCGTCGCGCCTGCAACCACCGCGACGCGATCCGCGAGAGCGGTGGGGGCAGCCTGCCGGGACATGTCGTTGAGTATCGCCCGGCAAGCAGATCCACAAGGTCGTGTTCAGAATTCCGCGGCATACTCGTCTAGGTGACTCCAATGCAGCGCTACATCGCCGAAGAGATCGCCACCGATCACGTCGACGGTCTGCTGTCCCGACGCGAGGCCCTCCGCAGGCTCGCACTCGTCGGCATGAGCGCCACCGCCGCGTCCGCGTTGATCGCCGCGTGTGGCGGCAGCGACAAGCCGGCAGCGAGTTCGTCTGCGACGTCGCCCAACGCGATGACTGCACAGCCGTTGCCTCCCGGCATCGAGAATGCCGTCGAGACGACGCCGATCACGTGGCCGGGGCCGAAGGGCGAACTGCAGGCTGCCTGGGCGCAGGCGACCGCGCCGAAGGGTGGTGTGCTGGTCATCCACGAGAACAAGGGACTCACCGATTGGGTGCGCTCGGTAGCGGGTCGGTTCGCAGGCATCGGATACTCGGCGCTCGCCATCGATCTGCTCTCGGCCCAGGGCGGAACGGCGACCTTCAAGGATCCGGCAGAAGCCACCGCCGCCCTAGGCAAGATGCCACCGGAGGATTCCCTCGCCGACTTGAAGTCCGGGGTGGAGGAGTTGCAGCGCCGAACACCGGGGGTGAAGGTGGCCGCCGTCGGATTCTGCATGGGTGGCGGGTTCGTCTGGCAGCTCCTCGCATCCGGCGAGCCGCAGTTGGCTGCAGCGGTGCCGTTCTACGGCCCGCTGCCCGACGGCGCGGACTTCGCGGGCTCGAAGGACGTCGCGGTGCTCGGGTTCTACGGCTCTGAGGATGCGCGGGTCACTGGCACCAAGGATGCGGCTCAGCAAGCCCTCGACAAGGCAGGCGTCGTGAACGAACTCGTCGTGGAACAAGGCGCAAACCACGCGTTCTTCAACGACACCGGCGATCGCTACGACGCCAAGGCCGCCGCCGACGCATGGCAGCGCCTGCAGGACTGGTTCACCAAATACGTCGGCTGAACGCTATCCGAGGTCTTCCCGATACCGGCGGTGCCCGCTATTCACGACGCGTTCAGACCCCGGTTCACCCACCGTTCGTGACCACACACTCGATCTCGTTCTGATGAATCATGCGGGTTGTGCAAGTCGCGAACTTCTACGGTCCGCGCTCGGGTGGTCTCCGGACGGCCGTGGATCGGTTGGGTGCGGAGTACTGCGCCGCGGGTCACGAGGTGTACCTCTTGGTGCCGGGCGCAAAACCCGAAGCACGCCGCCTACCCTCGGGGGTGAGGCGTATTTCGTTGCCCGCCAGACGAATTCCATTCACCGGGGGTTACCGCGCCGTATTACCCGGCCCCGTGACGACCTTGCTGGAGCGCCTTGACCCAGACGCGCTGGAAGTCTCCGATCGACTGACGTTGCGATCGCTCGGCCCGTGGGGGCGCAGGCATCGCGTCGCCACCGTGATGATCTCGCACGAACGGCTTGATCGCCTGGTGGCACAAGTGCTTCCCGGCGGTCTGGCTCGCTTGATTGCCGACGAGGCGAACCGCCGCACCGCAGCCAACTACGACGCCGTGGTGTGCACGACGGGCTTCGCGCGTGAGGAGTTCGACCGCATCCAGGCTCCCAACGTGGTCACGGTCCCGTTGGGAGTCGACCTCGAGCAGTTCCATCCCAGGCGCCGCTGCACGCAGGTACGCGGCCAATGGGCGGCGCCGGAGCAGACCCTACTGGTGCACTGCGGGCGGCTCTCGGTGGAGAAGCACGCGTACCGCAGCATTGATACCGTTGCTGCGCTTCGTGATTCGGGCGTCGACGCGCGCCTCGTCGTCGTTGGCGAAGGACCGATGCGGGCCAGGCTCGAACGACAGGCCGCAAGGCTTCCCGTCGACTTCACCGGGTTCGTCGGATGCCGAGACACCGTCGCGTCGATCCTTGCCTCGGCGGACGTGGCACTTGCGCCTGGACCGCACGAGACGTTCGGACTCGCCGCGCTGGAGGCCCTGGCATGCGGAACGCCTGCCGTCGTCTCGAACACGTCCGCACTGGCCGAGATCCTCACCGACGACAGCGGAGCAGCCGCCGACAACGACCCGAGGGCGATCGCACACGCGGTCACGTCGATCATCAGCAGGCCCGAACGTCGCCGCAGAGACGACGCCCGACGCCGTGCCGAACAGTTTCCTTGGCCGAGGTCGGCGGCGGGGATGCTGAGCGCGCTCGGCGCGGAATGATCGCGCGACGCGAACCCGACCGTTAAGTTGGCGAGATGGTTGGTCCGTCCGCCGGCCCCGAGGACACCGAACGCGCCAGGACACTCTGGTTCGCACTGCTGCTCACCGTGAGCAACGGGTTCATGGATGCCCACACCTTCGTCGTGCGCGGCGGAGTCTTCGCCAACGTCCAGACCGGCAATGTCATCTTCGCCGCGATCGACGCGGCGGAGGGCAGGTTGCACGCCACCCTCTCACACGTCTGGCCGATTCTGGCGTTCGTCGTGGGGATGCTGCTGGCGTCCCACATCAAGTCCGGGCGTGCCGAACACGTGGTCAGGTACCCGCTGCGTTGGATGATGGCGGTCCAGGTCGTCGCGCTCATCGTGATCGGCTTCGTCCCACTTTCGGTGGCGCACAACTTCGTCACGGTCCCCATCGCCTTCATGGCGGCGATGCAGATAGGTCTCTTTCGCAACATCGGCGACCTCGCCTATCTACCGGTGGCGACGACCGGGAACCTGATGCGACTCATGGAATCGGGATACGCCGGGCTCGTCGAAAAGAAGCCTGGCGAGCTGAGATCGGCGGGCATCTACGGCACCGTCGTCATCGCCTTCGCCGGTGGCGCGGTGGTCGGCGCCTTCGCCAGCAACGCGTGGGGCGCCCACGCCGTGTGGGTGGCGGCGGGAATCCTTGCGGCCACACTCGTTCTGTTCGTCATCGACGAGCGTGTGCTGGGGCTCGACGAGAAATTGACTTGACGTGGCATGAATCGAACCGAACCGTCACCGACAGCGTGTCTACTGATGGCACGACGCCAACAACTGAACGGATGCACATGACCAAGAAGATCGGTTTAGTACTCGGAGCACTCCTTCTCATTGGCGCAATCGCCACTGGGTGCGGCAACTCGGACAAGACCACCGCGAGCTCGAGCAGCGGCAGTTCCGAAGTCGCCATGACCGGCGGGCCGCCCGCCGCGTCCGGGCCGACGATCACCATCTCCGGAATGGCCTTCGGTGCGCCGCTGACGGTGTCGCCGGGCGCGACGATCACCATCGTCAACGAGGACACCGTTGAACACTCCGTGACCTCGGATCCCAAGGGGGCCTTCGACACTCACGTCGATGGTGGCGAGCAGAAGACCTTCACGGCGCCGGACAAGCCGGGGGAGTACCCGATCATCTGCGTATACCACCCCAGCATGCACGGCACGCTGATCGTCAAGTAACCGACGACCTTAGGCCACCAGCTGACCGACGAGCAGTCGGGCTAGCCACCCCTCGAATCGGCTCTTCGACCAACCGCGGACCCGAACGAACCGGTCGTGGAGCAGGGGATCCGTGGCGAGCCAGGCCACGTCGACCGCGTCGGCGCGTGACATCTCACTGGTCAGTGCATCCAGTTCGACGAGTCGTTTGACGATGGCCCGCGCGCCGAGCAGACGGCGATGCGCGGACTCGTCGAGCAGACGCCGTGCCTCGACATCGGCGTCGGCGGCGACCTCCAGAGCCGAGAACAATGCCGCAACCCGTACGTCGATCTCGGCGATGATGCGCGCCCACCCCGTGAGCAGCCCTGCGGGGTCGTCGGTGGCAAGCAGGGCGCTCATCGCCGGTCTGTCCACCACCGCGATGGGCCGATCGTCGCCCGCGACGGCCCAGTCCAGGGCCGTCCTGAGGAGCTCTACCTTGCCGCCGACCGAAGTGAACACGGTCTTACGACTGACGCCAGCCGCGTCGGCAACGGCGTCGATGGTCGTTGCGCCGTAACCGAGCTCGACGTACAGCCGCGCAGCTGCCGCGACGATGGCCCTGCGCGTCTGCGAGGCCTGGGCGGCACGCAGGTCCGATCGGTAGTCGCGCTTGACAGTTTCATTCATTCAAGACACTCTCAGTATATTCATTACACTTTACGCTACCTTAAATGGAGAACGATGAAAACCATCGTCGTCGGCGCGGGGCCGTCGGGACTCTTCACCGCCATCGCCATGGCTCGCCGCGGTCACGAGGTCGCTCTCGTCGACCGCGACCCAGGACCGCCCGCAGATGGTCGGTGGCGCCGCCGCGGCGTCATGCAGTTTCACCACGCGCACACCATGCGGGGGCCCGTCATCGACGCCTTGCGCATCGAGATGCCCGACGTTCTAGAACACCTGGTGGCCGCGGGGGCAGCGGTGGTCGATGGTCGGGACGGGCGCCCCGTGGCGCTCCTGTGCCGCAGGTCCACCTTCGACGCGGTTCTATGGAGTCGCGCGACCGAGGAACCAGGCGTCACGCTACTCACACGTGCCGTCGACGGGCTGATCGAGAACGGCGGACGCATCGACGGTGTGACGTGGCAAGGCGGCGGGATCGTTGGCGACGTCGTCGTCGACGCAACCGGAAGGGCTAGCAGATTCACCGGCGTGCACCGTCCGCGCGCCGAGGGCGGAGAGTGCGGAGCGGTGTACGTTGACAGGCTCTACCAATTCCACGACGGCGGCCTCGATCGCGGCCATGCGCCGGCGAACTCGCCAATCGGCCTGTCGCTCAGCTTCTCTGGATACTTCGCGATCGCATTCCTTCACGACGGTCGAACCTTCTCGATCACGTTCGCGCATGACGGCAGCGACCGCAGATTGCGCAGCCTACGATTCGGTGAGGTGTTCGAGTCTGCCGTCTCCTCGATCCCGCAGCTTGCCGACTGGGCCGATCCGCGACGAGCCCGCCCCATCGCACCGGTCCTGCCGGGCGGCAAGCTCTACAACGGCTACCGCGGCCAACTCGACGCCGCAGGCCGCCCGTTCACGCGCGGGTTGATATCGGTAGGCGACGCCGTCTGCACCACCACCCCGCTGGCAGGCCGTGGCATCGCGCTGGCGTTGGCGCAGTCGCGCGCCCTCGTCGGTGCACTACGGCAGCACGGCAACGACATCGACTCGGCAACGATCGCATTCGACCGATGGTGCACCGCCAACCTCAGACCGTGGTTCGACGATCACGTTCACAATGACGCAGATCGCTTGCGCCGCTGGTCCGGTGGCGACGTCGACACCAATCGACGCCTGCCGTCTGACCTGATCGTCGCCGCCGCGGCTGCCGACGAATCGCTGCGTCCCTTCGTCGAGCCCTACGCCCGCATGGACGCGCTACCGGAAAGCTCGACGCCGTCGAGCCGCGGGCCCGCGAGTTGTTCGCGTCGGGCTGGCGTCCAGCCGTGCCGGACGGACCAACCCGCGACGAGCTGGCCCAGTTGTGCGATGCGCGGGCGGGCGGCGTCGCCTAGGGGTTCGGCGTCCACGCCACCGGCAGCCGCTTGATGCCGTGAATGAACGCCGACTGCAACCGATCCGGCTCCTCGGTCGCAACGAGGTCGGGCACTTGGCGACGCAACTCCTCGAACCCGACGGTGATCTCGCGGCGGGCAAGGTTGGCTCCCAGGCAGAAGTGGGCGCCACCGCCGCCGAAACCGACGTGCGGGTTGGGGTGCCGTCGCACGTCGAACTTCCAGGGATCGGCGAACTTCGTCTCGTCGCGGTTGGCCGACCCGTACCACAAGGTGACCTTGTCGCCCGCTCGCAGCTGCGCGCCACCCAACTCGGTGTCGACGTTGGCGGTCCTGCGCATGTAGGCGACGGGCGACGCCCACCTGACTACCTCCTCGACGGCCGTCGGCGCCACCTCGTCATAGTTGTCCCACCAGTCGGCGCGCTGCTCGGGGTAGCGGCTCAGCGCGAGGACGCCGTGACTTATCGCGTTGCGCGTGGTCTCGTTGCCCGCAACCACCAACAGAATGAAGAACGACGCGACCTCGGCCGACGTCAGCCTCTCGCCGTCGAGTTCGGCCTGCACCAGGCTGGTGGTCAGGTCCTCACCGGGAGTGGTGCGGCGGTCGTCGGCCATCGCGGCGGCGTATGCGCCGATGTCCATGGCGACCTGAACGAAGTGTTCGTAGTCGAGCGTGATCTCCGGGTCGCCGAACCCGAGGATCACGTTGGTCCAGTGGAAGACCTTTTGATGGTCGTCCTCTGGAATGCCCATCATGTCGCAGATGATCTGCAGTGGAAGGGGGCCCGCGAACTGGGTGACCAGCTCTGCGTTGCCGTCGGGGTTGTCGGCCACCATCGCGGCGACCAATCGCCGCGCACGGTCGCGGACGGAATCCTCGATGCGCGCTAGCACGCGTGGAGTGAACGCGCTTCGAACGATGTTGCGCAGCCTGGTGTGACGAGGGTCGTCCATCGCGATCATCGAGCCGAAGTATTCGGCGAGCTCGGGAGTCGAGTCGCCGATCGTGATGCCGTGGGCCGAGCTGAAGATCTCGGGGTGACGGCTCGCGTGGAACACGTCGTCGTAGCGGGTGACCGCCCAATGGCCAGGGCCTGGTTCGATGCCCTCGGCCGCGAACTCCTCGTGTCGCGACATCGGGGCTTCGCGACGGAGAGTCGCGAACGCCCCATCGCGGATGTCGTCGTCGAGCGCCCAGAAGTCCCATGACCCGAGGTTGACATCGGACAGTGCCACCTCGGGCGGCGGCGTCCCATTGACCCGTGTCACGATTCCCACGTCAGATCACCTCACCGTTGCGAAACCCACCCCCCTCGTCGCCGAGCGTAATCTCACGGCTGCGCTTCGTGCCCCGATCGGCCCTCGGTGCGCCGGTCTTCCTTCATCTTCGCCTCGTAGACGTGGCGGACACCCGACTGCAATTCGTCGCGCACGCGACGCTCGTGGTCGCGGAATCGCGCCCAATAGCCGTCGTCGAACTCTTCGACGACCTGGAACGTCCACCGGCCCTGAAGAACGTTGCGCCCGACCATGTCCGTCTCCAACCTCTCGGCCGTTGCGGGATGACCCGCCGCTCGCAGCTGCGCGCACGCTTCCCCAAGGGTCAGGTCGGCGTGACCCATCAGTTGATGGAACGAGTAGAGGTGACCGCGGGCGCGCTCGACGAATTCGAGCGCCTCCGAAACCTTGCCGACGGCGGCTATCGTGTCGTCGTCGATGCCCTCGGGAATCCGCTCCGCGAGACCGTCGGCATCGTCGTCGCGCGTCACCAAACGTTTCTACCCTGCGAGCCAGGCCTTCAACCACCGCACGTTTCCTCCGATGGCCTGCGCGCGCAAGACGCCGCGTGGTACCACCGAAACGTGCGCAACCCACATGCAGGGCAACCGTTTACGACATCGGACGAGGAGATTGCCGAGGCGCTGCTCGACGTCAGCATTCCCACGCTGATGCTCTCGTTGGTCCACATGTCTGGCGATCCCGCATACATCAGGGGTGCGTTGAGGCCCGCCGGGCTGTTCCTCAACGAGGTGCAGGGCTACATGTCGGAGGAGGACAAGGCCGCCGCGCGGACGATCGCCCTCGCGGTCATCGCCGACTACCGCGACCGTGGTTGTCCCGAACCCGAACCCGTCGGCCCGGAGCTACTGAAGGAGATGATGCAGTGGCTCGTCTGTGAGCCGGTGCCCGACGAGTACGTGCCCATGGTGCTGGAGGAGATGGAACTCGACGGCTTGGATGGGCGGGCCGCACGAGCCACGACCGCACGATCCGGTACCGATGACTCCGCCCGTGAAGACTTCCCCGTCGTGGTCGTCGGTTGCGGCGAGTCCGGCTTGCTGGCCGCGATCCGGCTGAAGGAAGCCAACATCCCGTTCACCGTGCTGGAGAAGAACGCAGGCGTCGGCGGCACCTGGTACCAGAACACCTACCCGGGTGCCAGGGTCGACGTCGGAAATCATTTCTACTGCTACAGCTTCGAGCCCACCGACCAGTGGACCCACTTCTTCGCCGAGCAACCCGAGCTGCAGTCCTACTTCGAGGGGGTGATGGACAAGTACGGCATCCGAGAACACGTCCGCTGGCAGACGGAAGTCACCGAACTCAGATGGAACGACGCCACCTCCACGTGGACCGTGCTCGCGCGCGGACCCGAGGGAATCACGACGAGGTCGGCACGCGCGGTCATCAGTGCCGTCGGTCAGCTGGACCGACCCAACGTTCCGACGATCGAGGGGCAAGCAGACTTCGAGGGGCCCGCGTTCCACTCCTCCGAGTGGGACCACACGGTCGATCTGCGGGGACGACGCGTCGCCTTGGTCGGAGCAGGGGCCAGCGGATTTCAGATCGCACCCGCGATCGCCGACGACGTGGAACATCTGACGGTCTTCCAGCGCACGGCGCAATGGATGTTCCCCAACCCGAACTATCACGAGCCCGTAGGAGCGGGCGTGCAATGGGCACTGCGGCATCTCCCGTTCTATGGCCGCTGGTATCGATTCCTGCTCTTCTGGCCGGGATGCGACAAGGGGTTGGAGGCTGCGCGCGTCGACTCCGAGTATCCGGACCAGCAGCGGGCCGTCAGCGAGATCAACGAGATCACCCGAATCATGTTCACCGAGTGGATCACCAGCCAGGTGGGTGACGACGAGCAACTCAGGGCGAAGGTCATACCCGATTACCCGGCCACTGGTAAGCGCACGTTGCAGGACAACGGCAGCTGGCTACGCACGCTGACTCGTGACGACGTCGACCTCGTTCGCACGCCCATCGCTCGCATCGAACCGGATGCCGTCGTGACCGAGGATGGTGTGCACCACCCCGTCGACGTCATCGTCTACGCCACCGGCTTCCAGGCGACGAAGGTGCTGTGGCCGATGACGATCGTCGGACGCGACGGGACGCCGCTTCACGACCGATGGGGAGAGCGCCCGTCGGCCTACCTGGGCATCACGGTGCCCGGCTACCCAAACCTGTTCTGCATGTACGGGCCGGGCACGAACCTCGCAAGCGGTGGGAGTTTGATCTTTCACTCCGAGTGTCAAATGCGTTATATCACCGCGTGTTTGGAGCATCTCATCGCCGGGGGACGGCGTTCCATGGAGCCGCGCCAGGACAAGACCGACGACTGGATACGCAAGAGCCAGGAAGAGATGAGCAAGATGGTGTGGTCACAGCCGTCGATCAGGCACTCGTTCTACAAGAACGCCTACGGCGAGGTTTACACGCTGAGCCCGTGGCGACTCATCGACTACTGGACGTGGACGCGCGAACCGGAGTTCGAGGACTTCGTCTTTCGGTAATCTGCTAGCCGAGTTCCCATTTCATGTTCATGGCGAACGCCCTCGCGTCATCCGAGATGGTGCCCAATTCGTGGCAACGCCGGACGTATCCCTGGACCATCGGCATGAAGTTCATCGGGTTGTACGCGTCCTCTTCGTTACTCCACAGACCGTTGCCGCCATACCGCAGGATCGTGATGCAGGGCGCCTCGTAGATGGTCCCATCACCGGGATCCTTCATTCGATTCATGATCTCGCTGAACACCCAACCCTTTTCAGGGTCGATCGAGTACCACGTCACTGGGTAGAACGGCATCTCGCTACCGGGAAAGACGTCCATCGTCGACGAGATCCAATCGCGGATCTTGTCCCGGCCTGCCATCTTGCCGTAGAGGTGCTCGACGTACGTCGCATCCTCGGTGAAGAGATCACCGTAGCGCGACCAGTCCCACGATTGTCCGATCTCCACGACGACCCGTTGATGGTGTTCGAACGTTTCCTCGATTTCCTCGCGTGACCACCGGTCCGCCAATGAATTCATGACAGCAGCTCCTTCGTAATCCGTTACGTGAGTTCCCAACTCATGTTCTTGGCGAATACCCGCGCGTCCTCCGAGATCGTCCCCAATTCATGGCAGCGCTGGATGTACCCCTGAATCATCATCAGGAAGTTCATCGGGTTGTACGCATCCTCTTCATAGCTCCACTCGTTGTCGCCCGCGTAGTGCAGGACCGTGATCACCTCCGCGCCGAAGACGCTGCCGTCGCCGGGGTCCTTCATGGTGTTCACGTTCTTGAAGATGACCCAGCCCTTCTCGACGTCGATCGAGTACCAGGGCACCGGGTATACGGGCATCTCACTGCCGGGAAAGATGTTCATCTGGTTCACGATCCAGTCGCGGATCGCGTCGCGGCCGGTCATGTCGCCCAAGGCGTGTTCGTGATAGGTGGCGTCCTCGGTGAAGACGTTGGCGTAGCTGGCCCAGTCCCACGTCGTGCCGACCTCGACGACTCGCTCCTGGTACCTCGCCCAGGCATCCTCTAACTCCTCGCGCGACCACTTACCCATCGTCAGACTCCCTTGGCTCGGACCGAACTAGAACTTGTTCTACCAAGCGCACGGGCGTTGCGGAGCCAATTCGGGCTGGCGAGCGACTCCGCCGCTCAGCCCTCGACCACGGCCTTGATCCGCTCCAGCGTCTTGCGCATGTCCCGGATGTTGCGCCGCCTGCGCAGTTGTCCGCCGAAGAGACCGAACAGCGTGGTGAACGCCCCCTCGTTCATGTGGAACGACTCGGTGACGTCGGTCCCACCATCGGTAGGGCTGAAGAGGTAGTGCCAATTGTTCACCGGGCGATCGCCAACGAGCACTTCGAAACCGAACTCGCGGCCCGGTTCACACGCCGTCACGCGACATGTCGTCCAGTACACCGGACCGATCTCGTTGCGCTTCACGTGGCCGCGGAACGTCGCCCCCAACGCGGGTTCCGTAGCCCCGCCGAGCCACTCGGCCTCGATGACCTCTGGCGAGAACTTGCCGGTGTTTCGGACGTCGGCGACGAGCTCCCAGACCTTCTCGGCAGGCGCGTTCATCGAGACGGTTACCGATGCTTCCATGTGCTCAACCATCCTGTTCGTTCGGTGGGCACTCATTCAACGCGGTCGCGACGGCGAGGTCGATACCGGTGGTGACGGCGCGACGGTCCTTCCCGTTTACTGTCCATATGACCGACTGGAGCGGACGAGACTACGCGGAGGTCAGCTCGCTACAGCGAGCGATGATCACCGACGCCATGGCGGGACTCGCCTTCGACCGTGACGAGTGGGTGCTGGACATCGGTTGCGGCGACGGATTTCTCACCCGCGCCATCGCAGACATGGTCCCCGGCGGGTTCGCGGTCGGCGCGGACGCGTCGAAACGAATGATCGCCACGGCGAGCACCGCTGCGGTGGCAGGGACTTCCGGTCCGCGTTTCGTCGTTGCCGACGCTCGGCGGTTGCCGTTCTCGGAGTCGTTCGATGCGGTCGTATCGTTCAACGCACTGCACTGGGTTCCGCAGCAGGAGGACGCGCTGGCCCAGATCGCGATGACCCTGAGGCCCGGCGGACGGGCCACCGTACAGATGGTGTGCGCGGGCCCACGGGCCAGCGTGGAGTCGGTCATGATGGACACGTGCGAAAACTCTTTGTGGGCAAGGTATTTCACGGACTTCACTACACCGTTCGTCCACGTCGATCCCGACCGGTACGGCGAGCTGGCGACCTCGGCGGGACTGACGCTGGAGAGTCTCGTCGTCACCGACCGTGAGTGGGACTTCGGCTCGCGAGAAGCGTTCGAGCGCTGGTGCGGAGTTGGTTCGACGGCATGGACCGACCGGTTGCCCGAGTGCGACCGCGACCCGTTCGTCACGGCAGCGGTCGACGCCTACGAGCAGACCGCGGGCAGGCCTGGCCTATTCCGGTTCACCCAGATGCGGGCCGAGTTGCTCCGATTGGAGGCTCGATGATGAAGGTGCGCTTCGGAATTGGCCTCGGCGCTGACAGCGCACCCGCGGAGCTCGCAGGCATCGTCGACCGCATGGAGGACCTGGGCATAGATTCCCTGTGGTTCTCCGAATTGGTGTACTCGAAGGCCGTCGATCCGTTCGTCGGCATGGCATACGCCCTGGCTCGGACTCGCGAGCTCAAGGTGGGCACCTCCGTCGTCGTGCTGCCGGGCGGACGCCACCCCGTCCTCGTCGCCAAGCAACTCGCATCGCTGGCTGCGCTAGCCCCCCGTCGGGTGCTTCCGGTGTTCGGCCTTCGGTCGGCAATACCCGCGGAGCGCGAGATCTTCACGGTGCCCGACGGCCAACGCGCCGCCGTATTCGACGAGTCTCTGCGACTGTTGCGATCCAGCCTCCAATCGGATTCGGCGTTCTCCGGTGACTTCTTCACGGTGAGCACCACCGGCGTGGCACCGCATCCCGAACGTCCACTCGACATCTGGCTCGGCGGGTCGGCGCCCGCGGCCTTCAAGCGCATCGGCCGGCTCGCCGACGGATGGCTGGGCAGTTTCCTCACCCCGAGCGAAGCGCGACGCGGCCGCGAGGCGATCGAGGCTGCTGCCGCCGAAGCAGGCCGCGTCATCGAGCCCGATCACTACGGGATCAACCTTGCGGTCAGCGACGACGGCCTTCCCTCCGACCTTCTCGAAGCGGTGCACCGCCGGCGGCCCGACGTCGATCCCGCCCTCCTGGTCTCCGACGGCTGGGATCAGCTGCACCGCAGGCTCGACGAGTACCTGGCGGCAGGGTTGACCAAGTTCGTCATCCGCCCGATCGGCCCCGGCGGAGACGACGGCATGGCCCAGTTCACCGCCCGGTTCGCCGCCGAACTGCTGCCGCGTGAGAACTGACGACCGTCGCGTCAGTCGCCCATCATGCGAGGGAGTGCCTTGGTCATGCGGCCACGGACGAACTCTGGGCTGATCGCCTTCAACCGATCGATCCACCGGATGCCATGCGGCACATACCAGTGCAGACGCTTCTGATCGTGGTAAGCGGCCCAAGCGGCATCGGCCACACTGCTTGCGGGCATCAACCGGAACAGACCCTTCGTTGGTGCCGACGCGGCGACCTCTTCTCTCGACCTAGGCGAGGCGCGATGGGAATGGTTGGGCGTGTTGACGAGGATCGCGGTGTCGATGAGCCCCGGCAGAACGTCGGCCACCCGAACACCGTGGCGCTGCCATTCGACGCTCAGCGCCTCGGTTAGCCCCTTCACGGCGTGTTTGGTCGCCGAGTAGACCGCGAGCTGAGGCATGCCGTAGGTAGCAGAGGACGACGAGGTCGAGAACATCAGGCTGCCTGGGGCCTTCCTGAGGTGGGGCAGCGCGACGTATGCCCCGGTGAGGACCGCCTTGAAGTTGACATCGACGACGGCCATCGCGGCTTCGTACGGCACGTCCTCGAACCAGCCGGACTGGCCGATCCCCGCGTTGTTCCACATCATGTCAAGACCGTCGCCGGGATTGCCCGCGCAGAAGTCGGAGACCGCGGCCTCCAGCGCAGCCCCATCCGTCACGTCGACCTGACGTGTCCACACACGATCCGTGCCGAGGGCCTCGGACAGCGACGCCAGCCCCTCACCATTGCGGTCCACCGCTGCTACTCGCCAGCCGCGCGCATGGAACAGCTCAGCTCCTGCGCGGCCCATCCCGCTGCCAGCACCCGTGATGAAGATCGACTTGGTCGGTTCCGGCACCTGAGCCCCCGTGATTGATTTCAGCGTGAATCGAAGTCATGACCAGTGTCTGCGATTCTTCACGCCGCCAGAAGGGGTTCCCATGAATCGAAACGCCGCCAAGCAGGTGGTCGTCGCGGGCCACCTGATGGTCGACCCCGCGGATCGAACTGCATACCTCGAAGACTGCCGGGCGGTGGTCCAAGAGGCACGCCTGGCCGACGGATGCCTCGACTTCGCGATATCCGCGGATCTCGTCGACCCCGGTCGGATCAACGTCCTGGAGCGATGGGAGTCGCAGGAAGCCGTCGAATCGTTCCGTGGAAGCGGGCCGAGTGACGGGCAGAGTGCGACGATCGTCTCGGCCTCCGTGGCCGAATACGACGTCGACCCGCCGCGCTCCATTTTTTGACTCAGCCGTCAATGACACGCCGCGAACAGCAAACACCCGTCAGGGGATTCACAGCTAGTTCGGTCACCCTCGCAAACGCACAGCTCGCGGGGCCCCTGACCCGGGTTACGTATTCATGACGACGCCTCGGGAGGCCTTCGATCGGTTCGCTGATAGCTGACTCATCGCGGTAGTGTGCGTAAACTGCCCAGAGGCACGGGGGAGGCTCTGCCAGCAGCGCAAAGCTTCAGACGACACTCAACACCGACTCCAAAGGCCGTCACTTGCCAAACCAAATCAGCGACACACAGGACCTGACGCCCCGCTTCGAGAACGTGCAGGCGCACTACGACCTCTCGGACGACTTCTTCCGACTATTCCTCGACCCCACCCAGACGTACAGCTGTGCATACTTCGAGCGCGACGACATGACGCTGGAAGAGGCGCAGATAGCGAAGATCGACCTGTCGCTGGGCAAGCTCGGACTCGAGCCGGGTATGACGCTGCTCGACATCGGCTGTGGGTGGGGTGCGACGCTGAAGCGCGCAATGGAGAAGTACGACGTCAACGTCGTCGGCCTGACACTGAGCAAGAACCAGCAAGCACACGTCGAGCAGTTGCTCGCGCAAACGCACAGCCCCCGGAGTAGCGAGGTGCTGCTAGAGGGGTGGGAGCAGTACGGCGATCAGGTCGACAGGATCGTCTCGATCGGCGCGTTCGAACACTTCGGCAAGGACCGCTACGACGACTTCTTCAAGATGGCCTATGCCGCACTGCCGAGCGACGGCGTGATGCTGCTGCACACGATCATCAAGCCAAGCGACGAGCAGTTCGCCGAACGCGGCCTACCGCTCACGATGACGAAGCTGAAGTTCTTCAAGTTCATCATGGACGAGATCTTTCCCGGCGGCATGCTGCCGTTCGCCTCCACCGTCGAGGAACACGCGACGAAGGTCGGATTCGAGCTCACCAAAACGCAGCCATTGAGAATGCACTACGCGCGCACCCTGGAGATCTGGGCGGCTGCGCTGGAGTCGCGCAGGGACGAGGCGATCGCGATCCAGTCCCAAGAGGTCTATGACCGCTATATGCGGTACCTGACCGGTTGCGCCGAGCTCTTCACCGAGGGCTACACCGACATCTGCCAGTTCACGCTCCGCAAGTCCTGACCACCCTGCGTCTCTAACCTCGCGGCGGTGGTCGCCGCCCTGGCGGCCCCATCTCGGCTCCGGCTGCATCGCGACGGCGGGCCGCCATGCCTGCCAACGCCTCGAATACGACGCGGTGCGCGGCATTCACCGTGAGCTCGGCATGGTCATAGGCAGGCGCGACTTCGACCACGTCGACGCCTGCGACGTCATGCTCGTAGCAGAGTTGCCGGACCATCCGCAGCAGGTCCGCGCTGGTGATGCCGCCGGGCTCCGGCGTCCCAGTGCCCGGCGCATGGGCAGGGTCGAGCACGTCGATGTCGACCGAGACGTAGAGCTTGTCCGCCTTGGCGAGCGCCTCGCCGACGGCGTCGGCCATCACCGCCTTGAAGCCGCGCTCCCATATCTCCTGCATGGTGTGCCACACCATGCCTTGTTCCTGCATCCACTCGAAGGTGTCCTGCGGCGGCCAATACCCGCGAAGACCCACCTGGACGAAGTGCGTACCTGGGACGGCGCCCGACTCGATGAGACGTCGCATCGGGGTGCCGTGGCTGGCCAGGTTGCCATCGATGATGTCCGCGGTGTCGGCGTGCGCGTCGAAGTGCACGACGCCGACGTTGCCGTAGCCATGGTGGTCGGCGACCGCGGTCGCTGCGGGCCAGGTGATGGAGTGATCACCGCCGAGTACGACGGGGACTATGCCACGCGAGGCCACCATGTTGACGCGTTCGCGAATGTTGTTGTGCGACACCTCGGTAAGCCCGTGCGGACAAAACGCGTCGCCGAAGTCGACGACTTCCAGCCAATCGAAGATCTCCAGGCCGAGATCCATGTGGTAGGTGCCGGGCTCGTAGGCAGTGGCCCTGATCGCGCGCGGACCGAACCGCGCGCCGGGGCGGTTGGTCGTCGCGACGTCGAACGGCGCACCCACGATGGCGACGTCCGGACGCCAAGAGTCGAGTTGTTCGACCTCGGTCAGAAAGGGTCGGTGGCCGAACGTCGCGAGGCCCGAGTACGGCAGGTCGAGTTGCTCGGCCATGCCAGGTGGAAGTTCGCGATGCGGCCCGTCGTCACCGTGGTCATGGCTCATGGAGTGACAGTACCTTTTTCGATATCGACATCGATCGCGTTCTGGCCTTGACCCGCAACAGAAGTCAACGCTTCCCGCAATGCGGTTGGTATTTCGCGCTTCGTCCAATCCTGCGTCGACACCATGACGTAGACGTTGCGTCCGCGTACCGCCGTGACCTCGGCTTCGTCGGCGCCGCGGCGAAGAACGTCGAAGCGCATGGCGAAGCTCGTCGTCCCCATCGAGTCGCACCGCGCTTGCACCAAGACCGAGTCACGCCACCGCACGGGCGCGAGATAGTCGAGTTCGGCGTGTACGACTTGCACGTCGAGGCCCCACGCGTTGAACTCCGTGAACGGCAGCCCCAAGTGGTCGAAGAACGCGGTCGAGGCCTCGTCGAACCAGGTGAGGTAGTGGCCGTTGAACACCACGCCTTGCTGGTCGACTTCGGCGTACCTGGGCACGATCGGCAACGAGAACGGTTCGATCACACAGCACACTTTAAGATCCATTCGGTGAGCACCCTCGAGCCCGACTCGTCGCGCTCCCGGCAGCGACCGGCGGACGAGACCAGCGAGCGGCGGTTGGCCGGGTGGCAGCGCGCGACGCGGTGGGTGCTGTGGCTCGCGTTCCTCGGCGCGGCGGTCCACAACTCTCAGAACGTGCGATTCTCGGGCCTCGAGTGGCTCCTGCTGGTGGCCGCGTCGGCGTTCAGCATCTGGTGCATGGCCAAGCCCCTCGGCGGTCCGAAGGTCACGCTGACCAAACCCGCCCATTTGCTCGGCACCTTCTCGTCGCGGACCAGCTGGGGCTTGCTACTGCTCGGCGCGATCCTCACCACAGGTGGGGTTGCGGGGGCCGGTGCCGCGATTTACGACGTCGCCACCGGCCGCGCCACCGTCGTCGACGTGCTGCACGACATCGCCATCTTCGTCGAGGGATGGATCGCCGAACTCTTCGTCGGCATCAGCTACGACGCCGGGCTGGAGAATACTCACGCCTACGCGCTTTTCCTGTTGCTAATCCCGGGGCTGATCATGTTGTGGCTCAACCTGATTCCGCTGCTAAATCGCGGCAGCGCATACCGCGTCGAGGACGACGGTTCGGTGACGGTGAGGCTTGGAGACACTTGGGTGCCACTGCTCGAGTACCAGTACCCGTCGGTGTCGGCCGACGGACGGACGGTTCGATTCACTCCGCCCGCCGGCGGGCCACCCGCCATCGTCCTACCGCAGGCGCGAGTGTTCTGCCAGGAGAACGGCGCCAGGCTGAAGAGCGCCCTGAGCGCCGAGTTCTTCACCGGGCTGCTGACGCGGCGCGGATTCGAGGTCGATTCGACGACGGGCAGCAGCAGTCTCTTGGCGCGCAGGGAAATGACGTGAACCTGATTACCGTCGACGACGTTCGCGCTGCGGCAGAACGCATTCGGGGATTCGTCGTGCGCACCCCCTTGGTTCCCGCGCCGTGGGCGGATCCGCTTCGCCCGCTGTGGATCAAGCCGGAGAACCTGCAGCCGATCGGCGCGTTCAAGGTTCGCGGGGCATTCAACGCCATCGCGCGTCTCGACGACGCCGCACGAGCCAGAGGCGTCGTGGCGTACTCGAGCGGCAACCATGCGCAGGCCGTGGCCTACGCGGCGGCGCGGTTCGGGATCAACGCGTCGATCGTCATGCCCGAGGAGACTCCGGCCGTAAAGGTCGACGCCACTCGCGGATACGGCGCGGAGGTGGTGTTGAGCGCGGCTGGTCAACGCGAGAGGGTTGCCGACGAGGTGCTCGCCAGGACTGGTGGCGTGCTGATCCCGCCGTTCGACCACGTCGACGTCATCGCGGGGCAGGGCACCATCGGCCTAGAGATCGCCGAGGACCTGCCCGACGTGCGGACCGTGTTGATACCGGTGAGCGGCGGCGGATTGGCCTCGGGAGTCGGCACCGCGATCAAGGCGCTGTGTCCGGCAGCAACGGTCATCGGCGTCGAACCAGAACTCGCCGCCGACACCGCGGCGGGGCTACGCGCACGCCACCGCGTCGAGTGGTCCATCGAGGATCGCAACCGAACCATCGCGGACGGCTTGCGGTCACAGCCGTCCGAGTTGACCTTCGAGCATCTACTGCACGTGCTTGACGATCTGATTACCGTGTCCGAGAACGAGATTCGCGACGCTGTCCGCGAGCTTGCCGTCCGCTCCCACCTCGTCAGCGAGCCGAGCGGTGCGGTCGCGCTCGCTGCCTACCGTCGCGCGCCGACGCCAGAGGGACCGACGGTGATCGTGCTCTCCGGCGGCAACCTCGAACCGACGCTGCTACGCGACCTGCTGAATTGATGCGCGGTGCGAGTACACCGCACCTATACTTCGATTCGACGACCGGGGGGAGTCGACATGTCGTGTGATCCGTTCGAAATGGCGTTGGTCCACAGCGGTTTCCGCAGAGAGTTGCACAACGCCGCGGGCCTCGTCCGAGGCGTCACTGACGGTGATCGCAACCGCGCCGCCGTCGTCGCAGACCACATCGACTTCATGATGACGGCGATCCACTTTCATCACACGGCCGAGGACTCGGTGGTCTGGCCGAAGCTGACCGCCAAGGTCTCGGACCGAGCCGAACGGGTGGGCCGCATGGAGGACTCACACCGCGCGATCGACGTTGCATGTCAGCGGGTTCGAGAGACCACGATTGGATGGGGACGAACGGCCGACTCCTCGCTTGCTGACGAGGTGGTGCCCCTCGTCGAAGGTCTCGCGGAGCTCGTTGATGCGCACTTCGACGACGAGGAAGACACCATCGTCCCGCTCATTGCCGCGTCGCTGAGCCCCAACGAGTGGCGCATGTTCCTTGCGCACGGGTCGGCGTTCGTGCGGGCCCATCCGCGACGAGGACTCGCCCTCGGCGGCATCGTCCTCGATGGACAACCCGCCGACGTCAGGAAGCGGTTTCTCGGCAATGTGCCGTTGCCCGTGCGGACGATCTTCAACGTCGTGGGCGATCGCGTCTACGACGGCTATCACAACCGGGTCTACGGATCGACGGGCCAGAAGATTTGACCTGAGATCACCCGGGCCGGAGGGTCCATCGACCCGGGGTTTCACCGCCCCGTCGGGCCGGTTGGTCGCCCGCCGGGTAAGGTCGGCCGCAAAGTCCGAAGGGTGTGAATGTGGACGCGGTGCTCGGTTTGTCGATGACGCCGACCTCGGTCGGGATGGTCCTCGTCAACGGTGGCGACGCCGACGACGCAGATGACAATGGCATCCAGCTTCCCAACGACGCGATTCGCACCTCGGCCCAGGCCACCGCGGCGGTGCTGAAGACCGAGGCGATGGCCGCGGACCGCGGCGTACGCCTGCATTCAATCGGCGTGACGTGGAGCGAAGATGCCGATGCAGAGGCATCGCAGCTGATCAAATCGCTCTCCGAGTCCGGTTTCGACAACGTGGTCGCCATCCGCTTGCCCGAGGCGACCGAGGCGCTGGCACGCGGTATCGCCGACGTGATCGGCTACGACACCACTGCCGTGTGCGTGATCGAACCGGACGTCGTGATCACGCTGATCGTGCACACCCGCGACGGCGCGGTCCAGACCGCGCTCAACCATTCGATCCACTCAGACGACAACCTGATCAGCTGGCTCAGCACCGTCTTCACCAAGGCCGATTGGCAGCCGGAGGCGCTCGTCGTGGTGGGATCGGCGGGCGGGTTCGCGTCAATCCTGCCGCTGCTGGAGAGTGCACTCTCGGTGCCAGCGTTCGCTCCCGAGGACAGTCAGTTGGCTCTGGCCAGGGGTGCAGCCCTGGCATCCGCCCAGAACATCGAATTTCCGCTCATCGACCTCGACGAGCGTTCGGAGCACGACGACCGCCCGCAACCGCGCGAGCGCCGTCTGGCACACGCGGGCCCGTTGGCGGCTCTGATCGTCGCCGCCGTGACGTTCGTCGTATCGGCGTCCATCGCCATCACCATGCAACTCTCGCCGACCAAGAACCCCGGAGCCGTGGATCCGGCGTCCGCCACCGTGTCCGACCAGCAGGCGGCGAAGCAGCCGCCAGCGCCCACGACCGCTCCGCCGGTGCACTCAGTCGTGCAGGTGATGCCTCCACCCGAAGCTCCGCCGGTAGAGGCAGTGGCTCCGCCGTCGGAGGCACCCGTCGAGCAGGCGCCGATCGAGACCCAGGTCGTCGAGGAGGCCCCCGTGGTTGCTCCGCAAGCGCCGGTCATCTCGACCGAAACGGATCCGGCCGCGATTCCGCCGAATCCGGACGCGATCGCGCCGTTGGCTCCGCCTCCGCCGCCACCCCCGGCCCCCGAGACCAAGCCACCGCTGCACTCGCGGATCATGGACAAGATTCGCGGGCTCGGCCACTAGCCCGGTGCAGCGCGCCCGCCGACGGCGGTGGCACGAACCCACGTTCAGAGGTAACTCGCGTGGAGCAAACTACGATGTAGTTACCGACCCGACAGCAGAGGATGACACAGTTGCGTAGAGCCATGCGGTTTGTGCTGGTAGTAATCGGAATCGCGGCGTTGTTGGTGACGGGGTCGGTCAACACCGGCATGGCAGCCGTTCCAGCGTCGGTGCAGGTCGCGGCAGTATCGCCCGCGCCCGGCGACGTCGTCGGGGTTGCCGCACCGGTCACCATCACCTTCACGAAGCCGATCGCCGACAGGGCCGCCGTCGAGCGGTCCATTGAGTTCACGTCGCCGAAGACCCCTTCGGGCGCCTTCGCCTGGCTCAATGACGGTGTGCTGCAGTGGACGCCGTCGGGTTACTGGCCTGCCCACTCGACCATCGAAGTCAGCGTCGCAGGTTTCAAGACCACCTTCGGCGTCGGAGCCGAAGTGTTGGGCGTCGCCGACCTCGACGCCCACACCTTCACCGTCAGCATCGACGGTGTGGTTGCCCGCGAGATGCCCGCCTCGATGGGTAAGCCGAAGCACCCCACGCCAATTGGCTCGTTCACGGCCCTCGAGAAGCAATCGCCCGTGATCATGGACTCCCGCACCATAGGCATTCCGCTCAGCGACCCAGAAGGCTACAAGCTCACGGTCTACAACGCCGTTCGTGTCACGTGGGGTGGCGTGTACGTCCACGCGGCACCATGGTCGGTGGCATCGCAGGGGAAGGCCAACGTCAGTCACGGCTGTATCAACCTCAGTCCCGACAACGCCGCCTGGTACTACAACACGGTCAACATCGGCGATCCGATCATCGTCCAGGCGTAGCGCTGGGCCGAGCGAAGCGAGGGGAAGTACCTCCGTGCAGGTTCTTCGCCGTCGGTGACGTGTCGACCGAGCCGTAATCCGGGTAGGTACCGAGCATCCGATCGGCCGTCCCCGCCGTCGTGACCGTGAACCAGTAGTGCTCGTTCTTGAAGTGGTGCTGCCGATGGTTCTTCCAAATGGCGCGATATAGGCGGGTTTTCGGCTTGTAATCGCTGTGGATCAGATAGTGGCACCACTCGTAGACGATTCCGAGCATGCCGAGGTAAACCAGAAAGCTCAGGCCAAGTCCCGTGCGAGGAAACGCGACGAAGGCGATGGCCGTCGACACGGGGATCACCCACAGCAACGCCCGCCACGGGATGAAGATCAAGGCCACCCGACGCGGATCGACATGATGTTCGCGGTGTTTGCGCGCCAGAAGTGGGTCGATGGTCATCGATCCCAGATGCCTTGGCCTCCAGTGCAATACGAACACGTGGACCATCCACTCCACGAACGGGAATGCCGCGAGCATGAACACAGGAAGCACCGCGTCTGTGAGCCGCCAATCCCCGAAGGCGATCTTGGCGATGATCGCGCCGACCATCGTCGCCGCGATCATCCATGGCGATGGGTGCCGCCAGAACTCGCGACCGGCGTCGGGCAACGTGAAACCGCGGCGCTCGGCGCGGGCGGCGGTCATCGTCATCAGTGCTCCTCCATGCTGTCTATTGCGGCGAAGAATGCCAGGGTGGCGGGTTCGAGTAGTGCAAGTGCGGCGTTCTTGGCCGCAACGGAGTCGCCGGCGCGGATGGCGGCGGCGATGTCTCGATAGGCAGCAGGCTTGCCCACCTCGTCCGCCATGAGCGCAGCGAGCGCAGGGAGTGCGGGTTCGTAGGTTGCGCGAAGGGTGTTGTACATCAACCGAAATGCGATCGAATCGGCACCGTCTACGACGTGGTCCCAGAACTTCATGGCGTGGCGTTGGCGTTCGACGGCATCGTCCTCGGCCGCTAGCCCGGCGATCGACGCGTCGAGGCGGTCGGCGACGTCATCGTTGGACCGTTCGGCAGCGAGCTCAGCGACCTTCGGTCCGTTGTGAAGGCGCGTTTCGAGGATGCTGCGGACAACCGCGAGGTCGACCTCGCCTGCGCGGATCAGAAGGCGGGGGAGAAGGTCGAGCCCCGCGTGCCGTCGGAAGTCGCGGACGGTCGTCGCGTCGCCCTGACGCACCTCGACCAGCCCCGCCTCCGTGAGCCGCTTGATGGCCTCGCGGACCGCAGGGCGCGACACGCCAAGCACCTCGGCGAGACGCCGTTCACTGGGCAGCGACTCGCCCGGCTGCATGCCGCCGCTGAGCACCTCGGTGACGATCTGTTCGAAGACGTCCTCGGGTACCGAGCGACGGTTGACCGGTTGCAGCGCCATGACATCACCATGGCAGGCAGATGGTCAGAGGTCAAGTGGTCTTACCAATGCGTTCTAGAGGTACCCCCGTGTACTCGGGGTTGGGAGGGACCGAGAGCGCAATGCCGATGCGGTTGGTGGCGCCGATGAACGCGGCGATCGAGATACCCTCCAGGATCTGGTGATCGTCGAGCCCGAGAGCACGAAGCCGGTCCAGGTCGGCGTCGCGAATGGATTGCGCGTTGTTGTTGATGGCGACGGCGAGGTCGGCAAGAGCGCGCTCACGCTCGGTCAACTCGGCGACCTGGTGGTGGTCGATCGCCACGCGCTGACCGAAGGACCAGTCGCCCGCAACCTTGCCGAGTTTGTTGGCGTGGTTGGTGTGGCAGTAGGAGCACCGATTCTCACCGGAGACGACGGTCGCGATCACCTCACGCTCGCGCGGACTCAGCCCACCACGTCCGTCGGCGCCCAACAGCGGCAACAGGTAAGCGTTCAGCCGCTCCAGGTCGCCCTCGTTGAGGGAGCGCGCGCGAAACCAGTTGGAGGTCAGGCCTTCTTCGCGCTGTTGGCGCTCGAAGAAGCCGCGCACCGCGGGTCGCGAGAGTTCGTCGAGCGGCGGCACGTCGAGCCTGGAGATGCGATCGGGATCAAGGGAGGTCGCGCGAGAGGTGAGCGCGTCGGCGGTCGTGGTCACCGAACCACGATGACTGGTGGCGCGGCGGGCGCCAAGGTTTGTCGCCCCGCAGACCAAAACCCTTGCGGGCCTCGCGTTCAGCGCAGGGCTGCTGCCGTCGCCTCGTCGGCAGGTAGGAAGGCCTCGATGCTGAGTTCGGCAGCGGTGAGGTCCAACGCGGTCCCGAAGGTCGTCACGGTGCTCAGAAACGTGAGAACGTTACCGTCGGGGCCCTCGACCTCCAACGGTACGACGACGCCTCCGAGGTCGGTCCCGTCGTCGAAACCTCCTGGGTAGGAATCGATTTCGGCGAGAAGCGCGCCCAACTCCTTCGAACCGCTGACGGCGACCTCCCTGCGCAGTCGACCGATGACGTGATGCCGCCACTGCCCGAGATTTCGGATTCGCGGCGCCAAGCCGTCGGGGTGCAACGACATGCGTAGCGCGTTGGGTGGATCGAGGAGGTGCACACCGATTCCCTGCATGAGAAGGCCTGCGCCTGCGTTGGCGGCGACCACGTTCCAGCCTCGGTCGACCGCGAGACAGGGATACGGTTCGTAAGCCGTGAGCACCTTCTCGACGCCGTCGCGGACGGGAGCCATGTCGGTGTCGGCGAGCGATCGCTCGCCGTACACCGGCGCGAGACCGGCTGCCATCAGCAAGTGGTTCTGCTCGCGGAGCGGAACGTCCAGTGCGTCGGCGAGCCGCAGCACCATCGCCCGGCTGGGCACCGACCGCCCCGTCTCGATGAAACTGACGTGCCGAGAAGAGACGTCGGCCTCGATCGCCAGCTCCAGCTGACTGATCCGACGGCGTTGCCGCCACTGTTTCATCAACGATCCAAACGGCGGATGAGCCGTGCCAGCGCTCGTCATCCGCCCAGTGTGGCGTGAGCACGCTCGCTGATCCACTACCTCTGGGGTAATTGCTCCGCTTACCTGGGCGGCGCAACCTGGAGCCATGAAACCCGACGACGGTGCAACCGCCCCCATCCCGAGATGGCTGCGATTCGTGTTGGCCTCGGATCGCACGAGTTCGGCCTGGTACGTCGGCATGGGGTTCTTCTTTGCGCCGCTATTCGTGCTTGCGTCACCGTCACCGTCGCTGACCACGGCGTTGTGGATCGTCATCGGCCTGGCGGGCCTCTGGCTCGGCCTCTTGGGCATCGCGATGGCGGCCGGCTTGGCGGTCGTGTTGCGGTCCGGGGCGGAGATCCCTGAAGACTATTGGCGCTCGATCATCGACCTACCGCGAAGCTGACGCCCCCGTGTAGTCAACTTGCCAATGCTTGATGCCGTTGAGCCAACCCGACCGGAGTCGCTCGGGCTTGGCCAACGAGGTGATGTCGGGCATCGCGTCGGCGATCGCGTTGAACATCAGGTCGATGGTCATCCTGGCCAGGTTGGTACCGATGCAGTAGTGGGCCCCGGTGCCGCCGAACCCGACGTGCGGGTTCGGATCTCGCAGGATGTTGAACGTGAAGGGATCCTCGAAGACGTCCTCGTCGAAGTTGGCGGAACGGTACATCATGACCACCCGCTGGCCCTTCTTGATCTGCACGCCCGACAGCTCGGTGTCCTCCAACGCGGTGCGCTGGAACGAGGTGACGGGGGTGGCCCAGCGAACGATCTCGTCGGCCGTGGTGCCCGGCCGCTCACGTTTGAAGAGTTCCCACTGGTCGGGGTAGTCGGTGAAGGCCATCATCCCCTGCGTGATCGAGTTGCGCGTCGTCTCGTTGCCCGCCACGGCCAGCAGAATGACGAAGAAGCCGAACTCGTCATCGGTGAGCTTGTGGCCCTCGACGTCTGCCTGGACCAGCTTCGTGACGAGGTCGTCTCCCGGGTTCTTGCTGCGCTCAGCGGCCATCTGCATCCCGTACATGATCAGCTCGATCGAGGCCGCTGTCGGATCGTTCCTGCCGTACTCCGGATCCTGATCGCCGACCATCTGGTTGGACCAGTCGAACAGCTTCTTGCGATCTTCCTGCGGCACGCCCATCAAGCCTGCAATCGCCTGAAGCGGCAGCTCGCAGGACACCTGCTCGACGAAGTCGCCCGACCCTTCTGCCGCCGCGGCCTTCGCGATCTCGTGCGCGCGGTCGCGGAGTTCGTCGCGCAGGGACTCGATGGCGCGTGGCGTGAACGCGCGCGAGATGATCTTGCGAAGGTGCGTGTGATGGGGAGCGTCCTGGTTCAGCAGCACCACCTTGCCTGCCTCCAACGACCCGGGCTCGGCTTCGTCGCGATACCGCGGCAGCGCGGTCTGCTTGTTGCTGGAGAACACGTCGCTGCGGCGCGACACCTCCTTGACGTCCTTGTGCTTCGTCACGACCCAGTAGCCGGTGTCACCGAAGGGTCCGACGCCTTCTGGCTGTTCGTTCCACCAGATCGGTGCGACCTTGCGCATTTCGGCCAGCTCCTCGATCGGGAGGCGGTGCGCGTAGATGTCAGGGTCGGTGAAGTCGAACCCAGTGGGAAGGTTCGGGGTCCGCGCGCTGTCTGACATGAGTCGAATCACTCCTCGAGATGACATGGTCTAGTTGGGGGTAAGCCATTGCTACACCACAGATGGGGTGCCTCAAAGCGGGTTGCCCAAAGTACGAAAGAAGTCTCAGGTAGAACGTGTTCCCGTTCTCCATTCTGTAACGAATTTCCAATGAACCGGGATGAACCCAGGCGATACCATGAGTCACTGCAGTAACACTGGGAGGCCACCGCGATGCGCGCACACATGCGAAGGTTTCTGACCGCGAGCGCCCTCGGCGCCGCGGTTCCCGTCGGATTTCTCGTCGCCGCGGCGACGGCATCCGCAGAGCCAGTCCCGCCGCCACCACCGCCCGATCCGGCGGTCGTGGCACCGGACCAGCTCACGTCGCTCAACACGGCAACCATTACGCCGCCGGCGTCCGACGCACCCAATCAGGTGGCGGGTGGCCAGTTGCCGGTTCCAGCCAACGGCGTCCCGCACCTGGCGAGCCCAGACTCCCTGCCGCCGGGGTCCACGATGGATCCCAGCGTGATGGGCGGGGACGGCCCCAACGTCAGCTACTTGAAGGACCTCTTCCACGCCGTGCAGAACCAGGAGATCAGCGGCAAGGAAGCTCTGCTGATGGGCCTCGCACAGCGCGGGATGAACACGCCCTATCCGGACATGGCTCCCGGCCCGAATCGACCGGTCGCGCCTGGCGACCTCGCCGCCCCGGCGCCAGCCGCGCCGCCGTTGCCTGCGCCTGCGCTGCCGTCTCCGCCACCTCCTCCTGCCGAGTAGCCGGCTGCCCGCTCGAGCAACTCCAGCACGGTCCGCACGTGGGTACGCCGAACTGCCGCCCACATGGCTCTAGTGGCGATCGTTTCGTGGTGCACGAACGTCGCGAACAACAGACCTTCTGGGCGCAGGGCGAACAAGAGTTCACCGGGCATTCCGAGGCGCGAGTTGCGACCGAGCAGGACGCAGTCGTCGCGCAGGTAGCGTACGTCCCAGCCAAGCACGGCATGGTCCGAATCGGCGCCGATCAAGCCAAGGGCGGACCAGCCCGCGAGCAGCTGAGCGCGCGTCGCCGCGGGCGCTTCCTCTAGCACGGCGACGGCCCACTCGAGAGCCGACCGGTGCGGATGCGCGCTCGCGTCGACGACGAACGAATCGGCGTAGTCGATCGCTGGCAGCGTGCTCAGTTCCCGAATATCTTGCGAAACGGTGGCGTGTTGCGAGACTCGTTGCACCACATCCCGATCCGGCCAGCTCCGTGCGATGCCGCGAAGCATGGCCGGGTAGACGAGGAGGTGACGAAACGGCGCGATGGCCGACATGTAACCCCTTCCGACGATTCCGTTCGGCTTGACCAGCACGGCCATCTGGCCCCGGTATCCGCCGTCGCCGGTGGGCACCCAGCCGAGGTGCAGTACGCCGTGGACGGTGCGGTTGGCGATCTCGAGGGCCGCCTCGTCGTCGGTCACGTAAAGGGTCGTGAACGGACCAGCGGACTGGTCGTCGCGAGCGGTATCGGCGAGGTCGGCGGGCAGGCGTTCACGCAGGGATGCGACTCGCGCGCCGATGCCGGTGCCGTCGCCGTCGAGGCCCAACCACGCCCCGAGCTTCCAGCGGATCGCGAACAGTGCACGAACGACGGGTGCTGACCGCCTCGAATCGAACGACTGCAGGAGCGCCAGCAGGCGCGGGAAGTCATTGGCGCCACCAGGCGTCGGCAACGCCCAGACGTCCTCGACGCGAAAGTCGTTGGCGATGGCGTGAATTCGCCACGGCAAGCTGGCGTGGTCGCTCTTTGAGACGCTCACCGTTCGATGCATACACTACTGTATGTATCATCGGATCGTATTGTCAACGGGTCTTGGACGAGCAGTCGAGGAGCACACATGCCTGCCCCCACGCGGACCACCCGTAGCTCGTGGATCGACGCCGCGTTGTCGGCGTTGGCCGATGGCGGCCCCGATGCCGTCCGAATCGACGTCTTGGCACAGGCGTTGGGAGTGACTCGCGGCGGCTTCTACCACCAATTCGAGGACAGACAGGCGCTACTGGAGGCGTTACTGGACACCTGGGAGGCGAGAAGCACCGACGACGTGCTGGAGCAGGTCGAACGCGAGGGCGGCGACGCCCGCACCAAGGTCACCAAGGCGGGCATGCTCACCTTCTCCGACGAGCTGCTGCCGGTCGACCTTGCCGTCAGGGACTGGGCGCGTCGCGACGCGAGGGTCGCCGAACGCCTTCGTCGTGTCGACAACCGCAGGATGGACTACCTCAGGCAGCTCATATCGCAGCTGCACTCCGATGCCGACGACGTGGAAGCGATTGCGCTGATGGCGTTTTCGTTGTTGATCGGCAACCACTTCATCGCAGCGGACCACGGTTCGCGCGATCGCGCCGCCGTCTTGCGGCGGGCGTCGAAGCGCCTGTTCTCCTAGCCGCCGACCAATTCGATGCGGGCGGGCACGTGCTTGTGCCACGGAGTGCCCGCGTAGGCGTCGCGCCACAGCGTCGAGGTCAGGTCGTTCGGTGCCACCCCGGGGACGATGGCCCTTCCCTCTGAGTCAATGTCGTCGACACCGAAGCCGTTGGGCAGAGACATGTGTCCCGAAAGCATCGCATCGCTGACCTCGACGGTTGCCTCGGCACTGCCGGCTGCCGTCGTGATGCGCACCCGCCCACCGTCCGAGACGCCGATGCCTGCCGCATCCTCGATACTGATCCGTAGTGCGCCCTCGGTGTCCCGTTTGCGCCAGGTCGGGTCGCGCAGGATGTCGTTGGCCGTATAGGCCCGCCGCTCGCCCGCCGCAAGGATCATGGGAAAGTCCGCTGTTGTCAGGCCCTGGCTGGGCTCCACCAACGCCATTGTCTCCGTCAGCATTTCGGGTATCGCCAAGGCGATCTTCTTGTTGGGATGCGTGATGAGAGCAAAGTCGTCGGCGTAGTCGTGCACGGTGAACGTCACCCCCGAACGGCTCGTCATGATCGCCTCGAACAGTGCGTTGCCGTCGGCGTGCCCCGCGCGTTGGACCGCTTCCGGGTACGCCATCGCCGTCTTCTGCGCCAGACCCCACAGCGCCGCGGCGCCGGCCAGTCCGTCGGGCAGTGTCGGCCCAAGGGTCTCGTAAAGCACGAATGGCAGCACACGACCGAGGGCGGGGTTCGCGCTGACGGCACCGAGGAAGGCCGTCGCATAGGCGTCGAGTCCCTGTAGTGCCGCGCGCCGCAATGGGTGCAGGTCTTCGTCGTCCACCACGCCCAATGCGCGTACCAACCGTGCCCAGATCTCGGGCTCGGCCAGGGTGCCCGGTAGTGGCTCCATCAGAGGGTGGCGCAGGTGAAAGGTGTTGTGCGGGAACTCCAGATTGAAGAACGTGGCTTCGGGCTTCTCGAATTGGCTCGCGGCGGGCAGCACGTAGTGCGCCAACCGAGCGGTCTCGGTCATCGCCACGTCGACGACGACCAGCAGTTCCAGCGCGAGCATGGCCTCGCGGACCCTCGCGGAGTCGGCAACGGAGTGCGCCGGGTTGCTGCTCTCGACGATCATCCCGCGCAGCCGGTCGGGGTGATCGGTCAAGATCTCCTCGGGCACCACGTTCGACGGCACTAGTCCCGCAATGATGGGGGAGCCCGTAACGGGAGTGCGGCCGACACCGCTAGCACTGAACAGCGGCGCCAGTGACGAATGTAAATGCTGGGAACCACGTTTCGCGAAGTTGCCGGTGAGAATCCAGAGCATCTTGTTCAGATACGAGCACAGCGTGCTGTTCGGCGCCTGTTGGATGCCGAGGTCCTCGAAGACCGAAACGCTTTGCGCGGCAGCAATCCTGCGCGCCGCGGCGCGGATCATGCTCTCGTCGACACCGCATCGCTGCGCGTACTCTGCGATCGGGACGTCGTCGAGGACGGCCCGCACCTCGTCGACCCCCGTAACGTGTTCGGCAAGGAACTCCTCGTCGCAGAGCCGCTCCTGGACGAGCACGCCGCTCAACGCGGCGAGGCACCACGCGTCGGTGCCAGGCCGGACACGAAGATGGAAATCGGCGAGCTTAGCGGTGTCCGTGACGACTGGGTCGATGACGACCATCGAGCGGCCAGGGTCCTTGGCGATCTCGTTCAGGACGACTCGGGCCCTCGGGAAGCTCTGCGACATCCACGGGTTCTTGCCGACGAACACCGAGACTTCGGCGTGCTCGAACTCGCCGCGCGTGTGGCCGCCGTAGAACTGGGCGTCGACCCAGAACTCACCGGTCTTCTCCTGGGCGAGGGCATTCGAGCGATAGCGGGAGCCGAGCGCCTTCAGGAACGCTCCGCTGTACGCGCCGCCGAGGTGGTTGCCCTGGCCGCCGCCGCCGTAGTAGAAGATCTTGTCGCCGCCGTGCTGATCTCGGATACGTGAGAAACCGTCGGCAATCTCGGAAATCGCTGTGTCCCAGTCGATTTCCTCGTAGCTGCCGTCGTCCCGGCGTCGCAGTGGGGAAGTCAGCCGATTGCGGTTGTTCTGGTAGTGGTCAAGCCGGAGGGCCTTGTTGCACGTGTAGCCTTGCGACGCGGGGTGCTCCTTGTCGCCACGGATCTTCGCGATCTTGCGGTCCTCGACCTGTACGACGATGCCGCAATTGCATTCGCACAGAATGCACGCGGTCGACTGCCACTCGGCGCTGTTGGGACGGGTCATTTCACGCGCTTCCTTGCTCTATGGCCGCCGCAACCATGGCGTGCAGTTGGTGATGGACTAGGTCGAGCGACTTGACGTCACGAGCGGTACGCGCGACGACGATGGCGCCCTCGATCGACGTCATGACCAACACGGCAAGCGCCTCGGCGCGGCCGGGGTCGACGCCATCGGACTCTAGCCGCGCTTGGATCAGCTCCGTCCACCTCGCAAAGGCCGCCGCTGCTCGCTCGATCACGGGCGGGTTGTCGGCCTCGACCGCGACGGCGACCACCGGGCACCCCGCGCGGTAGTCGGATTCGAGCAGCTGGCTACGGAATCCGTCGACGACGACGTCGATCGCCGCCAGGCTGCCGTCGGCCTTGGCCATGCGACCCGCGGTGTACTCGGCGGCGTAGTCGACGGCTTCGCACAGCAGTTGGGTTCTGCCGCCGGGGAAGTAGTGGTACGCGGAGCCACGCGGGGCACCACTGTGTTCGAGCACGTCGGAGATCGCGGTCGAGTGCGCGCCGCGCTCCCTGATCAATAGCGCGGTCGAAATGACCATGCGTTCGCGTGGAGTCGCCATTATGTAGAGCATCATACATAGCCGCTTACCGCGCCAACAGACGCAAAGTCCCCTCATCCGCGAGGAATGAGGGGACTTGGCGTCTGCTTGCGCTTAGACGGATGCCGCCTCGTTGAGTTCGTTGAGCGTGCCGGTGGCCTCGAGGTACTCCTGCACCCAGCGCTGGATGACCGCCGAGGTCTTCTCCACCTTGGTGAACTGACCGACCACCTGGCCGACGGGGTTGAACGCGACGTCGACGGTCTCGTCCGGGTACTTGTGGGTGGCCGAGACGGCCAGCCCCGAGACCATGAACTGCAGCGGCATGCCGAGCGGCTTCGGGTTGTTCGGGTCCTCCCACGCGTCGGTCCAGTCGTTGCGCAACATCCGCGCAGGCTTTCCGGTAAACGAGCGGCTGCGGACGGTGTCGCGGCTGCCCGCCTTCACGTACGCCGCCTGCTGAACGGGCGTGTTCTCGGCCTCCTCGACCATCAGCCACTGAGAACCCGTCCACGCGCCTTGGGTCCCGAGCGCGAGCGCAGCGGCGATCTGTTGACCGCTGCCGATCCCGCCAGCCGCCAACACCGGAACGGGTGCGACCTCCTTGACCACTTGCGGCCACAACACGATCGAGCCCACCTCGCCGCTGTGACCGCCCGCCTCGCCGCCCTGCGCGATGATGATGTCGACGCCCGCGTCTGCGTGCTTGCGCGCCTGGCTCGGGGAACCGCATAGCGCCGCGACCTTCCGTCCCTCGGCGTGGATGTGATCGATCATGTCCCGCGGAGGAGTGCCCAGCGCGTTGGCGATCAGCGTCATCTTCGGATGTTTGAGGGCCACCTCGACCTGCGGCGTGGCCGTGGCCTCGGTCCACCCCAGCAATCGCAACGTGCTCTCGTTGTCCTCGTCGGTGAGCGGGACGCCGTGATCGACCAGGATCTTGCGGGCGAAGTCGAGGTGTTCCTGCGGCACCATGTCGGCGAGCATCTTTCCCAGCTCGTCGGCGGACAGGTCCGAATCCATGCCTTCGTACTTGTTCGGGATCACGATGTCGACGCCATAGGTGTGATCGCCAATGTTGGCGTCGATCCAATTGAGCTCGATCTCGAGCTGCTCGGGCGTGAAGCCGACGGCGCCAAGCACGCCGAACCCGCCCGCCTTGCTCACGGCCACGACGACGTCGCGGCAATGGGTGAACGCGAAGATCGGAAACTCGATGCCGAGTTGGTCACAAAGTGCGGTGTGCATGCCTGCTCCTTGGTGGGGCGGTAGCGCTGAGGAAATAGAACGTGTTCTAGTTTAGTCCCTTGCCGCCACGCTGTGAATGGCCGGTGTACATCGAGCGCGTGCGAATACGATCTGTCCAGCGGAGCCCTCCCGCCAAAGGACGCAACTGTGACGCACTGGCTCGACCATTCGCTCGTTCTCGCTTCGGACTACCGCGTGCCGAATCCGCAGAACGTGTCCCCGCTGCTGGAACGTCGGCAAGAGGGGCTCATCGAACTAGGCGCTCACCACGCCCTCGTCTACACGTCGACGACCGAGCCTGGGCGAGTGCTCGTCGTGCTCGCGATACACGCCCGCGAGCCCGTGCTCGACGTCATGCGGTCGCACGTGTTCTTCGACTGGTTCGACGCGGTCGGCGTTGAGGACATCCCGGCGGTCTTCGCCGGCGAGCTAGTGGAACGGCTCGATCTCGTCGACGATGGGCCTCCTGCCGCACCGGAGGTGATGACCTCGTTGATCGCACCCGTGCAGGACGTGCAGCGGCTTCTACGGCTTGTCCACGACTCCACAGAGCCGCTGCGCGCTGCGGGCGTACAGAAGTTGTTGTTGTTCAGCGCCTTCGACAACCCGCTCGAGGTGATGCTGCTATTGCAGACTGACAACGAGATCCACGCCAGGGGTTGGCTGCACGATTCCGATCTCGCGCACGAATGGTTGGACAGGGCCGGAATCGGAGCTTATCCACCGGTGTTCGTTGGCAAGCTGCAAGAAGTGATCCGGGTTGGCGACGCTGAAGCGTGAGCCCACGCGGTTGACCGACTCACGCGGTCGAGCGACGAGGCCCCAGCCGCGGCCATTGAAGCCGGCGACTGGCCGCCCCTTCGACCCGCAATACCGGCCAGCCATGGGTAGCAGCCTCCGACGCGAGCCCCGAGCGCGGGTTCACCGGTCGGGGGTTACCGACCACCCGCATCAAGGCGGCATCCTCGTCACCATCGGCGTAGAAGTAACTGCGTTGCAGGTCAATGTCATTGGCAGCGCTGAACAGTTCGACGGCCTGCGCCTTCCGACGACCCCACACGACCGGCTTGACCATGCGGCCGGTGAGCAGGCCGCCCTCGTCGACTTCGAACTGGTTGCATATCAGGTGGGGAATGCCCAGATAGCGGGCTACCGGCCCGGCGTGAATGGTGAGCGCCGATGAACTTGCCACCAGGGTGTGACCGCAATCCTGATGTGCGCGAATGACTTCGCGCATCGACGCAAAGACGCGTGGCTCGATGTGGCGGCGGAACAAGTATTCGCCGAGCTCGTCGAGTTCGGCCATCGACTCACCGCGCATGTAGCCCGACGCGCGCTCGACGAGGCGCTCGAATTGCATGCGGCCCACGCGGTACCGCACCGATGCCTCGATCACGCCAATCATCTCGCCGACCTTCGCCTGGCGGTTCCGGAACCGATGCCCTGCATGCGCCATGGCGGTGAATCCGGAGACCAGCGTTCCATCGACGTCGAAGAACGCGCCGACGTGTGGTCCGGGATCAGCGGACGCGATCTCGGCGAGTTGCCGCGCCACGTCCGGCGTCGGCGCATTCATGTGGGCTTCCATGGGTGACCTCAAGAATACGGGGAACCACGGGCGACCTCCCCGAACAACTCGGGTGCGCCGCGCAACGCGGCTCGGTAGCCTCGCTCATCGTGCCAACGACCCCGGAGTGACATGAAGACCCTGACCATCACACGCGGCCTGCCGGGCTCCGGCAAGTCGACCTGGGCCAAGGCACAGCCGAACGCCGCCCGCGTCAACCGCGACGACCTGCGGAAGATGCTGTATGGGACCGCGTCGCGCGAGCACGCATCCGAGCAGCAGGTGACCTTGGTCCAGCACGCTGCCGTTCGGGCCCTGCTCAACGACGGCGTCGACGTGATCTGTGACGACACCAACCTGCGCGCCAGGTACGTCCGCGCGCTCTTCGAGGTTGCCGCCGAATGCGGCGCCGAGGCCGTCATCGAGGACTTCACCGACGTGCCGCTCGAGGTTTGTCTGGCAAGGGATGCAGCACGCGAAGACCCTGTCGGCGATCAGGTGATCCGTCGCTTGCACGAACGGTTCCTCGAAGGAAAACGGCCAAGGTTCGACGCCCCGCAAGCCCAGCCCACTCGCCGCTACGAGCCGGATACCTCTCTGCCGGACGCGATTCTGGTGGACGTCGACGGGACGGTGGCGCTGACGGGGGACCGCAGCCCATATGACATGACTCGCGTCGCTCTCGATCAGCCCAACCATCTCGTCATAACGGCGATCCGAGCCATGCACCACGCAGGGCACACCATCGTGTACTGCTCAGGCCGCACGGACGATGCGCGGCAAGCGACGGCCGACTGGCTGGACACCCACGTCGGTCTCCCATATGCGGCGTTGCACATGCGAGCAGTCGGCGACACCCGAAAGGACTCGGTGGTCAAGCGAGAGATCTTCGATCGCCAGATACGTCGAAACTGGAACGTCGTCGGCGTATTCGACGATCGCAACCAGGTAGTGCGGATGTGGCGCGACCTCGGCCTGACGGTCTTCCAAGTCGCTGACGGAAACTTCTAGGTCAGTAGCAGTCAGGAGGGCAGGCCGACGACGCCCTTTCCAGTGGGCAACGGAAGGTCCAGTGTCGTACGGATTCCCGGCGCCGCGGCGATCACGTCGGGGATCGAGTTCACGATTCGGGCCGCCGCAGCGAGGATGGCGGCATAGGGCGCCCCGCCGTTCGGGCTGGTCGGCACGATGTCAACGAAGTACGACGGCTCCCCGGTAATTTCCACGCGGTACGAACCGCCGGGATGCGCGGGCTGAGCCCAATCCGGACGCAGATCGGCGCGCAACCGGGTGACGTGTTCGACCACGATGACGGGCTTCTCGTCGACCATCCCCTCGATCTGGAAGCGCACCGCAGCGACCGTGCCCTTCTTGATCGTGCCGACGGCGACGTCGAAGTCCTCGGGAGCGGGCTCCTGTTCAACGGAGTCCCGGATCTCTTCGACGTCGATGCCGAGCCCGGCGGCCAGCTGTCGAATCGCGGTGCCCCACGCGAGGCTCAGCACGCCCGGCTGGTAGAGCAGTGGCAGATCGCCGATCTCGTTGCCGAAGCCCATCACGTCGAACATCACCGTCGCCCCGTCGTATGTGGCGTAGTCGGCGATCTCCATGGTGCGCACCTGAGCGATGCTCTGGCATGTACTGGCGATCGCCAGCGGCAGCAGATCAGTCGCGAAGCCTGGATCGACGCCGGTGAAGAAGACGGTTGAATTACCCTCGCGCGCAGCATCTTCCACACGCTGTATGTGCTTATCGGGAAGCGATCCCCATGGGTACTGGAGTACGCCGACGCTCGACCCAACCACGTTGATGCCTGCGGAGAGAAGCGCGCGCACGTCGGCAAGCGCCTCGCGCGGGCGGATGTCGCCCATTGCGGTGTACACGACGCAGTCGGGTTTGTCTGCGATGATCGCGTCGAGGTCGTTGCCCGCGACCACACCGGTGGTCACGTTCACTCCGGCGAGTTCGCCCGCGTCCCGCCCCATCTTGTCGTCCGAGTAGACCCACACGCCGCAGAGCTCGAAACGCGGATCGTTGATCAACTGCCGAAGCGCAAGGCTGCCGCAATTGCCGGGTCCGATGAGTGCGACGCGTATGGCCATGCGGGGATTATGCGTGTTCGACCCACGAATTGGAACAGGTTCTAGTTCGAAATCGGCATGCGGTAGCGTGACCGGTCATGGGACGCGTGGACGGAAAAGTGACACTGATCAGCGGCGGGGCGCGGGGGATGGGCGCCGAACACGCCAGGGCTCTGGTCGCCGAGGGTGGAAAAGTAGTCATCGGCGACATCCTCGATGACGAGGGCAAGACGCTGGCCGACGGCCTCGGCGAATCCGCACGGTACGTGCACCTCGACGTTACCGACGCCGAGCAATGGGATGGGGCCGTGAACGTCGCCGTCGAAGCGTTCGGCAAGCTCACTTCACTCGTCAACAACGCAGGCATCGTCGCGCTTGGCAAGATCGGCCAATTCGACATGGCCAAGTGGCAGAAGGTCATCGACGTGAACCTCACCGGCACGTTCTTGGGCATGCAGGCGGTCGTCGAGCAACTCAAGGCGGCCGGAGGCGGCTCGATCATCAACGTGTCGTCGATCGAGGGGCTTCGCGGTGCGCCGATGGTTCACCCCTACGTCGCCTCCAAGTGGGCTGTCCGCGGTCTGGCGAAATCGGCGGCGATCGAGCTGGGCCCCAAGAACATTCGCGTCAACTCGATTCACCCCGGCTTCATCAGGACGCCGATGACGAAACACTTTCCCGACGACATGGTCACCGCACCACTTCGCCGTCCCGGCAAGGTAGAGGAAGTTTCCTCGTTCGTGGTGTTCCTCGTCAGCGACGAGTCGTCGTTCTCGACCGGTGCCGAGTTCGTGATGGACGGCGGCTTGGTGACCGACGTCCCGCACAAGGACATCTTCTAGGCGCTGGCGCCCACGTTGGCGATTGCGTCGACGACGGCGCCGGGCGCGTCAAGCGCCACGAACGTCCGCGCACCTGGCACGTCGGCGGTCACCACGTTCGGAAACAGCGCTGCGAGTCGACGGCCAAGGGCGGGCGTGAAACACCGGTCGGCCGCCCCCCACACGATCGTCACGGGCTTGGTGAACCGGGGTAGCCGCGTCGCGACGTCGGTCAGATCCATCGCGGCCACGCCGCGCAGCAGGGTGGCGAGATTGGCGGCGATGCGCGGATCCGAACTCATCGGCTCGACCCACGACGCGGTCAGCGCAGCGTCGGGATGGCACGACAACAGCCCGTAACCCAGCGGCGAGTGGCGCATGGCGGCCGGCTTCATCAGCTTGGACAGCAGCCCGATCGAGCGGGGTCCGCGCATCGTCGCGAACACCGCGTTGAAGGGAAACGGCGGAAACTTCTCGAAGGCATCGCAGTTGGTCAGGACGAGCCTGCCGACGTCGTCCGGATGGGCGTCGACGAGGAGCTGGCAGAGGCCGCCACCGGTGTCGTTTCCGACGAGCGTGACGTCGTGCAGATCGAGTGCTCCGATGAACTCGTGGATCATTTCGGCGACGGTGTTCGGCGTGAGCGGCACCGAGTCGTCGACGGGAATCCGATGGGAGCCAAGCGGCAGATCGGGCAGGATACATCGGAAACCGTTGCGGGCCAACTCTTCTGCCACCTTCATCCACAATCTGTGGTCGACCAGTATGCCGTGGACGAACAGCACCGGGGGATGGGCCGAATCGTCCGGCCCCAACACGCGGTACTCGATTGGCGAGTGTTCCAACGTCACCTGTGGCATCTCGACTACCCTCCTGATCACAGTTACGAACAATTGGTATGAAAGTTACGTGCACATAGTATGAAAGTCAACGGTGTCGCGGACGGCGATGGCGACGCGCCACAGCGCCGCACTCAGGCCGAACGCACCGCGGCAACGCGCGCCCGCCTGCTCGATGCGGGCCGACGGCTGTTCGCCACAAATGGGTTCGCCGCCGTATCGACACAGGCGATCGTGGAGGCGGCCGGCGTCACGCGAGGCGCTCTGTACCACCAGTTCGAGGACAAGGTCGAACTGTTCGCAGCGGTATACGAGGAAGTGGAACGGGACATCGTCGCCACCATCGTCGACCGCATCGTCGCCGCCGAACCCAGCGACCAGCTTGCGGCGATGCGCACCGGGGCCCGCATGTTCCTGCAGGAGTGCTCGTCACCGGAAGTGCGGCGCATCGCTCTGATCGACGCGCCCTCCGTCCTGGGCTGGGAGCGCTGGCGGGAGGTCGGTGCACGGTACGGACTCGGCGTCATCGAGGCGATGCTGGCCGCGGCGATGGCCGAGGGAGCCATCCCCGAACAACCTCCGCGACCGACGGCCCACGTCCTGCTCGGCGCGCTCGACGAGGCGGCCCTCTACGTGTCGCGGGCCGACGATCCCGAGGCCGCCCTACAGCAGATGTACACCGTCTGCGACCGTCTGATCAGCGGTATCGCGGGCGAGGGCGAATGATCGACGGGGCGCCGTGCACAATGGTTGCCTGCCCCGCGCGTCTCGCCTTCGTTGCGTCGCCGGATTCAAAAGAGGAGCGGCACCATCACTCGCGAGACACGCCGGACCGCAGTCCTGTGTGCCGTCGTAGCACTCTTGCTGTTTTCGCTGAGCGCAGGTGACCTGCCGCGTTTCCCGCGCCCTGAGGCGCCCGCCACCCAAGTCGAACTCGCCTCGGGATGGCGCCTCTCCTCGGCGCGCGACGTCAAGGCCGACGGATCCGTGATTTCTACGCGGGGCTTCAGCGACGAGACCTGGCACCGCGTGAGCCGGATGCCTGCCACCGTGCTGCAGACGCTGGAGGACGACGGCACCTATCCCGACCTCTACTACGGCACCAACCTGCTCGACGAGGTTCCTCAGGACCTCTATCAGCAGGACTGGTGGTACCGCACCACGTTCACCGCGCCCGCCAACCACTCCACCTACCAATTGAACTTTCCCGGAATCAACTATCGCGCCGAAGTCTGGCTCAACGGCCACCTCGTCGCCGACGCCAAGCAGGTGGTCGGGATGTACGTCGACCATGACCTCGACGTAACGCCGTGGATTCACGGGGGACGGTCGAACACGTTGGCGGTCAAGGTCACTCCGGAGCGGGCCCTACAGGACATCAACGGTGTCGAACTGGCCGACAGCTGGTTCGACTGGATCAACTGGAACTACCTCGGCTACCAAGGTCCTGGCAAGAATCCGGCCCTCGGCAATTCGTTCGTCGCCGATCGCAATGCCGGGATCTGGAAACCGGTGTACCTCAAGGCCTTTGGCACCGTATCGATCACCGATGCCACAGTCAACTCCGAGCTTCCGCTACCGAGCACCGACTCCGCGCGGTTGACGATCCACGCCGACCTGCGGAACTTCTCGAGCAATCGCGTCCGAGGGGTCTTGAGAGCCACGATCACGCGCCGCGGCAAGCAGGACGTCGAGGTCGAGAAGCCGGTCGTGCTCGGCCCCGACGAAAGGCTGGAGGAGACCTTCAGCCCAACGGATTTCGCTGCGTTGACGCTTAGTCATCCAGACCTGTGGTGGCCCTACACGATGGGTGACCCCAGCCTCTACGACATCAAACTCGAGTTCCTGCAGTTCGATCGGCCGATCGACGCGAAGACCAAGCGCTTCGGCGTGCGAACCATCCAACAGTTTCGCGACGAAGACGATCGGTTCCCCGAACTCGGCTCGGGAGGAAACTTCTATCTCACGGTCAATGGCAAGAACTTCCTCGTCCGCGGAGCGACCTATACGCCGGATCTGCTGTACCGCGACGACCCCGACCGAGAGGACGCCATCCTCGCCTACACCCGCGATCTCGGCCTCAACATGCTGCGCCTCGAGTCGAAGATTCCGACCGAACGCTTCGTCGAGGCGGCCGACGAACTTGGCATCCCGCTGATGGTCGGCTGGATGTGCTGCAACCAGTGGGAGAAGTGGCCGCAGTGGGACGCCGAGGATGTCCGCGTCGCGAAGGACAGTGTGCGATCGCAAGTTTCGATGCTGCGATCTCACCCCTCTGCGGTCGTGTGGGCGAACGCCAGCGACGGCAGGCCGCCCGAATGGGTGCGCGAGGAATACCACGCCATCCTGCGGGACCTGCACTGGCAGAACGCCGTCGTCGACACCGTTTCGTCCTACCAGACAAATGCCACCGGCGAGCGCGTCTGGGACGGCATTCAAATGGCAGGTCCATACACCTGGCGGCCGCCGTCCTACTGGTTCAGCGGGCGCTATGGCGCAGCGCGAGGGTCATCGGCAGAGCAGGGCGACAACGAACACATTCCTCCCTTTGCGAGCCTGCGGAAGTTCATTCCCCCCGACAAGCTGTGGCCCATCAACGACGCGTGGTCCTTCCACGCGGGTTCCAACCCCGGCAACGCAGCGTTGACCAGCATTCAGCGAGCGATCAATCGCCGCTACGGGCCGTCGAGCGGTGCCGAGGAGTTCACCCGCAAAGCCCAACTCGCGCACTATGAGTCGACGCGTGCACAGTTCGAGGCATTCGCCGCGCTCGGTTGGGCTGGCCACAAGATGACGATCTACTGGATGCTCAACAATCACTGGCCTTCGTTCTTCGGCAACATCTTCGACTACTACCTGCGCCCCGGCGGGGCGTACTTCGGAGCCAAGAAGGGCCTGCGCCCGCTGTCGGTCGTCTTCGACTCCTACGCGACGGGCGACCACAGCCAAGCCAACGTGACCGTCGTCAACCAGACGCCGCAGGATGGAAGAGACCTTCGCGCCAGGGTGAGGGTCTACGACCTGCAGGGCCGGCTGCGCGACGACAGGACGAGCGAGCCGGTGACCGTGGCATCAGGCGGCGCGACGCAAGTCCTGTCGCTTCCGCGCCTCGCCCGCGATTCGCGGGTGTTCTTCGTCCGATGTGAGCTCATCGACCGCGACGGCAACGTGGTTGGCGAGAACGTGTACTGGCAGTCGCAACAGAACGACGACGTCGGCGCTCCCCAGTCGGACGTCGCCTTCGAGTTGAACCAGACCCAGTGGGCCGACATGTCGGCCCTCAACACCATGGCCAAGGTTCCGCTGGAGGTCACCGCCCACCGGACGACCAACGGCGCCGGCCAAGACCTCGTCAACATCTCGCTGCACAACCCCACCAAGCAGATTGCATTCTTCGAGCGCGCGGAGCTGACCTCATCTGGCGACGGCGACGAGATCCTTCCCATCGAGTACACCGACAATTACGTGACCGTCTTCCCTGGCGAGACCGCCGCCATCCGTGCCGTCGTGCCGAACCCGTGGACCACCGCCAAGTGGGTACGGGTGACCGGATACAACACCGCGGCAACGGTGGTTCGGGTCTCGTAGGGGAGGATGGTTCGGCAACGACAGGAGATTTCATGACCGCAACCGACGAACGGACCGCGCTCGCGCAAGCCACCGAGGCGGCGGGCTGGCAGCGCAGGGAGGTCGACCGCGTGGACGTCTACCTGCGCGGAGCGGTCAGGGTGAGGGTGATCTGGGCGGGCAATGACGCGATGAGCGGCGGTTCGCGCTTCCACGACGACATCATGGAGGCCTACTCGCGGGACTTCGACGTCGTCAAGGCCTGGCTGACCAGATAGAGATCGACCCCTAGGTCGCATCTGGCACCGTAGCGACGGTTCCGATCGCGTCGCGTCGACCGAGGTAAGCCCGCAGCAGCGACGCGATGACGGGCACCGTCGACAACACGGCGATCACGGCGACGACGAGCTCGAGATGCTCGCCGACGAACGACACGCCGCCCAGGTGGTAGCCCACCACCGTCAGGCCGGCGCCCCATGCCGTGGCACCGAGGACGTCGTCGGCCAGGAATGCCGGGTAACGCATGCCCGATGCCCCGGCGATCACCGGCACGAACGTGCGTACCACTCCGATGAAGTGCCCGATGACGATCGTCTTGCGGCCGTGCCGCTCGAAGAAGTCGTGCGACGACGCGAGGTAGTGCTTCTTGAAGAAGCGTGCGTCCTCCTTCTTGAGCAACGCGGGGCCAAGCCGCCTACCGATGAGGTAGCCGAGTTGTCCGCCGACGACCGCCGCCAAGGCCGCGCACGGGGCCAACGAGTAGATGCCGACCGGCGCATTCGCTTGGGCCGCAAGCAGACCCGCCGTGAACAGCAACGTGTCGCCCGGCAGGAACGGGATCAAGAGCCCCGTTTCGATGACGACGATGAGCATCACGCCGGGCAGAACCATCGACCCGAAGAGCCCGTCGGCGCCCAACCAGTACATCGGGTCCATGACGGCGGGAAGAGCGATCAGCGTGGTCACCACGGCCGCAGACCATAGTTCGTCGACGTTTCGAGACGGCAAACGGAGCGCGACACCCCGTCGGTCGAATGGGCGGTCAAGTCGTAGTGTCATACCCGTGAGTGCGCGCGCGGGCATCGTCGTCACCGGGACCGAAGTATTGACCGGCCGAGTGCAGGACCGAAACGGGCCGTGGCTGGCCGACCGCCTGCTCGAGCTCGGCGTGGAACTCGCCCACATCACGATATGCGGCGACCGGCCCCAGGACATCGAGGCACAGCTGCGCTTCCTCGCAGGCGAGGGCGTCGACCTGATCGTCACCAGCGGGGGACTTGGCCCAACGGCCGACGACATGACGGTTGCCACCGTCGCACGATTCTGCAATCGGGAACTCGCACTCGACGAGGAGCTAGAGCGCAAGATCGCCACCATTTTGAAGACGCTGATGCAGCGCTTCACCGAGGTGGACTTCGAAGCGGTGATGGCGGCCAACCGCAAGCAGGCCATGGTCCCGGTCGGGGCCCGTGTGCTCGACCCTGTCGGCACGGCACCGGGCGTCGTCGTGCCTGGCAAGCCGACGGTCGTCGTCCTGCCGGGCCCACCGCGCGAGCTTCAGCCGATGTGGGCCACCGCCGTTCAGACCGCCGAGGTGGCCGAGGCGATCGCGGGTCGAACCGAGTACCGCCAGGAGACCGTTCGGATGTTCGGCCTGCCCGAGTCGGGGCTGGCGGAGACGTTGCGCGACGCCGAGGCAGACATCCCTGGATTCGACCGACTGGAGATCACCACCTGCCTGCGACGCGGTGAGCTGGAGATCGTCACCCGCTACGAGCCCGAGGCAGGCGATGTCTACCGGCAGCTCGTCGACGTCCTTCGTGAGCGTCACGGTGATGCGTTGTTCTCCACCGACGGCAGCCTGATCGACGACCAGATCGCGGACCTGTTGTCCGGCAGGACGATTGCCACGGCAGAGTCCTGTACCGCTGGGATGGTCGCCGCCCGCTTGACCGACCGAGCGGGATCGTCGGATTACGTCGCAGGCGGCGTCGTATCGTATTCGAACGACGCGAAGGTCGACCTCCTTGGCGTAGACCGCGCACTGATCGATGAACACGGCGCCGTATCCGAACCCGTGGCCGAGGCCATGGCGGCGGGCGCGCTGAGCCGCTTCGGCGCGGACACGGCGGTCGCGATCACCGGAATCGCGGGCCCCGGTGGAGGAAGCGCCGAGAAACCGGTCGGCACTGTATGTTTCAGCGTGATGCTCGGCGACGGGACCACCCACACCCGCACCCTGCTGTTGCCAGGCAACCGGTCCGATGTCCGTGAGCGGTCCACCACCGTCGCGATGCACCTACTGCGGCGAGTGCTGACTGGCGCGGACGACGTGAGCTGACGCTTCGATGTCGTTCTCGCTCAGCGACGCCGAGCTCGACGAGGTGCTAGAGCAGCTACCAGCTCTTGCCGGCCAGCCGCGTGAACTCACCGATCTCTCCGGGGGCCTGACCAACCGCAACGTCAAGATCACTACGCCCAACGGAATCTACGTGGCGCGGTGTTCGGGCAACACCGCTGGGCTACTTGGCATCGATCGCGACCAGGAGCACTACAACTCGACGGCCGCGGCGGAGGCCGGCGTCGGCGCACCCGTCGTCGACTACCGACCCGACCTCGGAATCCTGCTGCTGGGATTCCTGGAGGGGACGACCCTGTCCAACGACGACTTCCAGCGCCCCGGCGTGCTCGCCAAGGCCGCGGGCGCAATGCGGACCTTGCACTCCGGACCACGCTTCCGCGGTACGTTCGACATGTTCGCCAAGCAGCGGGCTTATCTGAAGGTCGTGCAGGACAATGGCTTCCGCATGCCCGGCGACTACATGGACTACGCCGACCAGTTCGAGGGCGTAAGGCAGGTGCTGCATGCCACCGACCGCACGACCGTCCCATGCAACAACGACCTTCTTGCCGCCAACTTCGTCGAGGACGGCGACAAGATGTGGCTGATCGACTACGAGTACTCCGGCAACAACGACCCGTGCTTCGAGTTGGGCAACACGTCGTGCGAATGTCAGCTGTCGACGGAACAGCGCGAGGAGCTAGTGACCGCGTACTACGGACGCCGGCTGCGACACAAGATTGCGCGCGCCAGGCTCCAGGGCGTCGTCGGCATGTACGGCTGGACGTTGTGGGGCTGCATTCAAAACGGTTCCAGCCCACTCGAATTCGACTTCTGGGGCTGGGGAATGGAGCGTTATGAGGGTGCAGTCGCCGAGTTCAAGGGTCCGGACTTCCACAGATTGCTCGATGACGCACTAGCGTCGGACTGAGGAAAGAGCATGCCACCCACATCGTTGCCGAGCCGCGTCCATGTCGTCATCATCGGCGGTGGCGTCATCGGCACCAGCGTCGCCTACCACCTCACCAAACTCGGTCACACCGACGTCATCCTGATCGAACAGGGCCAGTTGTCGTCCGGCACGACGTGGCACGCGGCAGGCCTCGTAGGACAGTTGCGAGCCTCCGAGAGCGGGACCCGCCTCGTGCAGTACTCGACGGAGTTGTACGCGGGTTTGGAAGCCGAGACCGGTTTGACCGCGGGCTACAAGCAGTGCGGGGGAGTGACCGTCGCGCGTACCGAGGACCGGATGATCCAACTACGCCGGACCGCGGCCAATGCGGCGGCATTCGACCTCGACTGCGAATTGCTCACGCCGGAACAGGCTTTGGAGTACTACCCGGTGATGCGCGTCGACGACCTCGTCGGCGCCATCTGGCTGCCTGCCGATGGCAAGGCCAATCCCACCGACCTGACCCTCGCACTGGCCAAGGGAGCCCGATTGCGGGGAGCGCGCATCATCGAACGCACGCGCGTCACCGACGTGCTTACCACGGATGGCCGCGTCATCGGAGTGCGCACCGACGCGGGCGACGTCGAGGCGGAGATCGTCGTGAACTGCGCTGGACAGTGGGCCAAACACGTAGGTGCACTCGCCGGTGTGAACGTACCGCTGCACTCCGCCGAGCACTTCTACGTGGTGACCGACGCGATCGACGGCGTACACACCGACATGCCGATCCTTCGCGACCCTGACGGCTACACGTATTTCAAGGAGGACGTCGGAGGTTTGGTGATCGGCGGCTTCGAGCCGGAGGCCAAGCCGTGGGTGAGCCCCGACACGATCCCGTACCCCTTCGAATTCCAGCTGCTGGAAGAGGATTGGGACCACTTCCAAATCCTCATGGACAACGCGCTGCTGCGCATTCCCGCGCTGGAGGACACCGGGCTGAAGAAGCTCTACAACGGACCAGAGAGCTTTACCCCCGACAACCAGTTCATCCTCGGGGAGGCGCCCGAGTGTGCCAACTTCTTCGTCGCAGCGGGATTCAACTCCGTCGGCATCGCCTCGGCGGGTGGTGCGGGCCGCGCGCTGGCGGAATGGATCGTCAACGGTTCCCCGACGTCCGACCTCACCGGTGTCGACATCCGACGGTTCGCTCCGTTCAACGGCAACAACCGGTGGCTGCGCGACCGAGTCGCCGAGGTACTCGGCGTGCATTACGAAATACCCTGGCCCAACCGCGAACTCACCACGGCGCGACCGTTTCGCCGTTCACCGGTGCATCACCTCCTCGACGGAGCAGGAGCGAACTTCGGCAGCCGCATGGGCTGGGAGCGCGCCAACTTCTTCGCACCGGCAGGGGAGAACCCGACGATCGAGTACTCGTGGGGCAAGCAGAACTGGTTGCCGTGGTCTGCGGCCGAGCAGACCAGTACGCGCACCGCCGTCACGGTGTTCGATCAGACGTCGTTCTCGAAGTACCTCCTCGTCGGGCAGGATGCGGTCGCCGCGCTGCAGTGGTTGTGCACGGCCGACATGGCCGTCGACGTCGGCAGGACCGTGTACACCGGCATGCTCAACGAGCGCGGATGCTACGAGTCCGACGTCACCGTCACGCGGACCGGCGTCGATGAATTCCTGATCGTCAGCAGCGCCGCGACCACGGAACGCGACAAGGACCACATCCGCAAGAACCTGCCCGCTGGTTCGCGAGCCGAATTGGTCGACGTCACATCGTCTTTGGCGGTGTTTGGCGTGATGGGCCCGATGGCACGTGACCTGCTGTCAGGCCTCACCGACGCCGATCTCGGCGACGACGGGTTCCCGTTCGGAACCAGCCAGCTCATCACGCTGGGATATTCGACGGTCCGCGCCACGCGCATCACGTACGTCGGCGAGCTCGGCTGGGAACTGTACGTACCCGCCGAGTTCGCGGTCGGGGTGTACGAAGACTTGCTCGCCGCTGGTGCGCCGTTCGGCGTCGCGCGCGGGGGCTACTACGCCATCGAATCGCTGCGGCTGGAGAAGGGCTACCGCGCGTTTGGGCGGGAGCTCACACCCAGCGACAATCCGGTCGAGGCAGGCCTTCTGTTCGCGTGCAAGCTCAAGACGGAGGTCGACTTCCTCGGGCGAAGTGCGGTGGAAAAGGCGAAGGCCGAAGGCCCGCGCAGGAGGCTGGTCGGGTTCTCGGTGAGCTCACCCGACGCGATGCTATGGGGCGGTGAACTGGTTCTGCGCGACGGCGCCGTGGCGGGGCAGGTGACGTCGGCGGCGTGGGGTGAGACGACGGGCGCCTGCGTCGGTTTGGCGTACGTCAGATCAGCGGACGACACGCCCGTCAACGCCACGTGGATCTCTGCTGGCGATTATCAGGTGAACGTCGGCGGCGACCTCTACCCGATCGAGGTCTCGCTCAAGCCGATCTATGATCCCGGCAACGCGAGGATCCGGTAGTCGATCACGCTCCGACCGCGATCAAGAAACCGACGACGCCGACGACGCCGACCGCCCCGCAGAGCAAAAGCGTCCCAACGGCGAACGGCCACGCAAGTCGTTGCCGAACCAACCGGACGATGGTGAGGATGATGCCAACGACCGCGATGCAGACGGTGACTCCGATGGCCGTCCACACCGAGAGGGCAGCGTGCTCCGCGCTGCACGTCTCAGACGGGCAGTTGTCCAGAAACGCGAGCATGAAGATGCCCAGGAACCCTGCTGCCGCGCCGACGAAGGGGATCGCCACGATCACGAGGATCGATATCACCCGATCCGCCTGTGAGACCGGGCGCCCGAACGGCTGTGTCATCGCTTGTTGGACTTCGGAGCGTTCCAGTGTGTTCTTGTCGCTCAGTGCTTCTCCTCGAGGCTGTCCCAGAGCTCGATGAGGTGGCCCAAGATGTCCTCGGCGACGCCGAGCCCACCGAGATGGCTCTCGCCAGGCAAGGTGTACAACTCCGCGTCCGGCAGCCGCGCCACGACGTGCTCGCCATGTGCGAAGGGCACGATGTGGTCCTTGTCGCCGTGCCACCACCGCACGGGGACCTTGACCTCGTCGAGGCGGAAACCCCAGTCCTTGGCGAACACCGTAACGTCGGCGAACGGCGCGGCCAACTGCTTGCGGCTGCCGTTGAGCAGGTCGTCGAGGAACATGGCACCGAACTCGGGGCGCTCCAGCAGTCTGCGGTCGCCCTCCGGAGACACCATGGCGTAGGCCTTCACGGCAAGCGGCGCCACGGGGCGGATCAAGTGCACCAAGCCAACGGCGGCTAGCCGCAGCGGGAGCCCGATCACGGGGAGCGCCGGGGCGACCTTGGACCCGAAGCCCATGAGTCCCCCTCCGATCGCTGCCTCGCCCACCGTCGGGGCCACTCCGCCTAGGACGCCTGCGACGACGACGCGATCGGGCATCGCCGCCGCGCAGGCCAGCGTGTACGGGCCGCCGCCGGAAAGCCCGATCACGGCCATCTGATCGATGCCGAGTACGTCGGCAATCGTGCGCAGGTCGTCAGCGAACGCCAGGACGTTCGGATACTCGTGCGGTGTCGACGACCCGATGCCCGGCCGGTCGACACCGATCAACCGGATGTTCTTGCGTTCGGCGTACTCGCGAGCCTCCAACGGGATCTGACGGCGGGCGCCAGGGGTGCCATGCAGCCAGAACATGGCGCGGCCCTGAGGGTCGCCGAACTCGGCGAAACCGATCTGACGATCGTCCCCGACGGCGACGTTGCCTTCCAGCTTGGGACGTGCGATTGGGATAACCATCCGCAAAGTGTCGCATGTGTGATTCCCCGGTCTGCGCGCCTTGGCGATACGACCAAGCGCTACCTGCTAGAGGTGCCCACCCAGCCGGGCGGCAGCCGGTCGATCCACGGCATCGCGACCTCCAGCTGGCGCGCCAGCTGCAGCAGGATCGTCTCGTCGGGAGCCATCAGCTGGACCCCGATCGGCAGGCCGTCCGCTGTCACGCCGAGTGGAAGCGAGATCGCCGCCCAGCCGGTTACGTTCGCCAGCGTGGTCCAGCCCGTCGTGGCGAACTCGACGTCGAAGAACTTGCGCGTCGTGCCGCGGGGCTGGTTCAGCAGACCGTACGGCGGCGGGGGAGTCAGCAGCGTTGGCACCAGAAGCACGTCGTGGCCCGCCATCCCCTCGGCGAACCGGCGCGTCTGGGCATGCACGTCGTTGATCGCTCCGGCATATGCGACGCCGGTGGTGTGGAAGCCCTCGCGAATCATCACCCAGCTGCTCGGCTCGAACTCGTCTTCTTCCGGGTCGCGGCCGAGCAATTCCGCGGCGAAGGCGTGCAACTCGGCGTTGCTCACGGTGTGCAGGACGGCGATGGCGTCGGCGACCACGTCGGGGTCGATCGTCGGTGCGCCGGCTTCGACGTGATGCCCGAGTCCCGCGAGCGTCGTCGCGACGGCGTCGACCGCGGCGACCACGTCGGGGTCGGTGGGCGTCCCCGGGAACGGCGAGTCCGTCGTCGTCAGAATCCTCTTGGCGGCAGGCTGGTCGGCGATCGCTCGCAGGAATGGAATGGCAGGTGCCTGCGCCGTGTAGGGATCACCGATCGCCGATCCCGTGATGACGTCGAGGAGGGCGGCGCTGTCGCGGACAGTGCGCGTCAACGCGTGTCCGTTCACCAGGCCCTCCATGCCATGACCACCCGACGGCGCAAACGACGCTCGACCACGCCGCGGCTTGAGCCCGACCAGTCCACAACACGAAGCGGGTACGCGGATGGAGCCGGTGCCGTCGCCGCCCGACGCCGCGGGCACGACACCGGCCGCCACCGCAGCGGCCGTGCCACCGCTCGACCCGCCGGGAGTGATGTCGGGGGACCACGGATTGACCGTCTTACCGAATAGCAGAGGTTCGGTCGTGCAGTGGTTACCCCATTCGGGTGTGTTGGTCTTGCCGAAAACGACGAGACCCGCGTCGAGATAGCGCTCGACCGTCCAAGCCGTTTGGGGTGCGACGTAGGTCCGCAGCGCACGACATCCCATCGCCTCCGGCGTTCCCGCGAGCGACGAACCGAGGTCCTTGAGGAGGAACGGCACGCCGGCAAGAACTCCCGCGCCACCGCCTCGCAACCGACCCGAATCGTCGAGCTCGGCCGCCTGGGTGCGACCGAGCTCGAACAGATCGGTGATGACGGCGTTGAGTTGCCGAGCGTCCTCTAACCTGCCGATGGCTGCGTCGAGCAGTTCGGTGGCCGTCACCTCGCCCGACGCGACCAGTTCCGCCTGGCCGATGGCGTCGACCGCGGCGAGTTCACGTGCTTGTTGGGCGTCCATGACGTCGGATCTTGGAGCCTGGCACGGAGTCCGGCAACTCGACGGCGTTACTCCGGTTCGACGGCTGCGGGTTCCTCGTCGGCGCGCTTGTCGACGACACGGGTCTTGTACAGGCTGGCGACCGTCGTGATGACGAGCGTGACCACGATGACGCCCAGGCTGGCGAGCGTCGGAATCTCGGGCACGGGGACGTGCTCACCACCATTGATGAACGGCAGTTCGTTCTCGTGCAGCGCATGTAGAACGAGCTTCACGCCGATGAAGGCCAGGATGAACGCCAGGCCCTGCGACAGATAGACGAGTCGCTTGAGCAGGTCGCCGAGCAGGAAGTAAAGCTGCCGCAGGCCCATCAAGGCGAAGACGTTGGCCGTGAACACGAGATACGGCTGTTGGGTGAGCCCGTAGATGGCCGGAATCGAGTCGAGTGCGAACAGCAGGTCGGTGGTGCCGAGCGCGACGATCACGAGGAACATCGGCGTCATCAGCCGCTTGCCGTCCTCCTTGATCCACAGCTTGAGCCCGTCCCACTTGTCGGTGAGGGTGAGGTGGTTGCGGGCGAACTTCACCACCGAGTTCTCGGCGTCGTCGTCGTGGTCGGTGTTCCGCATCAGCTTGGCCGCGGTGTACACGAGGAACGCCCCGAAGATGTAGAAGATCCACGAGAACTGTTGGATGGCAACGGCTCCGAGCGCGATGAAGATACCGCGGAAGATCAGCGCCAGGATGATGCCGACGAGAAGCGCTTCCTGCTGGTACTTCTTCGGCACGTTGAAGCTGGCCATGATGATCAAGAAGATGAATAGGTTGTCGACCGACAAGCTGTACTCGGTGAGCCAGCCTGCGAAGAACTCGACGCCGTATTGGCTTCCATGAAAGTTCCACACCCAGATGCCAAACGCGATGGCCAGGCCGACGTAGAACGAGAGCGCGATCGCGCACTCGCGGAACGTCGGTTCGTGGGGGCGGCGTGCGATGAAGATGATGTCGAACAGAAGGACTGCCATCGTCACACCGAGGGTGACGATCCATTCGATCTGCGTAACCTGCATTTGAGGGTGCCTCCGGTCGTCAAGAAACGGCCGAGGTCTCTGCCACCGCATGGAGTCATGCAGTCCACGGCACCGGCTGCGCAACTGTGCACAACGTGATGACGACACCGCGGCGAAGGAATACTCCCCTCGGCTACCAGTCTGTCAGACGATTCCCAGAAGACGAAACCGTCGGGACGAAAGTCCTAGTCGGAGGCCTTCGGCGACCGGCGCCTCGAGCGATCCAGGCCTTGCGTGATGAGGAGCGCAATCAGTACGTCGCCCGTCGTGATGAACAGCCCCGCCCAGTACATCCACTTGAGCGAAGGATCTGGCTGAGACGCGAAGCAGCCGATGAGGAAGATCGGGCCGACGATGCCGCAGACGAAGATGAACAGTTGGACGCGGACGTAGAGCCACACCGTCGCCATCGGTCAACCCTAAGCGATTTCGGCGCACCCGGAAATGCACCGGTTACGCTGCGATCGTGAAACTTGACCTGTTGATGCCCGGTGTTGAGATCGGGCTGGTGACCACCAACCTCGATGCGATGGTCGAGTTCTACGAAGGCTTCCTCGGCCTCGAGCCACAGGGCGAGATCGAGTTCGCCGACGGATCGCAACGACGGTATTCATTGGGCAATAGCGTCGTCAAGCTCGTCACCTACGCGACGCCGCCTGCGTCGCCACCAGTGCCGGGAGGTGGCCACGCGCAGGCAGGCCTGCGCTACTTCACCATCGGCGTCAAGGACCTGCGTGCCGTCGCCGCGGAGGTCGAAGCGGCAGGCCATCCCATCGTCGAGCCGCCCACCGAGTTCGCGCCCGTGCCAGGGATGGGGTGGATGTTCATAGCCGACCCCGACGGCAACTCGATCGAACTGTTCGGGACGTTGTGACATGTTCCGGATGACGATCTCGGACGTCTTCGCCATCGCGCGAAGGGGAACGGTGGCTACGGGTCAGGTGCAATCCGGACAGCTTCGCGTTGGCGACGAGCTGCGGGTCAACGACAGCTTCACGGTGAAAGTCGCTGCCATCGAGGCGTTTCGCAAGCAGTTGACCGAGGCAGGAGTCGGCGACAACATCGGCATCTTGTTCAAGGGCGTGGAACGGAGCCAGCTAAACCCTGGCGACGTACTCACCTCCGGCGTCACCGTCTACTAGGGGACGGCGCGGTGACGGACACGTGTGGCGACCTCTGGCAAGCGATGTCGACGGCGCGCACGATTAGGCGATTCACCGACGAGCCCGTTGGTGAAGCCGTGCTTGCGCGCTGCCTAGAGGCGGCGAGTTGGGCGCCGTCGGGCGCCAACGCGCAAGCCTGGCGATTCGTCGTGCTTCGCTCACCGGAGCTGCGGGCGGTCGTCGCCGACGCCGCCGCGCAGGCGCTGACGGTGATCGAGGCCGCGTACAGCCTGACTCGGCCTTCGGATGACGACGACTCCCGGCGTGCCCGTGACAATCGCGCAACCTACGAATTACACGACAGGGCAGGCGAATTCACCTCCGTTCTGTTCGCGCAGCAGCGCCTGCGCATGGCGTCCGAGCAGCTGCTCGGCGGCTCGATCTACCCGGCGATGCAGAACTTCCTGTTGGCCGCGCGCGGCCAAGGCCTTGGTGCGTGCCTGACCAGCTGGGCGTCCTACGGCGGTGAGCCCATTTTGCGCAAAGCCATTGGAGTTCCCGATGATTGGATGCTCGCAGGCCACATCGTCGTGGGCTGGCCGAAGGGCAGGCACGGGCCGGTGCGCCGCAAGCCATGGCAGTCCGCCGTCAACGCCGATCACTGGGACGAGCCTGCGCCCGACATCGCGGCAGCCACCCCCTTACCCTCGCCGCCGCGAGAGTCCGAAAGTGCGGAAAATCGAGGCTGATTCCGCAACGTCCGTCGTCTCGGGAAAGCGCTAGGCCGGGATCACGACCGTCAACTCGTTGCCGCGGCGCTCCACCCGAAGTCCCGCGCGGCGAGCGACGGTGGCCACTCCTGCCGCATCCGTCGGCTCGGACCGAGAACCCGCAAGCACACGTGCCAGCCTGCCCTTGTGCGCCTTGTTGAAATGGGTGACGACGGTGCGGCGCCCATCGGCATGCTCCGAGAGCACGTCGACCTCGACGGCATCTGGCAGGCGGCCCAGCGCCGCGTAGGAGCCGGACCGCAGGTCGACCACGAGCTCCTCGCACGCCAAGTCGGCGAGCACGGGATCGAGGAGCGGCCGCCAGCGTGCCGCGAGAGTCGGGCGGCCGGGCAGCTTCGAACCCGCAGACAGCCGGTACGCGGGCACGGGGTCGTCCGCGCGAAGCAGTCCGAACAGCGCCGAGCCGACGGCGAGCCTGCCGCGTGCGCGCTGTGCCGTTGCCCCGCTTAGGGATTCGATGTCCAGCGCGTCGTAGAGCACCCCGGTATAGCGGTTGATCGCAGGCATCGTCGGCGCGGTGCGAAGGACGGCGTTGCGATCGATCTCCGAGTCCAGCGACGCGGAGATCCCCAGCGCCTTCCTGGATGCGGGCTTGTCGGAGGACAGGTCGACGAGGTCGTCAACGAGAGCGCTGCGCAGCGGCCCGAGCTCGGGGAAGCTCAGTGCATCCAGTCGCAGCGGCCCTCCGTCGCCGCCGTCCCGCTTGGTCTCCGAAGGGGGCAGCAGCACGATCACGGCGAAGACGTTAGCCACGTCGGCGAGCCGACAGACAGCAGGGGTGGCGAGCCGACGGACAGCAGGGTCGGCGAGCCGACGGACAGCAGGGGTGGCGAGCCGACAGACAGCAGGGGTGGCGAGCCGACAGACAGCAGGGGTGGCGAGCCGACCCGATCGGCGGGTGTCCGATCACCCGGTGGCCAGCAGCAGCGGCACTGTCTGTTCGGCCGAGGTCAGCGAGCCGTGGTGGCCCACGAAGGTCGACTCGACCGGTTCGACGCTCGGACGGACCAGCACCGCCGAGCCTCGCGCCGCGGCCACGACGTCGCCGATGCGATTCCGCACGCGGTCGGCGACGCGCTCGCCGAACCAGCCCGCGGCGATCGCCTCCTCACGCGACACCGTCCAAGCCCGGTCCGCAAGCGTCTCCCGCCACGCGACGAGCACGTCGTTCTGTGCTCCCGGCGCCGTGTATACGTGGCGCGCCCTGGCTTCGCCGCCGACGGCATCGACGCCGTCGAACAGCGCTGGGAGGGCGTCGATGTCGGCGATCTCGGCCTCGTCGACGGTGACCATGCCGTGGTCGGCGACGACTGCCAGCAGTCCGCCAGGCGGCAGCGCCTCCACGACCGATTCCACCAGCCGGTCGACTTGCCGCAACTCCATTCGCCACGCCTCCGATCCTGGCCCGTAGAGGTGTCCGAGAAGGTCGAGGTCGCCGTGGTAGCCGTAGCAGAAGCCACCCGTTGACACCGTTTCGCACACCCGGGCGGCAAGATCGCCTAGCCCGTGTACGCCGACGTACCGACCGCCGCGCAACGCCGCGCGCGTGAGCCCGCCGCCTGCGAAGATCGCCTTGGAGACCACGCTGACCGAGATGCCCGCGGCAGACGCCCGCTCGAAGGTCGTGGGCAGGGGCTGAACCGTCTCGGGGGAACGACGTCCAGCAGGTCCGCACCCCACGGATGTGGCCGCCACCGAAGGGCGTTCACCACGCCCACCTCGGGCAACCGGAAGGAGTAGCCGACCATGCCGTGCTCACCGGAACGACACCCGGCGCCCAGGGAAGTGATCCCCTGTGCGGTCGTCGACGGGAACCCGACGGTGACCGTCTGCCCGCGCAGTTCGGCCAACGTCGGCGCGTCGTCAGCGAACGCGTCCAGAAGCTCGGCACCCATGCCGTCGATCAGCATCACGCAGGCACCGTGGACGTCTCGCGGCAACGCGATCCGAGTGACGAATCCCGTGACTCCCATCGCAGCAAGCACCGATGGCACGACATCGGCCAGGTAGGGGAGGCTCGGCTCGAGTTGGGGCAAGTCCACGGGCCTGAGCCTGCCAGCCGCCGAGGTGAACGTGCTACCGGTTTCCCAATACGCTTTCCTGCATGAGGGGAGACGATTGGGTCGCTTTCGGTTTGTCGCGTCGGCGTGATGCGCTGCTGGCAGCCGCCCTCGGGCTCGTACTGACTGCGTGCGGATTCTCGCCACAGGTCACTCGCGCATCCACGTACGTTCCCGCACCCGTGGTGCGGATGGCCCTCACGGACGAACCCTTGACCATGGGTCAGGCAGCGTCAGGCACCGGTGTGTCGCCGAGCAACGGCGCCGACGTTCCGACCATTGGCGGCGCGGCCACCGACACCCTGGGCGGCTTCATCGCCGACGGCGGTCGAATCTCTCCGTTCGACGTGAACAACCCGGCGATCAGTCAGCTTGATCCGTTGCTGCGCAAGGCAATTCAGGATGCGGCTAGACAGTCCCGGGCCAGCGGCGTCGTTCTCGAGATTACGTCAGGATGGCGATCCAAGGGTTTCCAGCAGCGTCTGTTCGACGATGCCGTGCGCACCTACGGAAGCGCCGCGGCGGCCGCCCAGTACGTCGCTTCGCCCGAGGCGTCCAAGCACGTACTCGGCGAAGCGGTCGACGTCGGTCCTGTCGCGGCGGACAACTGGCTGATTCGCAACGGCGCCCAGTTCGGCCTGTGTCAGATCTACGCAAATGAGCTATGGCATTTCGAACTCGTAGCCGATCCACGCAGCCAGTGCCCGCCGCTGCGACCAAACGCCGCAGGCTGAGAAGGGGCTCCGATTGGAAGAAGGGCTCGCAGTACGCCTGGGCCGAAGCTGGATGCGGATCGAGCACCCCGATCGAGGGTTGGCCACGCAAGCTCGCGGACCTCGAGCCCGGGTTGGAGCTTACGAGATGAGCGACTGGTCGCTGGCCGGGCGGCGGTGAAGCGAAACCGCGTAGTCGCCGCCGTCGTAGGCTTGGCGATCCCATGTCGCCCAACGGGATACGAACTCTAGGCCGACCGACGCACACAGCTCGTCGTAGCGCTCGAGGCCCAATCGGCCAACGCGAAGCTGGAAGCCGGCGACGAGCAGCCCGCTCCGAGTGAGGCGCGTCCTCAGCTGGCCGACGACGCGGCCCTCGGTGCCGGGTTCGACGAAGATCATGACGTTGCCTGCCAGCACGACGAGATCGAAGTCTCCCTGCAGCTCGGCATCCAGCTCTGCGAGATCGGCCTCGACCCAAGGCAATTCGGGCGCCTTCGCTCGTGCCGCGTCGAGCATGGCGGCGTCTGCGTCCACACCCGTGGTCACGTACCCGCGCCGCGCAAGCTCGATCGCCACCCTGCCCGTTCCACAGCCCGCGTCGAGCACGTGCGAGCCGCCGGTCTCGCGCAGCAGGGCGTCAACCAGGTCGGCCTCGCCGTGGACGTTGCGGCCCTGCTTGGCCAGCGACGCCCATCGCGCGTCGTAGTCGCCGCCGCGCGGAGCGTCGGATCGTTGCCACCGGGTGCCCACACCGACATCGTTGCAGAACGCCGACGGCCGCCCGTCAGCCTGCCACGATCGAATCCCCTTCGACCTTGATCGGCTTGGCCTCCAGCGGCGACTTGGCGGGTCCGTTGGCCACGGAGCCGTCGAGTTTGAACTTGCTGCCGTGGCAGGGGCAGGAGATCAATCCGTCCGACACCTCGGCGAGTGTGCAACCGGCGTGCGTGCACACCGATGAGAACCCCTCGAACACGCCCGCCGTGGGTTGGGTCACCACGATGTCGCCGAGGATCACGCCCGACCCGACCGGGACGTCCGCCGTCTTGGTCAGCACACCAGCTGGTGTCTGCGCACCTCCCGTTGCGGCGGGCGCGGAGCCCGCGGGTGCGCTGGAGGACTCGGCGGCAGGCTTCTTCCCATCGGTCGTGCACGCCGCGAGCAGTGCGGTCGCCACGCCGATGCCTGCGACGACGATGACGTTGCGGCGGGGCTGCCGAATCGTGTTCGGGAACATGTTGGAATCTCGTTTCTCGTGGGCTGTACGAGGAGGGTGTACGGTCCGGTCCTAGACGATGATCCCCGACGTGAGGATCAACCACAGCACCGACGTCAACCAGACCGAAGAAGTACGCCCCGACGGGTGTGTGCACCCTAGCGGTCGAGTTGTCGCCGAACGAGTTTCCCCGAGGGAACGAAGGGGGAGCCGCCATGGTCTTCTTCACATGAACAACCCGGCAAGCCCGGCGTCGCATCGCATCTTCGATTTCGTTGGACGGGCGACCCTCGGACGTGGCAGCTTGGTGTAAGCCGTTACATGACCCGCTGCAAACGTAACGAAGGGCGAACGTGGACATCCCGACCGTGGACCAGTTGTTGTCAACCACGAGAGCGGTGCGCAAGCGCCTCGATCTGACCCGACCCGTGGAGCGCGACGTCATCCTGGAGTGCCTACAACTCGCCATTCAGGCGCCGACCGCCAGTAACAGCCAGAACTGGCGCTGGGTGGTGGTCACCGACGCGGACAAGCGGGCCGCGATCGCAGACGTCTACCGTTCCGCAGGCGGAGATTACCTGGCCAACGCCGCGACCTCGGAGCAGGATCCGCAGACCCGTCGCGTCTACGAGAGCGCGCACGCGCTCACGGGGATTCTCGCCGACGTTCCCGTACACGTGATTCCGTGCATCGAAGGGCGGTTGGACGGTGGCCCGCTCCTCGCGGCGGCATCGGCATGGGGTTCGATCCTGCCTGCCGCGTGGAGCTTCCTACTCGCGCTGCGTTCGCGCGGCCTCGGCTCAGTCTGGACGACGCTCCATCTGGCCAGAGAGCACGAGGTGGCGGAGTTGCTCGGCATCCCGGAGACCGTCACGCAGGTCGCTCTGTTCCCCGTCGCCTACACGATCGGAACCGACTTCAAGCCCGCCGCGCGACCGCGTGTCGAAACCATCACCTCGTGGAACACCTGGGATCAGAGCTGATGCAGTCCTACACAGTGACTTTCAGCGTGGACGCACCGCCGGCCAAGGTGTGGCGAATACTGCATCCACCACCGCCGAGGGATGCGCAGCGGCCCCGCCTCATCACGTACCCGGCGGGCAGCATGGAGATCCTCAACGAAGGCAATGGGGCGGGCGAGGGCCTCGTGCGCACCTGCGTGTTCGACGTGCCGAAGTATCTGCTGTCCGGTGGCAAGGCACGGTCATGGGAGACCGTCACCGAGGCCAAGATCAACGAGTTGTCCCGCTACGTCTCGATCAGCAAGCCACTGTGGTCGCGCGCAGAGGGCTATCACCGTCTGGATGAACAACCCGATGGCACAACACATTTAACATTTCACGAGACGTATCACGCGTACAACCCGGTGCTTCGTGCGCTGCTGGAGCGTCGCGTGCACGCCAAGATCTCGCAGGACAATCTCGCCACGTACGAATTCGCCCTCGGGCACGCGGGCACCACCAGGAGACTGACATGACTTACGAACGATCAGATCGTCCGAGGCGGCACCGTGGTCGACGGCTCAGGTGCCCCCGCCCGCACCATGGACGTCGCGGTACCCGATGGGGTGATCGCGGAGGTGGGTCGAGTCGACGGTTCCGCTCGCCGTATCGTTGACTCCGACGGCCTAGTCGTCACACCGGGTTTCGTCGACATTCACACCCGCTTCGACGGGCAATTCCGCTCGCGGCGGTACGCGGGTTCGTGATGGGCGACCGAGCGTCGGAGGCGCCGACCGCGAACGACATCGCAATGATGCAGCGAACGGTCGTCGACGGTCTGCGTTCTGGAGCGTTGGGAATGTCGTTCGGCCGCACCGCCGGTCACAAGAGCGCGTCGGGCGTGGACGGCGGCGAGGTGACCGACCCCCGGCCGGGCGGCTTGGTGAGAGGACCTCGCTAGTCAGGCCTTTCGCCATCCCACGATTGCGATGGCGACACCGACGAGTGCGATCAGCGGACCGAGCAACGACCAGGTAGTGGTGCCGGTCATCGGGCTTCCGTGCACGAAGCCGAATCCTTGCAGCGCGAAAAGTGTTCCGAACAGTGCGACGACTACGCCGACCACGATGAGGACGATGCGGATCATCCTCCGACCATAGACGCGTTCGCCGAGCGTCAGCCGATCTTGCGTCTGGTCCGGCGCTGCACCAACCGTTTCGTCTCGTTTGGCAGCGCGTCCGCCACCAGCAGTCGGGGCAGCAAGTCCGGCTCCAGGGTGAGGGCACGAAACACGAATCCCATCGTCACCTCGTGGTCGGGGCGATCGATCACCACGATCTGGTCGCCGCTGCGGACCGTCCCTGGCGTGATCACCCGCAGGTAGGCACCTGGGATCGCCGCCTTCGTGAAGGTCTTGACCCAGCCCTTGATCTCCAACCACTTGGCGAACGTCCCACAGGGGATTCGCGGCCGAGTGACCTCGAGGAGCAGGCCATCGGTGCCGACCATCCACCGCTCGCCGACCTTGGCGCCGGTGACGTCGACGCCCGACGTCGTGAGATTCTCCCCGAAGGCGCCATCGCCGATGTCCCTACCCAGCGTGAGCGCCCAGGCGTCGAGATCCTCCCGCGCATAGGCATAGACGGCTTGGTCGTCACCACCGTGGTACCGGTCGTCGCAGATCAGGTCGCCAACCAGGCCGCTGCCGAGGCCACCGCGCATGGGGCCGGGCGCACGTACCTCGACGGGACCGGCAGTCGGCCGCTTGTCGATGCCGGTCACCCTCTCCCGGTCGTTGGGGTTAGTCATTGGATGTGCCAGATTGACGGCCAGTACCTGCCCCATGGGACCGAGGATAAGCGGTCGTCCCGAGGTCGGCGCACCGTCGACTTCACCCAGCATGCGAAGACCGCGTACGCCCAAGGTGTGCCCGGACACACTGCGTCGCATCGGCCGTCAACCCTTGGCAATCTCGGCGGCCGACCACGATCAGCGGTGACGGCGCCTAGAAGAAGCCTCGGTGACGCCTCGGCGCGTCGCCAGGGGAGACGTGGCCAGGCTCCGGCGCTTGCCGCGGCAGCGGTGCGACGCTGATCGGCGCAGGAATCTGCGGTCTGCCCGTCGCGCTGGTGTCCGGCTCTCTACTGGGGTACCAGCGGTAGCCGCCACCCGTTGCTGGAGGCGGGGGACTGGTCTCTTCCGGAGGCGGTGGCGGCGGTAGGTCACCGGGAACGCCTGGCGCGAGCGACTGCCCGTCGCCGGTGTTCGGCGGGGGTGCGGGTTGCGAAGTGGCGTTCGTCGTCGCCGTCGATGGCACGGTCGTCGTCTCGTCGGTGTCGCTACCCGACGTGCGCAGAACGAGGAGAACGCCTGCCACGATCAAGGCGATCACCGCGGCGACGAGGACGAACACCAGCACCCGCTGCATCGAGCCGTACCACGGCCGCGAGACCGGCTTGAAGGTCAGCGTGTTCGAGGGAGGGGGACCCAGTCGCAGGTCAGTGCGGTGGTGAGGCCGGGCATCCCACGAATCGTCTTCCAATGGCACGGGTTCCGGGCGCGTCATCTCGCGGACGGTGGGCAGCGGCGCCGTGTGGTCCGGATCGGCGGACACCCGGGCTTCGTTCCGATCGCCGTCACTGGAGGGGTGCTCCGGATCGGCGGGCGGCCACCCCTCGTCCCTCCGATAGTCCGCATCCCAATCTCCGCGCGCATACGAGGTCGCGGGATTGTTCTGACTGAGCGCGTCGAAGGACTGCTCACGGAACACCGGAACCTTCAGCGACTGATGCGAAGCACGGCGAAGGACCCGCCGTTCCGCTACCCACCGGACGCCTACCACAGCCCTCAGCCTAGCGGCGCGAATGTTACCGCGCCTCGGGCGAGGGCGTGCTTCTGGGTTTTTTGAAACCTCGTCAATTCGAGGTTTTGGGCGCATGTTCGCGTGGTAAACGAAAAACATGCGAGTAAACACAGGGCTCACGAAACGATTTCTTCTAGCTGGCGCGACCGTCATGGCCATTGCTGCCGCACCCGTCGCCGTCGCCGATCCACCGCCTTGTTACGGCGAGAACGGTGGTGCATGCGTAGGACCCGGCGGCGCAGGCGTCGAAGTTCCCGGTGCAGGCGCCGTAGCAGGCCCGGGCGGCGCGGGTGCGACCGTGCCGGGGGCGGGTGCCGTGGCTGGGCCCGATGGCGCAGGTGCCAACGTTCCCGGCGCAGGTGCCGTTGCCGGACCGGGTGGGGCCAGCGCGAACGTGCCAGGCGCCAACGCGAATGCCGGACCGGGCGGTGCGGGCTTCTGCATCAACGGCTGGTGCGCCAACGCGGGCTAGTCGCCACGCTTGATTCGTTTTGCGCCGAGTGGGCGGGCTCCCACTCGGCGCGAAACGCGTGCGGCTAGCGTGGTCAGCAGTGAGAACACTGATCGACTTCGCCAACGCACCGATCTTCGCCATCCCCGTCGTCAATGCGCGCAGCGGCGATGGCGCGGTCCGCGAGGGCATGCTCATCGAAGGTCCCCAGGGCTGGGGCGAGTTCAGCCCGCCGCGGGGTTGCGGGAAACGCGAGGCGCTGCGCTGGCTGACGGCTTCGATCGAGGTCGGCACGGTCGGCTGGCCAGACCCCGTGCGCGGCCGCATACCAGTGAGCGTCACCGTTCCAGCGGTAGCGCCCGACGTGGCCCACCGAATGGTCGTGGACGCCGGATGCCGCTCGGCGGACGTCGTCGTGGCTGAGCCAGGTGGGTCGCTGGCCGACGACGTGGCCCGTCTCGAGGCGGTCCGCGACGCGCTCGGCCCGCAGGGCACCATCCGATGTGACGCCAACGGGGGTTGGGACGTCGACACCGCGATCTCGGCGATCGTCGCATTGGACCATGCCGCCGGTGGCCTCGAGTTCGTCGAGCAGCCATGCCCGCGCCTGGACGACCTGATCGCCCTCCGCCGCAAGGTGGACGTTCGCATCGCGATCGATCAATCGATCCACGAGGCCGACGATCCAGCGCGGCTGCCGACGAAGACCCTGAACGAGGCCGCCGACGTCGCCGTCTTGAGGTGCGGACCGCTGGGTGGAGTTCGGCGGGCTTACCGAGTCGCCGAAACGTGCGGCCTCTTGCCAGTGGTGACTTCGTCGGTCGAGACGACGATCGGACTGTGCGCAGGGCTCGCGCTTGCAGGCGCATTGCCCGAACTGCCCTTTGCCTGCGGGTTGGGCACCATATCGCTGCTTGCTGGCGACGTCGTCGCGAGTCCGCGATCGTTGGTCCCCGTCGATGGCCACCTTCCGGTTGCCTCAGCGCCGCCGATGCCGGATCACGACCTCGTCGAGCGTTATCGCGCGGTGAACCCCGACGACATCGGATGGTGGCGGGCCCTGCTTCAGACGCTGACGGACCCTGCCCTCGCGATGCCGCGCACTCCTTGACAGACTGTCCGCATGGCACAGATAACGATGCGCGGAAACCCCATCAATACGGTCGGCGAACTGCCGGCCGTCGGCACTCCTGCTCCGAGCTTTTCCTTGACGGGCACCGATCTCGGCACCGTCACCAACGAGCAGTTCCGCGATAAGCCCCTGTTGCTGAACATCTTTCCCTCCGTGGACACGCCGGTGTGCGCCACCAGCGTTCGCACCTTCAACGAGCGCGTCGGCGCGACGGGTGCTGCCGTGGTGTGCGTATCGAAGGATCTACCGTTCGCGCAGAAGCGGTTCTGCGGCGCAGAGGGCATCGAGAACGTCGTCACAGCGTCGGCGTTTCGCGACAGCTTCGGCGAGGACTACGGCGTCACTCTCGCCGATGGTCCGTTTGCGGGGCTTCTCGGTCGCGCCGTCGTCGTAATCGGCGCCGACGGCAACGTCGTCTACACCGAGCTGGTTCCAGAAATCGCCGAGGAGCCGAATTACGATGCGGCGCTAGCCGCACTGGGCTAATCGCGCCGATAGACCACCATCTCGCGAGAGAGCACGCGGCGGATTCGCGGCTCCCTGCTCGCGGCGAGGGCGAACACCGTGAGCAATATCCAACTCGTGAGCGCGCTCGCCAGCACTAGTGCGAACGCGCCCCAGTCACCGGCGTCAAGCTTTGCGGCTGCTCCGTATTTCGCCCACAACCGCCAATAGATCATCAGATTGGCGGTCAACCCCACGCCGTAGGACACGGCGAACAGGATCAGGAACGGCTTCCAGGTGCCGTCGCGGAGTCTGGCCGAAATCGGTTCGTGCCGAAGTGGATACAGCACCGACAGGACGTTGCCCAAGCCCAACCAGATGAAGACCATCGTCACGAGTTGGTCGACCATCGCCGCAGGATTGCCATGGGTGGTCGCCGTGAGGAACGCGATAACGGGTATCGCCGCGACGACGATCAGGGTGGCCATTGCAAGGTTCTTGGCCACCAGGATTCGCCACATCCGTTCACCACGCGACAAACTCTCGCGCACCCGTTCCGCCTCGAAGCACAACGCATTGGTGCAGACCACGCTGCCAACGACTGCCGAGAACAGGTAGAGCGTGAGCTGACCGAAGTCGTCGTAGCGCCTGACCCCGACGAAGTTGTACGCCGCGACCATGGCCAAGCTGATGCCTACCGTGATCGTGAGCCGAAGCAGGATCGCGCGCGGTTTGTCCGCGAAGACGTGCCGCACCTCGTCGACGACGCGCCTGCCGAGACGAGACAAGGGGTCCACGCGCAGGACGGCGGACCGTCGCACCGCCGACCGCTTGGCCTCGTCGGCCGACATTCGATGTGCCTGCGCTACCGCGAGGACGGCCTCGGCCACGGCAGCCCTGGCGAGAGCGACCGCGACCACGGCATTCGCGCCCGCCTGTCCCGGCGTCGTGGCCATTTCGTTAGCGCCCGCCGCGATTGCCTCAGTCTTTGCCCTGTCGCGCCACCACGTCGAGGCGCCAGCCGCGGCGACGTCGTCGACCACGCCGTGCTGAAGCGACGCCACCTCGGCTCGCGCCTCCGCGACTACCGAAGTCAGCGCGCCGTCGTCACCCCAGTCTGCGGCAGCGGCCGCCGCGTCGACCCGGCGCAACGAGTCGGCCAGAAACCGTAGTTCGTCGAACACCGCCACATCACCGTGAGTGGTCATGGCATTAACTGAACCATCTTTCGACTCCCTCGTCGCTACCTCACCGATACGAACTCGACCGGTGACGCCAATCACCAGTTGAACCAACGAGTCCCACGTGACGTGTCTTAGTCGAGGAGGTTGTCATGAGTGTGATCGCAGCTGTCCGGGGAGAACTCCCACCGCATCGATACAGCCAGTCGGAGGTAACCGAAGCACTACTCACCCTTCCCGGCTATGCGCAGTACGCCGAGCCCATCAGGAAACTGCACGCAAGCGCGAAGGTCGACAACCGCCACACGGTGCTGCCGCTGGAGGATTACTCCGGGCTCAACGACTTTGGTCGATCCAACGACATCTTCATCGAGCACGCCGTCGAATTGGGGTGCGCCGCCATCCTTGGCGCACTCGACGACGCGGGTCTGAAGCCCGCCGACGTCGACGTGATCTTCACGACGACCGTCACGGGCGTTGCGGTTCCGACCATCGACGCTCGCATCGCGGGGCGGATCGGACTGCGACCCGACGTGCGTCGGATACCGATGTTCGGCCTTGGCTGCGTGGCAGGCGCCGCAGGGGTGGCCAGGCTCAACGACTATCTGCGCGGCGCTCCCGACGCTGTCGGCGTGCTCCTTGCCGTGGAGTTGTGTTCGCTGGTTCCCAAGTCCGACCCGTCGATCGCCACCGTTGTCGGCAGCAGCCTGTTCGGCGACGGGGCCGCGGCGGTGGTGGCGGTGGGGGATCGCCGTGCCGACCTCATCGGCGCTTCGGGTCCCGAGGTGCTCGACTCGCGCAGCCACCTCTATCCCGATTCGGAGCGCACCATGGGCTGGGACATCGACTCTAGCGGCTTCCGGCTGGTGCTCTCGCCAGACGTGCCGAAGGTCGTCGAGCGCTATCTGGGTGAAGACGTCACGAATTTCCTTGGCGCTCATGGCCTGAACACGTCCGACGTCGGAGCTTGGGTGAGTCACCCCGGCGGTCCGAAGGTGATCGAGGCGATTACGGCCACGCTCGGCCTGCCCGACGATGCGCTCGAACTCACTTGGCGCTCGCTTGCAGAGGTGGGCAACATCTCGTCCGCCTCGGTCCTGCACGTGCTGCGCGACACCATCGCCAAGCGGCCGCAGGCCGGATCTCCTGGGCTGATAATGGCGATGGGTCCGGGGTTCTGCTCGGAGCTCGTCCTCTTGCGCTGGCGGTGATGTCGTGATGTCGTACGTGCTGCTGATCGTCCTTGTCGCCGTCGAACGCATCGTGGAACTCGTTGTATCCAAACGGAACTCGGCGTGGAGCCGGGAACGCGGCGGTATCGAGTTCGGCGCGCGGCACTACCCAGTGATGGTGGTGCTGCACACCGCCCTATTGGCAGGCTGCTTGTTGGAGACGTTCGCACTGCATCGTCCGTTCATCGCCGCTCTGGGCTGGCCGATGCTGGCGATCGTCGTCGCAGCCCAGGGCCTGCGCTGGTGGTGCATCGCCACCCTTGGCCCCCAATGGAATACGCGGGTGATCATCGTGCCGGGAGCATCTCGGGTGACCGACGGTCCGTATCGGCTGATTCCGCACCCGAACTACGTCGCAGTCGTCGCCGAGGGGTTCGCGCTGCCGCTCGTACACACGGCCTGGCTTACTGCCGTGGTGTTCACGGTGCTAAACGCGGCATTGCTGAGAACACGCCTCGAGGTGGAGAACAGCGCGCTCGCGAGCCTGTCGTGATCGACCTGCTCGTGGGCGGGGGAGGCCCGGCGGGTCTGGCCACCGCCTTGTACGCCACTCGGGCGGGCCTAGAGGCGGTCGTCGTCGAGCATCGCAGTGGGTCGCTGGACAAGGCGTGCGGCGAGGGCATGATGCCGCACACCGTCGGATACCTAGACCGCCTCGGGGTGGCCCCGAAGGGGCGGCCGCTGCGCGGAATCAGTTACCAGGACCAGAATCACCAGATCGAGGCGATGTTCCGAGCGGGAGCAGGCCTCGGTGTTCGCAGGACCGCGTTGCATGCGGCGTTGCACGACGCCGCCGAGGCTGCGGGCGTCGGGTTCGTGTGCGACGCCATCGGAGAGATTTCGCAGGACGCGACGTCGGTTCGGGCGGGGTCGCTGACGGCCCGATACCTTGCGGCGGCCGACGGCTTGCACTCACCGATCCGACGGTCACTGGGTTTGGCACAACCGTGCAGCGGTCAGCGCCGATGGGGGATACGGCGCCACTACCAAGTCGCGCCATGGACCGATCACGTGGAAGTGCACTGGGCCAGCGGCGCCGAGGCATACGTGACGCCCGTCGCCGACGACTGCGTCGGCATCGCCATCCTGACTTCGTCGCGCGGTGGCTTCGACAGCCACTTCGACCAGTTCCCAACGCTGCAGGACCGGGTGCGCGGTCACGCCCACGGGCCCGATCGAGCGGCGGGCCCGCTGCGGCAGAAGGCGCGACACCGGACCGCGGGTCGGGTGATGCTCGTCGGTGACGCTGCCGGGTACATCGATGCGTTGACGGGCGAGGGCATGGGGCTCGCGTTCGGCGCCGCCGAACTATTGGTGAATTGCGTTGTCGCCGAAAGCCCCAGCGACTATGACCGGCAGTGGCGCCAGTTGACCCGCCGCTACCGCATGTTGACCGCAGCTCTCGTCGGCGCGGCCGCACGACCGAGGATTCGATCGCGGATCGTGCCTGCCGCGAGCGCCCTGCCGCGAGTGTTCGCGGGGGCGGTCAATCAGCTCGCATACTGATGCGCGTCAGATTCGATAGACCCGCCGCGCGTGGCGTCGTGAAAGGGTCTCGAAGGTGAAACTGGGCGTCGTCGACGTTTGCGCTAGCGCCCTTGATCACGGGTAGATGATCTCGTTTGTCGCCAAATCAGGTTGCGCGTTGGGTAGCTTCGCACCGTGTCCGACCTGAAGAACCGTCAGATCCTCTTGCGTCGCCGGCCCACCGGCCTTGTCCAGCCCGGTGACACGGAACTGGTCACGTCGCGGGCCCCGCAACCCGCGGAGGGCGAGGCGCTCGTTCGCACTACCTACGTCGGCCTCGATGCCGCCGCACGGACGTGGCTCAACGATCAACCCGGCTACCTTCCGCCCGTCCAGCTGGGCGAAGTCATCAGGGCGGCGGGCATCGGCGAGATCGTCGCTTCGCGCTGCGATGCCTATGCGGTTGGCGACGTCGTCACCACGCTGACCGGTTTCCAGGAGTACGTGATCGTCCGCGACGACGTCTTCTGCACGCCCGTCACCGACATGGACCCGATCGACCAGCCCGCGGTGATGTCGATCTATGGGCCGACGGGCGCCACCGCCTACTTCGGCATGGCAGACATCGGCAAGCCCAGGGAGGGCGACACTGTCGTGGCCTCCGCCGCGGCGGGCGCCACCGGATCGGTGGCGGGCCAGATCGCCAAGATCGCGGGCGCGCGAGTCGTTGGCATCGCCGGTGGACCGGAGAAGTGTCGGGCCGTCGTCGAGGACTTCGGCTTCGACGCGTGCATCGACTACCGCACCGCCGACATGAAGGCTGCGCTCAAACAGCACTGTCCGCGAGGGGTCGACGTGTACTTCGACAACGTCGGCGGAGCCGTCCTCGACGCGGTCCTTGGCCGCCTTGCCCAAAAGGCGCGGGTGGTGATGTGCGGCGTCATCTCCAGCTATCTGACTGGCGAGCATCCGGGTCCCACCAACTACGTCAACATCCTGTCCAGGACCGCAACCATGCAAGGATTCAACGCCTTGAACGAGTGGGGGCGCTTCGACGAGGCCTTCGCAGCGCTTCGCGAGTGGGAAGCCAAGGGGCTGCTCGTGCATCGCGAGACGATTTTCGACGGCATCGAGTCGTGCGTCGACGCTCTCAACGGGCTGTTCACCGGAGCAAACATCGGCAAGATGCTGGTCAAGGTCGGCGAGCCCACGGTCGTCTAACCCCCATAGCATCACCGTTGGGTCACGGTCGGGCATCTCCTTGGTCAGTCACCTCGCACGAAATTGCTTGCGGCACATCCGGAGTTGTACAACGTATGCAGTGGCCTCGCCGGGGGGCCGACGTTGCCAGGAGGTGTGGTGGGATGAGGCGGTTCTTCGCCATCGCGATCGGCATGGCCATCCTGTTCGCAACACCTGGGTTCGCAACCGCCGACGTGCCAGGTCGCTCGGCGCTCAACCAGCAGGCCATCGACTACGTGATGGCTCGGGCGCTCGCTCAGCGCGGCGTGCCCTTCTCCTATGGCGGCGGCGACGCCAATGGGCCGACGCGCGGAAACCCCGTCGCGAACGCCCTTGAAGCCCAGCAGCTTGCCAATGGCCTCCCATCGCAGCCACTGACGTCCAGCGTCGGTATCGATCCGGCGCAGAAGCCCATCGGATTCGACGCGTCCGGTCTTATCGTCTACGCGTTCGCCGGCGTCGGACTCAAGATGCCGCGTTCGTCGGGCGAGCAGTACAAGGTGGGCCAGAAGATCCTTCCGCAGCAAGCACTCCCCGGGGACCTGATCTTCTACGGGCCCGACGGCACCCAAAGCGTCGCAATGTTCCTTGGCAACGGGCAGATGTTGCAGGCGACCGACCCGGTCGTCGTCGTAACGCCGGTGCGCACCAACGACATGGCACCGTACCTGAGCCGAATCATCGCCTGACCGCTGCGCCGGTAGGCGATCGCCGAGTGTGCGGACGAAATCGCCCACTCGCGGGCAGTTCACCTTAACTGCGGGTACGCCCGCTAGCCCACGTTGACGAACGGACTGATGGCGTCGTGCGCGAACTGGGCGACGTTCACCCACGGAGTGCCGTCCGGATAGCTCACCGTCGCAAGAAGATTGGCGCCGGCATCGACGAAATCACCGTCGGCTCGACCCTGATGCGTCGTCGACGTGACCAGGATGATGCCCGAGGTACCCGCCTGCTTCGCCAGCGGCACCGAGAATTGGGCGTTTTGAACGGTGCTGTTGGCCCGATCCTCGACGATCAGCCTGTCAGGCGGAAAGCCAAGTATTAGCAACATCTTTCGCATCTGCGCGGCCTCGGTCACGCCATTCTGCGGGTTGCCGCCAGTCACGATGATGGGTGATTGCGGAAAGAACTGCGCGACCGACAGGCCCGTCAGCACCCGGCGTCGGAGGATGGGCCGCATGGTGCCGTCTGGGTTGAGGCCGTACCCGAGGATGACGACGGCCGGGCGAGAGAAGTCCTTCACCGCGGGCGTAGGTTCGGCGTGGGCGACTGCGGGAACGGCGCCCCCCAAGGCAAGGCCGACGGCGGCTACCGCGGCAACGGCTCCGCGCTTCCATCGGCGCATGTGTCCTCCGCGACTCCTGAGACAGATGAGGACCATGTTACCGCTGGTGCGCCTGGCTGAGTGGCGAACGCTGGAGATGTGATCAGAGGAGTTTCATCTCCGCCAGGCGGTCCGGAAGCTCGTCAACGTATTCGGCCACACCATCGCGTTCCAGCGGGATCGCGCCATCGTCGACCAACGCTTGGACGGCTGCAAGCAACGCATCACGGTCACGGGTGCCGTCGAGGAGCGGCAACACGTGGCGATCGGTGGCCGACAACATCTCAGTCTCGTGCCAGGCATTGAAGGTAGCCGCGTCCTCCTGATCGCGCGTCAATTCGGCCATCCGCCTGGAGCTCTCGTCCACTTGCAGGGGAGCGGACGTCGATTCTGGCGAAACCGGCGCAAGCCGATACCGCGCCTGACCCTGCAGAATCAAAGTCCCCATCAGGTTGTCGACGTGGTCTGCGAGGTTGGCGCTCGGGGTCAGACCAGCCGAGGCGAACCGGTCGGTCACCGCGTCCACCAGATCCTGCCGGGAGAGCGTCCAAGGCCATGCCGCGCTGAGCGCATCGAGCGCGGCCTTGATGCCCGGATCGTTGGTGAACAGCGTGGCACCGTCGGATTCCACGTACTCCTGGCGAGTGTTGTCCAAGCGGGTGGGTTCGTCGGCTGGAGGCACCCACGCCGCGAAGTGGAAGTCGCCGAAGCGGTTTCGATCGGGGTTGTACGAGATCATCGGTGCGCGCTCGCCGTGGATGAGCAGCGATTCGCGGAACATCCGATTCGTCACGAAGTCCAAGTACTGGTCGACGAGCACCTGGACGCCGCCGCTCTTCTCGCCAATGTACTCCGCGACCTTCGGACCGAAATTGGCGGGAACCATGGTCTCGGGGCGGGCTTCGGCGAGGTAGGACAGACCGTGCGCGCCGGCTCGCGAGACCATCTCGTAGAAATAGCACGGGGCGTTGAACGTCTCCAGCTCGTCGTGCAACAGGTACGAATCCCCGAATCCTTGTGCGAATGCCTTGGATTCGGCTACGACGCGTGCCATCACGCCCTCGGCGGGAACGACCTCTTCGAGGAAGTCGAGCATGCCGCGAGCTTCGCGCGCCTTGTCGTCGGGGGTCGTACTCGCCCCGCTCGCCAGCAACATGGCGTCGCGGAGAATCTCCTTCGACTTCCAGCCCGGGTAGACGTTGTAGCTGACGTAGGCGACGCCGTCGGGAGCCATGCAACGACGGATGGCAGCCAGCAGCGCCTCCTGCACGTCGGGAGGCACCCAGCTGTAGACGCCGTGCGCGATGACATAGTCGAACTGTCCCAGTGCCGCCAGGTCCATCCGCGCGATGTCGCCTGCGACGAGTTCCAGGTTGTCGATGCCAAGGACCCGGGACCGGGTGCGCCCCTTGTCGATCTGGACCCGTGACAGATCGACGCCGACGACTCGCGCCTGCGGGTGCATCGCGGCGAAAGGGATCAGGTTGCCCCCAGTCGCACAGCCGATTTCGAGGACGCGCGCACTCGAAACCTTCGGCGCATCGAGGCCGAACAGGTGGGCGACGGCCGCCAGCTGCCCGGGTGCCGACTGGGGAAATGAATTCGAGGTGTACGGCGTGGCGTCGTAGTCCGCACGAAGCCGCTCGATCGGGTCGTCCATGCCTACCCCTCGATCGTCCGGTGGTGTGCTCATTCGATCACACGCGCCGTGCCGCCTAACGGCCGCGCCACTCCGGCTTGCGCTTCTCGACCCATGCGCGAATGCCCTCCTTTGCGTCCTCGGTGGCGCCAGCGACCTTGCGCATGGTTTCACCGAAGCGGACGGACTCGATCCAGCCCATGTCAGCCGACCGCCAGGCCACCTCCTTGGTCGCCCGCTGCGCGAGAGGGGCAGCCTCGGTCAACGTTCGCGCCCACGTCCGCGCTGCCGCCTGCAACTCGGCGGGTTCGACGAGCTTCCACACCAGACCTACCTCCTTTGCCCGTACGGCATTGATCGGCTTGCCGGTCAGCAGAAGTTCCATGGCGTTGGCCCAGCCCACCCGTTGCGGAAGCCGGAGCGCCCCGACGATGGTGGGAGTGCCTATCGACACCTCGGGATAGCAGAACGTCGCATCCGTGCTCGCAATCACGAAGTCGCAGAACAACACTCCGGTGAGTCCATAGCCGATGCACGGCCCTTGCACGGCGGCGATCGTCGGCTTGAAGAGCTCCATGCCGCTCTCGAAGGAGTTGATGGTCGGCTTCTCCCAGAACGTACCGCCGAAGGTTCCTACCGAGCCCTGGCCGTCCTTGAGGTCTCCACCCGCGCAGAAGACGTCGCCGTTGGCCGTCAGGATTGCGACCCAAGCGTCCTCGTCGTCGCGGAACCGGTCCCATGCTGCGTTCAGGTCGCGTCGCAGAGCACCATTGATGGCGTTTCGAGCCTCGGGACGGTTGAGGGTGATGGTCGCGACGTGCTCGTCGCACTCATACGTAACCAGACTCATGGCGCCACCCTACTTCCGTCTGCCTCGACCAACGTGAGGTCACCGGCGATGACATTGGCCCGCAATGCCTTTCGGTTGAGTTTGCCGCTGGGCAACGTCGGTATCTGGTCGCTCATCGCGATCGCCCACTTGGTAGGAACCTTGTATGCGGACAGCTGCTCGCGAGCATGGGCCGCGACGGAGAGCAGGTCGACGACCTTCGACGCAGGCACGACGACGGCGCACACCTCCTCGCCTCGCGCGGGATCGTCGACCCCGAAGACGACGCATTGCGCTACGTCGTCGAGTTGTTCGATCACCGCCTCGACCTCGAGCGGTGAGACGTTGGCTCCCGCGGCCTTGATCAGTTCGGTCGTACGCCCGACGTAGAACAGCCGAGGGTCGCCTTCGCGTCGGTAGACCTGGTCGCCCGTGTGGTACCAGCCGTCCTCGTCGAACGTGTCTGCGCGCTCGCGCTTGTTGTAACCGGCCATGACGCCGACGCCTCGGACGAGGAGCTCACCGGTGGATCCGGAGGCGACCGGTCGACCGTCGGCATCGACGATGGCCATGTCGGTGTAGGCGAACCCACCGGCGGTCTCGGACATGGTGCGGTGCACCGGAAACCCGTCTGGCGAGTCGGTCATCGCGATGTCCAGAGGTCCGTCGCGAAGCATTGGGGCGCTGCTCAGATCGCGGTCGGCGAAGGTGAGGTGCTCGCGCAGCCGCTGGGTAAAGGCGGGCCACCCCACGATCCCGGTGGCCCGTTCGCGTTCAACCATGTCGAGCGCAGTTGCCGCGTCGAGGCGAGGCATGACCAGTACGGTGACGGGTTCGTGCAGCGCCCCCGTCGCGGCGAGCACCCCGCCGATCCAAAAGAACGGCATCGCGCACAGGATTCGGCTGGACGCGGGCGATCCGGTGATCGCGGCGATGGCGGCCGGCCACGTCGACGTCTGCCGGACGAGCGTGCCGTGCGTGTGCAGAACGCCCTTGGGATCCGCGGTGGAACCCGAGGTGTGCACCATGATCGCCAAGTCGGCGGGAAACACCTCGACCTCGACGGCCCCGAGAAGTTCTTCGGACACCATGGCAGACGGGTCGTACGGCGGGGTGGCCCAGCGCCGGTCGGAATACCCGGTCAGCGTGATGCGACGCAAGAACGGCGCGGCGTTCAACGCGAGAGTGTGTCCCCCCTGCCCGGCCAAGTCCGGCATCGCGGCTTCGAACCGTTCGGCGACGTCGAAGTTCAGCACGCGATCGGGGGCGATCAGGAATCCGACGTCGGCCAGACGAAGTACCTTGGCGATTTCGGCAGGCGTGTACATCGTGCTCAGCGGTACCGCGACGGCGCCGATCCTCGAAATTGCCAGCCACCAGACGACCCATTCGACTCCGTTGGGGAAGAAGAGGCCGACTCGACCGCCCTTTCCCACGCCCAGGCCGAGTAGCCAACGTGCGGCGTCGGCCGAACGCCGTTGCGCCTCTCGATAGGTCAGGGTCTCGGTCGGCGTGATCAGGTACTCGTGCTCGCCGAACTCACGCGCGGCGCGCTCGAGGAGCGCGGGGATCGTCGGTCTTTGCTCGGTCACGTCACGATCGGTCACGAGACGAATCTTTCACGACACGGCGATGCGACGTGCCGCAGCTTCCATGGCGTCATGCGCATTGAGGCAGAATCACGCAGGTGACAAGACCTCCGCCGCCGCCAGGACGACCTGGTGGTCGCGGGCCTCGCAAGCCGCCAGTGTCGCCAACGCCGGCTGGGCCGCCAGAGCCGGCAACGGAGCGGCTAACGCGTGCCGGTGCGAAGGAAGCACCGACCGAGAAGATCCCCGCGGGGGCTCAGCGAGACGATGCGGCAGCGACCGAACGCATTCCGCGCCGCAAGGCCAAGCCTGCCGCGAGCACTTTGGATGAGAAGCCACGACGCTCACTGCTGCGTGATCCGATGTCGATCTCCTTGATCGCGATCATCGCCGTCGCGCTGGTATTCGGCGGGCTGGCAGCTGCCGAACTCTACGCCCGTCACCGCGCGGAGGGGATCCTCACCTCGGTCGCGCAGTGCATCGTCAAGGACGGCGTGAACGTGTCGTTCGCGGTGAACCCGCCGTTCCTGTGGCAGCGCCTCACCGACCACTACACCAACGTGACGGTGTCGACCGACGGCAACCAAGTCCAAGAGGCAAAGGGCATGCAGGCGGAGGTCACCGTCGAAGACGTACGGCCGCAGGGCACTTCGGACTCCAAGGGCACCATCGGCGCGCTCGACGCGACGCTCACGTGGACCGCCGACGGGATCAAGAACACCGTCGCCGCCAACCTTCCCGGCGTTGGCAATCTGGTGACAGGGCTGACCACCGACCCGGTGGCGGGCACGCTGCTCCTGGAGGCCGGAAGCATCACCGTCACGGCCAAGCCCGTCGTCGCCGACCACAAACTTCAATTGCTCGTCGTCGATCTCGCCGGCCCCCTCGACAAGGACACCGTGCAGGCGGCGCTCGACCGTTTGACGTCGAAACTCAACGACAACTATCCGCTTGGCATCCACGCCGACAGCGTCGAGGTCACTGCAACCGGCGTCGTCGGAAAGTTCTCGACGCGCAATGCGTCCATTCCCCAGAGCGGGACCGACGCCAGCGCGTGCTTCGCGGGACTGTGAGGGGAGATCGACGTGAGTGCCACCGCGTTCGTCGTCATTCTGGTCCTTGGCATCGCCGCGATCAACGCCGTGATCTGGATCCCGGTGATCCTGTGGTTTCGGCGTAGGACACGCAACGCATACGCCACGCTTGCTGACTCGATCGAGGGCGAGACGGTGCTTCGTCCGCCCGAGAAGGGCAACTACCGCGGCGCGACAGCAGCCGGCTTCCCGATGGTCAACAACAACGCGGTAATCGCACTCACCAATCGACGACTGGTCTGCATCACCGTCACGGGCAAGACCATCGAGATCCCAACCTCGACGATCACGGGAGTGCGCGAGGCAAAGGTGTTCAAGTCGTCCGTCGCCGGCGGCCGCATGCATCTCGTCGTAGCCGTGCGCTCCGGCGAGGTCGGCTTCTTCGTCTCCGACAACGCCTGCTGGCTGAGGGCCATCAGGGACGCCAGCGGAATCAGTTGAGCGGCAATGCGATTACGATCTCTCACCACTCGACGTAGTTAGTCGCGGGGGAGAAGCGAGATCTTCTGCCAGATCTTGTTCGACAACTCGGTCGTCAGCGTCTCGATGGTGGACACCGTCTCCAGCACGACGCCGTCGGCGCTGTGTTCGGCGCACAGGGCCGCGGTCTTGGCGGTCAGACTCAGCATCTCCGAGCAATAGCCGAGGTAGTGGTGCATCTGGTCGGCGTCGAGCCCGTGCCGGACGCTCTCTGCGGTCGGCTCATAGGTCGAGCTGACCTGCTCGGGATCCTTGGAGAGCTGGTGCATGTCGATCACGTGCGCGAGTGAACGAAGTCGGTGCAGCAAGGCGAGCAGGGTCCGTCGCTCCAGGCGTTCCGGCAGGGCCCACAGAAAGACCAGGGCGATACCCGCGAACACCAGATCGTTGACCGTGCTCTCGATGAGAGGCACCCAGTCCACGGTCCGCGCCAGCCCGTCGACGACGGCCGAGCGCACGCCGAAGACCAGCGCCACGAACGTCGCCACTGCGATGACGACGCCGATGGCGCGGGCGGCGATCGTCCTTCGCAGAAGGCGGTCGTGTGACTGGTCTGCCTCGGTTCGAACGAGCTCGACGAGCCGACCGAGGTCCCGCACCGCCTTGGTCAGGCCCCGTTCGCCGAAGCGCGCATGAATCCGGCGCTCGAGTTGCGCCACGGTGTCGCCGACATGGTCGGCCGCGAGCCGGACGTAGTCGCCGGCGGGGCTTGTCTTCGCCACGCCACGACAGTAGGGGTCCCTCGGGGTGTTGCGCGGCGATTCGTCAGCGTGCGGCTGAAGACTTTGCCCCGCCGGTGAGGTCGTCGGAACGTCCAGCGGCAAGCCGCGACCACTGTGGGATCGGCCGTCCGTCGATCCGCGTGTTGGACCCGTCGACCTGCCATTCCTGCGGCCAGCCCGGCGGTGAGTCTTCCCACGGTTCCTGGCGACCGTAGACGGTGAGATCCATGAGGGCATAGCTGTAGTCCATCGACTCGACGCCGCGCCTGGTCGTCCAGTAGGTCTCGAACACACGGTCGCCATCCCGCACATAGCACACGATGTGCATCATTCCGGCGTGGCGCCCGACGAGGAGCGTGTCGAGGGAGGGCAGCGCCGAATACCACGGCACGTCCCAGCCCATGAAGCGGCGATACCGCTCGCCCTCGTCGTATGGCCCCTGGCAGAAGACGGCATACGTGACGTCGCGCGAATGGAGGTACGACAGCTCCGTGACCTGTGTGGTCACCCACGTGCAGCCTTCACACTGCTCGGGCGCGGGATGCCCGGCGTGCCACATGAAGTAGTAGGCGACGAGTTGGCGGCGACCTTCGAAGGCGTCGAGCAGGGGAATACTTCCATCGGGTCCGATCAGCTCGAGCGTGGCGTCCACCTCGACCATGGGAAGGCGTCGACGGGCCGCGGCGATGGCGTCGCCCTCTCGAATGTGGGCCTTCTCCCGCGTTCGCACGCTGTCGATCTCCGCTTCGAACGCGGCCCGATCGACCACGGGGGGCATCGGCTGACGTGACATGACGATCTCCTTTCGATTGTCTCGGTGCCGCAGCGCTATTCGACGAAATCGTTGCCAGCCGGACCGAACAAGTACAGTTGATCGAGTACCGGCGTCGGGTCATCCGACCAATCCATCGCGGCGAGTTGGGCTCTGCTGCGACGGCCGGTTCGCCAGCGCATCGCTTCGAATCGCGTTGTGCGCAGCCATACTTCGGGTGCGTCGTTTGGCCCGCTGCGATATTCACCGTCTTCTATGGTTACGCGTAACGGAACCGTGGTCTCTAGCATCGTGAGCAGCCGATCCGATGTCCACCACACCGCGCTCGAATCCCTGCCCGATGGGCGGCATAGCGCGGCGAGGATGTCGTGCTCGTGGCTCGCGACGTCGCCGAGCGGTGGTGTGATCCCGTGATCTGCGGCCAGCCGATCCAGTTTCGCGGTGGCAGCGGTCCAGGCACTGAGGATGTGCGCCCCGTCACGGCCGTCGAATCGCCTGATGTGAGCAGCGGTTTCGTCATCGGTGGGTGGTCCCGACGCGTGCGCGTCAGCCCAGCCCTCGGCGACGGCGGTCATGTGCGCAACGACGTCACGGACCGTCCAGCCGGGACAAGCGGCTACCGCGGTGTTCCACGTCGCGTCACCGAATCCAGTCGTCAGCGCGGTGATCCGGTCCTTCGATTCGCGATATAGGCACGAGGTCAGCCGCGGATCCATCACCGATGCCACCGTCATTCGCCGTCTGCTCCAGTCTGCTGGCCGTACGCGTCGTGCCAACGCCACCACTGGTAGGGCTTGGTCTGCGGGTAGTCCTTGGGCGAGTCCTCCCAGTCTTCTTGGCGGCCGAGCGCGGTGATGTCGAGGAAGTTCCAGGTGTTGACGAATACCTCGTCGCCGCGACCGTTGACGAAGTACGTGCGAAAGACCCGTCCGTCGTCATCACGGATGAATGCGTTGGTGCCATGCCACTCGTCGACGCCGAAGTCGACGTCGAATGCCCCCTCGGCGTCGGGAATCATGGTGTACCACGGGATGTTCCAGCCCATTCGCGCCTTGATGCGCTCGACGTCCTCTTGCGATGCCCGTGAGGCGTACGCCAGAGTCGTGTCGCGTGCGTTGAGGTGTGCGAGGTTGCCGATGTGGTCGGCCATCAGGGAGCAGCCAACGCATCCGTGCTCGGGCCAGCCATGCACGCCGGGGTCCATGAACGCGCGGTAGACGATCAGCTGCCGTCGGCCGCCGAACAGATCGAGGAGGGTCGCCTTGCCGTCGGGTCCTTCGAAGGCGTACTGCTTCTCGACGGCCACCCACGGCATCCGGCGTCGCCTTGCTGCGAGCGCATCGCGCGCACGGGAGAATTCCTTTTCCTCGACGAGCATCTTCTGGTACGCGGCCTCCCATTCCCGTGCCGACACGATCTCCTGCGTCTTCATCTGTTCCTCACCCTTCTGATCGAACCAACGTCGCGTCGCCCGGCGACGACGCTGGGTAAACATTCAACAGATCAGTTGAACATCTACTCGCCAGCGAACCACGCCGACCCGCTATAGTCAACCGAATGGTTGAAGATCAGGTTCTTGACCGGGCGTACGCAGCGCTGGCGGATCCAACCCGCCGCCGCCTGCTGGAGACCCTGCGCCAGGGGGACGCCAGGATCACCGATTTGGCTGCGCCGCTACCGATGACGTTCGCAGGCGTGTCGCGTCACGTCGGCGTGCTCGAGTCCGCAGGCCTGGTCGTGCGCGAAGTTCGCGGCCGCGAACACTGGCTGTCGCTGCGGCCTGACGGATTGACGATTGCCCAGCAATGGATGACGGAGCAGACCGAATTTTGGTCGACACGTGCGGATGCGTTGGAACGGCGGTTGCGACGGAAGCGGTCGTCGCGATGAATGGGACGACGACCGTCCGGGTGCAACGCGTCATGCCCGCGGTGCCCGAAGATGTCTTCGACGAGTGGCTGGACCCAGAGTCGTTGGAGGAGTGGATGTGTCCCCGCCCGGATCGGTGCGTCGCCGTGACCGTCGAGCCACGCGTCGGCGGCGTCGTGCGGTTCGACGTCGACCACTCTGGTAGCAGCGTGCTGATCACCGGACAGTTCCTGGCCATCGAACGCCCTTCGCTGCTCCGCTTCACCTGGAGTAACTCCAACTGGCCGGACCCGACGGCCGTCAGCATCGTGAACGTCGCATTCGAACCGTTCGGCGAGGCAGAGACGCTGATGTCGATCGAACACTCACTGGTGCCGCCTGGCCAATTCGATGACTTCCACAACGGCTGGACGCTGACGAGCGACCAGCTCGCCAACTACCTGAGTTAGCCCGTCTCCGTCCACGCCCTCGGCCGGATGCGCGCCCGCGCTCCTCGCGCAGGGGCGATCGTAACGCCGCGCGAGTGGCGCGGTTCGTCGCGCGCGTTTGAGGGCGTAATCACATAGTCCCGCAACAGCGTTCGCAGGGCGACCCGTATCTCCATGGTGGCGAAGGCCGCGCCGATGCAGCGGCGAACGCCGCCGCCGTACGGCATCCACTCCGCGGGATCGGGTGGGGTGGACATGAACCGGTCGGGATCGAATCGCGATGCGTTCGGGTAGACCGTTTCGTCGTCGTGCAGTAGCCCGATGCTCGCGACAATCGTCTGCCCCTGCGGCAACGTCCACCCCGCGACCTGGATGGTGGCCGCCTTCACCTGCCTGAAGGTCACGTCGATGACGGGCCGGACGCGAAGGACCTCGTGGACCGTAGCGTTCAACAGATCGTCCGAGCCTGCGTCCAAGGCGATGACGAGCCGATCCAGTAGTTCGGGATGCCGCTGCAGCCGCTCCACCGCCCATGCCAGCGTGGTGCCAGTCGTCTCGTGCCCCGCCGCCAGCATGGTGATCAACTCGTCGGCGATCTCTGGCCGCGTCATGGGCGAGCCGTCCTCGTAACGACTCTGAACCAATATCGACAGCACGTCGTCACGTAGGTCGAGGTGAGGATCGGCACGAGCTCTGTCGATGAGCCGGTTGACGATGGCGTCGTACTCACGCCGGTACTGATGGAAGCGACCCCACGGGCTCCATCGACCCCAGTCCCATTGCGGAACGGGGATCAGCGAGAGCTTCGAGCCGAGTCGGATTGCGGGAGGAAGCATTTCACGCAGCCGCTCGAACTCCTGGCCCTCGGCTCCGAAGACCGCGCGCAGAATGACGTTGAGCGTGATGCGCATCATCGAGGGCAGGGTCGCGAACGTCTGATCCCTTGGCCACGTGGCGAACTCGGCGAGCGCCTCGCGTTCGACGATCGCCTCGTAGGCGGCGAGCCGGCGTCCGTTGAAGGGTGGCGTGAGCAGCTTGCGCTGAGCGCGATGTCGGTCACCGGCCAATGCAAACAACGAATTGGGCCCCATGACTCGCCCCAGATTCGCCTCCGTCGTATCGACCAGATTGGGTCCGGCGCGGAGCAACTGGCGAATGTCTGTGGGATCGCTGAGGACGACCATGCGGCCGAAGATCGGCAGGTGGATGGAAAAGGCCGGTCCGTAGCGACGCCGGACCATCTGTAGCGCGAGTCGGCGGTCGGCCACGGCTAGCACCCCCTGGATGGCGCGAGGAAGCCGAGGGCCTGCGGGCAATGTGGCGACGGGCACGGGTGGAACGTCGAAGAAGACCTCGTCATCGATCGTGGTCAACGTGCATCCCCTCGACGGCGTGCGGCCGGGAGACCCGGCCATGGCGCGGCGATGGTAATTGCTCGACACGTCGCGCCGGTTGACGGCGAGCGTCGCGCAGTGTCCATCAGACGACGAGCGACGAACGATCGACGAACAGCGATGTTCGGTCCTACGGGCGTGAACCCGCGATCAGTGGCCCCACCATGATTGGCGCGCGGCCCGGACTGCGTTGACGAGGCTGGTTACCTGCGGAAGCTGCTCGGGCCTGAACGGCCAAAGCCCGATCTCGGAACGCTGGAAGTCGATCGTCAACGTCGTGCCGTCGATGCGGCAGTCGACCATCAGGGCGGCGTGATACCGCATCGACCCTTCACGGTATGGAGTGAAGACCTCGAGCACCCGGCCGTCGAATGAAGCAAGCCAGTTGTCGATGGGTGCCTCGATCACTTCGCTCATGCCGTGAGGGTATCGGGCAGCAGACCCAACTAGATTTGAACGATGGTGGAATGCGATGCCTGATCGCCCGTACGCATTGGTCCGAAGACCCGCAGAGACGCTTGCCGACGGAATCGTCACCCACATCGAACGGCAGCCAGTGGATCTCGACTTGGCCAAACGTCAGTGGGACGGCTACGTCGCCGCGCTGCACCGCAACGGATGGCCCACGGTCGTCATCGACGGTGACGATGCAATGCCTGACTGCGTGTTCGTCGAGGACACGGTGGTGATGTTCGGCGAGCTCGCAGTCATCACCAACCCGCGTCAACCGACGCGCAACCCGGAGATCGTCGAGGTCCGTCGCACGATCGCCGAACTGGGCATCGAGGCCGCGGCGATCACCGTCGGCACACTCGACGGCGGCGACGTGCTCAAGGTCGGCTCCCAGGTGTACGTCGGCCTCAGCGGAACCACCAACGCAGCGGGCATCGCGCACTTGGAACGGATCATCGCGCCCCTTGGATACGCCGTGACGGCCGTGCCGTTGACGAAGGCACTTCACCTCAAGAGCGCGATCACTGCGCTGCCCGACGGCACGATCATCGGATACGAGCCCGTCGTCGACGACCCGGGGATCTTCCCATCATTCGTGTCCGTTCCCGAGGAACCCGGCTCTCACGTGGTGATCCTCGACGACGACCTGTTGCTCATGAGCTCGAGGGCGCCCAAGACCGCGGAGATGCTCACCGATCGCGGCCATCGCCTGGAACTCGTGGACGTCTCGGAGTACGAGAAGCTAGAGGGCTGCGTCACCTGCCTCAGCGTGCGGGTGCGATAACGCGTGTTCGTCGTCGTCCTGGCCACGGTCTTGGGACTCGTGCAGCTTTACCTATGGAAGCGGCTGGTCAAGGACACCACCCGGCCTGGGCGTGCGCGATGGGCACTGACGGTTCTCCTCGTCGTGCTCGCGGCAGTGCTGGTGGCGGCGTTGTTCTTGCGACGCTCCGTGGGGGCTACATTGACGTGGTTCGCGTGGCCGGGCTACGTCTGGTTTGCGCTCGTGGCCTACCTCTTTCTTGCATTGCTGGTGCTTGAACCGGTCCGATTGCTGCTCAGGGGTTGGACGAGGCGACCGCAACCGAGCACCGAGTCGCAGCCAGCGGCACCACCGGACGTGACCAGACGGCTGTTCCTCGCTAGAGCCAGCGCCGCGGCGGCGGGCGTGGCATCGGTGAGCCTCGTGGGCGTCGGCATGGCCAGTGCGCTCGGCCCTCCCGACGTATTGCGAGTGCCGGTGCGTCTGCGCCGACTCGACCCGGCCTTCAACGGGTTTCGAATAGCGGTGGTGTCCGACATCCACCTGGGCCCCTTGGCGGGGCGATCACACACCGAACGGATCGTCCGGATGATCAACGAGACGAATCCCGATCTCGTGGCGATCGTGGGCGACCTCGTGGACGGCACGGTCGAGGAGCTCGGCTCTGCCGCGGAACCGTTGCGGGACTTGGTCTCCCGCGAAGGCTCGTTCTTCGTCACCGGGAATCACGAGTACTTCGTCCCAGACACCGCCGACTGGCTGCGCGAACTCGAGCACTTCGGCGTGCATTCGTTGCGCAACGAGAGCACCGCGATTCGACGAGGCGGCAAGACGTTTCACCTTGCGGGTGTCAACGACGTCACCGGGAAGGCGCACGGCGAGCCGCCAGACTACGATCGCGCATTGTCAGGACTCGACGCGTCGGCGCCGACCGTTCTGCTTGCCCACCAGCCGGTGATGGTGACACAGGCTGCCGAACGCGGCGTCGATCTGCAGTTGTCTGGTCACACCCACGGCGGACAGATGTGGCCGTTCCACTACGTCGTCAGGGCGGTGCAACCATCGCTCGCGGGACTGTCGACCGTCGACGACACGCAGCTGTACGTGACGCGCGGTGCCGGCTTCTGGGGTCCGCCGGTGCGGGTAGGCGCACCGCCAGACATCACCGTGATATCACTGCAGGCGTAGAACGAACAGCAGCTCGGCCTCCAGCCGGCTGGACGGCCCGCCGTGATCGTGCAAGCGGTGAACCAAAAGCGTCCACGACTCGTATCTCGCGTGTGGGATATCCGAACCGGCCCGGTTGGCAACCTCAGGGGCCGCCGCGAGCCGTCTATGCATCCGCGTCGTCGACCAATGAATTGGCCATCGCGGCGCTGATCCTCGTGTTCGTGTTCTTTCCGTTGGGAATCATCCTGGGCCACATCGCGCGCGGACAGATCAAGCGGACGGGACAGAGCGGCAGGGGACTGGCGACCGCCGCCTTGGTGATCGGCTATCTGCCGCTAGTGATCATGGTGGTGATCTTCGTATTCGCCGCCATCCTGGTGGCATTAGGTGTCAAATAGCCCATCCGCGATCCCAATGAGCGTATCGACGGTATCGCCGAGAGAGTGCGTCGTAACCACCTCGTGCGTGGCGCCAGAACGCAATAGCGATTGCAGAAGTGTGACATCGACGGATGACGACGTCACACAACCCCGATACCGTGAAACACGTGCGAATCACTCTGACGAGCGTTCTCGTCGATGACCAGGACAAGGCGCTGACCTTCTATACCGAGGTCCTCGGCTTCGCCCCGAAGCACGACGTGCCGATGGGCAAGCATCGGTGGATCACCGTCGTGTCACCGGAGAACCCCGACGGCGCCGAGCTCGTCCTAGAACCCGGCGATCACCCTGCGGTGAAACCGTTCCAGGACGCGCTCGTCGCCGACGGCATCCCGTTCACCGCTTTCGCCGTGGACGACGTCCGGGCGGAGTTCGAGCGCATGCGTGGTCTCGGCGTGCGCTTCACACAGGAGCCGACGGAGATGGGGCCCGTGACGATCGCCGTCCTCGACGACACCTGTGGCAACCTAATCCAGATTCAGCAGGTGAACGCCGCCTAAAGTCGTTGTACCGCTTCATGGTTGCGGACTGTTGGCCAATTGCTCGTCGAGCTGCATCTGCTGTTGCGCCGCTTCGTTCTGCTGCTCGGCCTGCTGCTGGGCCTCGATCATCTCCTGCTCGGCCTGTTGTTGAGCGAGTTGAGCTTGCTCGTCGTCTTGCTCTTGCTGGCGTTGGTCGTCTTCTTCCTGCTGCAAGAGCCAGGTCGTGTCGTCGTCATCATCATCGTCGGCCTTCACCCGAACCGCGCCGATGCCCGAACTGAGCCCGGTGAGCGATTGTCCTACCGGACGGGCGACGGCAATACCAACGAGCGCGACCGCGACGGCCACTAGTGCGGCCAATCGAATGGAGTGAGTACCCACGAAGCACAGCCTGATCCAGCCGAATGTGCGCCGACTAGCGAGCGGTTAGGCGCAGGCTATGAACGCGGGCATTCGATGAGTTTTGCGCGAAGCCGCAGTCAGCATCCCGTACCCAACGGACAAGCCACCCCAACGGAGGATCCGGTGACGCGAACCAACCTTTCCATGTCGATCTCGGCCGACGGCTACGTCGCGGGACCGAACCAAAGCGCCGACGAGCCGCTAGGCGTCGGCGGTGGAGCACTGCACGGTTGGCATCTCGGCCCAGCCAAGGACCATCCGGCCAACCGGCAGGTGGTTTCGGACATGATGGATGGCATGGGGGCAACGATCATGGGCCGCAACATGTTCGGTCCGGTTCGTGGTGAGTGGGCAGACTCTGACTGGCAGGGTTGGTGGGGCGAGGAACCGCCCTATCACTGCCCCGTCTTCGTCCTCACCCACTATGCGCACGATCCGATCGAGATGAAGGGGGGCACCACGTTTCACTTCGTCACCGAAGGGATCGAGGCCGCTTACTCTCTCGCAGAGGCGGCGGCAGGCGATGCTCCAATCTCGATCGCGGGCGGAGCATCGTGCGCCCGCCAAGCGCTGAAGGCAGGGCTCGTCGACGAGCTCGACCTACAGGTGAATCCCGTGATCCTCGGGTCGGGTGAGCGGCTCCTCGATGGCTTCGAGGCAGGCAAGCCTGCGCTGGAATTGGCCCGCGTGCTCGAAGCCCCTGGCGTGGTTCACCTGCGTTATCGCGTCATCCGTTAGCCGAGCGTCACGGCAGCAACCCACGGGCAAGCCCGCGAAGAGTTTGACGATCGAGTACGGTGGTTACACCTGCTAAGTACCCGTGATCCCCTCAGCGTTGGAGTCATGCTCATGACCTTGATGAAGACCTTTCTGCCTGCTATGGCAGTCGCCGGCGGGATCGCCGCCACTCTGTTGGGTCTTGGCACCGCGCCTGCGATCGCCGACCCGCCCCCACCGCCACCCCAGGGTGAGATACCGCCGCCGAACGCACCGCCCAAGACGGCCGACTTCTGGGACGGCGAGCCCGTGGTGTGGACCTCGATGTGGGGCGGGCGCTGGGGCGTCTGGAAGAACGGCATGTTCATCACGCTGTCGTCCAACATCAACACTGGCGGCGGCTAGTCACACATCTGGTGAGTGTCGCTTAGTTCTTGCAGTTCACCCGCTTGTTCTTTGCTGTCTGCTTGACGGGGGAAGCCTTCGGGAGCACTCTTGAGTGAGTACTCAATCAGGAGCGTCGATGGCAGCGGTAGGCAAGCGTGCGAGGGGTCTTGGCGAGGGTGACGGCGGGTCCCCCGAATCCGCCAACCGCGAGCTGATCCTCGATTCCGCGCAACGGATGTTTGCAGATGCCGGGTTCGCCGCGACGTCGACGGCGAAGGTCGCTGCGACGGCGGGAGTGCCGCACGGGCTGGTGTTCTATTACTTTCCGACCAAGCGCGACCTCTTGTTGGCGATCGTGGGGGAGCGGGCGTATCGAGGCAGTCTGCTCGATGCGAGCGCAGGGTCGGGGCAGCGCGAAGTCTCCGAGATCCTGAAGACGGCAGCGCGGGATCTGATCGACGTGTTCGCGCGCAACCGTGACACCCAGTTGATCTTGTTCCGCGAGGCGGGTACCGACCCGGAACTCCATGCGATGGTGTCGACGTTGGTCGCGTCGTCGACGGGCGACCTTGCCGAGCTGCTGGCCCGCGCTACGGACGTAACGTCCGACGCCGAGGCAAGGCACGCCGCGGCGCGACTGCTGGTGTCGAGTCTGTTGATGCACAACTTCCTGCACGACGAAGCCCCCGACTCCGCTCGAATCGACGACGAGGTACGCCTCTTGGCCCATGGCTTGCGCCGCCGAACCAACGAAGGGAATGGATGAAGAAATGAGCGCCGTCAGTCCGAAGGTGGCCCTCGTCGCCGGTGGCAGCCGCGGCATCGGCGCCGCGACCTCGCAACTGCTGGCCTCGCGCGGCATGCGAGTAGTGGTGAACTACCGGTCGAATGACGCCGATGCGACGGCCGTCGTCGGGGCGATCCGCGCCGCGGGCGGTGAGGCCATCTCGGTCAAGGCCGACGTCTGCGTGCCCGACGAAGTCAACCGGCTGATGGAGACCGTGGCCGCCGAGTGGGGAACGGTCGACGTCCTCGTCAACACCGTCTTGATCCCGTACGCCATCAAGCCCTTTCGGGAGATCAGCTGGTCGGAATTCGGAGGCAAGCTGGAGAACGAAATGCTGGCCGCGTTCACGCTGACGCGCGCCGTGACACCCGGCATGATCCAAGGGGGCTATGGCCGGATCGTCCACCTTGGAACGAATCTGGAGCGCAATCCGCGGGACGGGATGATCGCGCTTGGCGCGTCGAAGGCTGCCGTCACGGCCTTCGCGCGGTACGTGGCCCAGGAACTCGGCCCGCACGGCATCACGGTCAACGTCGTCTCCCCGGGGATGGTGGGCACCGAGATCTCCACGACGGTGCCGGAGGCCGTCAGAGCTCGAATCATCGAAACGACCCCGTTGGGCCGCATCGCTCGACCTGAGGACGTGGCCGCCGTCATCGCGTTCTATGCCGATGACGCAAGCGGTTTCATGACCGGTACCACCGCGCCGGTCAACGGCGGCCTGGCGATGGATTGAACGCCATGCTGACATTCGATCTCGCCTACGTGGGTCGTGGCATCCACGAGGAACTGGTCGCCTACGTGGCCGATCAAGAGGGGTACTTCGAAGACGAAGGCGTACACGTCGCGATGCACGACGGCACGGCGTGGGACATCGAACGCCTACGCCGGGTTGCGACGATCGGCTTGGGCCGCTCGATGCTGTCACGTCTCACCGACGGCATTCCGTGGACCGGCGTCACCGTCAACACCCACCAGCCGCTGTTCTGGTTCCTCGGCAGAGGCGACGTCACCTCGATGCAGGACCTGCGCAACCGCAGGCTCGCCATCCACGCGCCGCATACCGCGCCGGGCTGCTTCGGTCGTATCATGTTGCGTCGCAATGGCATTGATCCGGATCGCGACGTGATCAGCATCATCAGGCCGCCCGACGACTACGGCATGGATCTGCGCAGACTCACCGACGGCTCGATCGACGCGGCCATGGTCGGTAGCACCATGGCGCCCGAGCAGGTGGCCGCTCAATACGGCTGGAACGTCCTCGGCTGGATCGGCGAGTACTTTCAAGTTCCGACCGTCGGGATTGCAGTGGATCCGACGTTCGTCCCGCTCGACAGCCCGGCGCTAAAGGCCGTCGTCCGCGCCAACCAACGCGCGCTCCACACCATCGTGCACGAGCCCGATGTCGCCGTGGCGCACATGCATCACGGATTCCTGGGCAGGCATACCGTCGACGAGGTGCGCCACCACTACGACCTCTTCATCGCGCCGTATTTCTCCGACGACGGCCACGTCGACGTCGAGATCGGCGACGACGCGATCGCCGCCGTGGCTCAGGAGCTCGGCGTCACGCCCACTTTCGGTGCACGCGACGTCTACCGCACCGAGCTGACGTGAACCTCGATCAGCCGCGACGGTTCACGCGAAGCTCGAACAGGTCAGACGTGTGCCATTCCCGCGACACCATGACCGCGCGGCCCGAGCCGTCGAAGTCGGTCTGATCGAAGTGTTGCAGCGGGGTTCCTCTTGCCACGTCGAGCATCTTGGCAAGTCTGGCGCTCGCCACGACGGGCACCAGTCGCGCCGTCGCGCTGCGCACCTCGCAGCCGTGGGCAGCCAGCAGCGTGTGCAACGAAGGCTCCACGGCGTGAATGTCGATGTCGGACACCAACTCCCATGGAATCTCATCGACCGAGTACACGACTGGCCGCCCGTCGGCGGTCCGCACTCGTTCCACGCGCAACACCTCGGCTCCAGCCCGCATCGACAACCGATCGGACACCGCTTCCTCGGGCTCGGCGACCTTGACCCCAAGAATCTTGATGCCCGGTTGAGCACCGGCGGCGACGATCATCTTGGTATAGCTCAGACTGGTCTCCAAGGCATGCTCGCCGCGTGGAATCCCGGTGACGAACGTGCCGGAGCCGTGCACGCGGCTGAGGTAGCCGCCGTCGACGAGGCCACGGACCGCCTCGCGAATGGTTGCCCTAGAGACGTCGAACCGTGCGGCGAGCTCGTCCTCGTTGGGCAGCTTGTCGCCCAGCACCAACTGACCCCCGACGAGGTCGTGCATGAGCTCGGTGCGAACCACCTCGACCAGGCTTTGGCGCGCCATGTCAGCTGTCCTCCAGCCAACCGAGGACGGTTTGAACCTGCGCGGGAACGCTTGGTGCTCCGGGCAACTGGCCGTTGAAGATCGCGCTGCCGATGGTGAAGCCCCATGCACCAGCCCGGTTGAGAAGGTTGATCTGATCACGCGTGACGACCGCACCCGCGGCGATCACCGGACCATCACACGCACCGACCACGGCATGAGTCAGCTTCTCGGGGTCGGCTTCGGCATGCCGATACGTCAGCAGATCGACGCCATGTACGCCTTCCATTCCACTCAGCGATGCCGCCGACGCAGCGATGTCGTCGATCGAGCCACTGAGCACGCTTGGGTGCCCGGTGACCGTTCCGGGAAAAGGGCAGTACCGGATGTCGGTTCCGGCCAGAATCTGGGTGCCCGCTTCGGGATTCGTGCCACCGAGCACCCAATCGACTTCGGCCGCCCGTGCGGATCGCACCGAGTTGGCCTCCGCCTCCGCAGACGTGGACACCACCTCCAACATCACCTCCATGCCGAGATCGTGTGCTCTGACCGTGATTTCGCGTTGCCGCGCCGGGTCCGCACCGACGTCCTTGAACCCTACGTAACGCAACCCGGAATCGGCGATGGAGTCCAGCACTTTGGTGGCATCGACGATCGTCCGATCGTCCTTGGTCAGCATGAAGATGAATTCGATCATAGGACGCTTCCTTCGTCGATAGATTCGGATAGCAAGTCGAAGAGGCTGTTCAGGAGATAGTCGGGCCGGATGTCGGACGCATCCACGTCGGCGCGAGTGGTGGCACCCGTAAGCGCAAGCGCGCCAGTCATTCCGGTCGCCAACCCCATGCCGACGTCCGTGACGAGACGATCGCCAACGATGATCGACCTGTCGGCGTCGACCCTCAGTCGGTCGAGCAGCGCCCTGGCCATGTGCTCGCTCGGCTTCCCCGCAACGGCTACGGGTACGGCGCCTGTACAGGCCTCGATCGCGGCGACCATCGCCGCACAGTCGGGTAGGCCACCGTCGGCCGTCGGGCAGTACGGATCGGGGTTGGTGGCGACGATCACCGCACCGGCGTTGACGGCGCGGTACGCGGCGAGCAACTTGGCGTAGTCGAAGGTCCGGTCGAACGAAACGACGACGACGTCCGCCGTCAGTGGGTCGTCGGTGATCTCGAAGCCGGCCTCGGCGAGGGTCGACGCGACCATCGGTTCGGTCACCGGAAGCAGTCGGGCGCCCCGATGTTCCTCGGCGAGGTAGAGCAGCAGCCAGTCGAGTGCGGTGACCACGTCGTCGGCGTCGGCGGGGATGCCAAGGGCGGTGAGCTTGGCGGCGTAGTCGGCAGCGTGCTCGAGCGGCTTATTGGTCGCGAAGACGACTCTGGCGCCTTCTCCTCGCAGTCGGCCGATGACCTCGACCGCGCCGGGAAGTACCTCTTCGTCGAGGTACACCGTTCCGTCCAAGTCGAATACGTAGCCGTCGAACCGTGGGATCGGCCCACCGGGGATGCTCATCGCCCAGCCCCCAATGCATCCAGGTCATCGAGGACACCGGTGACGAAGCCTTCGTCCCAGAGTCCGAGCATCTCCACGAGATCCGAGACCACGAACCGGTCGCGCATGTGGTGCCCGTGGGTGACCGCCCATGTCACGGTGTCGGCATCGAAGCGACTCGCCAGCTGACCGAACCGGAGCGGCGCACCGGCTGCCCGAAGCGCATCGACCAGCGGAGGCAGGGGAGTGAGCAGGTGGTCGAATGACTCCTGTAGTGCGGGCCACGCTGCGCGCAACGAGTCCAGCGCCTCCGGTGCGCCTCGCAGCGCGGTGAGTTTCTTGGAGTAGGCCGACCAGCATTCCAAAGCCGTTGTGCAGCCTAGCATTTCGAATGCCTTTATGACGTCGCCCTCGCGGACGGCAGGGTCTGGCACGGACAGTTCCGGCAGGGCGCTTCCGACCGCGGCACGGAGTCGCTGCCACACCGCCGTCGCCACCAGGACCCCGATCCCGACCTGTTCGCCATGCAGGGCAGAGACCTTCCGCTCTGCCGCCGCCCGCATCTCCAGTAGGTGACTGATCACGTGTTCCAGTCCGGACGACGGCGCCGTCGCCCCGGCCAGACCCATGGTGAATCCGCTGATCGAGAGCAACTGGGCGAGGAACGCCAAGTCTCTTGGCTGACGCTGGCCCAGGCGAGCCGCCACCTCGAGCAACCGGTCGCCGTGCGGCCGGACACTGGCGACGAGCTCGGAATCGTAGGGCTTGCCGAACCCGATCGTCGATGCCAGCAGCCAGTCGGCGGGAGCGGTGAACATCGACGTGAGGTCGCCGACACCCGCTCGATTGAGTTCGATTGGCGCAGCGGCGATCACGTCGAGATCGACGACGAGAGCATCGGGCCAGCTGCTGGGCGTCGTACGCTTGGCACCGTCAACGAGCAGTACGCTCTGGTCGTCGGCGAACCCGTTCACGCTGCCCGCCGTCTGCACTACGACATGGGGAATGCGACGGCGCTGTGCGACTACCTTGCCGATGTCGGCCATCGTGCCCGAGCCGACGGTCACTAGTAATCCTGCATCACCGATGCCCTTGACCGCATCTCGCAGCGTCGCGTCGTCGGCGTGCACGCGGTGACCCGGTTCACCGATGATCACGTGGCGCACTCGGCGATCCGCGGTTGACAAGGCCTGCACCACTTGAGGTTTCAGCGAGCCAGTAGCGCTTGCATAGTAGACCGAATCGGTCAGCACGGCGATGTCGGCGTTGTGAGTGGCGGCAAGCTCGTCGACGATTCTGGCGAGCTCACCGATCGCATTGGGAGCTATGACGAGCTCGGTAAGCGGCAGCGTTACCCCGCGTTCGGCGGCGAGTCTGCCGATCTCGGTGATGCCGGCCAGCTGGCCGGCGTGGTCGACGTTCACTGGGCAGCACCTTCGACGGCGAAGTACAGGCGGCGGTAGGAGTCGTACGACGCGGCATAGGTCGCGACCAGGTCCGCGTCGGGGACGATCTGCTCGTCGGATATCTCGACGGTGTGGTCGATGGCGTCGGGCACGTCCGCGAAGAATCCCGCGGCAACCCCTGCCAGCATCGCCCCGCCGAGCGCACAACCCTCCTTCGAGAGCACGCGCCGAACCGGCCTACCCAGAACGTTGGCCTTGATCTGATTCCAGAGCTCGCTTCGTCCGCCCCCGCCCACGATGCGCACCTCGTCGCCTGCCAAACCCATTGCGTCGAGCCGGTCGACGACGTCGCGGACCGCGAATGCGCAACCCTCGAGAACTGCGCGGGCCAGATGTTCTTGGCCGTGGTTGATCGAAAGCCCCGAGAAGCAACCGCGCATCTCTGCGTTCCAGCGGGGAGTCATCGCGCCGGTCAGTGCGGGCACGAACGTGACCCCGCCGCTTCCAGGAGGCGCTTGCCTGGCGAGCTCGAAGATGTCGGACTGTGGTCGCTGTAGCAGCTTGGCGAGCCACAGCGTGCTGCCGCCGGAGACGAAGCCGGGGTTCTCGATGAGGAAGACCCCGTCGATGGCGTGGGCGTGGGTCACGACGAGGTGAGTGGCGTCGAGCACGACTTCGCGCGATGCGCTCGTCACGGGTTCCGCGGTGCCGGTCACGTCCGCGATGACACCGGGCCCCGCGACGCCTGCCGCCAGCGACGCAGCGTGCTCGTCGCCAGTTCCCACCACCACTCGACACTCGGTGCTCAGGCCGAGGGAAGCTGCGGCCCCGCGGGTCAACGTTCCTGCCACGCTGGTGGCCGAGGCGACGGGCGGAAGCATGGCGCGATCGAGATCTGCTGCAGCGCAGAGCGCGTCGGAATAGTCGCCGCTCGCCAGGTCGTACAGCATCGTCGACGATGCATTGGCCGGATCCTGGACACAGACGCCGGTGAGCCACGCAACGAGATAGCCGCCGACGGGGAGCAGCCACCGGGTCTGGGCCCAGGCGTCGGCGCGATGCTCGCGCAGCCACATCATCTTCGGCGTGCCGTGCGAGGCGTCGGCGTTGAGTCCGGTGCTGGCGAAGAGCTCGTCGTGGCCTGCGCGCTCCGCGAACGCCGCCGCCTGCGTGACGGCCCGACGGTCGAGCCAGATGAGCGCATCGTGCATCGGCGTCAGCTTCGCGTCGACGAGTACGACGCCGTCGACCTGGCTTGCGAGGCCGATCACCTCGACGTCTCCGTGAGCCTGGGCGGCGACCTCGCGCACCGCAGCCGTCAACTGCGTCACCCAATCCGCGGGCGACTGCTCTGCGCAACCGTTCGCAGGATGGTTCATGGCGAGGGGAGCCGCCGCGGTCGCCTTCACCGAGCCGCTGTCGTCGACCAGGACCGCCTTGATGCTCTGCGAGCCGACGTCAACGCCGATGACGTAGGGCATCAGGGATTTGGTCCGGGATCACCGGTCGTCTCGGGGTCGACGAGCACGCCCTCGTTGTCCGCATCGCCCGTCGCCAGCACTGCGCCCGCCGCAGTGAGCAGGTGCGGCCGGGTTTGGCCGAGCCAGACCGCGGCCGCTGCCAACACGACCACCCACCCGATGATGACCAAGGGGAACCAGGTGTACGGAGCCGTGGTCTGCAGGTCGATCTGCCCGTAGAGCAGTCCGACCATCAGGAGCACGGCGACGGCAGGAAGCACGGCGTGCTTTGCGATGTTGAAGTCAGGCTCCTTGCTGAAGTAGCGGATGGCGGCGATGTTGGTAAGCACGTACACCGGCAGAATCCCAAGAGTGAGAAGGAATCCGAGGTAGCCGTAGACGTTTGCGCCGCCGGCCGGGTCGATGAAGCCGCCCGCGAACGCGCCGACGCCGAACGCCAGAACGATCGAGAAGACACCCTGGAAGATGATGGCATACGAAGGGTTGTCGTGCTTCGGGTCGATGTGCGCGAAGAACTTCGGCAACATCTTCTCGCGCCCCATGACGTGAAGGATCCGCACCACGCCGGTATTCGAGTTGAGCATCACCGCGAACATGCTCGACAGGGCCGCCAGGATCACGAATATCTTGGCCCACGGCGCATAGGTCGCCGCGAGATCGTTCCATGGCAGCGACGTGCCGTCGAGTTTGTTCGCCGCATCGGTGCCCAGTCCGATCACCTCGGCCCACACGCAGAACAGATACAGCAGGCCGACGGCCAGAACCGAGAGGAAGATCGCGCGTGGCACGTTGCGAGCCGGTCGTTTGACCTCCTCGCTGAGCGTTGCCGCCGCCTCGAACCCGACGAAACTCAGTGCGGCGAAGACGAACCCGGTGACCAGTCCGCTGGTGCCGTTCGGAGACGCGCTCGGCAGCAGCGGGTGAATGCTTAGCCCGTCCTTGCCACCCTGCAACACGATGATCATCGCCATGCCGAACACCACGATGACCTCCGCGGTGAACAACCCGATCGCCACCTTCAGCGACGCCTGCACGCCGCGCAAGCCCAGCACGACCATCGCGATCGCTGGCACCAATCCGATCACCCACCACGGGATGTTGATGCCCCACTCTTCAGTGATGGTGTTCGACGCGTACGACCCGATGAGGCCGATCTCAGCGGGAGGAAGTAGCGCGTAGGCGACGAATATCAGTCCGCCGGTTACGAATCCGGAACGCGGACCAAGACCCCGCGTGACATAGGTATAGAACGCACCTGCACTTGGCAGCCGCGCCGACATCTGCATGATTCCGCTCGCGGTGATGAGGATCGCGATCAGACACAGCAGATAGACGAGGGGAGTGGCTGCGCCCGAGAACGGTGTGGAGAACTGAGGATTGAAGAAGGTCGATACCGCCGGGCCCATGATGGCCGCCGACATGATGACCGCCCCGCCGAGGCCCACCGCGTTCCTACGCAGGCCTGATTGCTTCGAGTCTGGTTCTATCGGAGTGGTGGACTGATCCATGCCGTACCGCCTTCCCGAGCGGTCGAGAGACTCACCGCTCAACCATTAGGTGGGGCAACCATGTCATCAGACGTCTGCTGTGTCAAGGATCACTTTCGGCTCCAATTTTGCTGAGAAGTCCGTTTTTCGACCCTCGGCTAGTACACCCGCGGCGTCAGTGAAATCGTTGCCATACAACGGTCTTGGCGACTCACCGTCGATCATGGCCGAACCCGTTCGAAGGGCATTGACATCGGACGTCTGATGTCTTTACGGTCGATCTAATGGCGCGACGTGGCGGCAATCACGAGGAACGCCCGAAGGGCGGAGTTCATCTTCATGGTCACGACGCGGCAGCGGATGCGCTGCGCATCTCGGCACCCGAGGCTCGCCCCGAGATACTCGAAGCGGTTGCCCTCGGCTAAGCCGAAGCGCTCAGGATCTTGATCGCGAAGACCAGCGAGTCACCCTTCTGAATTCCGGCAGCCGGCTGGCCTTCGGGATAGCCGTCGGCGGGGTCCATCGCGACGGCGACCGTCGAACCGACCTTCTGCCCCGCGATGGCCTTCTGGAAGCCGGGCACGACGCCGGTCAACGGAAAGTCCGCGGGCGTGCCGCGTTCGTAGGCGCTGTCGAACACGTTCCCGTCGCGTCCGTTGACACCCATGTAGCAGACCGACACGGTCGCCGTTGGTGCGACCACAGGTCCGTCGCCAGCCTTCAGCGTGTGTACTTGGGTCTCGGTGACGCTGAACGGCGCGGTGACCGTGACCACCGGTGCCGCGGTATCCGTCGATCCGGTCACCGCGACGCTGCCGGTGGTCCCCGGTAGCGTCCACTCGGGCGTTGCGACACTCGCCGGAGCTGCCGTCGGGCATTGGCTCAGCGCCCCGGGGACCGAGGTCGAGACCAGGTCGGGAGTGGAGGTCGACGACACGGGCGATGACGCCGGCGACGACGTGTTTGAGCCCGAACCGCACGCAGCGAGCGTCACGACGAGCGCGGCGGCCGATGCCGTCAACGCGATACAAGCAGAACTACGGGATGTCTTCACGCCTCCGACGCTATCTCGCTACGAATCCTTCCTCGGCAGCGGCTAGCTCTCACTCCTGCGGCGCAGGTATGCGTGCGTGGCCATTGCGTACGCTCCCAGCAGGGCGAACGGTGCCAAGAGCGGCAGCCAGGCAACGTCGACTGGAATGACGGCGACGAGCCAGGTGGTCAGGCCAAAGCCCATTGCAGACACCACCGTCGCACGGGTCGGCGTCACCGAGTTCGGACCGCTCGCGTGTCGCGTCACCAGGTAGCCGGTGGCGCACAGTCCCGAAAGCAATACGAGCATCGACGGTGGTGGTGACAGCGCCAGCGTCAAGGCGGTGAGAAGCACGGCAACGGTTGCCAGCCGAGCGAACCGCACCCCGACGACAAGTGACGCGAGTGCGAGGCCCGCGGCACAGGCGCTCAGCCAGTACGCATTTGGTGCGGCGGCGGCGACCATCGCGACGCCCAACCCGGCGACAGAAGCTCTCCGATGGCCCGGGTCACCTCGGCGTCCACCGAGCAGCGCGACGGTCGGGAATCAGTTGCATTGCCTCGTCCAGGGTGTTTCCCTCCCGCCATGGCACGACCTCGACCCCGATGGTGCGCATGTTGCGGTACATGAAAGACCTTTCCAGCGCCTATATTCGGCTGAGCAACGGATCGTGCTCGGCGGTCGTCGGGGAGTCCCTGAGGACGTCGACGGCCACGACGACGTGCCCTCGCTTGCGAAGGTCGATCAGCGCCGTGGCGAAGTGCGCATTGAGCAGGGTCGAGAACCCGACGACGATGGCCCCGGGAGGGACGGCAGGCCTCGGCGCCAACGAACCCACTGACGACTGAAATCCGGTGCCCGCCCCGAGCGTCACATCAAGCACGCGGTAGAACTGCCGCCGTCCGATGTCGGGCGCCAGCCAGCGTGGGTGTCGACCGCCGAGTGCAACGATCCCGGCCCGATCGCCCCTTCTGAGCGCGGTTTGCACGACTTGCATTGCCCCGCGCACGGTTCGTTCGGTTGCGGCGGTCGCCGCACCGGGAGGCTGCGGATACGTGTCGATGAGAACGACCACGTCCGCGGCTTGCTCGCTGAGTCGGTCGGTGACGTGCAGTCGTCCGCGGCGGGCACTCACCGGCCAGTTCACCGCGCGCAGCGGATCACCAGGGGTGTATGCCCGGATGTCGGCGTACTCGACTCCCGAACCGACGCGACGACCGAGGTGGGTCCCGACACGGTCGGGCAGTTCGGTGCGGGGGATGGCCGTCGACCGCGCGGGCGCCACCGGGAACACGTACAGCTCGATTGCGTCGAAGGTCGTCATCCCGGCGAGCAGGCCACCGCGCGCCGTCGACGTCACTCGGGCCCGGATGGGATAGCGACCCCATCGTCGTGCAGTGCACATGGCCGTGATGCTGTGCGAATCCTGTTCGACGACTTGCATTGTCATCCCAGCGACGGCCGAGACGGCGAGCTCGACAGCGGCGCTCGGCGGATCGGTCTCCACCCAACTGCGCAATCGCACGTGTTCTCCTTCGAAGAACCCGACCGACTCGGCCTCGACGCACACGACAGTTCGCGGGGCGCGAGGCTGGCGACCCATCGAGCACAGCACCCCCACCATCGGAGCAGCGAACACGACGAGCTGCCAACGGGACTCCACCAAGCTCAGGCCAAGCGCCACTGCGCTACACGTGACAAGCGCACCAGCGAGACGCGATGCGCCCCAATGAAACTCGATGTCGATACGGTGAGCCTCGGCCGCTTCCGTGACGCGAGGCACCTCATACCCGCTCCAAGCACTCGAGGATCGCTTCGAGCCGTCGCCGACCGGGACCAGGCCGAGCCGCACCGCCGCGAACGACGTTGTCCGGGTCGACCCACGGCCACAGGTCTGCGCCGAAGAGCATCATTCCCGTCGCCAGGAACGCCTCGGGTTCCGTGGTGCGCCGCTGATCGACCTTCGTCGCCATTTCGAACTGACGTGCCAGGACCGGGCGCACGCGGCGGTCCCAGTCCGACCTGCTGGTCTCGGACCAATGGATCATCGCCTCGGTCCGAGAGATCCAGCGCTGCAAGGATTCCTCTGCGTCGTCGGAACCAAGGTCCGTCGCTGGTTGATCGGTGGCGACGGCCAAGTAGCCGCGTACGCCCAGGAGAACGAGGCCAACCGCCACGCCGGTCAATGCTGGAGCGTAAGCCCGATCGGGCTGACACAGCGCCACGAATTCGGAGACCAGTGCAACAGACATGCCGACAATCAGGTAGCTGCGCGTGCTCGGCCGTGCGACCGGACGAGGATCCGCGCCAACACGCCAATCGCCACCGGCTGCGGCGGCGGCTCTCGCCGCCATCCGGTCGCCGACACGAGCTGCCATCGAGCGGACGAACACGATCGACGCGACGACCAGAGCGGCTGCCGCGACGGAGAGCGCCACCGAACTCCCGATCGCACCAACGAACGGATTCGATTCTCCCGCAGGGACGTGCCCATGCAACGCCACCACCGAGAGTGCCAAGAGCACCGGAACTGCCGCTGCTCGTGCGTTCATGTGTGCACGGATTCCCCGTTCCCCCGTCCCGACTTAAGCCACCCCGACTTCCTGGCCGTTGCTCACTCGAGCGCCAGAGTAACTCCAACGTCCTCGAAGACATCCCGCACCGCGTCGAAGAACGAGCCACGGCCTCGCCGCGCGTTCTCCAGATGGTGCCGCGAGACATTGCTGTGTTGCCAGACGAACTCGAATGGCCGATCGTCCGGCGTCCCAAACCCGCCGCGCAGGCAATCGGCCAGCGCATCGAGATTCTGCCCGAAGTAACCGCCCGGACCGTTGACCGAGCGGCCGATTTCTCGATAGAAGTCCTTGACCGACTTGATCTTTCGGCCATCAATTCGGAATATTCGCGCAGCCTGCTGGTCATGCCATTGCGTCATGGTTTACCTTCGGCGCCCGTCACCAAACAGAAGGAGTCGTAGTGGTCGGCGGTGTAGAAGTACTGTCGCGGATCGGTCACCGTCGTTCCACCCGTGATGATGCGCCTCGTCGAGCGGTTTCGGGCACCCGGGGTGATGACGGTGTACTCGCGGTAGTAGCCCTTGGCCTGAATGGGGAGATGGCCCTCGCGGTTGCCGAACACCACACCATCGTTGCGTGGAAAGGGAAATGGGCCATTCGAATGGATGATGCGGACCGTCTGGGCGACCTCGGGCGGCAACGTCGTCAGTGCACAGGCTGGCACGCCCGCCGTCGTGCTTGCCTGATCGGAAGGCCTTGTCGGTGCGGAGGGTGATGAATTCGTCGACTCCGCCGAGTGCGTCCAGAGCAGGGCGAATCCGGCGACGATGACGAGCAGCACGCAGACTGCGGCGAGCGCAAGCTTGCGTCGACTCACCTGCGCTCCCAGTTGTCCGCCACCGTCGACTACACCATCACCGGCTTGCGACAGCTAGGGTAGCGGCGGCCGAACCGACGGCTGGTGGATACCGGGACGATCTCGTTGATGCTCGTTGAATCCGTATTGGTTGGCGAAGTGTTGGTACGCGATCGCAATGAGCAGCGCGAGAAAGGCAAGGAAAGTCAGAACCTTGACCGTCTTGAACGCGATTCGGACGACCGAGGAACGTCCCTGAATTTCCTCCAATGGGCGGCTCTTCCTGGGCGCGCGTTGCACGGGCACGTAGTCGCCTAGATCGCGACTTTCCTTTCCGCGCAGGAAACTCATGACCACGTCCATCGCCTGGTTGTATTGCATCCCGTCTACGTACAGTCGATGGGACGCTCCGCTACCGGGCCTGAGGCCCGTGGGACGGGCCGCGTAGCCGCCGATGCCGGCATCGGCCAATTGCGCGAGAATGGGCCGGATTTCGCGCGGTTCGAACTCGGCAATGACCACCCACGTGGTGGCCTGAACGTCGTTGTCCTGCCCGCCGGGCGGCAGGAAGTACATGACCCCGCGTTGTTCGAGTTCCTCCGTCGGAAGAATGCGAGATGGCATCGAATCGACCTTCCCCCCGCGGCGTCGCCGCACGTGCCATCTTCCCGGCGACCAGACGCGGGGTCAACGTTGGATAGTTGGGTACAGGCTCTGGCAGGAGGCAAGGGCGTGGCGTACGGCAAGGTCCACTCGATGCGTAGGCCTCGTTGATGCGCGAGTACGAGCCCGACGTCCTCGCCGACGGTCTCAACGTGATCTTCTGCGGCATCAACCCGGCGTCCAGTGCCGTCGCCGATGGCCACAACTTCTCCAATCGCAGTAACCGGTTCTGGACCGTGCTGCACCTCGCAGGATTCACCGACACGCGATTGTCGCCAGAAGACGAATCCCGGCTGTTGCAGTTCGGCTGTGGAATCACCGCAGTCGTTACCCGCGCGACCCAGCGAGCCAGCCAGGTCACCACCGAAGAGTTCCGGCAGGCGCGTCCGGCCTTCGAGGCGAAGATTCGACGGCATCGGCCCCGGGTGACCGCGTTTCTGGGCAAGCGGGCCCTCGCGGCGATGAACGGCGTACCCGACGTTCCTTGGGGCCGTCAGCCAGCCGGATTCGGCGGGACCGAGGCATGGGTCGTGCCGAACCCGAGTGGTCTCAACAGGAACTTCACGCTGGACGCCTTGGTCATCGCCTACACCGAGCTACGGGTAGCCGTGGCCATGATGGGTTAGTCGGACCACTTTGCCCGTCGAATCACGTGGCCTTTCGCCTGGTTCGCTGCCAGGCGCTAATTGCCTTTACGATGACCACCCGGGCATTAGCTTGATTGACGCCGCCGCCAATTAGCGCTTTGCGAGTGAGCCGGCACAGCCGGTCGGATCAAAGGATGACGTATGAGTGCGGTCTCTCGGAACATGACTGATCGAACGCTGCCCGACGCACCGAGACGACGAGCCGGCAGGACCCGGCCCCTAGTCGGCGCCGTGGCCCTCGCGGGCCTCGTCGTACTCGGCACCATCGGGATCGTCGTCAGTGGCCGGCCTGGACCGACTGGCCCCAGGGTGGTGGCGGTGAAAGACGTTGCTACCGAGACTATCTCGACGAGCACGTCGGTCGACGGGTCGACGCCTCCTGCCGCATCACCCGAGCCACCTCCGCCGCCATCGCCTCTGGACAAGCTCTACGGCGTGCTGCCCCCCGGATACAACTCAACGGTGTGCTCGCCGTCGGATGACCAGAGCCCGCAGGCGTTGGCCACTGTGGACTGCCGGGAACTCGACATACCCGACGGGCCGACGAGCGCGCGCTTCTTCCTTTTCGCCGACGTGAATGCGCTGGCCGGCCAATTTCAGGACGGCGTCGACGCCACCGAGGTCTCGCAATGCCCTGGCAGCATCGACTCCCCGCGCTCTTGGCACTACGAGGCCACCCCAGATTTCAGCGCGGGTTCGCTGCTCTGCGGAAACCGCGACAGTGCGGCGGTGTTGACATGGACGAAGAACGACGTCCTTCTACTCGGCAGCGTCCAGGGCCCAAGTCTCGACAACCTGTACGGATGGTGGTTGAGCTTGGGCTGACCGGTGAGCAGGGGACCGGATCAGTAGTCCCACACGGCGGGCACACATCGAAAGGCGTTGCCAGCGGTCGCCACGTGGCAGACCGACGGGAACGGTAGGTGAGTGGCGACGAGCGCCTCGCCGGTCGCCGACAGCTCCTGCAGAAGGCTCACCCGATAGCGAGCCGCCTCCTCCGGGTCGTGCTCGAAGCCGTTGTACCACTCGGGGTGTTCGAACCCGACCTCGAAGATGGCGTCACCGGCGAACGTCAGCCGATCGCCGCCGGAGGACAGCCGGACCACGCTGTGCCCGGGAGTGTGGCCCCCGGTGCGGCAGACGAGTACACCCGGCGCGATCTCGTACTCCGTCTCGAACGGGCGTAGTTGATTGCGGTACTCGTTCAAGAACTCCGTAGCCGTCGACCGGAGCACGCCCGGTATCGGTGCAGGCATGACGGTCCGGGAGAAGTCGGGCGCTGCCCAGAACTCGGCCTCGGCAGCCGCCAGGTGAATGCGCAGGTCCGGACGAAGCCGCGCCTTCAGCCCCTCGGTGAGCAGCCCGCCGATGTGGTCCATGTGCAGGTGGGTGAGCACCACGTCGGTGACGGATCCGGGATCGATGCCTGCGGCCTCCAATCGGAAACCCAACTGTCCGGCCCGCGGGAAGTCCGGAAACTCCACGCCGAGGCCGGCGTCGACGAGGATCGTCCTGCCACCGCTGCGTACGACGACGACGTTGAGCGGCCAATCCACCACGTCCGTTGGCAGGAACATTCCGTCCAGCCAGCCCGACAGGTTGGCCGGGTTGGCATTCGTCGCCAGGGTCGAGGCGGTGATGGGCAGCACCCCGTCGCTGATCACCAGCACTTCGATGTCGCCGACCTGCACTGCATAGCGCGACGGAACCAACTCGTCGAGCCCCGAGCCGCCGAGTTGGGAAACGTTGTCCAAGCTCATCTTCTTCTCCTTCTGAGCGCGTTGACCGAAACGTAGGGAAATCACTTGTCCTTTCCGTGGAACGCGCTGTACGAGCACGATTTATCCGGCCGACGAGCTCCGATGTGTCGTACCGCCCTCGCCGCCAACCGTCCGGCCATGACCGAATTGTTCGAGACGTTGGCCGCGCATGGGTTCCCCGCGTTACTCTCGTCCGATGATCGCGGGCGACAAGGCGCCTGACTTCGCCCTTTACGATCACACCGGACGGCCTCGGACACTGTCAGCGTTTCTTTCCGAAGGGCCGGTGGTGCTGTTCTTCTTCCCATTGGCGTCCTCACCGATCTGCACTGCGCAGGCATGTCACTTTCGGGACCTAGGCAACGAATTCGCCACGGTCGGCGCCCAGCGAGTCGGCATCAGCACCGACACCGTCGACAAGCAGGCACACTTCGCCCAGCAGCGCTCGTTCGACTACCCACTGCTTTCCGACGCCGACGGCGTGGTGTCCGAGATGTTCGGCGTGCACCGGGGCAGGCTCGCCAAGCTACGTTCATCCGCCGTGTCGCGTGACGTGACCAAGCGCCGCAGGCACTCTCGGCGTCGTGGACTCCTGGCCCGGTTCCTTCCGGTCAGACGGACCACCTTCGTCATCGACACCGACCGCACCGTCCTCAAAGTGGTCTCCAACGAGGTGCGCGCTTCGGTGCACGCCGACCAGGCCCTGTGGTTCCTCGAAAACCAACACCCTCCGCTGAGTTCGCACCACACGCGGCATAAGCACACCCCTTCGAATCAGCAGTCGGAGGTCACGCAGCAAGCCGAGGTCAAGGACGATCCGATAGCCGACTGGTTCACCGAACCGGAGCCGGTGGAGGAACCGAGCCTGGTTCGGCCATACACGCTGACGGCAGGCCGTACCGACTCTGGCGTCGAACTGGCGCTCGATAGTCCAGTGGACGCACTCAACGTCACGCCGAAGCCGCCGCGCTGGCCAAAGAACGACGTACGGGGCCAGATCGTGGCCTACTGCTCGCAAGGTCCTTCCATCGCCGAGATCGCCGCGCGCTTGTCCTTGCCGCTGGGCGCGACGAGGTTCCTGGTCGACGACCTGGTGACCCAGGGTTATCTGCGGGTGCGTGCCCCTCGGGTCGACTCACTCGATGAGCGACGAGAGCTGATGACGAGGACGCTGCAGGGCCTTCGCGCCATGTGATCTCTATTGGTTACCGAACCGCCAAAGTTACTGCTGCTCAATGGTTTTCGTCGACGCTGGCTCCCTTCTGCATGGGGCACAACGGTCCGGCCTCGCCGTCCTGCGTTCCCCAACCGGCGTCCTCTCAATTTCGACCGCCGTGTCCCAGAATCGCCCGCGCTGCGCGCTCGGCGATCAGCATGACCGGTGCGTTGGTGTTCCCGGACGTGATGGTCGGCATCGCCGAAGCATCAGCCACTCGAAGGCCGGCTACGCGGTACACGCGGCACTCGGTGTCGAGCACCGTAGCGGCAGACCGCGGAACACCATGGGCGTCAAAGGCTCCCATCGCACAGGTGCCCACCGGATGAAAGATCGTGGTGCCGAGCTCGCGGGCCGCATTCTGCAGGTCTTCGTCGCTTACCAGTTGCGGGCCCGGAAGCAATTCTTCTGGGCGGTAGCGGGCGAGAGCAGGCGCCGCCATGATCTGCCGGGTCATGCGGAGGCCCTTCACAGCAGCTTGACGATCGGCGTCGGTGGACAGGTAATTGCAGAGGATTTTCGGATTGGTCAGGGGATCCGCACTGGCCATGCGCACATGGCCACGCGAGCTGGGTCGCAGATTGCAGACCGAGGGAGTGATCGCTCCGAAAGGGTGCAGAGGTTCGCCGAACTTCGGCAAGGACAAGGGTTGCACATGCCACTCCAAATCGGCACTGGCCATCGCGGGGTCGCTCTTGGCGAAAGCCCCGAGCGTGGAAGGCGGCATGGTCATGGGCCCTGATCGCAACAGACCGTACTGAAGCCCCATGCCCGCACGAGTGACGTAATTCCGGTACAGCATGTTGACGGTCCGGGCACCCTGAACCCGGTAGATCGTGCGCAGCTGCAGATGGTCTTGGAGGTTTTCGCCAACGCCTGGCAGATCGACGGCCACCGGCACGTGATGCTGCGCAAGCAGTTCGGCGGGGCCGAGACCCGAGACCTGCATGAGATGCGGCGAGCCAATCGCACCGGCAGTCAGGATCACCTCGCGGCTGGCATGGACGTCGACGACCTGGCCGTCCTTGAGCACCCGCACGCCGGTGGCGCAGCGCTGCGCGGTGGACCAGGCACCGCGACGCTGATCCGCGCGGACCTGGTCGTCCATCAGCAGCTGCAGGGCTTGAGTGCGGGTGTAAACGGTGAGATTGGCTCGGTGGGCGATGGGATGAAGGAAAGCATCGGCCATCGACCAGCGACGGCCACGCCGTTGGTTGACGTGAAAGTACGCGCTGCCTGCGTTGTCACCTCGGTTGAACTCGTCGATCGGGGAGATGCCCACCTGGGCAGCCGCGGCTTGCCAGGCGTCGAGGATCTTCCAGCGCACCCGAGGCCGTTCGACGCGGATCTCGCCACCGGCGCCGTGCCAGTCGTCGGCTCCGCCGAAGTAGTCTTCCAACTCCTTGTAGATCGCCAGCGTCTCGCCGGGAGAGTCCCGGCCGCCCCAAAGCCATCGCTCGTCGCCGGTGGCCTCCGCCCACAGCTCGTAATCGCTTGCCTGTCCACGCATGTGGATCATGGCGTTGATCGACGAGCTGCCCCCGATCACACGGCCGCGCGCGTAATGAATGCTGCGCCCGGCCAAACCCGGGTCGGCCTCGGTGGTGAAGCACCAATCGGTGCGAGGGTTGGCAATCGTGTACAGATAGCCAACCGGCACCTTGATCCAGAACCAGTTGTCCGTGCCCCCCGCCTCGACCAAGAGCACACGGTGATCAGGGTTGGCGCTGAGCCGATTGGCGAGCAGGCACCCCGCACTCCCTGCACCCACGATGATGAAGTCGAATTCGGCGACGGGGCTCATTCCAGCATCGTGCCCTCTCACCTTCACCACAGCGCCCAATATCGGACCCAATAGCGGACGGTCTTCGACTGGTCAAAGCCGCCCCGCGCGACTTGCTCGACCTGAAGTCATTGGCATGGCCGATTCTCCCAACTACGGTCTACCACCGAACCGGGTCGCCGCCGACATCGTCCGCCTTGCGGAACGGCGTACTCGCTCAAGACTGGGACGTGCTGCACGACGAAGCCCCTGAGGCGCTGGGACTCAGCGGTCTGCCAATGTTCGGTGATCGCTTCCCCGACTAAGTCGAATCCTCCGGGCCCATCTAGACAACATCTGCATTGGACCAGTTCGGGTTTCGTGGAGCATCGTCCTAATTCGAACCGACGGATCGGCGCCATCGGCCCGGACTAATCCCGGTCCACGCGGTGAAGCTCCGCGTGAAATGACTTTGATCGGAAAAGCCGCACGCGAGCGCGATATCTGCGAGCGTCGACTCATTACCGTTGAGCAGGACCTTCGCGCGCTCGATGCGCTGCCGGATGAGCCATTGGTGTGGCGTCTCACCAACGGTGCGCCGGAAAGCCCTGCTGAACTGAGAAGCGGATAGGCCGCATTCCCGTGCTAGATCTGCGAGCCGCAAGCTGCCTGACAGATCGCCCGCCAGAAGCTCTTTCGCCCATCGCTCCTGCCGTCGTGTCAGGCCGCCGACTGTTGGCCTTCGCGCAGCTGTAAGCCCACCGTAGGTCGAGGCGACGTGGTGACCGACTGCGAGCATGAGGTGATCTATGAAGACCTGGCTGAGGCGGGATGGGGCCGTGAAGTAGGGGAACAGGGCTTCTGCGATGTTTCGAAGAAATGCGTCCGTGTGGCTGATGGCTGGCCGATAGCGCAGCTCATGGATTCGCGGAGCTTCGGCCTCGTCGGCGATGACGTGTAGTGCGCTCACGGGGACGTAGAAGTGCACGGAGTGGAATGCGCTGTTCAGATGAAAGGTGGGCTTGCGCTTGACGTCATAGATGATCGTGTCGCCAGGGAGCAGTGTGGAACGTCGTGCCGGTCTGCCGTCCTCCCAGTATTCGTAACGCTCGAATAGTTCGAGGTGCACGCCGAGGAGGAAGGCATCCTCCTCGGTGGGCGGCGTCGACAAGATGAACTCTGGCTGGTCGTAGCGCAGCTCGGTCACCGCGATGGTGGAATGTGGAAGCGCCCGCGCGGCGAACGAACGTGCTTGGGCATTCAGTCGCCTGCCGAACGACTCGCCGTAACTGTCACTGGTTGACATCCGCGGTCTCCGGATTGTCTGAGCGTTGCGTCTGCTGTCGAGGGACGTCGATGTGCTCGTCGGCAGTTTCGTACAAATCGTAGCCGTTTCTTGAAAGACGGCGCCGAGATCTCGGGAGATAGTCGCGGTATCTCTGACGGTAGGTGGCCGTCCCTGGATGGTGCAGTGCCGCACGCCGCGCAGAAGGTCGCCCTTTACTCACCGGCGCAATCTCGAATGGAGCCTTTCCCATGTCCGATCTGACCAACAAGGTTGCCCTTGTCACGGGGGCCTCGCGCGGTATCGGGGCCGCGATCGCCAAGCGTCTCGCCGAGGACGGCGCCAGCGTCGCGATCACTTATTCGCGGGGCGCAGACGCTGCTGCACATGTCGTCCATGACATCGAAGCAAAGGGCGGCAAGGCGTTCGCGATCCAGGCCGATGCCACTGACGCCGCAGCGGTCCAGGCCGCGGTGAACGACGTGGTCTCGACCTACGGTCAACTCGACATCCTGGTCAACAACGCTGGTACCGCCATTCCAAAGCCATTCGAGGAGACGACGATTGACGAGATGAACCAAGTCATCGACCTCAACGTGCGGGGCCTCTTCATTGCCACTCAGGCCGCGCTCAAGCACCTGCCGGAGGGTGGCCGCATCATCTCGATCGGCTCCTGCGTCGGCGAAAGAATGATGACACCCGGCCTTGTCGTCTACTCCGCGACCAAGGGCGCGGTGAAGATGTTCACCCAAGGTCTGGCTCGCGAGGTGGGCCCGCGGGGGATCACCGTCAACAACATCCAACCGGGTCCGATCGACACCGACTTGAATCCGGCCGACGACGATTGGGCCGAGCCGCAGCTTGCGGCCACGGCGCTCAAGCGCTACGGCCACGTCGACGACATCGCGCCGATGGTCGCGTTCATCGCGGGCCCGGAGGCCGGTTACATCACTGGCGCGAACCTCACCGTCGACGGCGGCACAAACGCGTAGCACTCGGCGCGCGGGTGTCGGCGCTCAATGGTTTTGTACTCAAGCATCATCCGACGATGGCTACACGGAACAGGCACATGCCTGGCTTACCACGCCACCCACGAGTTCGGCGGCGACGTCACCGCGCTACCTTCCGGCGACGTATGGCTCAAGGAGATCAACGAGACACCCCAGTCTCGAAGGCATCTGGCAATCCATGACCAACACCTCGTCGACCTCAACGATGCCGATGCCTTGGCGTGGGCGGCGGGAAGCTGGAAGGCCATCCCGCAGAACCGCTCTCACCGGCACGGCGACCGCCATCGGCCAGCGGGTCAGCGACTTCGCCGACCAAGGCATCGCCGAAGCGTCCTTGATCCGAACGGTGAAACTTCGCGTGAAATGACGTTTGATCGCAAAAGCCGCAAGCCCGCGGGCTTACCGATGCCGCTCCCGGCCCTCCGCGACGACCTCAGGTCACCCGAGCCGCCGTGTAGGCCACCGCGACAGGTCCTCGTCCAGCACCGCAGGATCGCGTTCGGGAAATACCTCTCCGGTGATCTCGAGGTGCCGGATGCGGTCGAAGTGAAATCCGCGGATGCCTTCGCGCAGCCGACACCATCCCACGAACATCCACGAATCACCTCCGCGCAGCAGACCCATCGCCTCCACGTCACGGGTGGTGTGGGTCTCGCCGTCCTCGGAGACGTAGTCCAACCGTACGATCCGGCGCGCGGCGATCGCCTCGGGAATCAGGGAGATCGCCGCCTCGGACGGCGGCTGGGCGTCGAAGACGAACATCGACGCCAACGCCTCATCGACCGGAGCGAGCTGATCCTCGCGGCTGATCGCGAGGATCTTCGCCCGCGCCCGACGCGCCGCCGCACCATACGGCGAGTTCTCCAGCAGGCCAAGGCCGGCGAGTACCGCTAGTGACTCCGGCACCGTGAGGTTCAGCGGCGGCAAGGAGTGTTCCCGCAGGATCGAATAACCGCCCGACACCCCGTGATCGGCATAGATGGGGACCCCCGCGAGCTGAAGGGACTGGATGTCGCGCTCAATCGTGCGCTTGGACACCTCGAACTCGTCGGAGAGCCGAGCAGCCGACAACGGCCGGCGGGATCCCCTTAGCAGATCGACCAGCGCGTACAACCGCTCGGCTCTCCTCATGAAATGTCAGTCTCCACCAGTGTCAGGTGAGGTGCGCACGCGTCCCGTTCACCGACCACACCTCGCGGATCAGCCCATCCTCGGTGAAGTCGAAGACGTCGATCCCGCCCGCGATTAGCTCCCCGTCCTGGATGTTCCACAGCATCCGCCCGTGCGCGCCGTCCACGGCCCGCGCGACCTCGGTGAACACCACATCCGGATGCTGCTCGCGGTACCGATCCAAGAACCGAGCGAAACTCTCTGCACCCAGCACGTCGTCGCCCGGATTCGACCCGTCCGCATCGGAAACCAAGAAGTGAATCCGGAAGTCCGCACTGCAGATCCGACGAGCGATCTCACTGTCGGCGTTCCACATCTCCAACCACACCCCGAGCGCCGCGTCTGCAGCAACCGGGTTCGTTTCCATCATGTTCGTTTTCTCGTTCATGACACCAGCGTCAGGCATGGTCGCGACAACGGTATGTCGGTGTTTGTGCGCCATCTCGTGGGCACGACGCAGCGGACTTCGTCCTCGCAATGACTACTGGGTCAGGCGATGGGAGCGTGAACGCCTCTGCTAAGTAGCCCTCCTCATCACGCTGCAGCGGAAGCCTTTTGGTGCTCGTAGTTCGACGCGCATCGCGTGTCTGCGGGGCGGTTCCTTCTGGGCGGACGAGTATCCGGGTGGCGGCGATCGGCTCGATCGGTGTGCCGGCGACCATCCTCACGTCCTGGTTGAGCACACCGCGAATATCGGACTTGTCCTCTCGACTGAAGTCGAGCAGGAGGGTGCGTGACGTGTCCGGCTGGGGGAGGAGCCTCGGCGAACATGCCGAGCGCTCGGGCGATGACTAGATGTCGATGACGACTTTGCCGTGCACACGCCGGCCGGCTTGAAGCTCGACGGCGGCACGTATCCGTTCCATCGGAAAGGTCGGGCCGGGCCCGTCACCTACGGCGACGGCCTGCTGCGCGGCTAGGCAGCCTTAGAATCGCAGCACGAGCCGGCCGCGGACACCGCCTCGTTCCAGGAGGCGGTGTGCCTCTGCGGCATCGTCGGCGGGCAGTTCTCGGGCAACACGCAGCGTCAGCCCTCCTGTGGAGGCCAGGTCGGACAGGTAGTCCAATCGCGGCTTGCGGGCGATGTCCGGCCCTACCCACACTGTCTCGGTTTTCAAGTCGTACTGCGGATCTATCGCTCCGCCAAAGACTTCGGCCGGACGCACGGCGACGTAGGTGCCGCCTGCCCGAACGGCGGGTGCGACGACGTTGCCCAGTACTGCGCAGTCGACCAGGGCGTCGACGCCACCTGGTGCATGACGCCGAATGTGTGCCGCCAGGTCGGGGCCGCGGTCGACGACTACGTCAGCGCCCAGGGTTTCCAACAGTGAACGGTCGGAGCCGACGCGTCGGCGATGACGCGGAAGCCTTTCAGCTTGGCGAGTTCGATGACATAGCCTCCCAAGACACCGGCACCGCCGGTCACGGCTATCACCCCGCCGGCTAGGCCTTCGAGATTGTCCAGTACCTGGAGAGCGGTGAGTCCGTTCATCAAAACCGTTGAGCCAGATGCGAAATCGTGACCACGTGGCAACCCGGTCACCGACTCAGCGGCGACGACGACCTTCTCGGCGTATGTTCCGCCTCCTTCGACCACGGGCACTTTGATGGCCAAAACTTGATCGCCGGCCACGCAGCCCGTCGCCGGATCGGCATCGTCGACGATCCCTGCGGCATCCCAGCCGGGGATGAAGGGGGGTTCCACGCCGGCGCCGACGTACGCCCAGTGAACGGTGCCGTTACGCGTGACCACATCGGTAGGATTTACCGCCGAGGCAAGGACGCGCACACGCACCTGATTCGGTCCAACGGCCGGTTCCGCGATGTCGAACGCCCGCAACACTTCCGGACCGCCTGGAGCGTCGAATCCGATGACCTTCACGACTGCTCCTCCACGCCGGACGCGCTCGTGAAGCGGCCTTGGTTCGGGCGCGAGCACGGGCTACCGTGGCTGCCGATCTCCGTCTGCGAGGCCAGGCAATCCTCGTCGTGCCCGCTCGGGTCGAGAATCGCCGCCACGCCGGGATCGATCGCAGCGACGATGCGGCGTGCCGCACGACCCAGGGCGGCTAGTTCTGCCTCGGTGAGCGTCTCGACGACGAGGCGACGAGCTTCACCGACGTGGCCGGGAGCGCTCTGCTCGAGCTTCGCCACTCCAGCGTCGGTCAGCTGGACCTCGGTGCGGCGGCCCGCTCCCCGGCGGGAAAGACGCTGCAGCCAGCCGGCGGCCTCTAGCCGCGAGACCGCGTGGGACAACCGTGACAACGACCCATGCGCGTGACGGGCCAGCTCGCTCATCGCCCGCTTGCGCTCAGGCGCCTCGGACAGCTCCACCATCACGTGGTACTCGAACAAGTTCAGCCCCGCGTCTCGGCTCAGCTGCGCGTCCAATCGGGCGGGCAACATCGACAAAAGCGCCATGAGTGACACCCACTCGCGAAGCTGCTCAGCGGTCAACCATTCCTGCGACTCTCCGCCATTTTCCATCCCCACACCATATCCTGACTTTAATATTCAAGTCCAGCACCAGGTCGGCCGTTATCGGTGGATCACGATTATTTCCCAGTGGAGGTGGGGCACTCCCGACAACGCCGCAGCGGAGGCTCACCGCCCTGACGAGCGATGCAGACAACCAGCTTGTCCGCCGATTCCGACCATATGACGCATGTATGTTGAATGTTAAAGTTGATTGAGTGTGGCCTATGTTGTACGTTCAACTTACCAGTCTTCGATGACGAGATCACCATCTCATGTCCGACAAGGAATGATTCCCATGGTCAATGCAGCCATAACGGATTTGAATCGCCTGAGCGGCGTGTGGCGACTCGACCCGAACGCCACCACCCTGAGGTTCCGCACTCGACTGCTGTTCATCCCTGTCGCCAAGGGAGTAGTGCGAGCCAAGGCAGGTCACGCCGAAGTCTCTAGTGCGGGCAGGGCCTCGGGGACATTTGTGGTCGACCCGGCATCTATCGCATCGCGGATCGCAAGGCATGACGCGCACCTACGCTCCGCTGATTACTTCGACGTGGAGAAGTATCCCGCCATTACGTTCACGTCTCGCGAGGTCCGCTCTGTCGGCCCCGGTGAGGTGCACGTCATCGGCCAGATCGAAGTCCACGGCCAAACCTCTGCGTTGACGGTGATCGCCCACATCGTCGCGCGCGAGCGACATGCCACCCTCACGGCCACTGCACACATCGGCAACGACGTCCTACACATGAAAGGCATGAACCGCTTTACCACCGACGTCACCGTGGAGGCCCACTACACCTTCGCCGACGCAACGTCGTAAACACCACCCCACCAAGGAGATTGAAGAAATGACACTGTTCCGTCTCGATGCAAGCATCCGCGTCGAAGGTTCCCACAGCCGCGAGATCGCCGACATTGCCGAACGGGAATGGCTCGCAGCCAACCCCGACGCCGACGTCATCCGCCGCAGCGTCGGCACCGAACCCATTCCGTCAACCGCCTGGGGCACAGCAGCATTCGCTGGTTACACTCCGGAAGAACACCGCACCCCAGACCAGCGTGAGGCCATCCGCTTGGCGACGACTCTGGCCGACGAACTCCTGGCCGCCGACGCGTTCCTGTTCGCCGTCCCCCTCTACAACTACGGGGTCTCTCAACACCTCAAGTCGTGGGTGGACATGATCATCACCGATCCACGATTCAATCCCGCCGAACCGCCCGCCATTGCAGGCAAGCCCGCAATCCTGGTCACCGTCCACGGCGGCTACTACGCCGAAGGAACGCCCCGCCACGGCTGGGACCACGCCACGGCGTGGATGCAGCGCATACTCGCCGACGTCTGGGGCCTCGATCTCAACACCGTGGTGTCGGAGTTCAGCCTGGTCGGCGTCAATCCTGCACTCGACGAGTTCAAAGACCTCGCTGCCACACTGCGCGCCGACGCCGAGAACCGGGCACGGGAACTCGGCCGACGGCTGACAATCCCGTCAGCCAGCCGATGACCTGGAACCGCGCTTCCAACTGCGGCACCGGTGAGTGCCAAGTCCAATGAGCCGCTCTGCGCCCTTCGGCGACGATGGACACCTAAGTCGTATCGTCGATGGCATCGGCGCGGCCGGTGAGACGCAGCACTTGGACAAGTGGCGCGCACCGGTGTGACGACATAGGTAATTCCGATGAGGTGTTCACTCACCGGTGCGCCACGCCGATCGAGTCAGATCATGAAGATTCGCGAGGCTGGTCACACTTCGGCGAGGTTGGCGGCGGCGTGTATGCCGGCTACGTACTCGGTTGGGTGTTCCCAAGCTGCGAAGTGTCCGCCGTGGGTGTGCTCGGTCCAGGATTGGACATTGAAGAATCGTTGGGCGAACTCGCGTGGGGCGTTGACCAGATCTTTGGGAAAGATCGTAAAGGCAGTTGGGGTTTCGATGAATGCTGGTGCGCTTTGGCCTCCGTCGACGTAGGGGGTGAACGAGGTGCCAATCGCTCCGCTGACCCAGTAGGCGGTGATCCAGGTGAGTATCTGGTCGCGCGTGAAGACGGTTTCCACGTCCCCGGCGCAGTCGGTCCAGCTGCGCAGCTTTTCGAGTATCCAGGCGGCCAGGCCGGCGGGTGAATCGCCAAGGCCGACGGCTGCGGTGTGCGGCTTCGTTCGCTGAAGTTGCATATAGGCGCCCTCGGTCGCCTGCCAGCGGTGGCCGTACGCGATGTAAGCCTGCTCGCGTGGGCTGGTGTCGGTGGGTGGGTCGACCAAGTAGCGATACTGCGAGACGTCGGTGAGGTGCAGCGCGGTGACCGCGTCCGGGTAGCGCGCAGCAAGAACTTCAGCGACGTCGCTGCCTACGTCTCCTGCCGAGACGATGTAACGGTCGTAGCCAAATTCCGTCATGGCCTTGGCTATTGCCTCTGCTGTTGCAGCGGCGTGTCCGCGTTGGCTGGTTGGGGCGGCAAAGGGATACCCAGGCAGGGCTGGTGCCACCACGTTGAGATCACTGAGCATCGGCAGAACCTTCCAGAATCGCAGCACCGAGTCCGGCCAGCCGTGCAGCAAGACCACCGTGGTCGTGGTCGGGTGTTGCGCGCGCTGGTGGATCGCGCGAATCGGTATGGCCTCGTTGGCTACTGCCAGCGACCACGGTAAGGCCAGTATCTTCTCTTCCTGATCGCGCCAGCTATAGGAATTGGCCCAGTGATCGATCAGCTCCGCAAGATAGTCGCCGTCGACACCACGTTCCCAACCAAACCCCGTCGGCAGCTGCACCCTGCGATACCCCCGCAACCTCGCCTGCAAATCGTCGAGCACCACTTGCGCAATGGGTGCTGGGGCATTGTCGAAGTCGCTCATTGCTGTCGTGCCTTTCTGTCATCGTGGGCAGCTCGAGAGCTGCCTCGTCATATCTCCGGTGTCGAGCCGATCTGATGTCTTGACCGCGTTCGGATGGATCGGCATCCCTAGGCGACGACGCTAGGACCAATGGCCCCAACGGTTTCTGCTGAAAGCGTTGATTCGCAGACGTCGGTGAGCCGGTGATTACGCGCGGCCATGCCGTGGACGAACACCACCGGTGGTTGCTCACTGCGGCCCCATGTCCGTAGGTGTATGCGGCAACCGTCGACATCGATCTCCGTATGTTCAGGCTTGTGATCGAGTGCCGAGGTGAACCACGGCGGCACCGGCGGGTCCGGCCATGATCGCAGCAACGGCCTCGCGACTCTTCCCACGGGCACGGAAACTAGCAGGACTATTGCTGGTTGGGCGGCAAATCAACGCAAATGCCGCGGAAGCTTCCGCGGCGGTCGCCCACATTCCTGCCCACGAAAAAAATTGGGTAGAGTGTTGATATGACTCCAAAGAAGACGGCTGTCGCCAAGAGTGCATCGAAGAAGGCAGCCGTCAGAACTCCAGTGAAGAGGGCGTCCGCCAGGAAGGTGCCGACGACTGGGCCTGCGCGGACTGCCCGTGTCGCCGCGGACGATCCTTTGTCTGAACAGCGGGTTCTTTTCCTCGCAAACGTATTCTCGCGTGCCCAGCTGGCTAAGTGGATTGGCGTTAGCCCATCACAGACGTCGCGTTGGGCATCAGGTGAAGAGCGGCCCGGCCCAGCCGCCGCTCCAGCGCTAATCGACCTCGAACACGTGTATTCGCGCGCGCGCTTGGTGTGGGGAGGCGACTCGGCACGCATCTGGATGGAGAGCGCTAACGCGTTCCTTGGGGGAGCGCGACCTCTTGATGTCCTACTCACCGACGGAGCCGCTCGAGTTCTTCAAGCGCTCGATGCGGAGATGTGGGGCGGGGCGGCGTGAGTGCTGGTATATCGCGTCTTTCCTTACCTTGACACCGCTTCGCGCGGCGAACCGGGGCATCCGCTGTATGAACATCGCCCGCAACGCGGTGGCCGCGCTGATCACCCCGACTACTACGTGTGGTACATGGGCCGCCAAGCCGAAGCCGCGTGCGGAGAGGCGTTTGGCAACCTTTCACGCTGGACTGACTCGATGTTTGAGTTTCCGGCTGTACCTGGCGCACGCAAGACGCTCGGAGTGTACGAGCTGCCCGACGACCTGCGCATTTGTGACCTTGATGACCCCCACCGCCTAGTAGAGCTAGGACTACGTCCGACGCAGATCGTGACCCGCAACCTTGCCGTCACTTCGGAATGGGCGCACCGCATCTGGTCGCAGCGTTCTCCTGCCATCGGCGTCCGAAAATGGCAGGCGGTGCAGTGGTGGTCTTTCCAGCGGCCGAACTGGACAGTCATTGCCAGTTGGGAACGGCCCAAGCTCGTCGAACTCGAGCATCTGAACCTTAACCATCCAGCGATTGTCGCGTCCGCTAAAAGCCTCAACCGCCCTCTATAGGCGGTTTTGGCGCGCGAAGCTGTCGTGTATCTGGCTAGTCGAGAAGCAGAAAGAGGATGGCGAAACCCGTTGGACCACAGTGCAAAACGGCGTACTTGACCTGACATAATGTAGGTTATCGGTAATCAATTGGGACGAGTTGCATTAGATGAAAAGACTCGCACCCCTTGACGATTGGCTGATTTTCTCAGCGGATTTGGGCCGCTGCGACCCGCTGACCAGCGCGTAACAGAATCACGGGGAAAGGACGCGTTGTCCTGCGGGCGGTTCGACACTGTCCGGTTGCCGCCGAATCCGTTGTGCGTCGGCCGTTGCCGCCGAATCCGTTGTGCGTCGGCCGAGGTTGTCGTAGGGTTCAATCACTTAATGAATGATTCGCCTCCCGCACCGCCAGTAATACGTCACTGTGACGAATTACCTTGGAGCGGATGGGCTTTCCGAACATTCCGTTGACTGGGCCGTTAGGTCCGCAACGGACCGGAAGGTGCCCGCTGGCCGCTCTTTGGGTGGCCGCCGACCTGGCTGATGAGCTTCCCGGGTTCATTCCACAGGTTCTACGTCGCGATGACGTCTCGCTGCTTAGAGCAGACGAAACCGTCTTCAACGCGATGGTCGATGGATGGCGAGCCCAGATGCTCGCACGGGGCTTGGCGCTCGACACGATCAAGGGTCGGTGTCGAGTCGTGTCCCGTTTTGTCGAATTCACCAACGAGTATCCGTGGCACTGGCGCCCCAATGATGTCGATCAATTTCTAGCGGATCTGAGGTCACGGCACACACCGATTGCACTGTCGACGCTTCGTTCGCACAGCAACGCGATTTCGATGTTCTGTAGTTATGTCAGTGACAGCCGATACGGATGGGTTGCGTTCTGCGAGAACCAGTTCGGCGATGTCCCGTCTCAGATTTGCTTCGAGTGGAACACCGCCCAACACACTACCGACGATGCAGTCCCGCCGAGACGGCGAGCGTTCACCAAGCCTGAGTTGCACCACCTGTTCGACGCCGTGGACGACTTCGTCGACGAAGCCCACCGCACTGGATCCAAACGCTGGCGGACCGCTCTGCGTGACTCGATCGCGTTCAAGATCGGCTACGCCTACGGGCTTCGACGCCGCGAGCTGGTCATGTTGGACCTGACCGACTTCGGGCCCAATCCACACGTCCCCGGCTACGGCAACTACGGCGCACTGATTGTCCGGTGGACCAAAGGAACCAAGGGCTCCGGCCCACGCCGACGAACAGTGCTCACCTCGCCGGAATTCGCTTGGGCGGTTGAGCTTTTGCAGTATTGGTGCGCCGAGGGACGGAACCTGTTCGGCACGGCCGACCGCTCCCCCGCGTTGTGGCCCAGTGAGCGCGGCGGCAGATTGACACTGCGCGCTCTCGGACGGTCTTTCACGGCATTTCGACAGCTGGCGGGTCTGCCAGCGGAGTTGAACCAAACTCGCACCCCTTTAACACGCACCGTTACAGACCTCCGATGGTTCTAAGTGTCAAGTGAGTGGTCCCGTCCAGGCCAACGGACCGAACGAAATAGACGCGGAACCGTATTGGGCGCCGAGGTATTTCTACCCGACGACGCGACGACGAAGTCGTTTGCTGCAAGGAGGTAGTGCCCGCCGAGATCGGCTTCGGTGACGATCGCTGGCAGTGTCGATTGCACTGGCCCAGAAGCGCGTCTCGAATCTAGAGAATCGAGAGTGCTCACATCTTGTCTCTCGGGAATCGTCGTCATGATCCCCCGATGGCCGGCTCAGCTGCCGGCGGCGTCAACCTTAGGGAGGTCGTGCAGTGAGCTGGTTCCGAGGTTTGCCTCGAGCATGTCGAGAAGGGTTGAGAGTTGGCTGTTCAGGGCAGCGAGTTCGGCCTCACCGACCGCTGCTCGGATTAGACGGGCTTCGTATGCGGTGCGCGCAGAAGTGGCCACTTGCCAGAGTTCATATCCTTTTGTTGTTGCTTTGACCGGTCTACTCCTGGCGTCTGCGACGCCACCGTTGGTTTCGATGAGGCCGGCTTCGGTCAACCGTTTGATTCGGGTGCTCACTGTGCCGGATGTCAGTTCGAGGGCCACGGCGAGTTCGGTTGGCGTACAGCAGTTCTGTCCGCGGATTATCACCGCCAACGCGGTCCAGTCAGCCCTGCTGATGTGATGACTCGCCGCAATCTGATCAAGGAGTCGATCGAATAGTCGCGACAGCCGTCCTATCCGCTGCCGTAGTTCCTCGACAGCCTGGTCCCCAGAGGGCGTCTGGGCCATCCACGTGTCGATGCCCCGAGAAACTGAGTCCACGTTGCACCTTTCATTGTCTTGAGTCTCAAGGTAACTTTGTCTTGAGTCTCAAGGCAATCATAGGAGGTCGTCATGTCGAAGGTGTGGTTTATAACAGGAGCCAGCACTGGTTTCGGCCGCTCCATCGCCGCCGCAGCCTCCGAGCGCGGTCACATCGTGATAGCCACAGCGCGCGACCGCGACCACGTCGCCGAATTCGAACACCACGATCGGCTAGACGTCACTGATGCCGAGCAGGTCGAACAGGCCGTGACCCGGACTGTCGACCAGCATGGCCGCATCGACGTCGTCGTCAACAACGCCGGCCACGGATTGGTAGGTGTCACCGAAGAAGTCACCGACGACGAGCTGCGCACACTGTTGGAGACCAACTTGTTGGGCGCGTGGCGAGTGACGCGTTCGGTGTTGCCGCATTTCCGCCGGCAGCGCAGCGGGCACTTCGTGCAGATGTCGTCAGTTGGTGGGGTCGTGGGTAACCCCGGCCACGCCGCCTACGCCAGTTCGAAGTTCGCGCTCGAAGGCATGTCGGAGGCTTTAGCAGGTGAGGTAGCAGGCTTTGGAATTCGAGTCACCATTGTCGAACCCGGCCCGTTCCGTACTGACTTCGCCGGCCGGTCCCTCAAGGCGACCGACCCACATCCTGCGTACGTCGGCACCCCCGGCGGCGACCTCCGCGCGGGGTTCGGCAAGCAGGACGGCAGACAGCCGAACGACCCAGCCCTGGCGGCCGACGCAATCATTGCCGCCGTCGAAGCCCCTGAGCCGCCGCTACGACTCCCCCTCGGACCCGAAGCCGTCGCGCGCATCCGCGCCAAACTCCAGAATCAGCTCGCGTCGATTGACCAATGGGAATCTGCCGCAACCAACACTCGGGCTCGTTGACAGTCGTCCGCCGACTGGTTCAACCGATCCGAACAGAAAGCCTCCCAAATCGGACGTGGTCAGGAGGGACGCTTTGCCTGGAACGGGTTATACGAACGTCCTTTGTCTCGTTTGTAGAGATTCGAGGTCGTGTCAGCTCCGGTCTCGGACGAAGCAGTCTTGGTCACCCCGAAATGGGCGTGACGTGCAACATTTGCATCGTGTAGGCGCAGAGCCGGTCGTCATCGTGGACCTCGGTCTTAACGGTGATGAGCGATTTGCCCAGTTTGATCGGGGTTGCGGTAGCTGTTGCCGCCCCGCGCACAGGTCGAAGAAAGTATGTGGTCGACTCGGCTGTGCTCCACACGTTCCCCTCATCGACATTGAGCGCAGCGCAGACAGCAGATGCTAGATCGCACACGCTCATGATCGCGCCGCCGCTGACAAATTTGCCTACAGATCAGGTTCACATTTTGCTTGGCGGACCGCGATGCCTCTAGCTGAGCGTTTCCAAATTGGTCATCCAACTGGCGGGACGCGTTTTCTCGTCGACGTAGCGGGTCCCAGAACCAGACGATGAGTGCAAGACGTCGTGGTGTATCCGTACGCAAGGTGGTCCTCCCACCCTTGCTCGGTCTGAGAATCCAACGACGTTAGCCCACATTCTGCGTGGCCCATTTCAACGGTTTCCAGGGCTAGCGTCAAATAAACCAACGGTGTATGTTTTACCAAAATTCGGGCGATGATCAACCCATCGAGACGAGGCATCCGGTGAAGACCCTTCCTGCCGCCGACGGCACCCGCCTTCCCAGGACGCCCACCGAGCGCCAAGCATCTTTTGGTGGTTTACCCACGGCTTCACCGCTCTGCCTCGAGGAGGATTCGCCCTGACCGGCATACAGACCACACCCGTCGAGCAAGCGGCGGGATCGGCCCGAACCACCCGCCCCAAGGGCGGCCCGGTCATCGAGATCGACCACGTCACCAAGCGCTTCGGCGATTACGTCGCAGTGGCGGAGGCTGACTTCTCCATCGCATCGGGTGAGTTCTTCTCGATGCTCGGCCCCTCGGGTTGCGGTAAGACCACGACGTTGCGGATGATCGCCGGGTTTGAGACGCCCACCGAGGGTGCCATCCGGCTGGAAGGTCTCGACGTATCGCGCGTGCCGCCGCACAAGCGCAACGTCAACACGGTGTTCCAGCACTACGCGCTGTTCCCCCACATGACGGTCTGGGACAACGTCGCCTACGGGCCGCGTAGTAAGAAGAAGGAAAGGGCCGACGTCAAGAAGCGAGTCGACGAGCTGCTGGACATCGTGCGGCTGACTGATTTCGCCCAGCGCAAGCCGGCGCAGCTCTCAGGCGGCCAGCAGCAGCGCGTCGCACTCGCGAGGGCGTTGGTGAACTACCCCAGCGCGCTGCTGCTCGACGAACCGCTGGGCGCCCTTGACCTCAAACTGCGCCAGGTCATGCAGTTCGAGCTCAAGCGCATCCAGCGCGAGGTCGGCATCACGTTCATCTACGTGACTCATGATCAAGAGGAAGCGCTGACGATGAGCGACCGGGTCGCGGTGTTGAACGCCGGCAACGTCGACCAGATCGGCACGCCGACCGAGATCTATGGTCGCCCGTCGACCGTGTTCGTTGCGAGCTTCATCGGGCAGGCCAACCTGTGGGCCGGTAGGCTAACCGGCCGCGCCACCCGTGACTTCGTCGACGTCGAGGTGCTCGGGACGACGCTGAAGGCGCGACCTGGCGACACCACGATCGAGCCGGGTGGCCAAGTGACGTTGATGGTTCGTCCGGAGCGGGTGCAGGTTTCGATGGACGGGCCCACCGGTGACGTGGCGACTGTGCCTGCGACGGTGAGCGATCTGACCTTCCAGGGTCCGGTGGTGAGACTGTCGCTGACGGCGCCCGATGGGTCGACGATCCTCGCGCACGTCGGTGCCGAACGAGATCTGACGATGCCGCGGCCGGGTGACCAGGTACACGCCGGCTGGGCCCCCAACGCGTCGCTGCTACTACCGGCCGCCGACATCCCTACCACCGAGGATCTCGACGAGATGCTCGACGACTCGTAAGCCTTTGCCGTAGTCCGCTCCCCTCCCCTTCATCGAAAGGCACGACACCATGCCCCCCAACGAGTTTGATCCCCAGATCCTCAGTCACCCTGTCGCCAACCGGACTTCGCGTCGGCGCTTCATCGGCGGCGGCGCCGCGGCCGCTGCCGCGCTGGCCGTCGGCGGTTCTTTCCTGGCCGCGTGCGGGTCGGACAACAAGTCCGCGACCGGTACCACCTCCACGCAAGAGGGTCCCGCCAGCGGCACGCTGCGGATCTCGAACTGGCCGTTGTACATGGCCGACGGCTTCGTCGCCGACTTCCAAAAGGCCACCGGCATCACAGTGGACTACAAGGAAGACTTCAACGACCCCGAGCAGTGGTTTGCGAAGGTGAAGGAGCCGTTGTCGCGCAAGCAGGACATCGGCGCGGACCTCGCGGTCATGCCCACCTTCTTGATGGTCCGCTTGCATAATCTCGGCTGGCTCAACGACATCAGCGACGCCAGCTTGCCGAACAAGAAGAACCTGCGGGCCGACCTGCTGGAAGCCAGTGCCGATCCGGGCCGCAAGTACAGCGCACCGTACATGTCGGGCCTTGTCGGGTTGGCCTACAACAGGGCAACGACCGGGCGCGACATCACCAAGATCGACGACCTGTGGGATCCCGCCTTCAAGGGTCGCACGAGCCTCTTCTCCGACGTGCAGGACGGCCTGGGCATGATCATGCTGTCGCAGGGCAACTCGGTCGACAAGCCAACCACCGAGGCTGTCGACAAAGCCATCGACTTGGTCCGCGAGCAAAAGGACAAGGGCCAGATCCGCCGATTCACTGGCAACGACTACGCCTCCGACCTCGCTGCAGGCAATATCGTCGTGGCGCAAGCGTATTCGGGCGATGTGGTACAGCTGCAAGCCGACAATCCGGATCTGAAGTTCGTGGTCCCCGAGTCCGGTGCGACGACATTCGTCGACAACATGGTGATTCCGTACACCACGCAAAACCAGAAAGCAGCGGAGGCGTGGATTAACTACGTGTACGACCGCGCCAATTACGCCAGGCTGGTCGCGTTCGTGCACGGCGTGCCCGTGCTCTCGGACATGACCGACGAGCTGAACAAGATTGATCCCGAGGCGGCGAAGAACCCCTGGATCAACCCGCCGAAGGACGTGCTGGACAAGTCGAAGGGCTGGGGGCCGCTGACCGACGAGCAATCCAAACAATACAGCGACGCCTACGCCGCGGTCACCGGCGGCTGATCAAGGGGCGGCGCAGCCCACCGGCAATCTGCGGCGGCCGGCGCTTCGATCCACCTGTGCCGCACGATGAAAGGTCAATCGCAGATGCCTGCTGAAAGAAATTCGCCCGATCGGTACCCGCCGTTGCCCCTCACCCCGATCATCGCTGATCGGCTGACGCAGTTGTTGGAAGTCTGGCCGCGCGAGCTCACGTTCGAAAATCTGGCCGACGCGCGAGCCGCCGACGAGCAACTCTATCCGACCACCATCGAGGAGCACGTCGGTAAACGGCCGTTGGACTACTTCGAGCGAGATATTGCCGGCCCAGAGGGAGCCCCGATCAGGCTGGCGTGCTACCGGCCGCAGGCATGCTCTAAAACCACACCAGCATTTCTATATCTGCATGGCGGCGGTCTGGTAACGGGCACCCGATTCGCCGAAGACCTCAGATTGCTCGACTTGGCGCTTGGCGCAGGATCTTCGGTGGTTTCGGTGGAGTATCGACTGGCCCCCGAGCATCCCTTTCCGGCCGCGGTCGAGGACTGCTATGCGGCGTGGCAATGGCTGTCAAGCGGCCAGTCGGAGTTGGATGTCGATCCAGCACAGATCGTGCTGGTCGGCGAGAGCGCGGGCGGAGGTTTGGCCGCGTCCCTGGCCGTCCTCGTCCGCGATCGAGGCGGCCGACAACCGGTCGCTCAGCTGCTCGCGACTCCCATGCTGGACCACAGAAACAACTCGCCGTCGGTGCAGCAGCTTAACGGTATTGGTTTGTGGGACAAGGTAAGCAATCAAACGGGATGGTCGGCTTATCTGGGTTCGCGCTCCGGAACTGACGATGTGCCCGGTCACGCCTCCCCTGCGTCGGCCGAGGTGTTGGCGGGCCTTCCGCCCGCATTCATCGACGTGGGGGATGCGGAGATCTTTCGGGACGAGTCCGTGGACTATGCAAGGCGGTTGTGGCTGGCCGGTGTCGCGGCCGAGCTTCACGTGTGGACGGGTGGCTGCCACACCTTTTATGCGTTGATCCCCGAGTTGCCGTTGGCACGAGTTGTTTACGAGTCGCGATTGGAGTGGTTGCGGCGGATCCTTGTCGGCACGGCGCGCGACTGAGTATCGACGTGAAAGCCTTTGTAGATGTTGCTATTTCGGCATGGCCGAGAGTTGCGGCTGCTGTTGGGTGATGCAGTGGATACCGCCGCCGCGCGAAAAGATCGGCCTCGCCTCGACGCTCACCACCCGCCGACCGGGGTAGGCGTCGGCGAGGAGCTCGCGAGCGCGACCGTCTGCTACGTCCTCCCCAAAGCCACAGGCGATCACGCCGTCGTTGACCACGAGGTGGTTGATGTAGCTCCAATCGACGAAACCTCTTTCGTCGCGCAGGGTCGACGGGGCGGGAACGTCGATGATGTCCCAGTTGCGTCCCGCGGCGTCGGTCGTAGCCGCCAACGTGGCGCGCAGCTTTCTGGTGACTTCGTGGTCGGGGTGCGCGGGATCGTTCTGGGCGTGCACCAAGAGACGACCCGGCGACGGGATGGTTGCCACGATGTCGACGTGGCCGTTTGTGCCCAGGTCTTCGTAATCGCGAGTTAGACCCTGGGGCAACCAGATTGCGTGCGTCGCTCCGATCGTGCGTGCCATTTCCGCCTCCACGCGCAGCTTGTCGGCGTACGGGTTGCGGCGCGGGTCAAGTTGCACCGTTTCGGTGAGGAGTACCGTTCCCTCGCCGTCGACGTGAATGCCGCCCCCCTCGTTCACGAGGACTGAGCTGATTAGTTCTGCACCGACATGCGGCGCGATGAGCCGTGCTTGTTCTGCCGATTTCGTCCATTCCGCCCACTGCGGCGATCCCCAGCCGTTGAAGGTCCAGTCGACCGCCCCGAGCACTCCTGGGCGATCGTCGTCGAGCACGAAGGTGGGGCCAAAATCGCGCATCCAGAACTCGTCAAGCGGCGCCTCGACGATCTCGATCTCCGCGGACAACATGCGTTGCGCCCGTGGGATTTCAGTGGGATCGACCACCATGCTGACCGGCTCGAAATCGGCGATCGCGTGCGCGACCTCGGTCCAGGCTGCGTAGCACTGCTCACGCGCCGCGTCGGTGTCGCCCATCGTGTAACCCTCGCGCGGAAAGGCCATCCACGTTCTGTCGTGGGGCGCGGTTTCGGAGGGCATGCGCCAAGACATCGGTACCGTCTTCCTCGAGCAACTCGATCGCGCGATCAATTGCGCCGCAACGTACTAGCCCGGACGTGGCCACGTCAAACCCCACGGCTCACCTCCGCGCGCGACGGGGGGCTTCCGGACGTGCCGACGCGACGAGCATCGCGAGCCCCCGTTCGAACGCGCGGGTGGCGATGGGGTCTTCGGAATTCTCTTCTTGCAGCGTCGAATACGCGGCCGCGAAGCGCGGGAAGCGCTGCTCCTGTCCTGTCGGATCGAACACGATCCTGGGCCCCGACATGTCAAGGACGCTACCGAGGATGAACGACTCGAACGCCGTCAGGAGCGGAAGCACCTCGGCGCTTGGCCATCCAATGGCTTCCGCGGCGACGACGAAGTCCTCGTACTCCGCGAGCAACACCGGCGCAGAGGCACGCGTGGTCATCAGTAGCGGCACCGCACGGGGATGCCGCGCAAAGGCCAGCCGATACGACCGCGCCCACGCGACGAGGCCCTCCTCCCATGGCCGTTCGCGCAGTGGCGCCGAATCGATCCTGGCCGACACCAACGCCCGGACGTCCTCGATCATCGCGGCCCGATCGGGGACGTGGTTGTAGAGCGAAGTCGGGTTCACGTTCAGCTTCTGCGCCACTCGCCGAATGCTCGCCCCCTCGGCGCCGTGGCGATCTACCAGGGCAAGAGCGGTGCGGGCGATCAGGTCGCGGCTCAGGATCGGACGAGGTGGTCGAGCGATGGTGAGTCTCCTCTCGAACGGGACCCAGGGTACAGCCGATACCGCGGAGGACCGTTGTGCACACGATGCGAAACACACGGTGTATGTTTTAGCGCGGGACGGACGGAGCGGCGCGCGCGCCGCACCGGCCACGTTCGTTCCTCCACCCAGTCCCGAACCCGAGGCGCCGTCATAGATGACCCCCCTGAGCTTTTCAGTTGCCGAGGCCGACCTCGACACCCTGCACCGCGCCCTCGAGGACGGCACGGTGACCAGTGTCGAACTGGTCGCGCGGTACCTGAACCGGATCGGTCACTACGACCGATCCGGAATCACGCTGAACTCGGTGCCGGTGCTGAATCCCGCGGCGTTCGATGAGGCGCGCGCATCGGACCGACGCCGGGCACGCGGGCAGTCATCCGGTCTGTTGGACGGCATACCCTTCACCGCCAAGGCCAGCTACAAAGTGCGCGGCTTACCGGTGACGGCGGGCTCACCGGCGTTCGCGGACCTGATCGCAAACGACGATGCGTTCGCAGTAAGCCAGCTGCATTGCGCGGGTGCGATCTGCCTAGGGCTGACGAACATGCCGCCCATGGCCGCCGGGGGCATGCAGCGGGGTCTCTATGGCCGCGCCGAAAGTCCTTACAACGCACAATATCTCACATCGGCATTCGGGTCGGGCTCATCGAACGGGTCGGGTACCGCAACCGCGGCGAGCTTTGCTGCCTTCGGCCTCGCCGAGGAGACTTGGTCGTCTGGCCGCGCTCCCGCGTCGAACAACGCCCTGGTTGCCTACACCCCGTCACGCGGCGTGATATCGGTGCGCGGGAACTGGCCGCTGGTCCCCACGATGGACGTCGTCGTGCCCCATACCCGCTCGGTTGACGACTTGCTGCACCTCCTCGACGCCATCGTCGAAGACGACCCGATCCGCGAGGGCGATCTCTGGCGCCTGCAGGAGTGGATCGGCCTGCCCGCCGCCTCGGAGACAAGACCCGAGTCGTACATCGATCTGCCGCCGCTTCCGCTGACCGGAGTGCGCCTCGCGGTGCCCCGGCTCTACATCAACGAAGACGCGGGCAGCCGCTACCCGATCCGAACCCGCGACTCGGTGATGACGTTGTGGCAGAACGTATACGACGACCTGGTCGCCGCGGGGGCAGTGGTCGTTCAGACGGACTTTCCCGTGGTGGAGAACTATGAAGGGCTGCGTCCGGAGTCCCGCACGATGGTCGACCGCGGGATCGTCCCCGCCGAATTCCTCGACCGGGAGCTGGGGGACCTGTCGATCTGGGCGTTCGATGCATTCCTGCGATCGATCGGCCAGCCGGACCTGCCCGGCATCGCGAGTGCCGATCCCGCGCGCATTTTCCCTGCGCCGACGGGTGCGTTGCCCGACCGATACGGCGTCTTCGCATTCGACACTGCCTACGACCTCGCGGAGTACGTCGACCGTGCCTGCGAGGGCGTCACGCCCTGGAATCGAATCCCGTCGATCGAAGCGGGGATGCGCGGGCTCGAGCAGACGCGCCGCATCGACTTCGAGGCGTGGCTGGCCGAAAACCGGATCGATGCCGTCGTCTTCCCCGCGGCAGCCGACGTCGCCCCCGCCGATGCCGACGTCAATCCCGTCTCCGCCGACATCGCCTGGCGCAACGGAGTGTGGGTATCCAACGGCAATCTGGTGCCTCGGCACCTCGGCATTCCCACCGTGACGATCCCGATGGGCGCGATGGACGCCACCGGCATGCCGGTCGGGCTCACCGTAGCTGGTGCCGCCTATTCGGACACCAAACTGCTACGGCTCGCCCGCTCCATCGAGGCGCTACGTGCGCGACGCGTCGCCCCTGTGCGCACGCCGCGGCTGGCCGACGAGCAGGTGTTCGAGCGCCCGCGACGGGCCAGCGACGGCGAGTTCTGCATCAAGGTGGCCGACGTACACACCCGCCACGACCAAGCGGCTACCAAGCTCACTTTCCGCGTGAAGGTGACGAGTGGTACCGCGCACCAGATCGAGGCCTTCGTCGACGGTGTGCGGGTGGCGCTCGATCTGCCACGACATTCAGCGACCGGCACCGTCTCGCTTCCTGCGGGCGCCCACGACACCCTGCACAGCGAGTGGCGGCCCCCGTACGGGCCCCTGATAGTCGTCGTCGCGCGCAGTGACGAGGGAGCCGTCGCCGGCGCGGTGGCCACGACCGACGGTTCACCACTGTGAGGTGAGCGCTTCACGCGGATCTGAGTCCACAGCGCCTAGCGTCGATAAAACCCACAATGTATGTTTTACGAGATTCGTCGATGACGTACCCATCGAGACGAGGCAAACCGATGACGACTCTTCCCGCCGTGGACCGCACCCACCCTCCGACTGAACGTCCGCCGACCGACGTCGACCTACGGGATGTAGCAACCGTGGTGCTTGCGGTCGTCGCTGTCGTCGGCGCCCGCCTGCCAAGGCTGGTGAAGAACCGGGAAAAGACCCTCCGAAACCCGAAACCGGCTGAGGCGGAGGCACTTCGATGACAATTCGAACGGCCCTGGTCAACGCGCGCATCGTCAGTCCTGCCGGCGCGGTCGAGGCGGTCGACGACGGCACCCTGGAAGCGGCGGAGTGCGTGGTGATCGAGGGCGAACGGATCGTCGAGGTGTGCCCGGCTGGCGCACCCGCGACTCCTGCCGCGGACGTCACGCTCGACCTCGGCGGCCGGACCGTCCTCCCCGGTTTCATCGACTCTCACGTGCACCTGCTCTGGTTCGGCGCCGCGCTGAGCAGCGTGCCGCTGACGGACGCGGGCAGTCTGACCGAGATTCAGCGGCGCCTTCGAGAAGCACGAAACTCACTGGGCGATGAGGCAACGATGTTGCGTGGCCGCGGCTGGCTCTTCGACTCCGTCGACGGCGAGCCCACTGCCGCCATGCTCGACGGGGCCGTCTCGGACATCCCGGTGTTCCTCGACTCCAACGACATGCACTCGATATGGGTCAACACCGCCGCACTGACGGCGATGGGACTGACTGCGGATACCGCAGACCCATCGGGTGGCCGGCTGTCGCGCCTTGCCGACGGCTCCCCCGCCGGAATGCTCTACGAGCGCGCGGCGCACGAACTGGGCTGGGCATACCTTGCCTCGATCACCTCCGACCAGGATCGGGAGGAGCACATCGCCCGTGCGCTCCAGACGTTCGCGGCCGCCGGCGTCACCTCGGTCGTCGACATGGGAATGGACGAGGACGGCTGGCGGGCCCTGCGCGGTTACGCGCAGCGGCACGGCGGCCGCCTACCGGTCCGCGTGTCGGCGCACTGGCTCGTCGTCGACACAGGCGACGCGACAAAGAACCTCGCGCAGGTACACCGCGCGGTCGAGCTGAGTGGCGAACGCACGCCCTGGCTCGAACTCGTTGGCATAAAGCTCGTGCTCGACGGTGTGATCGACGCGTGCACGGCGGCGATGTCGCATCCCTATTCCAACGGCTCGACCGGCGATCTGCTCTGGAGCGCCGAGGCGCTGTTGCCCGTGCTGATCGCCGCCGACGCTGCCCGGCTGCGCCTGGCACTGCACGCGATCGGAGACCGAGCCAGCGACGTAGCCCTCGACCTGCTCGAGGAAATGATCCGGGTGAACCCGCCCTGGGACAGGCGCCCGAGGCTAGAGCACCTGGAGATCGTCAACGAACAGACGCCTGCCCGGATGGCTCGGCTTGGGATCACGGCATCCGTGCAGCCGGTACACGCCGATCCCGCCATCCAGCCGAACTGGCGCGCGCAACTCGGCGCCGACCGGGCCGAGCGCGGTTACCCGTGGCCCTTGTTCACCGCGGCAGGCGCACGGTTGGCGTTCGGCACCGACGCCCCGACCGCACCTCACGAAGCGCTCGTAAACCTCTACATCGCCACCACCAGGCGGTCGGCGATCGACCATTCCCTGCCCCCCAACGACCCGAAGTACGCTGTCCCCCTTGCGACGGCGGTGCGCCACGCCACCCTCGACTCCGCGGCGTCGTTCGATGCGGACACCCGGAGGGGGCGGGTGCGACCGGACATGTACGCCGACCTCGTGGTGCTCGACGGCGACTTCCTTGATGGGGCAGACCTTTTGGACGTTACGGTCGCGCGCACCATCGTCGGCGGCGAGACCGTGTTCGAGAAGGGCTGAACAGGGCACTCATGGCTGACGTCTTCGACTTCTTCGTCCACCGCGAACTGCCGGCGCCGACGCTCGGCGTCGAGGAAGTTGGGCGACTGATACGGAAGACGTTCGAGCTGCAGTGCGACGTCACCGAGCTGGGGAGCCAGCAGGATCAGAACTTCCTCCTTGTGGACGACGAGAACGGCGCGCCGATCGGCGTACTCAAGCTGAGCAACCCGGCCTTCAGCGAGGCTGAGATCGAGTTGCAAGACCTCGCCGCCAAGACGGTCGCAGAGCGCGAGCCGGCGCTGCGCATCCCCCAAGTGGTCGTCGGACCGCGGGGGCCGATGACCGCGTGGTGGGACACCTCGCAGGGACGCCTCCACGGTCGCGTCATCCAATATGTTTGCGGCACAACGTTGATGGGCTCGGGCTACCTGACCCCTTCAGCGGTCGAGCGGATGGGTGAACTCGCCGCGAGGGTGAGCGTCGCGCTGTCGGACGTGCAGCATCCGGCATCTGCCCGGGTGCTGCAGTGGGATCTGCGCCACGCCGACCGCGTGATCGCTGCGCTGATCTGCGATGAGCCAGACGCCAGCGTGCGAGACTTCGTTGCCCCGGTCGCCAAGTCGGCAAAGCACCAGCTGGATGCGGTCTCCTCACGTCTGCAAGTGCAGCTCGGTCACTTCGACATCACCGACGACAACGTGGTCGTGACGCAGACCCCCGGCGCACTGCCCGATGGCGTCATCGACTTTGGCGATGTCACCGCGTCGTGGGCCGTCAACGAGATCGCGGTCACCGTCTCCTCGCTCCTGCATCACGACGGCATCACGCCGGCCGTTGCGCTGCCCGCCATCCGCGCGTTCCACGCGGCGCGTCCGCTCAGCGAGGAAGAAGCCGACGCGCTCTGGCCGCTGGTCGCGCTGCGCGGCGTCGTGCTGGTGCTCAGCGGCCGGCAGCAGGTTCGACTGGACGATGAGAACGTCTATGCCGACGCCGCGCTCGATCGCGAGTTCCGCATCCTTCAGTGCGCGGCATCTGTTCCGTTCGCGGTGATGGGCGAGATCATCCGCAGCGCATTGGGTTTCACGCCCCGTCCGCAACCCGTGTGGAGCGGGGGTCCGCTGGTCGCTGGTGTGGCCGCGGCGGCGGTCCTCGACGCCGGGACGATGTCGCCGCTCAACGACGAGGGACGCTGGTTGGGACACGCAGCGCTGACCGGCGCCGCGCTGGCAGCCCTGGACGCAGGCGCACCGGCAGCGGTCGCGCCGGCGTGGCGGTCGCGGCTGACCGGTGCCCCCGTGCGAACCCCCGCCATGCCAGCGACGGTCCCCACCGCGCTCACCCTGTGGCTTGCGCACGACATGACCGTCGACGTCCCAGAGAACGGGCACCTCGAGCGCGCGCACGACGGTCTCACCATTTCCGTTGGCGAGCACGTCGTCCGCTTTACCGGCTTCAGGCCCAACCGACGGATGCTGCCCGCGCGGACCCCGATCGAAATCCAGCTCGCCCGTGCGGGTTCGGGTGAGGTGCCGCTGCGCGTGGAACCGGCTTACGCCGAAGGCTGGCAAACCCTTGCCGGCGACCCCGGACCAGTCATCGGCCTGCCCTCCTCCACCGCCGAGGGCCGCGACGACACCCTCACGCGCCGCGAACGGGTGCTCGCCGAGGTGCAGGAGCATTACTACACGCGTCCTCCCCGCATCGAGCGAGGATGGCGCGAGTTCCTCGTCGACACCGATGGCCGCGTCTATCTCGACATGATCAACAACGTCACCTCTGTTGGACACGCCCACCCGAGGGTGGTCGAGGCGGCCTACCGACAGATGCGGCTCTTGAATACCAACTCGCGGTTCAACTATCGCGTTATCGCTGAATTCGCGGAACGGATCTCCGCAACGCTGCCCGACGAACTCGACACGGTGTTCTTCGTCAATTCCGGCTCGGAGGCAACGGATCTCGCGATCCGGATCGCGATGGCCGCGACCGGTCGCCCCGACATCGTGGCCATGCGCGAGGCCTACCACGGTTGGACCTTCGCCAGTGACGCCGTGTCGACCTCCATCGCAGACAACCCCAACGCCTTGAGTACGCGTCCGCCTTGGGTGCACACCGTCGATGCGGCGAACTCGTATCGCGGGGTGCGTCGCGGCCCCGACGCCACCCGCTACGCCCCGGAGGCGGTACGGGTCATCGACGACCTTGCTGCCGCAGGGACGCCCCCGGCTGGGTTCATCTGCGAGTCGTACTTCGGCAACGCCGGCGGCGTCGCGCTTCCCGACGGCTACCTCGCACAGGTGTACGCCGCGATACGGCGCCACGGTGGCATCGCGATCGCCGACGAGGTGCAGGTCGGCTACGGCCGGCTCGGCGAGTGGTTCTGGGGCTTCCAGCAGCAGCAGGCCGTGCCCGACGTCGTTGCCGTCGCGAAGTCCGTGGGCAGCGGGCAACCGATCGGAGTAGTCATCACGCGTCGCACGATCGCCGAGCGCTACCGCACACAGGGCTACTTCTTCTCCTCCACCGGCGGCTCACCCGTGTCGTCGGCCATTGGTCTCGCGGTGCTCGACGTGATCCAGCAGGAAGGTCTGCAGGAGAACGCACGCGTCGTCGGGGCACATCTGAAGGACCGCCTTCTCGCGCTGGCCGAAGTCCATCCCATCGTTGGCGCGATCCACGGCTCGGGTCTGTATCTCGGCCTCGAGTTCGTGCGCGATCGCACCAGCCTGGAGCCAGCCAGCGAAGAGACCGCGGCGATATGTGACCGTCTGCTCGAGCTGGGGGTCATCATGCAGCCCACCGGGGACTTCCAGAACGTGCTCAAGATCAAGCCGCCCCTGTGCATTTCATGGGAGTCGGTCGACTACTTCGCCGACTCCCTCGACCGGGTCCTTACGACTGGTTGGTGAAGTCTGCCCCGATCCGTCGAGCGCTAGCCGAGATCCTTGGCAGCTCCCATGCCCCATTTCCTCGGCCGCGACCCAGGGCCATCGTGCCATAACCGACGCGTGGCTGGCCCCACTCGTGTGACGTGATTGCGGGGCGCATTCGGTTTCAGTTCGTTTTGCGACATCGCGTCACCCCCGGCGGCCACGACGTGCCCGAAGACAAGATTCGGCAGCGCTATCAACGTCTATGGGCGCTCGTCGCAGCCGCGATCAACCGTTGCGACTCCGCGACGGTCTACGACAACACCGCTCTGAAGTGCCCGCGCATCGTGGCCCAGATGAGCAGCGGTCACGTCGTCGGCTCCCCCGATTGGCCGACGTGGACTCCCGGGGAGCTCTCCTCACGCTGGGGTCGACCTAAACCGAATGGGTCGCGTCCAAATCACCGCACTGCTGTCCTACGGCGGCCTCCCCATCGGTGTGGCGGCGAGGGGATTCCTTCTTTGCAGCGTGCGGTGGTTTTGGGCGTCAATCGGAGCCAGGCCTAACGCGACTGGTCGACGGCCATGGCCATGGCCAAGGCGACTTACGGCGAACTGGCTCCACACCCAAACCGCAAACCCGGCCTGATGTTCACGCCCCTGCGAGTCAACTGAACTAGGCGTCGCCCCTTTTCACCGGTTTCCGGCTTGCCGGCTGCGGTCAGTAGGCCAAGGTGGGCTGCGACGCTTCCATGCCGGGTCGGTGATTTGATCGACGGTGAAGTCGGCCAGGTCTGCCCTGGACAGCGTCCATCCGCCCAGCGGGTTGTGGCCGTCGACGATACGGTAGGAGCCCTGCGCCGGGGTGTCGACGAGCTTGTGGGCGCGGATGAGTGTCCAATCCAGATCCGTCGCCCTGATGGTGCATTCCATGCTTCGCATGTCGGCATACACGTGGCGAAGCAGCAGCGGGCGGATCAGCCGGCGATATCTTCTACCCATGCTCTCGGCAGCGGACCCGACTTGGCGCCCGTGACGGTTCCCATTGATCTGCATACCAAGGGGAGGTGCGCGACGGTACTCGCACAAAACCTACTTGCAGCGCCTCCCAGAATCAGCGCACCCGGGAAGCCGGCCGCAAGATTGCCGACGAACTGAGCAGCCTCGTTTGGAATTCGTTGGTCCATGCGACCAGCACAGCATCCCCGACGATGCCAGGTTCTACGAAGGTGACGGCCGATGGCTCGGAGATGGCTGGATGATCGACGCCGACTATCGGACGTTGGGCATGTCCCGCAGTCACATTCTGTCCACACTCTCATGAATCGTCAGCCACGACGGCATCATTGGCTCATGCTCAAGAGGCTTCCGCACACGGCGTTTGAGTGGTTTCTGTCCGCTTCAATCGTGGGCATCTTCGGTTTCATGGCATTGATGTTCCTAGACGGCTTGGCCTACATGCACTGGACCTCGAAGGCCTACGGCGAGGTGCCCATCCCCGGCTCTCGACGTCTGCATCTGCCCGCAGGTGATGTATTGGTCACCTTGCACGCCGAAGCCCCCGCCGAAGTCCCCAATTCCGATAGCGATGTACCGATTCCCCAGGGCCTCGAACTCGTCATCACGGCACCGACCGGGGCGCCCCAACCACGCGTCGTCGGGGCGTATTCCGGTGACGTCTCGACTAGCCACTGGATCCCTTGGGAACCCGTCGAGTTTTATCGCCAGGTGGAGGTCGCCCACATACCCGTCGACGGCGACTACACCATCACGGCCAACGCCAATGCCGGCCCGCCAGCCAATCCCCGGATGGCCTTCGGTTACGACAGCCCCTTCGACACGGTGGCGTGGATCGTGCTGGGTCTGAGCGGGTTCGGCCTCCTGGTGGTATCCCCGATTGCATACGGCCTGAGCGCGCTCAGGGAATCAGCCACCGCGCCCACCGCAACCTATGCGGATGTCGCCTTACTCGCGTCAGGTCAGCGAGCCCGCGGGGTTCTGAAGTCTTTTGCCAAGCCTAAGCCGACCGCGACGAACCAAGAGGGGACGCCGACCCGATCGGAATTGTCCGACGCACCGTATTACGAAGTGCAAGTGGAGCTTTGGGTACCCAACCGCATGCCGAAGATCGGTCGCAACCTTCAACAGGTACCGCTCACCGAGGTGCCCAAGCTGGCCGTCGGCAGAGAATTCACCTGTTGTGTGGACACTGCCGACCCGGCCACTCATTTCGTCATTGACTGGGACGCCAGGTCGGGAGGGCCTGACCGCGACACGTTTAGCCGGGATTCACTGGTTGCCAGCCAGGTGAGCGCAGCGTTCCCGGGCATGGATCGCGATGCGCCTGCGACCGCCCACCTCACACCGCAGGCGGCGCAAGAGTGAACAAAACGTGACAACTTGGTGAATCAAGAGCAGCCTCGACGCAACCGCGACTTCCTATGGTCGGCCCATGACGGTGTCACCGCGAGCACAGTATCTATGCGGCAGGAGCGTCGTTGACCTCGCCGAGCTTCGGGACCACCGCGGGGGGCTGCACGGTGCGGACGCCAACCCGGCTGATCAGGCCAGCACTGCTGCGCATGCGGACTTCCGACAGGCCGTGTACTACCAAGGAATACTCGACGAACTTCGAGCAGAAGTCGAGGCCGAGTTGGCCTACCACCACGCGGTACTGACCACGCAGCAGGCAGATGCGGACGCGCCTGGAGTCACGCGTTCGCAACGGATCATCCAGGTGGAGGAAGCTGAACTCGCCAAGATCAGCAACCTCATCGATGCGCTCAGCTGCCGATTTCCCGCGTCCCGGCTGGACGGCCAAACCCCGTCATGCAGCGGCGATTCGCCGAGACAAAGCGCGGCAACATGATGGTCTAGCCCCCATGCGTCGACGACGGTCGAAAATTAGGCCAACTTGCTGACCGACACGAAGTCCCACGGCCACGTTTCCCATCCCGACTGCGCTTGCACCGTGAAGACGTACCTTTCGTCCTGACCCTGAATCGGGAAGTGCGCCAACTCCAGCGCAGCGTCAGACCAACCCACGCCCCGCCGCTCGCAACCGCGAATGCGTCCCGCTGTACGGATCCGATTGGGGCAGAAGTGACTTCGCAATCTTGGTCACCGCGCTGTAGTTGACGTCAACGACGTTGGCCAACGGGGACTGGCAGAGCTGGCTGCACACCTGGTAGGCATCCATGCGGCCCAGGCCGTAGAGCTCGGTCAGCCACCGGACCATCTCCACCTGCGAGCACCGCCACGCATCCTCTAGCGGGCGTGCCGAGCCGACGGTGAGCAGGGCGTCGTCGTGTTCGAGCCGGGGCCACGCAGGAGCGCCGCCCTTGATCAAGTCGACCACGATCGTCACGTTCATCGCCCCCTCCAGCGCGGTGCCACACGTCTCGCCCTCGCCCTGGCGGTAGTGCCCGTCGCCCACCGAGAACAGCGCGCCCTCGACGTTGACGCCGAGATAGACCGTCGTGCCCGCCCTTAGCTCCGGGGTGTCCATGTTGCCGCCGAAGTAGTCGGGCACCAGCGTGGTGCGAACCTCCCGCAGTGCCGGTGCGACGCCGACGGTGCCCAGCATGGGTGCCAGCGGCATCGTCATGGTGAAGTCGCTCTCGTGTGCGACGAACGTCGCTTGCCCAGCGGCCCTGTCGATTTGGTAGATCCAGGTGAGCTCCGGCAGCGGTGCCTGCAAACCCGCCGTCCGGTCGGTTCCAGTGAGCGCGCCGAACAGCGGGATGGTGGTCGACGCCGCCCAGTCACGCGCGGGTTCGAGCGCCACGACGTGCAGCGCCAGGGTGTCCCCCGGTTCGGCGCCAGTGACGTAGAACGGGCCAGTCTGGGGGTTGAGCTCCTTCGGATTGAGCACCTCGCTTGGCTTGTCGGCGCTGGAGGTGACGCGGCCGGCGAACGCGTCCTCGGTCCACAGCTTGAGCACCGTGCCCGGCGCCACCTGCATCACCGGCTCGGCACCACCGAACGTCCAGACGTACTGCTCCGGTGTCGGCGTGAACTCAACGATCGCCATGCAGTGCTCCTGCCAGCGGTGCCCGGGATGCGGCGCGCGAGAGGTGCGACAACAGCACCACGAAGCTCGCTCCGATGAACGCCCATAGGATCGCCTGGGTCAGCAGGGAACCGATCCTGAAGTCGCTCAACACTTCTGCGGGGAATCCCGCGAAGACGATGTCGCCACTGGGGCCCGTCATCGGGCCTGGCACCTCGTGGAAGGACGGCATCAGCGCCATCACGGCGGTGACGGCCAAGAGGTAGCCGACCGTCGCGGCTGTCGCAGACTGCCAGCCACCGATGCGGGGTGCGGACCGCAATGCGGCGGCAACCGCCACCGCAGCAAGGGCAACCGAGGTGATCACGATGGCCAGGTACGCCGAGGTCCGGTCGCCGATGGTGTCCTCGAGCCCGACGCTGGGCGGGTTCGGCGGGTAGGCCAGGGCCGGGATCAGCGTGGTCGACACGAACGCCCCAGCCGCGAGTAGAGCCGCCACCGTCCGGCCGTCGACCCGCATCCGACGCCGCTGCAGCACTGCCAGTAGAACGCTGAAGGCGACCGCGAACAGCGCGCCCATGACCACGCCGAACAGCACGGCGCCGACACCCGCGCCGACGTTCTCCTGCAGTTGCCTGCTGAAGACCTCGTGTGCGTGGCCGACCTCGCCGGTCAACAGCGATTCGGCGTGCGCCCGGCCATCCTCGTATTCGATCGCGGCGTCGATCAACGGCGAGATCTTCAGGCGCGCATAGCCGAACGAGGCCAGCCCGGCGAGCAGACCCGAGCCCACTCCCAGCGCGATGTACTTCTTCTCCATGTCGAATCCTGTTCAGTGGCAGGGGAAGCCCAGCAGGTGGCGGGCGTCGTGGATGAACTCGTGGACGTGGGTGTCGGCTCCAAACACCGAGACCGCACCCTGGTCGTAACCGATGAAGTAGTAAGCGATCAGGGCGAGCACCGTGGTGCCGGTGAGCCAGAGCGCCGTGCCAACCACCGTGCTGTCCGGGGTGTCGACGGCCCCGCTCCAGCGCGCCACCGAATCGTGGGAAGCAGTCATGTCGAGATCCTCCTGGGTCAATTTAGTTCCACTGTGCAACTATTGCGTGCAGCGGTGAGTCTGTGCCAGTGCACGGTCCGCGTCAACCCGAAACCGACGTGAACTTGGCGCTCGAAACCAGTTCTTAACACCCAAGGCGGCTCCGGTAAATCCTGCGTTACGACCACCACGCAGGGTTTGCACCCAGCCGCCATCGTGCGGTTAGTTGTTCATTGGAAGTATTTTGCCCATGAAATAAAGGATCGGAGACACCGACATGCATGGTCCGCACGACGTCGGAGGCCGCGACGGTCTCGGCCCCATCGCCACGGAGTTCCTCGAACCGGGCATACCCGACTGGCGCTACCCGTTCGAAGGCCGGATGCACGCCGTGACTGCGATGGCGATCGCCAAGGGCGCCTTCAACCTCGACGAGCAGCGCCACGGCATCGAGCTGATGCGGTGGAGCGACTACACCGACTCGACCTACTACGCCCACTGGTTGTTCTCGGTGGAAAAGCTGCTCAACGACAAGGGCTACATCACCCACGACGAGATCGACGAGCGGATGGCCGAACTCGGAGCGCCGAGCATGACACCGCACCCGCAGAAACCGGAAACACTCTCGCCGTTCGCCGAGCAGATGGTCGACGTGCTATGGAAGGGCACCCCGCACGACCTGCCCGCCGACGCGCCACCGGCCTACGACGTCGGCGCCACCGTGCGGGTCCGCAACATCCACGACACCAGCCACAACCGGCTGCCCGGCTACCTCAACCGGGCCACCGGCGTGATCGCCAAGCAGTACGGCGCCTTCCACGATCCCGCGGCCAGTGCGCATCAGCAGACCGAGGTACCTCACCAGCTCTACATGGTGCGGTTCACCTCCACCGAACTATGGGGCGACGCCGCCGTCGAGGAGTTCGATCTGTACGCCGACCTGTTCGAGGACTACCTCGAGCCCGCCGAATAGCCCCTACCAACCCCAAACATCAACGAGCACGAGGAGATCGCAAAGATGGACTGGCTTTCACTAACCGACGTCGAAGCGCGGGTGAACGCGCTCGAGTCATTGATGGTGGAGAAGGGTTTGGCCGAACACGAGGCCGTCGACGCGGTGGTTGCGTCGTTCGAGAACGACATGGGACCCGTCAACGGGGCCAAGGTCGTCGCCAGGGCGTGGACCGACCCGGAATACAAGGAGTGGCTACTGCGCGACGCCACCGCCGCGATCGCCGACATGGGCTTCACCGGGCTGCAGACCGAGCACATGGTGGCCGTGGAGAACACCGCCGAGCGGCACAACGTCGTCGTCTGCACGCTGTGCTCCTGCTACCCCTGGACGCTGCTGGGTATCCCGCCGGCCTGGTTCAAGTACCCGCAATACCGCGCGCGGGTAGTGAAGGAACCACGCAGCGTGCTCGCCGAGTTCGGTGTCGAACTGCCCGAGGACGTCAAGATCGACGTGTGGGACAGCAGCGCAGAGATCCGGTACCTGGTGATACCCCAACGCCCAGAGGGCACCGATGGCATGACTGTTGAAGAACTGATGCCGCTGATCAGCCGCGACTCCATGGTCGGCACGGCACTCGTCGGGGCGGGGGCTTAGAGATGACCACCGCCACCCTCGACCTGACGGGCTTCGACGACTGGGACGGAGCCTCGGCGCTGCCGAGGTCCAACGGCGAACTGGTCTTCGACGCGCCGTGGCAGGGCCGACTCTTCGGTCTCGTCGTGCACCTGTGCAAGGCGGGCGCCTTCAAGTGGGACGAGTTCAAGACACATCTCATCGCGGTGATCGACGAGTCGGGCCTGACCGACGTCTGCGACCCGGCGGTGTACTACCGCCAGTTCGGCGAGGCATTCTGCCGGCTCGCCGCCGAGAAGAAGTTCTTCGACGCGACGGCGCTCGACGAACGGACCGCGGCTGAGGCGGCACTGCTCTCGCACGGCGACCACGACCACGACCATCACCACTAGGAGCCTGGACATGAGCAAGGCCACCGCGCTGTCCCTCAGCGTTGGAATCTTCGGCGCCCTGTCCACGTGGATGACGGCAACCATCTGGCCGCTTCCGGTATGGGTGCTGTTCCTGGCCTGGGCGTCGTTCTTCTTCGTCGGATCCGGCAGCTCCGGACTGGTGAAGTCGGTCGCCTGCAACTGGACGGGCATCCTGATCGCCACCTGCACGCTGCTGGCGGTGAGCGCCACCAGCAGTGCGGTACTGCTGTCGATAGCCGTCGGAATCGGCAGTCTCGCAATGGTTCAGGTGTCGCGGTTGCCGTGGCTATCGGCCACCCCGGCGATCGTGTTCGGCTTCGCCATGACGGTCGGCACCATCGCCGCATCCGGGAACGGCATCCTCACCCCGGGGGTGTCCAACCCGGCCCTAATCGCGGCCACCACCGCATTGGTGGGTGCCACGTTCGGGATCGCATCGGAGTGGGGCGCCTCTGTGATCGCCAAGTTGGCGGGCGCGCGCATCGTGGAATCCGGGCAACCGGCGTGAAGGCAGCGTCCCGGGATGTTGCCGGATATGCTGCCCGGAAATGTAATTCGCAATGAAGGCGACCACAGCAGGAGGGGCCGTGCCCACCACGACGAGCATGGACAGCGTCTCCGAGGTGCTGTTCCGGGTCGGGCGCTGGTGGTCCGAGGCACTCTCGAGCGGCTTGCTCGACAACGAGGTGAGCAACATCGAGGGCTGGCGGGTGCTCGGCGTGTTACGCGGCGGTGACGGATTCACCATGAGCGACATCGCCGCGGCGATGTCGGTTCCTCCGCCGACGCTGACGCGCATCGTGGACAAGTTGGTCGACGGTGGGTTCGTCGTGCGTCGCGTCGACGCGATGGACCGCCGTCGGGTGTTGGTCTACCTCTCGTCGAAGGGAAAGACGAAAGTACGCAAACTGGCGCGCCAGGAGGCATCGGTGAAGGCCGCTCTGGTCGACGAGTTCGGCGAGGACACGGCCGTCCATCTCGTCCGCACGCTCGCTCGTGTGGCAGAACTGCCCGTGCCAGGCCGCTAGCCAGCCGATGATCGTGACTTTTCGTGCCGCGAACAGTCGCGCAATGCCGCGGTAACCGCGAGCGGTCACGCTCGATACCACGAGTCGATGGAGGTGGGACGTTGCACGCAAAGTCGATGCGCGACACCCTCGACGTCGCACTCGTGGTCCCCCAGAGCGGGTCCGCCGGCATCTACGGACCGTCGTGCGAGGCCTGCGCCGAACTGGCGATCGCCGACGTCAACGCCCGCGCGGGACTGCTCGGACAGCGCATTCGGTTGATCCCCGTGGACGGCAGCCGGGCCCCGCTGGCGGTGGCGGCCGAGATCGCCGCCTTGGTCGAACTCGGCGCCATCGATGCGGTCACCGGATGGCATATCTCGCCAGTGCGACAGGCCGTCGCGAGAGTCACCGCCAATCGGGTGCCCTACGTGTACGGCCCGCTCTACGAGGGCGGTGAGCGCACGCCAGGACTGTTCCTCACCGGCGAAACCCCTTCCCGCCAGCTACTTCCGGCGATGGACTGGATGAACACGGAGTACGGCGTCGACCGGTGGCTGGTGGTCGGCAACGACTACGTGTGGCCACGGGAGACCGGGACCGCCGCGCGGCTGCACGCCCAGGCCCGCGGGCAGCCCCTGGTCGGCGAGCTGTACTTCCCCTTGGGCACCAGCGACTTCAGTGGAGCCATCCAGCACGTCGAGGCCACGGGCGCATCGGGGGTGCTGCTGCTGTTGGTCGGCGGGGACGGAGTCGAGTTCAACCGACAGTTCGCCGCGGCAGGAATGGCCGCCGCCGTCCCCCGGCTGAGCCCGCACGTCGAGGAGAACATGCTGATGGCCAGCGGCTCCGAGAGCAACGACGGCTTGTTCGCCTCCGCGGGCTACTTCGAGGCGCTCAACACCACGGCGAGCATGGACTTCGCCGCGCATTACTACGCGCACTTCGGGCCAGCCGCGCCCGCACTCAACAGCATCGGCGAATCATGTTATGAGGCATTGACGTTGCTGATCACGTTGGCGACTCGGGCCGGATCACTCGGCATCCCCGAACTCACCGCCGCAGCGGCCAACCTGACCTACTTCAGCCCGCGCGGCGAGGTCACCATGCGTGGTAACCAGATGTCCCAGGACATCTATGTCGCCGAGGCCATGGGCATGGACTTCGAAGTACGCCAACGGATCTCGGCCGCCTAGCCACGCAAGGTCGCCGAGTCCCCGACCAACGCCAACCATGCCTGCGAAACGTGATGCACGCCGCGTAGGCCTTGACTACAGCGCGACGACAGTCATCGTCATCGTCCTTGCGTCAGCTCGAGGTTCTCCTCCTCGAGCCACGCCGCCACGTTGACCTCCGCTTCGCGGAAATATTCGCGAGTTCATTCGCCGAGGGCAGTCAGTGTAGGAAGGTGATGTCCATGCGCGAATACCTGAAGTTCTACATCGACGGCAAATGGGTCGAACCCGTCAACCTGAGGCCTCTCGACGTCGACAACCCGACCACCGAACAGATCTCCGGCAAGATCGCACTCGGCGACGGCGCTGACGTCGACAAGGCCGTCAAGGCGGCGCGAACGGCGTTCGCCACGTGGTCGCAAACCAGCAGAGAAGAACGCCTGGACCTGTTACAGACAATCCTCGCCGAGTACCAGAAGCGGACAGGCGATCTCGCCGATGCGGTCAACGAGGAAATGGGTGCGCCGCCATCACTTGCCGCTGGACCACAGGTGAAGATGGGCATGGGCCACCTGGCCGGCGCCATCGACGTGCTGAAGAATTATCAATTCTCCGAACAACACGGTTCGACGATGGTCGCCAAGGAACCCATCGGCGTATGCGGTTTGATCACGCCGTGGAACTGGCCCATCAATCAGATTGCATGCAAGGTGTTTCCGGCTCTCGCCACTGGCTGCACGATGGTGCTCAAACCGTCCGAGGTCGCGCCGTATTCCGCGCAGATCTTCACTGAGATCATCGACGCAGCCGGCCTGCCCGCCGGCGTCTACAACCTGGTCTACGGCAACGGGCCAGGTGTCGGCGTCGCGTTGGCGACCCATCCCGACATCGACATGGTGTCATTCACGGGCTCGACCCGGGCCGGCGTCGAGGTGGCCAAGAACGCGGCGCCGACCGTCAAGCGCGTCACGCAGGAGTTGGGCGGCAAGAGCCCGAACATCGTCCTCGACGACGGTGCCTTCGCAAAGAGCGTGGCTGCCGGGATGAAGGCGATGCTCGTGAACAGTGGGCAGAGCTGCAATGCCCCGTCGCGCATGCTGGTGCCGAACTCCCGCAAGGCCGAGGCCTTCGAGATCGCGAAGCAGGTGGCCGAGGCGGCCAAGGTCGGCGTCGCCGACGACAAGACCGCGATCGGGCCCGTGGCGTCCAAGGTGCAGTTCGACAAGATCCAGGGCCTCATCCAGAAGGGCGTCGACGAAGGCGCGACCGTTGCCGCAGGCGGTTTGGGCCGTCCGGACGGCCTCGACAAGGGTTACTACGTCAAGCCCACCGTGCTCGCCGACGTCACCAACGACATGACCGTCGCGCGGGAAGAGATCTTCGGGCCTGTGCTGTGCATTCTCGGCTACGACGATCTCGACCAGGCCGTCGAAATAGCCAACGACACCGATTACGGCCTCGCTGGCTACGTCTCGGCAGAGGATCTTGACGTGGCGCGCGCGGTGGCCCGCCGCATCCGCGCGGGCCAAGTCGCGATCAACCACGCGTTCGACTTGAATGCACCGTTCGGTGGCTATAAGCGCAGCGGAAACGGCCGCGAGTGGAGCCAGTTCGGCTTCGAGGAATACCTCGAGATCAAGAGCACTCTTGGATATTCGTCGGCATAGGGGCGGACAGCCCCTCCCCGTCGGGAAGGGCAGAACTCCGCTACCGATACGTCACCGTGACGGAACTCCTTGGACTGCACGGCAATTGAGTAGTCGGGTTGGCGCCGACCGGTGATTCGCGTTACCAACCCGTGAAATGGCCTCGTTCGGCATCGAACGTGTGTTAATCAAACAGTGCACCGATTTCGAGGGGGACATCGCGGTGACGAAGATGCCGACACGCTTTCTATCCTGGCTCGCAGAACAGGCCGATCGTCGGATCGGCTGGGCGAAACTGCCGACCGTACTCGCCATTCCCGTGCTGATTGGAGTGCGCGCCCAGCTTCGCGCCAAGAACCTCGTCGACAGCGGCCGCGGACCCAATGATCCAATGCCGGGCGACGATCCTGCTAGCTCCGCCGTCCGCAACGCTCGCACGTTGACAGGCGCCTACAACAATCTCGACGATCCCGCGATGGGCGCAGTGGGCTGCAGATTCGGGCGCAACGTGCCGCTGACGCATGCCTACCGTGACGAGCCCGACCGATTGTTGACGCCGAACCCGCGCCAAGTCAGCCGCGAACTGATGACTCGTGACAGCTTCCAACCGGCAACGACGCTGAACTTGCTCGCCGCGGCGTGGATCCAATTCGAGGTGCACGACTGGCTCAGCCACGGCACCCTCGACCCCGACCCGTGGATCGTTCCGCTGCAGCAGGACGACCCGTGGCCGGTACACCCGATGACCATCAAGCGCACGGCACCCGACCCCGACGCCAGCGGATGGGGCCCGCCGACCTTCGTCACCCAGGACAGCCACTGGTGGGACGGTTCGCAAATCTATGGAACCACCGTCGATTTCGCGAACGCGGTGCGCTCTGGGGTCGGTGGTCGGCTGCGCATCGACGAACAGGGGCTGCCGCCCGTCGACGTAGAGCAATACGTCGATCTGACCGGTGTGGCGGGCAACTTCTGGGTCGGGCTGGCGCTTCTGCACTCCTTGTTCATCAGGGAACACAACGTCATCTGTGACCGGTTGGCAGCGGCCTACCCGAGCATGTCCGACCAACGGCTCTACGACACCGCGCGGTTGGTCAACGCCGCGCTGATGGCCAAGATCCACACCGTGGACTGGACCCCCGGGATCATCGGACATCCCACGACCGTCTTCGCGATGCGCGCGAACTGGTTCGGTTTGTTTGGCGAGAGGTTCGACAACCTATTTGGCCGCGTCACCAAAAACGAACTGCTGCAAGGGATCCCTGGTTCGCCCACCAGCCTGCACGGTGTGCCGTATTCGCTCACCGAGGAATTCGTGGCGGTCTATCGGATGCATCCGCTCATACCCGACGACTTCGTGTTCCGATCGGTAGCCGACGACGCCGAACTGGCCCGCCACCAACTGCCCGATCTCTCGGTGCTCGAGGTGCGCGACCGGCTCGCCGAGATCGACATGGCGGACCTCTTCTACTCGTTCGGACGGGCTCATCCCGGAAAGATCACCCTGCACAACTACCCGCGCCATCTACAAGAGCTGCATAGGGCCGATGGCGAATTGCTCGATCTCGCCGCGGTCGACGTGCTACGGGTTCGCGAACGCGGGGTGCCGCGCTACAACGAGTTTCGCCGCTTGTTCCGCCTCAAACCAGCGGCGACGTTCGACGAGCTGACCGACAACCCGGTTTGGGCCTCGCAGCTGGAGCGCGTCTACGGTGACGTGGAAAGCGTGGACCTCTTGGTCGGGATGTACGCCGAACCAACACCGAAGGGATTCGGCTTCAGCGACACGGCCTTTCGCGTGTTCATCCTGATGGCGTCGCGACGGCTGGAATCCGACCGCTTCTTCACCACCGACTTCACCCCGGAGGTCTACACCGAGGTCGGCTTCGATTGGGTGAAGGACAACACGATGCGCACGGTACTGCTGAGGCACTTCCCGTCGCTGAAACCGGCGCTGCGCGGGGTTGTCAATCCCTTCGCACCGTGGACGTCAACGGCAACGGAAGCGAGCACGTCATGACTGACACCGTGGACTCTGACGAGTCGAGGAAATTCCTGCGCTACAGCGACGACGTCGAACGCCCAAGGCCCGACGAGGACGAGCTGATCAAGAAGATCGCCGACTCGCTGCACGGCAACAACGAATGGGCCTTCAAGAAGTATCGACACGGGATCCGTGACGCGCACGCCAAGAGCCACGGCATCCTGCGGGGGGAACTCACCGTCTACCCCGACCTGCCGTCGCATCTCGCGCAGGGCTTGTTCGCGACTCCCGCCACCTATCCGGTGGTCGCCCGACTTTCGAGCACGTCTGGCGCCTTGCGCACGGATGCCACTCGTGGCGTTCGCGGCCTGGGCATCAAAGTCCTTGGCGTGCAGGGTCCGCGGGCCCTTGCCGACGACGACGCCAGTACCCAGGACTTCATCCTCGTTACTCACCGCGAATTCCCGTTCGCAGATGCCCGTGCCTATCTCACGCGCGGCATGCCCTTGGCCTGGCTCTTGGCGCGCACCCCCGACCCCGCGATGCTCGTCGTCGGACGCACACTCGGCGCCGTCCAGACCGTCCTCAAACGGGTCAAGTCGTCGCTACCGACGGCGCTGGAGCTGTTCAGCGAGCCCAACACGCACCTGCTCGGCCTGACGTTCTACTCTTCCTCACCGCTGCGGTACGGCGACTACGTGGCGAAGATCCAGTACGTACCGCTGTCGGAATCAGTCAAGGCGTTGGTGCACGAGCCGGTGCCCGAGGATGCCGGACACGATGCGTTCCGCGACTTGGTGATCGAGTTCTTCGCGGACAACACCGCCGAATACGAGCTGCAGGTCCAACTGTGTACCGACCCGGTGACGATGCCGATCGAGGACGCTACGGTGCCGTGGCCCGAGGAGGACTCCCCACACGTCGGAGTAGCCAAGATCACCTTCGGGCCCCAAAACCCCGACACCCCCGAGCGGCGTCGCTTCGGCGACGACGTCTTGAGCTACAACTCGTGGCGGGGGCTGGCCGCACACCGGCCACTCGGGTCGATCAACAGGCTCAAGAAGCTCGTGTACGAGGCGTCCAGCGACTTTCGCCATCGCGTCAACAACGTCGCACGGATGGAACCAGCCAGCGTGGCCGACTTACCCGATTAGGGCTAGCCCTGGCCGGCGCGCCACTTGTCCAGCATCCTGCGGTCCCGCTTCGTCGGCCGTCCTGCGCCGCGATCGCGGAACGCCACCGGAATGGCCGCGGTCGTCGGAGGCGGCGGAGTTCGATCGAGGAAGCACGTCACCGCGTCGGCCGCACCGACACGCTTCTGGATCACGCGCACCACTTCCACGATCCGCGTCGTCTCCCCCACCCGCGCGCGGACCCGGTCACCGGGTGACACCGTAGTCGACGGCTTCGCAGGCCGATCGTTGACCCGCACGTGTCCGCCTCGACATGCCTCTGCGGCATCCGGCCGCGTCTTGGTCAGCCGGACCGCCCACAGCCACCGATCGATGCGGGTCGATTCCATGCCGTCCATAGTGGACCGGCATCGGGGCCTCGGCCAATTCCTCACGGTCGCGTTCGTTCGCCTTTGTAGGCTTTCAAGCATGCCGCTCAACGAAGGTGACATCTTCGACGACTTCGTCATCCGGCGGCTGCTCGGCGTCGGCGGCATGGGAGAGGTCTACCTCGCCCAGCATCCTCGACTGCCCCGCCTCAACTCGCTGAAGATCTTGTCAACGGACGCCGCGCGCGACAAGGAGTTTCGAGCCAGATTCACCAGGGAAGCCGAGCTCGCCGCGTCGCTGACCCATCCGCACATCGTGGCGGTGCTCGACCGTGGCGAGTTCGACGGTCGGCTGTGGATTTCGATGGACTACGTCGAGGGCACCGACGCTCGTCACTTGGTGGAGCAGCGGTATCCGACGGGCATGCCACATCGGGACGTGGTCGAGATCGTCACGGGGGTCGCCGAGGCCTTGGACTACGCCCACGAGCAACGGCTGCTACATCGCGACGTCAAACCCGCCAACATCCTGGTGACCACCCCTTCCGACAACGCCCGCCGGCGTGTACTGCTGACGGATTTCGGCATCGCCCGCGAGACCGACGACATCAGCGGCATCACCGAGGAGGACATGGCCGTCGGTACGGTGGCCTACGCCGCTCCCGAACAGCTCACCGGCCAAACGCTTGACGGTCGGGTCGACCAGTACGCCTTGGCCGCCACGGCGTTTCATCTGCTGACCGGTGCGCCACCCTTCGACAGTTCGAACCGAGCGGTCGTCGTCGGCGACCACCTCCACACTGCGCCGCCTCGACTATCCAGCCGACGGGCCGAACTCGCCCACCTCGACGCAGTGATGGCCAAGGCTCTGGCCAAGCGGCCCGACGACCGATACCCGCGTTGCATCGACTTCGCCAACGCACTGAGCGTCCCGCCGACCAGTTCGGCGCTCGAACCCGGTGGGCAGACCGCGCCGTTGCCCGTCGAAGATCGCCCCTTCAGCGCCTCGCCACACCACACCAAGCGCCTGCAGATGTTGACGGTGCTCGGCACCGCGCGCGGTGTTCGGCAGATTCCGGCCGAACCAGGCAGCGGCCAGGAGGTCTGGACATTTCACGTCGAGCGCTACGAGTCGACGGGCGAGGCCCACACCGTCGTTCCCGTTGAGCTGCGGGGCGATTCGATCACTGGCCAACTCGTCGACGGCGACGTCGTCGAGGTCACCGGGTTTTGGGACGACCACACGTTGTTCGCGGAATCACTCCTCAATCACTCGGCAGGCTCACGCGGTCGACGCGGATCCGCGAGATCCAAGGTCAAGTCGGACAAGCCCGCCGCGCCGAAGTCCCGCAGGACGAGAATCATCGCGACCGCGGCGGCCCTAGTCGCGGTGCTCGCGGCGATCGCGGTGGCGGCCGCCTTCACCAGCGGATTCGGCTTGTGGTCCGGCGCTAGCGAGGGGCACGTGATCAAGCCCGAACAGGCGACGGTGTTCTCCCCCGGTGGCTCGCCCGACCATCCTGGTGACGCGGACAAGGCCATCGATGGCGATGCGAGCACGTCGTGGCCAACCGACGTCTATCGAGACGCCGCTCCCTTTCCCAACTTCAAGCAGGGCGTCGGCCTACTGCTGCACCTGCCCGAGAGCACCGCGATCGGTGAGGTGACGCTCGACGTGCCAAGTACTGGTACGGAGGTACAGATCCGCGCAGCCAGCAGTGGGACGCCCGCGAGCTTGTCCGACACCGTGGAGCTGACCCCGAGCGTCACCCTCCAGCCAGGACACAACACCATCCCCGTGAACAACGACACGAAGACGTCCGACGTTTTGGTGTGGATCACCAAATTGGGCACGACCAACGGACAGAGCCGCACCGCCATCTCGGATGTCACGCTGACGAGTCGCTGACCCGGCTGCGACGAACGCGCTCGCTCGCCGACATAATTAGGCATGCGAAAGAGGTGCGTGGTCGACGACGCGCCCTCGGATGGGATCGCCAGTTACCCGCGGCCTCGGCTGCTCATCGTCACGCTTGGTCTGGTCGCGCTGACGGTGGCGGTCCTGCAGACCGCCGTCGTTCCAGTGCTCGGCATCATCGCCGATCAGTTGAACGCCTCGCCCGTCGCCGTCAGCTGGGCGGTCACGGCCAACCTCCTCGCTGCCGCCGCGGCGACGCCACTCATCGGTCGAATCGCGGATCTGCACAACAAGAAGCACGTCCTGCTCGGCGTCCTCGTCATCGTCCTGATCGGCTCGCTCATCGCGGCGACGACGTCGTCGCTGGCGCTGCTGATCGTGGCCCGCGTACTACAGGGCGTGTCGTTCTCGCTCTACCCGATCTGCGTCGCCATGCTTCGCGACGAACTGGCCGAGGACGCCGTCGTCGGGGCGCTCGCGGTGTTGTCGGCCACGCTTGGCTTCGGCGGCGGTACGGGGCTGGTCGTGACCGGATTGCTGATGCACGGCCATGCCGGCTACCACCGCGTGTTCTGGTTGACGACGTGCTTCACCCTGGCCGTGATCGTCGTCGCAGCCGTGGTGGTCCCGTCACGCCAGAGGAGTTCCGACGGGACGATCGACTGGTGGGGTGCGGCGGGTCTGGCCGTCGGGCTTTCTGCGGTCCTGTTGACGATCACGCAGGGCAACTCGTGGGGATGGACCGCCCCGAAGACCATCGGAGCAGCAGTCGTCGGCGTGGTGGTCCTCTTGGCCTGGTGGTGGTGGGAGGGCAGACGGCCGCATCCGCTGGTTTCCACCGCGATGTTGACGCGGCGTGCCGTGCTGTACACGAACTTGGCGACGGTGTTCGTCGGGATGGGGCTCTACTTCGGATTCCTTGGGTTGACGCAATTCGTCCAGGTCGACCGGGCGGCCGCGGGATACGGCTTCAGCGCGTCGGTGCTGTACGCCAGCGTGGTGTTCCTCCTGCCCGGCGCGATCACGGGATTCGTCACCGCGACCCTGAGCGGGCGATTCATCGACCGCTTCGGCGCCCGCCCGGTGCTGGGGTGCGGCGCGCTGACGGGAATCGCAGGCTTCCTCTGGCTGGCGATCGCACACTCGCAGCCGTGGCAGGTGATCGCCGCGGGCATCCTCGTCAACGCCTACATCAGCCTCGGCTACGGCGCCCTTCCCACCCTGGTCGTCAGCGAAGTCGAGGGCGGCGAAACGGGCGTGGCGACGGGCGTCAACGCGATTGCCCGAACGGTGGGCAGCTCGGTCGCCGCCGCGCTCGTCGCGGTCGTGTTGAGCCGAACCATCCCCGGCACCGACCAACCGGCCGAACACGCCTTCGTCCTCATCTTTGCCGCAGGCGCCATCACCGCCGCGCTCGCCATGGTGCTCATCGCACTCTCGCGGGCTCGCCGCGCCGAGGCACCGTCCGCGGAGGCGACGATCGAGTCACGCGCGATGAACCACGAGTGGGGCTAGCTCGTCGCCTTGTCCAGGTACTGAAGCAAGTCGTGGGCCGCCAGTTCGACGTCCTTGTGCCGCCATTCCGACGCGCGGTAAACGCACGCGATCAGCGCCGTGCGGTGCACCCGCCGAAAGTCGCCATAGACGAACGCATATCTCGCCTTGGTCCCGTCTTGCGCACCTTCCGTGAGCCCGAGGTGCCATTCCGCGTATTGGTCCCAGTCGTGGCTTTCCAGGTATGCGTTTTCGTCGGTCGCCCTTGGCTGCACCGCGCCCCAGTCACTGTCGAGGACGTATTGGCGGGCGTCGATGAGCTTGCGCGCCTTCGCCACCGCCGCATCGTTGAGTAGGTACTTCGCCATGAGCCTCGGGTACCCAGCTGGACGTCAGACGAGACGAATCAGTCCGCCGCGGCTTCGCAAGGAGCCGGCGACTACTGCTCGCCAAGTCCCATCAGAGCAACCGCTCCACGGTGGCCCTGCCGATACCGGAGGCTGCACCCGTGACCAGTACACCCTTGCCCTTTAACCCGTCCATCCACGTCTCCTTGGTCGCGATTGAACAACACATTAGGGGCAGAGAGCCTGCTGGCTGCCGAGATTCATTCTGCTGCGGTCATTTTCAAAGTGCCCCGTGGACATGGCACGATCGGGGCGATGATTACGGGTTGGCGCACGGCGGCGTCCGCGTCCACGTTGGCGACGCGCCGTCGCGTTCCATCGAGACACCCTCGAGCATGACCGCGAGACACCCTGCCGTCCGTGATGGACGACGCCACGATCCGTGCCGAGGAGGGCGAGTTCGTGGCCGTCCCCGCGCGTCCCTACTACGCCCAATGGAATTGAGCCGCATGCACTTCAAGAGTTTCAAAGCGACCGTGACGTTGATCGCCGCCGCAACGATCGCCGCCTGCGGGTCACCGACGCCCGCTCCGGCGCCGGGAAACACGGATTCGTCGGCTCCGGTGAGCACGACGGCGCACATCGCCGGGTGCCTACTCAAGGCACCCGGGCCCAGCGACGTCGATGCTGCCTTCGGCTATGTGCCCGGCTTCACCGTCGAGCAGATCTGCCCGTCTGACGTCGATCCGAGCCTGCCCGCGAAGTCAACCGAGTTCCAAGCCACCAATGCAGGCAAGGTCGTTCAGAACGGCAGCCCGTTGCTTGCGGTGTTCGCAGGTGAACTGAAGCAAGGCGACGGCGACGCGTTCGTTCACGCCTTCCTGGGCGACGTGGGCGCGCGCGTCGCACCTGCCAAGACCGTCGCCACCGAACCCAAGGACGTCGGCGGGTACGCCGTGACGTACTTCAACGTTCCCGCCGACGTCCAGGGCTACCTCTACTTCAAGGGCCCGACGGTGGTGGTTGCCTACGACCTTGCCGGCGGCGACGAGGCCGGCGCTGCCGAACAAGCCCTTTCGACGATCCTGGGGAATTTGTTCACGAGTCCGTAGCTAGACGCAGACCTGTACGAATCCCAGGGGGCCGTGTGCACACGCGCTGATTCCGCCACCGTAACCGTAGCCTTGGTCGTAGCCGTAGTAGGGAGGCGGTGGTGGCGGCGGATACCACGCCGGAGCGCCGTATCCCGGACCGTGCCAACCAGGGCCGTGGCCCCAGCCCGGATTTGCATTGGCCACGCCGGCGCCAAGGCCGATGGCAGCGAGGCCGAGAGACCCCGCGATGAGTGTTCCTGCTGCGATGGATTTCAACTTCAACATTGGGAAACCTCTTCCAAACACTTTCCTGGACAACCCAAGCGGCGAGGTTCGGAGCTCCATCGGACCGATGTTCGACCGCTTCTGACTCCCGAAAACGACGCTACGCCGATCGAGCTGTGAGCGGGCTATGAGGAGATTATGTAACTGACCTAACAAACTGACGCCCTCGACACTTCGACCCCGAGCGTTGGCCATCTCGGGTCGCTATGCTGGCCAATTCCGGGTCAACCGAATCGAGGAGCAGCGATGTCCGAAGTGGGCGCTTCCTCGCAAGCAGCCGGACACATCCGTCTGACGTCGCACAGCGGTGGCTCCGGCGCCCTGCCGATCCACTGGGACGCCGCAACCGCCGCCGAGCGGGGACCCGTGATCGGCACCACGATCAAGCGAGCGCACCGCAACGTCATCGGCACGCACAGCGGCTCCTACAGCGTCTACCGCGCGCTCGCAGTCGCGGCAGGTGCCTTGTCCCGCGACCACAGGGCTGACCTCACCAACACCGCGCCGACCCACGTCATCGGCCCCCATCCGCAGTGGAGCGAGCCCGGCAAGATCGTCAGCCTCGACCCGTGGGGCGCGATCGTGTCCGACGTGTTCGCCAACGAACTGGCCGCCGGGTACGACATCCGCCCCACCATCGCGGTGACCAAGGCGCACGTGATCCTCCCCGAGATCGCCGACGCCATGCAGAAGGGCCGCCTGCGCCCGGACGGCAAGTTCCTGTTGGCGAGCGGTGCCGCCCTCGTCACGAAGGCTGCCGTCGAGCCGGTCTGGCATCTACCCGGCGTCGCGAAGCGGTTCGCCTGCACCGAGACCGACCTGCGCCGCGTGCTGTTCGAAGAGACCGGTGGCATGTACCCCGAGCTCGTCACCCGCTCGGATCTCGAGGTGTTCCTGCCCCCCATCGGTGGGCAGACCGTGTACGTCTTCGGCAATCCGCACGATCTCGCCGATCCCTCGGTGGAGTTGACGGCCCGCGTGCACGACGAATGCAACGGCTCGGACGTCTTCGGTTCCGACATCTGTACGTGTCGGCCCTATCTGACCCACGCCATCGAGGAGTGCATCCTCGGCGCGCAGCGAGGCGGCGTCGGCCTGGTCGCCTACTCCCGCAAGGAAGGTCGCGCGCTTGGCGAGGTGACGAAGTTCCTCGTCTACAACGCACGCAAGCGGCAAGAGGGCGGAGACACGGCCGAGTCGTACTTCACCCGCACCGAATGCGTCGCCGGAGTGCAGGACATGCGCTTCCAGGAGTTGATGCCCGACGTCCTGCACTGGCTCGGGGTGCGCAAGATCCATCGCCTCGTGTCCATGAGCAACATGAAGTACGACGCCATCACCGGCTCCGGCATCGAGGTCGGTGAGCGGGTCAACATCCCCGACGAACTGATCCCTGCCGATGCCCGCGTGGAGATCGACGCCAAGACGGCGGCGGGCTACTTCACCCCCGGCGTCGTGCCGGACGCCGACGAGCTCAGAAAGGCCAAGGGCCGGGGCCTGGACGGATGACGCCCGAACGTGCAGCGGCACACCTGCGTACGACCGCCGCCATCCGTGACCGAGCTGGCCAACTACTGGACCGTGCGCGTCGTGGTGACTCGCGTTGGTTCGACGTGCACGACGACGTTCTCGGTCGAGCTGCCGACGAAGTTGCCGGCGTCACGCGTTCGCGATACCCCGACTTGGCGATACCGTTTCACAGCCGGTGGCGCCACTTCGAGGCAGGCGGCATCGACCGCAAGACCGAGTTGGACGCTCTGGAAGGTCGGGCGCGGGCCCGCGCGATGATCGACCTCACCGTCGTCAGCGTGCTCCTGGACGCAGGCGCCGGGCCCGATTGGCGCTACGACGAGACCGCCACCGGACAACGTTTCACCCGATCAGAGGGCCTCGGAGTCGCCAGCTGGCACGCTTTCACCTCCGGCCTCTTCTCCAGCGATGCGGCCGATCCCCTTCGGGTCGACGCGGCTGCACTGCGCGGCCTTACCGAGGAACGGTTGGCTTCGGCGTTTCAGGTCGGGCCCACCAATCCGTTGATCGGTCTCGATGGCCGCGTGCAGTTGTTGCGTCGTCTCGGCGGCGTGTTGGCGGCGAGCCCGGAAACGTTCGGACGACATGGCCGACCGGGCGGCCTGTTCGACGTGCTGGTTCGAGCCGATGGTCCGGCGAAGGTCGTAGCTCACGACATCCTGTCCCAGCTTCTGGCCTCGTTTTCCGGTATCTGGCTGGCGGACAACGTCATTGGCGATCAGCCACTGGGCGACTGCTGGCGACACGACGCCGTCCACGGAGCGGGCTCCACCCAGGGTTGGATGCCGTTCCACAAGTTGTCGCAGTGGCTCACCTACTCACTGTTGGAGCCGTTCGCTTGGGCGGGAGTCGACGTCAACGGCCTCGATGCGCTCACCGGTCTACCCGAGTACCGCAACGGTGGCCTCCTGTTGGACACCGGCGTGCTGAGCCTGCGCGATCCCGAGTCGGCAGCGCGGACCTGGGCCGTTGGCGACGAACTCGTCGTCGAGTGGCGCGCGCTCACCGTGGCGTTGCTGGACGAACTCGCGCCACGGGTGCGGGCACGGCTCGGTGTGGACGTCGAACGGATGCCGTTGGCATGCGTCCTAGAGGGCGGGACGTGGGCCGCCGGTCGGGCGCTGGCGCAGCGGCTGCGCGGTGGCCTGCCGCCGTTGACCATCACCAGCGACGGTACGGTCTTCTGATGCCCGACGTTCACCTGGTCGACCACCCATTGGTGCAGCACAAGTTGACGCTGATGCGGCGAAAAAGCGCGTCTACGAACAGCTTTCGGCTGCTCGCGAATGAGATCTCCATGCTCATGGCCTACGAGGTGCTTCGCGACATGCCGATGCACGAGATCGAAGTCGAGACGCCGATGGAGACCACCAGGGGAAGGGTCATCGACGGCAAGAAGCTGGTGTTCGTCTCGATACTGCGCGCAGGCACCGGTGTCCTCGACGGTCTGCTGGCGGTCGTTCCCGGCGCACGCGTGGGTCACATCGGGTTGTACCGCGATCCGAAGACCCTTGGCGCGGTCGAGTACTACTTCAAGATGCCTGGCGAGTTGGAAGAGCGCGACGTCGTCGTGGTGGATCCCATGCTCGCGACGGGCAATTCGGCAGTAGCAGCGGTGGAGCGCCTGAAGGAATGCGGGCCGAAATCCATCAAGTTCGTGTGCCTGCTTGCCTGTCCCGAAGGCGTAGCGGCGTTGCACAGGGCTCATCCCGACGTGCCGATCTACACCGCGGCCATCGACCGCGAACTCGACCAGCAGGGCTACATCCTGCCCGGCCTTGGCGACGCGGGGGACCGCATCTTCGGCACCAAGTAGCGGGCCGCCGTCGACGACGAACGTCTGGTCACTTCAGGGGCAGGCCGGTGATCGCACGAGCCATCACGAGCCGCTGAATCTCGCTGGTCCCCTCGAAGATCGTGAAGATCTTCGCGTCGCGATGCATGCGCTCAACCGGGTAGTCGCGGGTGTAGCCGTTCCCGCCGAGGATCTGAATGGCTTCGTCGGTCACGTAGACCGCCGTCTCACTGGCGGCGAGCTTGGCCATCGACCCCTCTGCGTTGGTGAACGGCTTGTTGGTGCGAGCCATCCAACCCGCCCGCCAGACGAGCAGGCGGGCCGTATCGATCCTGGTCTTCATGTCGGCCAGTTTGAAACCGATGGCCTGGAAGTCGCCGATCTTGCGCCCGAACTGCTCGCGCTGCTGGGCGTATTCGAGGGCGTATTCATAGGCCGCTCTAGCGACCCCGAGTGCCATGGCCCCGACGGTCGGTCGCGTTCGTTCGAAGGTCTTCATCGCCGCTTGACCCTTGGACTTCTTGCCTTCGCGGGCCTTGGCCAGCCGCTCGTCGAACCTCTCCTTGCCGCCGATGATCAATCGGCCGGGGATCCGGACGTCGTCGAGCACGACCTCTGCGGTGTGCGATGCGCGGATGCCGTGCTTCTTGAACTTCTGACCTTGGCTGAAGCCCTTCGTCCCTGGCGGGATGATGAACGTCGCCTGTCCACGCGAGCCCAGCTTGGGGTCCACCGACGCGACGACGACGTGGACGTTGGCGATTCCGCCGTTGGTGGCCCAGGTCTTGGTGCCGTTGATGACCCATTCGTCGGACGCCTCGTCGTACTTGGCGCGGGTGATGATCGCCGAGACGTCGGACCCTGCGCCCGGCTCCGAGGCGCAGAACGATCCCAGGAGAGGTTCGTCGATGGAACCGAACATCTGTGGCAGCCATTCGGCCATCTGCTCGGGTGTTCCCGTGGACGCGAGGGAGGCCGCAGCCAGGCCGGTGCCCAACACGGACAGCCCGATGCCTGCATCGCCCCAGAACATCTCCTCGTACACCGTCAGCATGCCGAGCCCGCTGGGTTCGGCTGCCTGGGTGGCGAAGAACTCCATGGAGTACAGACCGATCTTGGCTGCCTCCTGGATGATTGGCCACGGGGTTTCCTCGCGCTCATCCCACTCTTCGGCGGCGGGCCTGACCACGTCGGCGGCGAACTCGTGCACCCAGTCGCGGATCTCGATGACGTCCTGGGAGGGTTCGAGCGAAAACGACATGCAGACTTGTCCTTTCAGCGACATTCGGTGAACGACTGTACGCTGTCGAGCCCAGTTCGACATTTCGAGGGCAAGGCATTCATTACGGTTTGACGTATATTACGGCCAAACGTAATAATCGCCACGGTGTGGTCCCCCTCGGTCGTCCTCATCGCCGTCGTCGTCTTCGCTGCCAGTGCATCGGTCGGCGGCGGACTGTACGAATCCCTCGTCCTCGATCCCGTATGGCCTGGCAGGCCCGCAATCGTGCAACCCCGACACGGCGGCGTATCCCGGCGCAGATTCTGGATTCCCGTGCACAGCACCTTCGAAGTCGCACTCGTCGCAGCGCTAGTAGTGAGCTGGAACCAGTCGGATGCGCGGACGGCGTTGTTGGTGGCGCTGGCGAGCCACTTCGCCATGCGGGTCTGGTCGTTCGTCGACTTCATCCCCAAGGCCGCCGCGTTCGAGAAGGCCGATCCTGCCACGGTCGACAGGGCGGAAGCCGAACGCTGGGCACGCCGGAGTCTGCTCAGGCTTCCACTCGATGCCATCGCGTGCGTCGCGGCGCTCGCTGCCCTGGTGGCGGCGGCGTGAACGAAAAGCGCTCGCGGGCCGATCTTCTCGACGAACTTCGCCGCGTCGGACGCGAGCACAGCGATGCCACCGTGCTGTTCCACTCCGCACTGGCAGACGATCTCGGCCTTCACCCGACGGACTACAAGGCGCTCGGGGTGTTGCAGCGCCTCGGGCCGTTGAGCGCTGGTGAGTTGGGAAGCCGAACCGGCCTCGCACCGGCATCGGTGACCAACCTCATCAACCGGCTCGCGGCCAGAGGGTTCCTCCGGCGCGAACCCGATCCGGCCGACCGCCGTCGTGTGCTGCTGCACGCCGAGGTCGCCGGACTCACCGACAACGAGTTCTTCGCGTCGTGGCAACGCGCCGCTACGCAAATCTGGGAGCGATACAACGACGCCGAATTAGCCGTCATACTGGATTTCCTTTCCGACACGACCGAACGCCTGCGCGGCCGAACCGAGGCGCTAACCACCAGCGGGATCAGAGAAGCCATCGACGAGGAACGGCGCACGACGTGACGACTGATCCGCCTCGGGCGTCGGCGTCGCCGCCCGCGCACGCGGGGAGCATCGGAGTCCTCGGTCTGCGGTATGCCACCGGACTCACCTTCGCTCATCTACTCACCGCCGCGGAGGTCGTTGCAGTCGTCGTATCGCTGAGCGGTCAAACCGTCAGCGGCGCAGCCACTCTCCTGACTCGCGACAACCTGGTCCTGGTGGTGGTCGTGGTCCTGGTCGGGTCGATGGCCACCACTGTCGCCGGCTACCGCAACATCGTCCCATCGCTGCATTGGTACCTCGCAGGCGCCGAACCCGACGTCGAACAGCGCAAGCGCGCAATCCACATCGCGCGGCGCGAGACCGTGATTCTCGTCGGCACGTGGTTCGTCAGCGCGGCGGTACTGATCTTCGCGAACCGCCACGTCGGTCTCGGTCCCGAGGTGATGATCGTGGCGACGGCGGTGTTCGGCGGACCGTCGAGCATCAGCACCAGCCTGCTGTTCACGCAGAGAATCACCCGACCGATCGTCGCCGCGGCATCCAAGGACTTCGTCGGCCGCGATACGGCTCCAACGGTCGCAGGCAGGCTGGTGATGATGTGGGTCTTCAACAGCGCGATGCCAAGCATCGCGATCGCGGTGCTCATCCTGTGCCGATCCAACGGTTGGCTCATTCCGCAATCGGCGTCGTTGGACGTCCCGATCATCGTCCTCACGATGGTGTCGGTCTTTCTCGGGCTGCGCGCCCTCATCCTGGTGTCCCGATCCATTTCCGATCCCGTGCGCGACGTCGTCGATGCCATGTCCGACGTCGAGCACGGCAACATCGGAAGAATGGTCGCCGTCTACGAGCAGTCCGAAATCGGGCGTCTGCAAAGCGGTTTCAACCGCATGGTGACCGGCCTCGCCGAGCGAGACCGGCTAAGGGATCTGTTCGGACGACACGTTGGACCCGACGTTGCCCGGTTGGCCGTCGAGACCGACGAGTCGGCCTCAGGCGAGGTACGCGACGTCGCAATCCTCTTCATCGACCTCACGGGCTCGACCCAACTCGCCGTCAACCGCACCCCTACCGAGGTGGCCGCCATCCTCAACGACTTCTTCCGGATCGTCGTGGCAGCGGTGGACGAGCACGGCGGCCTGATCAACAAGTTCCAGGGCGACGCCGCCCTCGCCGTCTTCGGCGCGCCGATCAGAACCGACGATGCGGCCACCTCCGCGCTCGCATCTGCCCGCACGCTTGCGACGAACCTGCAACGCCTTCTCGACGTGGACTTCGGCATCGGGGTTTCGGCAGGAGCAGTGTTCGCGGGCAACATCGGCTCCGAGAACCGCTACGAGTACACCGTGATAGGCGACCCCGTCAACGAGGCATCGCGGCTGGCCGACAACGCCAAGACCGTGCCAGGCAGGACCGTTGCCTCCGGTGCCGCCATCTCTCCTGCTGCGAACGACGAGCGGAAGCATTGGGAGGCGGCAAGTTCCGTGGTGCTACGCGGTCGCACGGAAACGACCGAACGATGGGTGCCGCGCGTTGACAATGGCCATCATGACTGACGTCCAACCTTTTCGGATCGCCGTGCCCGACGACGTGCTGGACGACCTTCGCACTCGACTGAATGCCACCCGCTGGCCGGAAGCGGAGTGCGTTGACGACTGGAGCCAAGGTATTCCGCTGGCGTACACCCAAGAGCTCACAGGCTACTGGGCCAACGAGTACGACTGGCGCGCGCGAGAGGAACGGCTGAACCGGTTCGACCAGTTCACCACGGAAATCGACGGCCTTCCAATTCATTTCATTCATCAGCGCTCACCCGACGCCGACGCGCTCCCGCTCGTCATCACCCACGGATGGCCCGGCTCGATCGTCGAGTTCGCGAAAGTGATTGAGCCGCTGACAGATCCCACGCAGCACGGCGGGCGGGCCGAGGATGCCTTTCACGTCGTATGCCCGTCACTGCCCGGCTACGGGTTCTCGGGCAGGCCAACGGCAACCGGATGGAACGTCGCGCGCATCGCGCGAGCCTGGGAGACGCTGATGCTCCGTCTGGGCTACGACCGTTACGGCGCGCAGGGTGGCGACTGGGGCGGCGCCGTCACCGCAGAGATCGGCCGCAACGTCGGCCACTGCGTCGCGATCCACACCAACTTCCCCATCGGCTCCCCCACCGAGGATGCCAAGAGGAATCCGACGGACGAGGACATGGCAGCCTTCGCGGGGCTGAACCGCTACCGCACGCAGGACAACGGCTACTTCAAACAGCAGGCCACCCGTCCCCAAACCCTGGGCTACGGACTGGTCGACTCGCCTACGGCGCAAATGGCGTGGATCGTGGAGAAGTTCTGGTCGTGGACGGATTGCAGCGGCCATCCCGAGCACGCGCTCACGCGCGACGAAATGCTCGACAACGTGACCCTGTACTGGGTGACGGGGACTGGCGCGTCGTCTGCCCGGCTGTATTGGGAGAGCATGAACGCGTTCGGCGGAGGCGGCCGCGTCGAACTGCCGACGGGTGTGGCGTCGTTCCCCAAGGAGATCGGCCCGACCCCGCGGTCGTGGTGTGAGTCGACCTACAACATCACCCACTGGACGGCGATGCCGCGCGGAGGACACTTCGCGGCGTTCGAGCAGCCCGACCTGTTCGTCGAGGACGTCCGGAAGTTCTTCGCAACGGTGCGCTGAGGATCAGCGGTTGAGCCACCAGATTCGCGACGACAGCGCTGTCGCGAATGCGCACCACAGCGGATAGAGCGCAAGGGGCGCGGCCGAGCTCCCGCGCACGGCGACGGACCGTCGCGTCAGGTCGGCACCGCTAGCCGTCAGCGCAGCTGCCCCGATCGCCGACGCACCCAGCCAGCGCCGGTTGAAGAACAGCCACGACCACGCGGCGTTGAGCACGAGATTGAGGGCCAGCAGCTGCTCGAACTTCCTGGCCGCGCTGGCGTCACCGCGTTCGTCAAGGGCGTCGACCGTGCTCGCGGACACCACGGCGATGTCCGCGTACAGCATCGGCCAAACGATGGGGAATGCCTGCCGCGGCGGTTGGAAGCTCGGCTTCTTCAGGCTGGCATACCACTGCGACTCGACGGCGGGCCCAGTGGCCAGTCCGCCCACTACGGCAGTGGCGAGCACGGCGCCCGCAGACTTGGCGAGTGTCGTTGCACGCATTCGAATGCTCCCTCCGCGAACGTGAACCGGCAGTACCCGGACGACGTCTTGGCCAAACGAGGACGCGCAGCGGCGTTAGCGTAGATCATGTCCACCTCACTTCGCCTTCGCGTGGCAAGCGCCGAAGACCTCCACCTCGTCGAGCCCCTCTGGGTGGCGGTGCACCACCGCCACGCCCAGAGCATGCCAGAACTCGAGCCGTACGTGAGTGATGCGGAAACCTGGGCGATCCGTAGCGCGCTCTACCGCGACCTGTTGGCGAAGCCGGACACACTCTTGTTGATGGCCTTGCACGGCGACGACGCCGTCGGTTACGGCCTGGCCCATGTCTTGGCGGTGGAGGACACCTGGATTCCCGATACGTGGCGAACCGGTGAACGGATCGGCGAGATCGAGTCGCTGAGCGTCCTTCCCGCGTACAGGGGCAGTGGGCTTGGATCGACGATGCTCGACCGTCTCGAAGAACACCTACGGGCCCGAGGTGCGCAGGATCTGATCCTCGGAGTGCTGCCGGGCAACGACGACGCACGGCGATTGTACGAGCGACGCGGCTATCGACCGACGTGGCTCTACCTGTCGCAGTTCGATGGCAGGGGCTGATTCATCGGCGTAGCCGGGCCCACCGATAGCCGCCGTAGAGTGCAAGCGCCACCAGGAAGTTCACGAAGTAGGCGATGTCGGCGCCGTGCCATTTCTCGGCGAACCATCCGACGAAGATCGAGGTGTTCATGAACGGGATGGCCACCAGGTACGCCACGACGAAGGTCGCAATGGCAACGGCGGCATCGGTCCTTTCGGTGTGCTCCAGCGCGGGGTCGACGGTGTCACGCCCCCTGCTACGCACCCACCAATCCACGGCGACGACGGCGGCGAAGGCGGGAATCCAGTAGCTGACGAACAGCAGCACGTTCTGGAAGCGCTCGGCGGAGTCAGCGGCGTGCAGCCAAAGGATTAGCCCAAAGGCTGCGACCGTGACCACCACCGACGACATCGGTCGGCGTACCCGCACGCCAAGGGTCTGCAATGCCAGCGACCCGCTGTAGTCGTTCATGACTCCCGAGCCGATGGAGGCCAGAGCGATGACCAGCAGGGCCAGTCCGCCGAGGAATCCGCCGCCCATCACCGAACGCACGCCATCTGCCGTATGCCCTGGCTCCGAGACCAGCGTCCCTGCCGCGACGCCGATGCCCTGGACGAAGACGTATGCCACGAACATCCCGCCGAACGTGTTGGCGAACACGCTGAGCCGCGACGACCGCTCCGGCAGATATCGGCTGAAGTCCGACGCGTAGCTCGCCCACGACACGGTGAGGCTCAGCGAGATCGTGACCATGAGGACGAACTGGCCTGCCAAATCGGCGCCGCCAACCGTCGTCGACGTGACGACGTCGTGTCCGCCAACGAGCTTCACCGCGAAGACGACGAACGTCACGAACAACACGACCGTCAGCACCGCCTGCAGGCGGTTGATGATCTCGTAGCCGAAATAGCCGACGACCCCTTGGACGGCGAGCAGCAACAGCACGCCGACCCAGAACGGGATACCGAGCAAGAGTGCCAGCGCCTCGCCACCGAAGAGACCAACCAATGCGTCCCAAGCGATGGACGACAGCCATTGCAAGGCTGCCGGGAGGACGACGCCGCCGCCAAAGGCCATCCGCGAGCTCGGCAACTGCGCGGTACCGGTGCGCGGACCCCACGTCGACAGATAGCCGACGACGAGGCTGCCAAGGAGTGTGCCTACGACCATCGCGATCATGCCGAACCAAAACCCGAGACCCAGCTCTATGGCGAGAGCGCCCGTGACGACGCCCGTCATGTTGACCTGAGGAGCGAACCAGACGCTGAACAACCGTCGCGGCGTTCCATACCTCTTGTCACCGGGAACCGGAGCGATGCCGTGCGTCTCCACCGAGAGATCACCGACACCGCTTGGCGTATGTCCGCTAAAGGGGCTCGCGTTGAATGCACTGGACCGTGTCGATGCCCCTGGTGTCATGCGCCCATTCGATCACGGCGACATGTCGCCATCGTCACCGCGGGCGCGGGACTCGCTCCCGACTTCTCGAGGCACGCGGAATCTGTGCCCCAGCAACCAAAAGACGGCAGGAATCCATGGTTGAAATGTAAATTCGTTGCGGAATCGCTTGCGAAGGTCGGGGATATCGGCGAAGGTTTACCCACGGCGCACGGACAGCAGCGGGCTGCATTAGCCCTGGGGGCGGCTCTTCGTGCCAGCACGAGGAGGTCGTTCTGACCGGCACACACAGCAGCGAGATGGATACGGCGGTCACAAAGGGCACGGCGGGCGGGACTTCGCGCGAGACGGGTCGTCCAGTCATCGAGATCGACCACGTCACCAAACGCTTCGACGACTACGTAGCAGTCGCCGACGCAGACTTCACCATTGGTGCGGGCGAGTTCTTCTCCATGCTTGGGCCGTCGGGCTGCGGAAAGACCACGACCCTGCGAATGATCGCCGGCTTCGACACGCCCACTTCTGGCGCCATCAGGCTCGAAGGCCAAGACGTCTCGCGCGTGCCTCCGCACAAACGCAACGTCAACACCGTCTTTCAGCACTACGCCCTGTTCCCACACATGACCGTGTGGGACAACGTGGCATACGGTCCACGCAGCATGAAGAAGGACAAGACGGAGGTGAAGCGGCGGGTCGACGAAATCATCGAGATCGTCAAGCTCGCCGACTTCGCGAAGCGCAAACCCGCGCAATTGTCCGGAGGCCAACAGCAACGCGTTGCCCTTGCCCGTGCCTTGGTCAACTACCCGAGCGCACTGCTGCTCGACGAACCGCTCGGTGCCCTCGACCTCAAGCTGCGGCATGCGATGCAGTTCGAACTCAAGCGCATCCAGCGAGAGGTCGGCATCACGTTCATCTACGTGACCCACGATCAAGAGGAGGCCCTGACGATGAGTGACCGCATCGCGGTCATGAACGCGGGAAACGTCGAGCAAATCGGCTCCCCCACCGAGATCTACGACGCCCCGTCGACGGTTTTCGTAGCGAACTTCATCGGGCAGGCGAACCTGTGGGCCGGCCACCAGAACCGGGTGGACGGCGACGTCGCCGAGATCGCCGTGCTCGGTACAACGTTGAAGGCGCGCCCTGGGACGACGCGGATCGAGCCGGGTGGACAGGCGACGTTGATGGTGCGCCCCGAACGGGTTCTGGTTTCGATCGATGCGCCCGGCGGAGATCTGGCCTCGGTCTCGGCGACCGTGCGCGACCTGACCTTCCAAGGTCCCGTCGTGCGGCTGTCGCTAGAGGCCGCGGACGGATCGCCGATAGTTGCGCACGTCGGGCCGGAGCAGCAGTTGCCGCTTCTTCGCCCTGGCGACGCGGTCCACGTCGGATGGTCACCGGAGGCTTCGTTGGTGCTGCCTGCCGCCGACATCCCGACGACCGAGGATCTCGAGGAGATGCTGGACGTCTCTTAGTCGCTCGTAGCTCATGCCCATTTCTCCTGAGTCCCAACGGTTTTAGACGAAAGGCCCGACGCCATGGACAACCAGCCCGATCCTCAACTCCTTGCCAGGCTTGCGGCCAGCCGAACGAGCCGTCGCCGGTTCATCGGCGGCAGCGCGGCCGCGGCGGCCGCGGCGGTACTCGGCGGTTCGTTCCTCGCGGCGTGCGGGTCGAACGGTGGCTCCACCGCGAGCAGCAGTTCGTCGGCGCCCCCGCCCGACGACGGCAAGCCCGCCACGGGCAAGTTGCGGATCTCCAACTGGCCGCTCTACATGGCGGAAGGCTTCGTCGCGGCCTTCCAGACGGCGAGCGGATTGGTCGTCGACTACAAGGAAGACTTCAACGACAACGAGGAGTGGTTCGCGAAGAACAAGGAGCCGCTATCGCGCAAGCAGGACATCGGCGCCGACCTCGTCGTTCCCACTCAGTTCATGTCCTTCCGGCTCAAGGGCCTCGGCTGGCTGAACGAGATCTCCGACACCAGAGTTCCGAACAAGAAGAACCTGCGAGAAGACCTCCTTTCGAACCCCACCGACCCGGGCCGCAAGTTCACCGCGCCCTACATGAACGGCATGACTGGCTTGGCCTACAACAAGGCCGCAACGGGCCGGGACATCACCAAGGTCGAAGACCTCTGGGATCCCAAGTTCAAGGGCAAGGTCAGCCTGCTGTCCGACATCTACGACGGCCTCGGCATGGTGATGCTCTCGCAGGGCAGCTCCATCGAGGATCCGACGAGCGACGGAGTCAAGAAGGCCGTCGACGCCATCAAGGAACAGAAGGACAAGGGCCAGATTCGACGGTTCACGGGCAACGACTACGCCGACGACCTCGCTGCAGGCAACATCGTTGTCGCCCAAGCGTATTCAGGCGACGTCGTCCAGTTGCAGGCCGACAACCCGGATCTGAAGTTCGTCGTCCCCGAGGCTGGCGGCACCTGGTTCACCGACACACAGGCGATTCCGTACACCACCGAGAACCAGCATGGCGCAGAAGCGTGGATCAACTACGTCTACGACAGGGCCAATTACGCAAAGTTGATCGCCTTCACGAACTACGTCCCAGTGCTCTCCGACATGACCGACGAGCTCAACAAGATCGACCCGAAGTTGGCCGCCAACCCGTTGATCGTCCCGCCTGCGGATTACACGAACAAGCTCAAGACGTGGGCCGCGCTCACCGACGAGCAGACCCAGGAGTACAACACCCTGTACGCCGCGGTAACTGGCGGCTGACCGGATGGCAGGCGGAGCCACCAGTAATCGCCAGCGCAGCAAGGTCGCGCCCTATCTGATGATCTTGCCCGCGCTGGCCTACCTCGCGATCTTCTTCGTCGTCCCGTTCTATTCGTTGTTCCGGACGTCGCTGTCGTCGATGGAGGGCTCGATCTATCTGCCGACGTTGACGTTCAACTGGGACTTCAGCAACTACGGGCACGCGTTCAGCGCCTACCAGGACCAGATCGTGCGCTCGCTGACCTACGCCTTCACTGCGACCGTCGTCTCGCTGCTGATCGCGTATCCCCTGGCGTACGTCATCGCGTTCAAGTCCGGCAGGTACAAGAACCTGTTGCTCGGGCTCGTCATCTTGCCGTTCTTCGTCACGTTCCTGGTCCGCACGCTCGCGTGGAAGACAATCCTCGCGGACGACGGAATCGTGGTGAGCACGCTGGACGCCATCGGGATTCTTCCGCAGGACGGACGTCTACTGTCCACGAGTTGGGCGGTCATCGGTGGGCTCGTCTACAACTCGATGACGTTCATGATCTTGCCCCTCTACGTGAGTCTCGAGAAGATCGACCCTCGGCTGCTAGAGGCTTCCCGCGACCTGTACTCGTCGACCGGCAGAGCTTTCCGCAAGGTGATCCTTCCGCTGTCGATCCCCGGCGTCCTTGCGGGCAGCCTGCTGGTGTTCATCCCCGCCGTCGGTGACTTCATCAACGCCGACTATCTGGGCAGCACTCAGACGACCATGATCGGCAACGTCATCCAGAAGCAGTTCCTAGTGGTCAAGGACTACCCGGGCGCCGCTGCCCTCAGCTTCGTATTGATGGCCCTGATCCTGGTCGGAGTGCTGTCGTACACCAGGGCGCTAGGCACGGAGGACCTGGTATGACAGTGCAGGAAGCCACCGCCGTCCTGGACGCGGTCGACACGAAGAAGAGCTTCTCGGTTCGCGGTCTCGGCAGCGGCAAGTTCGGTGACATCCTGTTGAAAGTCGTTGCAGGCCTTGTGTTGTTGTACATCTTCATCCCGATCTTCGTGATCGTGCTGTTCTCGTTCAACAAGCCTGCAGGCAAGTTCAACTACACGTGGCAGGGTTTCACGCTCGACAACTGGGCCAACCCGTTCAAGTACCCGGCCCTGGCCACCGCGCTCAAGATGAGCATCGAGGTGGCGGCGATCTCGACGTTGATCGCGCTGGTGCTCGGCACTCTGCTCGCAATCGCCCTCGTCCGCCAACGGTTCCGCGGCAACAAGGCCGTCGAGACCTTCCTCGTACTGCCACTGACCGCTCCCGAGGTCGTGATGGGCGCGTCGCTGCTGACACTGTTCCTCGACCTCGGCTGGGCAACCGGGTTCGGCACGATCCTCATCGCCCACGTCGCGTTCGAGATCAGCTTCATCGCGATGACGGTTCGGGCGCGGGTGCGTGGCTTCGACTGGACGCTGGAGGACGCGTCGATGGATCTCGGGGCAAGTCCCACTCGAACGTTCTTCAAGGTGACGCTGCCGCTCATCGTGCCTGGCATCGTCGCAGCGGCAATGCTGTCGTTCGCGCTGTCGCTCGACGACTTCATCATCACGTACTTCGTCAGCGGGTCGACAGTGACGTATCCGCTGTTCGTCAATGCGGCAGTGAAAGCTGCCGTCCCACCTCAGATCAACGTCCTCGCGTCGGCGATCCTGTTCATCAGCCTGGCGCTTCTGCTCGTCGGAACCCTGGTCCGGCGCAGACGGCCCGAGGTCTGAGCCGCGGGGCTAGTCCAGCTTCACGGTGACCGAGACGCGGCCACGATCGTCGCGATGAGCGACGGCGTGTCCCGTCTGGTCGCGACCGTCGAGGCCCAGCAGCGTGATCGGTTCACCGTCGCCTAGGAAGTTCCGCCACCAGTTCTTGGCGTCGGGCATCGAAACGCCGATGACGATCTCGGCGCCGCGACGCCGATAGCCGACGGGGATCTCGAACGTCTTGCCCGAGCGACGCCCGACGTAGCGGATCGTGGTCAGCCCTCGGCGCACTAGTCCGCCGACGACGGGGGCATCCATGAGCGTCACCGCAAAGCCGTTCATGGCCTTCACGAACGGCGAGCCCAACAGACCCTTGGCCATCGTTTCTCCTTGCCGTTGAATCTCCTTACACCTGAGGAGCGTTCGCCAGCCTAGCGCGATCAGGTGACGCAGACCGCTTCCGGCGCAGGCGTCGATCGGGCGCCGCCGCGCGCCGCGCCGATGCCGGCGGCGACGACGAGGCAGATGCCGACGATCGCGGATGTTCCAGGCACCTGGGCGAGTACGGCCAGGCCCACGACGAACGCGAAAGCGGGCTCGAGGCTCATCAACGTGCCGAACGCCGCAGTGGTCAGCCTGCGCAATGCCATGAGCTCGAGTGCGAACGGTATGACCGGGAGCAAGATCGCCAGCCCAATACCGATGAGCAGGATCTCGGGAGTCATCTTGGCGAGCCCAGCGGGACCGATGACGACGGTTGCGACCAGGGCGGCCACCGGCATCGACACCGCGAGGCCCGCGACCCCGGACACGCCGTCCCCGACCCGTTGCGTCAGAAGGATGTAGCAGCCCCAGCAGACCGCCGCGCCCAAGGCATACAGCACACCGACCGGATCGACGGCTCCCGCCCACGGGTGGGTCAGCAACACGACGCCGATGGCTGCCAGTCCTGGCCACCACAGCCGGTTGCGACCACTTCCTTGCGCCGCCGCCACACCGAGCGGACCGAGGAACTCCAATGCACTGGCCGTGCCGAGTGGGATACGGTCGACGGCCGCCATGAACAGCAGAGTGATGCCCGCGGTCACGACGCCGAGGACGACACAGGTCATGAACGTGGTCCGGGTGAAGTCGGCACGCTTCGGTCTCACGATGACGAGGAACAGCACGCCAGCCCATGCCAGGCGGAGCCACGCAGAACCGGTCGCACCGATCCGGTCGAACAAGCCGATCGACGCTGCCAACCCGATCTGTACGCACAGCATCGACCCGGTCGCCATGAGGGCACCGCTGCGGGCCTGATTGTTCGACATCATCTCTGCATTGAACGGCACGCCAACCGTTCGCGTCTACGTGATTTATCCGGACATACCGTTCAACAAGTGTGAACAATCAAGTTAGAGCTTGAACCTTCCGGCGAACCCACGCAGAGGCAGGTCGGCGCTCGTCAGGAGTCCTGGCGGCGCCGCGACGACCGACCGGATCGCGTGAAACGCGGGCATCCCCGTGACGGTCATGCCGATCGCCGCGAAGTTGTCAGGGTTCGACAGGTCGACACCGGGCTTCGGGAACACCATGTGCTTGTTGTAGATGCAGGGATCACCCTTGATCTGAGTGATGTAGCAGCCCTTGATATCCCAGTGCGGATCGGTGTGCGGAGTCATCTGCCACTCCAGGTGCGTCTCGACGCGCGGCACCCCGTCGACCATGCCCTGGTACTTGATGTAATTGCCGCCGAGCGAACCCTTCGGAAGGACGTACCAGCCGAGGTCGACGTCCTTCGTGCAGGCGCCGAGCTCGTAGCTGAACTTCACGTCGTCGAGTTCGAGGCCAAAGCAGTCGGCCATCATGAGCACGCTGTCCGCGAACACCTCGGTGTACTTGCGGAGTTTGCCAGGGATCGACGGATCATCAACGGGCAGACCGTATCCCAACTCGATCCAGGTGTCCTTGCTGTGGTGGCACGACACGTCGACGGACTCGATGGTGGTGACGTTCTCGATCTCGGCAACGTCGGCAGAACACACCACGCCCAGGATCTGGTTCAGGCCGGGATTCATGCCGGTGCCGTAGAACGTGGAACCGCCGCGTGCTGCCGCTTCCGCCAGCACCTGGCTAACCGGTTTGCCCGACGGGTGCGGATGGTTGGTGTCGCGGTGCCAGCCGGTGATCCAGTCGGCGGTCGTGACGATGTCGATGCCCGCCTCTAGCACCTTGACGTACAGGTCCTCGTCGGGGAACACGCCGTGAAAGGTCAGCACGTCGGGCTTGGCGGCGATGATCTCATCGATCGAACCGGTGGCCAGTACGCCGTTGGGTTCGACGCCTGCGAGCTCGCCGGAGTCCCTTCCGATCTTCTCTGGCGAATAACAGTGCACACCAACGAGTTCCAGCTCGGACTGCGCGGCAATCCGCTTGATCATCTCGGAGCCGACGTTGCCCGTCGCCACCTGAAATACCCGAATCGGTGCGGTCATCTATACGGTCTCCTCTATGGACTTGGTGTTGGTTGGGGCGGCCCGTCGTAGCTCGGCGGCGCTGCCGCCGCGCCCGTCGGGATAGAACTGCTTGGCCCAGTTGCGGATCGCGGTGAAGCCCTCGAACTCGCTGCTGGACAGGGCCGGCGGGTCCGAGTAGCGCTGATGTGACCAGATGTGGACGTCCTGCTCGAACTGCCTAATGACTTCCTGGCCGAACTCCTGCGCCTTCCGTTCCGCCCGTTCGGGATTCGAGCTGGGCCGACGCCCGATGTACACCATGAATCGGACGTCGGAGGTGCTCTCGTCGACGGGTGTGATGGCAGATATCGTGCGGTTGTCGACCATGCCCCAACTCTTGGTCACCGCGATGCCGAGCCCGCCGTTGATCGCCTCGACGCCACTGTTGACGTCCTCGATCTTCTGACCGTCGTCGCCCTCGAAGGTGATGGTGAAGTCGACGAGCGACACCGGCTGGTCGAAGTCGTGCTTGGTGAACACGGGAACGATCGGCGTCTTGTGCACGAACTTGAAGTGAGCGAAGTCGACCCCGTTTTCGAGGACGTATTGCGGATGGAGTTCCAACGCCTCTCGATGGAGACGTTGTTGTGGGTAGTAGTCGTCGGCGCTGCTTGCGTCGTCGAAACTGGCGAACACGTCGGGCACGTCGAAGTACGGGTCGCGGCCCTCGGTATCGTGCCAGATGTAGATCGAGGCATTGCGCTCGACGGTCGGATAGACGCGCATGCGACGACCCTTGTTGGGCCGACTCTCATAGGGAATGCACACATTTCGGCCTTCGTGGTTCCACTGCCAGCCGTGGAAGGCGCACTCGATGACCTCGCCATCGACATGCCCTCCGAATCCGAGGTGGGCACCGAGATGCTCGCAATAGGCGTCCATCACGGTCACCCGGCCCGACCGTGCGCGCCACGCCACCATCTCCGTGCCGAAGTAGGTCATGCGGTGCACGTCGCCGATGCTGATCTCGTCGGCCCAAGCCACCTGGAACCACCCCGTTGGCTTCATCGACAGCGGCGGTCTTGCCATCTTCGATGGTCCTTTCCGAGGAGTCCGATTTCCTCGAACACGAATAGTAGAGCCTTCTATGAAAATGCACTACCCTCAGCACGATGAGTCGACTGGGAGCAGTGCAGCGGCGGCCAAACCGTCGCGGGAGTGCCACCCGTGAGAACATCCTCGAGGCAGCGCTACGCGCCCTGGCCACGGGCGATCCGGGTTCGGTGTCGGCCAACCGCATCGCCAGGGACATCGGCGCAACCTGGGGCACGGTGAAGTACCAATTCGGCGACGTCGACGGATTCTGGGCCGCCGTGCTGCACCGCACGGCTGAACGCCGCGGCGATCTGCCGTCGCTCACCGATCCCAACGCGCCGCTGCACGAGCGCGTCGCGACCGTCATCGACATCCTCTACGACGGACTGACCACCGCCGACTCCAAGGCGATCGAGAACCTGCGAATGGCACTCCCCCGCGAGCAGGACGAGCTCGAGCGGCTCTATCCGCTCACCGCAGCGGAACTGTCGTCCTGGGGTCAGGGCTGGATCGAGTCCTGCCAGAAGGCATTTGGCGATATCGGCGTCGATCCCGAAAGGATCCGCGAGGTGGCCACCTTCATCCCGGGAGCGATGCGCGGCATCGTCTCGGAGCGGCAACTCGGCGCGCTCTACGACCTCGACCTGGCGCGCCGGGGGTTGACCAACGCGATCGTGGCATATCTCAACGACCCTCGGCAACGGGCCTGACGCCGAAGGACTCCTCGTCGGCGAAGTCGATCTGCGCCGCGGGATTGCTCACGGCGGTGACCATGCCGCTGACGCCGTCGGCCGCCGAGTGCGAGTCGCCCTGCACGCAGACCCTCGGCGGCGTACAGCGCGTTGACGAATGGGCTATTGGCGGATCCCTGCACCACGTCGATGGCGCGATTGAGGAAGCTCTTGCGCGACGTGTTCACGTAGTCGCCGATCGACGGGCTCCAGCCACCGGCATCACCGTCGACGCGGAGGAAGACCGAGTTGCGCACCCGCCTGCCGTCGTGAACCAAGCGCCAGGTCGTCGTGGTTGGTATCCCGCCGGCAGCCTTCAACAAGTCGACCGTCAGGCGGGCGGGCATGAACTCCTCGAGGCCGTATTGCCGTTCGAGGGTCCTGGCGGCGAGGCCGACGAGGGCGGGACCGTTGAGATGGATGAAATGGGCAGGACGCGCGGTCATCCCGGCATACTCACACACCGTCGATCGTTCGCCGACCGTGCGTTCGTCAAACGCGGACAATGGGTTGGTGGACACCCGGCGGCTCCAGCTCCTCCTCGCGCTGTCCAGGCTCGGGTCCATGCGGGCGGTTGCCGAGGCGCATCACCTCACGACGTCGACCGTGTCGCAGCAGATTGCCGCGCTAGCCAAGGAATCCGGTGCCTCGCTGATCGAGCCCGACGGACGACGCGTCCGGCTCACCCCGGCAGGGCGGCGACTGGCCGACCACGCCGTCACCATCCTGGCCGCCGTCGACGCCGCGCACCTCGACCTCGACCCCGAGGCCGAACCCGCAGGCACCCTGCGCGTCGGTGGATTCGCGACGGGCGTTCGGGTGTCGCTGCTACCGATCCTCGGCGAATTCGCCGAGCGCTATCCCGCGGTGGACCTGGTGATCAGCGAGTACGAACCGATCGAGGCGTTCAGGCTGTTGACCGACGACGATCTCGACCTTGCGCTCACCTACGACTACAACCTGGCACCGGCATCCACGGGGCCCCAACTCGAGACCGCTCCCCTGTGGTCGATCGATTGGGGGTTGGGCGTGTGCGCCGACGAACCCGAAGGACCCGCGGACGTCTCCGCATACGCCGATCGAACGTGGATCGTCAACTCCCGCAATACCGCTGACGAGGACGCGGTGCGCACGCTCGCCGCCCTTGCCGACTTCTCGCCACGCATCGCGCACCAGATCGACAGCCTCGACCTGGTGGAAGACCTCATCGTCGCCGGGTACGGGGTCGGCCTGCTTCCACTTGGGCGACCAACCGTGCAGGGCGTCAAGGTGATTCCGCTCACGGACCCTCGCGTCGTCATGACCACCTACGCGGTAACCAGGGCAGGCCGGTCGACGTGGCCGCCGCTGCGGGCGTTGCTGCAGCGGCTGATGCCACGCGCAGGAGCGCTGCCGACCCCCTTCTGGCCGCGGCCTGCTGCAGAGGATTGACGGTCAGGCCGCCTTGGACCGTCGCTCGCGACGCGTATCCGTCGACCACAGGTGCGCACACGCCGGACACTGCAAATGGACCAGCGTGCCCTGATTGCTCAAGAGGTACTGCCAGTGCGTCCCGCAGTTGCGTGCACTGGTGCAGTCGTCGCAGCCCTTGTCGTGACGGCAGCTCGGGCAGGGCAGCCAAGCACGTCGAGCTCGGTCTGCCGTTGGATCAATCGGCAACACGTCGCACCGCCCGGTCGGGCAGCACACCGGCCGCAACCAACTCGTCGTACGTGCGCTGCTGATCCTCATCGAGCCCGGAGTACAGCATGTCGTACGCCCGCTCCTCCTCGTCGAGGACGGCAACGGGGTCCCAATCGGCGCCGATGGCGGCCAGCATGGCGCTGCGACGTCGGGCCTCGTCGAGCGTCAGGTCAAGGGCGAAGTCAAGGTCGGCCAAGGCGGTACTCCCAGCGATGCGGAAACGAGTGACTTAGGGTGCCTAATCAACCGCGTCGACACAATGACGTACGTCACGTTCCGCGCCAGAAATGCGTCACATTCGGTTACTGCGCGTTTACCTGCCCGACCGTCAAGGGCTGCACGGAGCGGTAGCGCTCGAGAACCTCGGGTGTGGGATCCGCTTCGTAGCGCGTCGTCACGCCGAACGACCACGACGGCGGCGAATCGGACTGACTCAGCACCCAGGCTGCCTGTCGCGCCGCGCCGAGCGCGACGTATTCCGCAGGTGTCGGCACCTCAACCGGCTTCCCGAGGATCGCAGGGGCGATGCGGCGGATCGCTTCCGAGCGTGCCCCTCCTCCGACGAGGATGACGCGCTTGACGTCTACACCCTGCGCGACGATCCGCTCGATGCAGTACGCCATCGAGCTGAGCAGTCCCTCGACCGCGGCCCGCGCGACGTTGGCGGGCACTAGGCTGCGAGCGGTGATTCCGTGCAGCGCTCCGGCGGCATCGGGGAGGTTGGGCGAACGCTCCCCCGCCAAGTAGGGCACCAGCACCAGTCCGTCTGCACCTGCGGACGCCGAAAGCGCCAACCTGTCGAACTCATCGAAGTCGACGCCAAGCATCCGCGCCACCGACGCGAGCACGGGAGCGCCGTTGAGGGTGCATACCAGTGGCAGATGCCGTCCCGTCGCGTCGGCGAACCCCGCGACGAGTCCGGTATCGTCGCACGGCGGCTGCTCTCCTACCGCGCTCACGACGCCGGACGTGCCGAGGGAGACGATGCAATCCCCGGAGCCCGCACCGATTCCGAGGGCCGCGGCGGCGTTGTCGCCAGCGCCAGGCCCGAGCACTGCGCCCGCGCTAGTACGTCCTGCTTCGGCGGTAGGGCCCAGCACAGTCGGCAACTCGGGTCGACGGCCCCGAGTGGCGAGCATCAGCAGGTCCCACTGATACTCACCGTCGCCTGCCGCGAAGTAGCCAGTGCCGCTGGCGTCACTGCGGTCGGTCCGCAACTCGGCGATGTCGAGACTTCCCGCGAGCCGCCACGTCAGCCAGTCATGCGGCAGGCACACTGCCGCGGTCGCGTCGGCGTTCGCAGGTTCCTCGTCGGCAAGCCAGCGCAGCTTGCTCGCCGTGATGGCTGCGACGGGAACGACGCCGATCCGCTTGGCCCATTCACCGGGGCCGCCGAGTTCGGTCACCAACGCGGCGGCGGCGTCGCTCGATCGAGTGTCGTTCCACAGCAAGGCATCTCGGACGACATTGCCCGCCTCGTCCAGGCAGATCATGCCGTGTTGTTGACCCCCAACCGACAGCGCCGCCACGTCGTCGAGGCCGCCTACAGCCTGAATCGCCTCCCTCGCCGCAACCCACCAACGTTCGGGGTCGACCTCCGTGCCATCGGGATGGGGTGCGGATGCAGAGCGCACCGTCTCCCCGCTATCGGCATCGCACACCACGACCTTGCACGACTGCGTCGACGAGTCGATACCAGCCACGAGCACCACGTCTGACCTCCTCGGCTACTTGAGACCTCCAGCCTAGTGAGACGCTCCTCGGGTGAGATCACTCGCCGTCGCGACCTTCTTCGTCCTTGCCCTGTTTCCAGCCGCAGTCGTCGCCCCACCGCGCGCAATCGCGGACTGCACCGACGCCGGTTGCGACCTCCAGAGCCGCGTCGCGGCAGCGGACGCGTACCTGACAACACGACCCGGAGCCGTCGGCTACGTGGTGCGCGACCGCCAAACCGGCGCCACTTACCGCAATGCCCATGCGGGCGAGCTCATTTGGACGGCATCCACCATCAAGTTGGCCATGGTCGTCGACCTGTTGAGCCGGCAACGTGCAGGCACCGTGTCGTTGACCCCGGCGGACCAAGGTCTGATGGCGGCGATGATGCATTCTTCCGACGACGATGCAGCCGACACCTTGTGGTCGCGCTACGGCGGACCCGATCACACGGCCTACAACGCCGACTTCCCGCGCTATGGCATGACCGACCTCACGCCGCAACGCGGCTTCAGCGCCACCTTTCCGTACTGGGGTTTCCAGAAGTCGACGGCCAACGACCTCGACCGCCTGATCAACTACGTGCTGACCAACCTCGATCCCATTCAGACTGCGGCCATCGTTCACGAACTGCAGAACGTTGCGCCCAATCAGCAGTGGGGCGTGTGGGGAGCGGGACCAGCGATGACTCCGGGAAACAAGGACGGCTGGTCACTCGAGCAAGGGGGCTGGGTGACCAACTCGGTTGGTTTTGCCGGTCCGGGCCAGAGGTACACCCTTGCAATCATGAATTCGCTTGGCAGCGACGGTGGCTACGACGACGGTGTCGCGACGACGACGCACCTCGCGCAGCTGCTCCTCGCCGGTCTCGAATCCGGTTAGCCTCCGGTAGCAACCTGCCGCGATACGGCTAGAGCTGAGGGGTTTGTGGGAACGTCATCGGGGGAACCCCGCGCCTATGTTGATCAGACGCGTCGCTCGCCCCATGTTGGCCACCACGTTCATCGCCCGCGGAGTCGATTCGCTGCGAAGCCCCAAGACTGCGGCGGACGCCGCACGGCCCACCCTGGATGAACTGGGCAAGTTGCCCGAACCGATCGGCACCAACATCCCGACGAATGCCGAGACCGTCGCCAGAGTGACCGCCGGGGTCCAGATCGGCGCGGGGCTGCTGCTGGCGACCGGGCGTCTTCCTCGCTTTGCATCCAGCGCGCTGGCGCTGTCGATGGTCCCGGGAAGCCTTGGCGAGCATGCCTTTTGGGCCGAGACTGACCCGCAGCGCAAGAGCGCCGAACGGCGGGCATTTCTCGCCGACGTCGGCCTGCTTGGCGGGCTGATCATCGCCGCCGTCGACACCGAGGGAAGGCCTTCGTTGGGCTGGCGTGGCCGCCGTGCGGCGCGCAAGCTGGGCGAGACGGTGTCCGGTGCGCTGCCGAGCGGCTCGAACAGCGCCCTCATCGACTCAGAGTTGGTCGATCGGATCGGGGACGGCCTGCACGTCGGCGCCGAACGTGGCCGCGAGTTCGCCCACGTCGCACGCGAACGCGGGGCCGAACTCGCCGAACTAGCACGCGAGCGCGGCCCCGAGTTCGCGGAACTCGCCCGCGACCGCAGCGCAGAACTTGCCGAGATCGCGCAGAAGCGCGGTTCCAAGCTGGTCGACGCCGCCCGTGACCGCGCTCCCGAACTCGCCGAACTCGCCCGTGACCGCAGCGCAGAGCTCGCCGACATCGCCCAGAAGCGCGGTTCCAAGCTGGTCGACACCGCCCGCGACCGTGCCCCCGAACTCGCCGAACTCGCCCGCGAAAGGGCCTCGGTGCTTGCGGACCTGGCTCAGGATCGCGGAGCCGAGCTCGCAGCCACCACGCGCAAGCAGACCAAGCAGGCGCGCAAGGAGATCAAGCGCGCCCGCAAGGAGCTAGAACGGAGCTAGCGTTTGGCCGGTTGCGGCGTAGATTCATGCGTCATGACCACAGGAGACTTCGAAGCCCAACCCGGTCCGTTCGAAAGCCCGCGCCTGCCCACCGAACCTGGCGGCCTCCTCACTCGGTTCATTGCCAGGCTCATCGACGGAATCATCGTCGGCTTGGTGGGATTCGCTCTCGTCGTCGCACTCGGCGTGCAGTCCAACATTCTGGTCACCGGCATCTTCACCGGAGTACTCACGTTCGTCTACTTCGTCGCGTTCGAGATCACACAAGGGTGGACACCGGGCAAGAAGTTGCTCGGCCTATCGGTGCACGGCCCAGCCGGAGCCGCCAAGCCCGAACTTGCGCAGTCGGCCATCCGCAACTCGTTCACGCTGTTGCCCGTCGTGCCTTTCGTCGGCGGCCTTCTCGGTGTCATCGCGATCATCGTGATCGCGGTGACCATCAGCGGCAGCCCGACGAAGCAAGGCAAGCACGATGAACTCGCTGGCGGCACCCAGGTCGTCAAGGCCTGAGCGGCCGCACCTCAGATCACCAAGTCCAACAGAAGGACCACGGCCAGCCCGCTCACGGACAACACCGTCTCCATGATCGACCACGTCTTGATCGTCTGAAGGACGGTGAGGCGGAAGTACTGGTTGACCAACCAGAATCCCGCGTCGTTGACGTGCGAGAAGAATAGGGAACCTGCGCCGACTGCCAGCACGACCAGCGACAGCTGTCCCGAAGGCAGCCCCTCGGTGAGCCCTAGGATCAGTGACGATGCGGTAATCGTGGCAACCGTCGCCGAGCCAGTGGCCAGGCGGATCAGCACCGCGATCAGCCACGCCAGCACGATCACGGACATGTGGGCGCCCTTCGCCCAGTCGGCCAAAAGCGTGCCGATACCGGTGTCCACGAGAACCTGTTTGAACCCACCACCGGCCGCGACGATCAGGATGATGCCCGCTACGGGCGGCAAGCCGGACTCGATGACCTTGGTGAGCTCGTCGCGGCCCATTCCCGCGCCGCGTCCCAAGGTGAACATCCCGACGATCACGGCAATCAGGAGGGCGACCAGCGGGGTGCCAATGCTATCGAATATCGTTTGCAGCCAATTCTTTTCGTCGTCGATGATGATGTCGGCGAGCGCCTTGCCGAGCATCAACGCCACGGGAAGCAGAACGCTGAACAGGGTGATGCCGAACGATGGCCTTCGACGCTCCGCGCCCTCGGCGAACTGGTCGGCATCGAAGGTGTCCGGCGCCTCGACGACGACCCAGCGCCCTGCGAGCTTCCCGAACAGCGGACCGGCGACGATGATCGTCGGGACGGCCACGGCCACGCCGAGCGCGAGCGTGATGCCGAGGTCGGCGTGCAGAAGGCTGATCGCGGTCAACGGCCCCGGGTGTGGCGGGACGAACCCATGCATGGCGGACAGGCCCGCGAGCGCTGGTATGCCGACCGTGATCAGGGACAACTGCGACCGCCGCGAAACCAGGTAGATGACCGGGATCAACAGTACGAGGCCGATTTCGAAGAACATCGGCAGACCGATGATCGCGCCGACGAGCGCCATCGCCCACGGCAACATTCGCGGCGAGGCATGCCCAACGATGGTGTCCACGATCTGATCGGCGCCGCCGGAGTCGGCGAGGAGTTTGGCGAACATCGCTCCGAGGGCGATCAGGATGCCCACGCTCGCCGCGGTGGAACCGAAGCCGTCGGAGAACGACTTGAGCACCTTGGTCAGGTTCTCGCCTGCGGCAAGCCCGACAGTGAGGCCACCGAAGATCAACGAGAGAAAGGGGTGCAGCTTCACCATGGTGATGAGCACGACGATCAAGGCGATTCCTGCAGCGAACGCCAGGATCAGTTGCGTACCCGACGCTACCGGCTCGACGAGCTTGGGAGCGTCGGCCAAGAAGGCGATTCCGGTGTTCATCAGTTCTCCTGTCCAGTCAGCGAAACATATTCGGCGACAATCGAATCGATGTCCTGATCGACGTCGATGGTGATGCCGTGCTCATCGGGCGTGAGCGGTTCGAGGGTCTCGAACTGCGATGCGAGCAACGATGCAGGCATGAAGTGCCCTGGCCGGGTGGCCTGCCTACGACCGATCACCTCGGGACTGCCTGCCAGGTGCAGGAATTGAACTGACGGGCAGTGGCTGCGCAGTTGGTCGCGGTAGACGTGCTTGAGCGCCGAGCAACTCATCACACCGCCATCCGGGTGATCGGCGAGCCAGTTCCCGATCGTCTCGAGCCACGGCTTGCGGTCGTCGTCGTCGAGTGCGTGACCGGCAGTCATCTTCGCGATGTTGGCAGCGGGGTGGTAGTCGTCGGCGTCGGCGAACGGGACCCGCAGACGCTGCGCAAGAGCTGCACCCACGGTCGACTTACCCGACCCGGATACGCCCATTACGACCACTTGTGACGTCATCTACTCCCCTTACCCTGCTGTGTTTGCCGTCACACAGTTTGCATTAAACGTATGTTTATTACAAGTAGATCTCTGAAAGATCTGTTTTTAAACTCCCGAGCAAACGCTATGACAAGATGTAAGCCCGCCGAACACGAGGAGTAGAGAACGGTGGACTCGTCAACACGCGTCGTCGGCCTGCACGACAACGTGCTGAGTGCGCTCGGCACCGGCATCGTGTCGGGCGGTATGGCGCCTGGTCAGGTGATCACGCTGGACGGCGTCGGATCCGGGCACGGGGTATCGCGGAGTGTGGCTCGCGAGGTCATCCGCGTACTCGAGTCGATGGGTTTGGTCGCGTCTCGTCGCCGCGTCGGGATCACGATTCAACCGCAGGAGAACTGGAACGTCTTCGACCCCAGGGTCATACGCTGGCGGCTTGAATCCAGCGATCGTGCCGCGCAATTGATCTCACTGTCGGAGTTGCGTCGTGGATTCGAACCGACCGCTGCGGCGCTTGCTGCAGAACGCGCCGACCCGCACCAATGTCGCGTCATGGCCGCGGCGGTTTCGGACATGGTGGTTCATGGGCGGTCCGGCGACCTCGAAGCTTATCTGTTGGCAGACAAGCTCTTTCATCAGACGCTGTTGGAGGCCAGTGGCAACGAGATGTTCCGCGCACTCAACGGCGTCGTTGCCGAGGTGCTGACCGGTCGCACCCATCACGGCATGATGCCGCAAACGCCCAATCCGGTGGCCATCGAACTTCACGACGACGTCGCGCGATCGATACGGCAGCGTGACCCGGCAGGTGCTGAAAGCGCCATGCGGGCAATCATCGACGAGGCCGTCTCCGGCGTCGCGACGACGTCGGACTGACCTTCCCGCACTCGCTACGTCGCGTCGGTGATTGACTGGACCGGTGACTCGGCAACCCGTCCTGGCCCGGCGACTCTTCGAACGCTTTGAACCCGTCCACGCGGTTACGTACTTCGCGCAGGAGTCTCGAGACGCCTTCGACGCACTCGGCCTGCGCGGATATTGGATGGGATACTTCGCAGCCAGATCAGCACCCCTCGGGCAGGTGCCTGCCGATCTGGTGACGGCGGTGTTCTACAACTTCGCAAACTCGCACGTGGCGCGCGCACTTCCCGCCGCCTGGGAGTACGCATCGCCCGAACAGGTCCTGCACGCCCGCGAGACCGCCGCGGTCGCGGCATTGCAGCGGTACGGGGTGACCGACTGCGAAGCCGTACGGACGGCCGCCGAACTACTGACCATCGCCGCACGCAACGCGCCTCTCGACGGTCGGCCGTTGTTCGCAGCGAACCTCGCGTTGCCCTGGCCCAGCGACCCCGTCGCCAAGCTGTGGCACGCAGCCACTCTGCTGCGAGAACACCGTGGCGACGCCCACGTCGCCATATTGACCGCAACGGGGATCGGCGGCCGCGACTGCAATGTGCTTCACTGCGCCGCAGACCGTGTGCCGCGCGAATTCATCACGCGCAGTAGACAATACGACGACGAAGAATGGCGCCTGTGCTCCAACCGCCTCATGTCCCGCGGCATCCTCGACACCACTGGCGTCCTGACACCGGCGGGCATCGACACGAAGAAGCACATCGAGGAGTCCACCGATTCGCTTGCCCTCAGCGCATTCGACGCTCTCGACGACCGTCAGCTGGAAGAGCTGTTCAACACCATCACTCCCATCACGCGGACCGTCATTGCAGGCGGCGACATTCCCGCCGCGACGCCAATGGGGTTGCGGCGCGATGACCTCGACGACGACCACGCCCATCTGGGCTGATGAACTTTCTTCTCGACAGCTGACCGAGGGCTGGGTGCCGGCCACCCAGCCCAAGGCCTAATCACTGTCAGCCCGCAGAACGCCAACGGCGCCGTGACCGTCCGGTTGGGTTAATACAACCCAGCGGAGGTCATGGCGAAACGTTGAAGGTGCGTTCGCGGAGAGTTGACGGCTCACGCCGTCGGACTACCCCCCGAGGAGTCCGATGAGGTCGGAAGGATTGTCCAGAACGGCGTTGAGCATGCCCTTCGGGTCTTGCTTCACGGCGTCGATGACCGGCGTCAACTCGTCTACCTTGCTCAGTAGACCTCCGCTGCCACCCCCGCCACCCAGGATGCCGCCTAGACCCGAACCCGGGTCGGCTGCGGCGGTGCCTGCGCCCAGTCCCAGACCGGCAGCCGCCAGCCCGCCTGAGAGCAGCAGGACTGAAACCAGTCCCGCCCGCTTGGATGTTTTCATTCGAATGCTCCACTTCTTTGTTGTCGCGGCATGGTTAACCGCTGCCAATGGGTCCCATGAGGGTGCGCCGAGGCCCTTGGAGCATTCTTGGAGTCAGTTCAGGTTGCGGTTCCATTCGATCCAGCCGACTCCGTTGCGGCCGTCCGCCGTGGTGACCGACGCCCACGCCCTTGGGAACTGGCTGACTCGACCGTCCGACGAAGTGAGCAACACCGGTGCGTGGCCTGCCACGTCGATACTGGCGACGACGACGTCTTCGGCCCCGAACTCCAGCGTGGTGCCCAGCGGCAGATCGTCGTCACCAAACGTCTCCCGCGCCACGACGGTCTGCAGTTCCACGAGAGGTTCTCCCGCGCGTTGCCGATATCCCAGCCCGATCGGCGGCGTGCCGGGGATCCGCATGTCGACGCCGTGCAGGTGTGTCCCGTCGTCGAGATGGAACGCACTCCACACCCACTCCATCCCCCACCAGTCCCTCGGAGCCCACGAATGGTCGCGTTGGCCAGCCGCTGCGTCGAACGCGTAGGTACGACCGTCGGCCGTCACCGTCCCCGAGACGGAACACGGAATCTCGTACCGCGGCGAGATTCGGTACAGGTACGGAACTCCAACGCTGGTCCAGGTGAGATCCATCGTGATCTCGACGGGCCGGCCCGCCTTGCCGTGCAACAGGTCCGCCGGGTCGTCGTAGGCGAAGCCACTCCCCCGCAAGCTCACCCGGTACGACTTCAGGGGCTCGACGGCCTCCAGCGTCAGGTCGACCGCGTCGGCAGCGACGTGCGTGTGGTCGACCGGAAACGGCGCCTCGAAGTCGAGCACGGCGATCGTCGGCATGTCATTGCCGCACAGGAAGGCGTTGATCCAGGCGTGGCGTTGATTGGGGATGAGGCCCAAACGCAGCCAGCCACCCACCGATTGTTCCGGGTCGGCGAAGTCGAAGTACCAGCTCTCACTCCACAACGGTTCCTCCGTTGGTGAATGTCGACCTTCGTCTTCGACACTGGGCTGCAACGGTTCCGGGGTCGTCGCGTCGGGGAGGATTGCCAGTGCATCCGTATCGATCACGTGTTGGCAGTGCCGTTCGATCATCGCCATGAACATCGCATCGCCTCGATCGGTTCGCGCGACGAGCATGGGCGACACGATCGACATGACGACGCCGAAGAAGCTCGCCCTGCGGGTCCCTTCGCGAACGTCGTCGAGACTCAGCGGGGCGTCGGGTCCGAGCGCCGAGTGGTACGCCGCGAGCAGTTCGTCGTAGTGGTCACGACGGGCCTGCGCCGGGAGCGCACAACCCATGAAGTAGGCAACGTCGGTCAACGCGGCACCCCACGTGACCGTCTGCCAGTCGACCACCGTCAAGGGGCGGTCCGCGCCCGCCTCGCCGAACAGCATGTTGTCGAGGCGGTAGTCACCATGGACTAGGCCCTGCGGGCGGTCGGGCGCCCCCTCCTGCGCGAGGTACGCGTCGAAGGCGGCCACCAGTCGCTCGCATACCTCTAGATGTTCTGGGGCGACCTGGTCGCGGTAGCGATCGACGAAACCGGCGTACAGCGCCGAGATGAGTCCCTGGTTCAGCGGCGACTCTCGGGTGATCCACTCCGTGCCAGCCAACGTCGGGCTCCCGAGCAGCGGGCCGTGCACACGTCCGAGTTGCGTGAGCGCGAGCCTCGCCTGTTCGGCTGTGGCACCGCGAATCTCGTCGCCAACGACGGCAGGTACCGCGTCGCCGAGTAGAAGGTCGAAGGCTCCCGTCGCTGGATCGTAGGCGGCGTGATGGCACGGTGCCACCGGCCCGTCGATGCCCGGAGCGATGTCGGTGTAGAACCGGACCTCGCGTTCGTAGAGACCCATCGCAAGCCCCGTTTGACGGCTACTGGGATCGGCGGCGGCCACCTTGAGGACGACCGACGACGGCCCGCTCGCGTCCTCCGCGTACGTCAAGCCGACGCGGTAGCACTCACTCATCTGGCCGGTGCCGATGCGATCGGTGGTGAATGCGGTGACGGTCCCGGCGCCGAGGACCGCGGTCAGCCATTCGGCGGTGAGATCTGACGGTCGTTCGATCAGCGGTTGCGGCGGGTGCACGCCATCAACATATGACAGGCGTCAAGTTTGGTGTGCGTGGCATTTGTCGGTAGGCGTCGCTGGCACGTCCAACGCAGGGTTGCGGTCGAAGAATCCGAAGGGCTTGAGCCAGAAGGAAACGACGTCGACTGGCATCACCGGCCAGTCCTCGGGCCTCGTGATGTGGTGTAGGCCGAACACGTACCAGAGCACCACGTCGGTGTTGTCGATGGAACGATTCGCCTTCGTCCACTCTCCGAGTCCGGTGTCGGCAATGGATTGGTTCACGAACTCCCCCGCGGGCCAACGTTCGTCGGGGCGGTTCGGCGTCACCCACAGGGTGTGTTGAATCACGTTGGCGCGCTTGATGACCGGTGATTCCGGATCGAACATCGGCGGGAGCGCCCCACTGGGCACCAGCTTGTACGACGGGTGCGTACCCAACCCATTGGTGACGTTGGTGTTCATCACCTTCCACGCTCGTTGGGTGGTGAAGTCGACGTCCTGTTTGCCGTCGGCCTCAGAACGAAGGGGGACGTTCCTCGTCACGACGGAGAGGCCGTAGGGATTCTCGGGTCCGATCGGTTCTGCATAAGACTCCGTCATGAACACGGTGTTGTCCGTGCCGTCGACGTCGAGGTCGAGGCGAGCGACCAGAAAGTGTTGGTGGAAGGGCGCGTACGTGCGTTCGTCGACAAGCGTTCCGTTGGGATTGGGCTGCCCGGGCACCAGTGGCGTGGTGACCATGATTCCGGTGGCGCGGACCTCGCACTCGATGTTGCCGTCCTGGTACAGCCTCCAGTAGACGAGGTATTCGTAGTTGGCGACGGTCACGTGGAACGACAGCGTCAGCCGGCGCGTCCGCCGCACCTCGGCGCCCGTGTCGTGGTCGACGTGCTTCCAGAGCACGGCATCGTCCTCTTCGTGGATGCAGATCGCATTGGCGATCGTGAATGGCGCACCCTTGCTGTCGTGCAGGACTGCGTCGAGATAGCGGATCTCACCCAGACAGTCGCATCCGAGTTCTAGCGACTGCGTCATGAAGCCGAGGCCCCACTCGCCGATGTCGAACGCGGTACGCCGGTAGTGGTCTGGTGACGGGTCGCGGTAGGGAACGACCATCTCGGCAAACGACATTCGGTGTGCGACGGATCGCACCCGGTCCCCATCTGCGTACCTCACGGTGTGCAGGGTCATGCCCTCGCGGTAGTTGAATCCGACTCGCATCGACCAGTTCTGCCAGGTGACCAGGTTGCCTTCCAGCGTGAAGGACGGCCCGTCGGACTGCGTGATGTCCAGTGGCTTGAGCGGCTCACGTCGCGATGCCGCGCGGATCCGCTCCGGAACGTGGGCAGGCACGTACTCGCCCATCACGGCGGGAGGCTCGGCGCCGTCCTCACCCGAGAAGGGGCCGCTGTCCTCGACCGTCAACAGCTCCATCGAGTTGAGGTCGACCACGCAATGCAATCCGCTCACCAGATGTGCGTACGGGTTCATGCCAGGCCCGTCCTTGAGCCAGACGTCCGACCAGCCCAGTCTGCGGTCGCGATACTCCGGTGGGGCTACGGCGTCGCCGTAGGTCCAGGTGTCCATGAAGACCAAGTCGATGTCGGTGATGCCACGGGCTGCTAGCGCGGACAGGAAGTCGGGGTGAGACCGCAGCATCCGATCGCACTCGACGAACTCGTCGACGGTGAAGTTGGGCTGAACGCCAGGCACGTGTTCGAACGACTCGACGGAGGAGTCGGTCAGCGAGACAAGACTCTTGTAGGTGGCGTTCGCCGCCCGGTCCAAGCACACCACCGTTGCCCTCCTGGGCGGCGTGGTTGCGTTCGCCTCGAACGCGGCAAGCTCGACCTTGCCCGGCTCGGCCAGCTCGACGGAGGCGAAGCGCCAGCCTGGAGGGACGACACCTCGCTCACGCTGGAGGATCTCCGCGACGGCTGTGAACTCGTCGGACGACAGCGGATCAAGGGGGTGCGCCACCCACCTACGCAATCACACCAGCCGATGCCGCGCAGCGGGTTTCGAGACATGGCGCCGGCACCCACACCGAACCTCTCGACGATCCTCAGCCTGCGGCGAGCGTGAAGCCGTCCCATGCGCGACGGCGCTCTGCGTCCGGGTCGTACTCGACGCGGGAGTGCTTGTCGAAGACCATGACGGCTCGCTCGTCGGCGGAATACGCCGGCCAGCCATCGCCCGGCACGCCCCCGAGGCTGAACGCGCGCCACCGCCTCTGAATGTCGCGGCTGACCCGCAGCGCCGAGCGCCGGTCGGCGGCAGCGGTCAACAACGATCCAAGGCGTGTGCGGTATACGTCGAACACGGCGAGCAGTTCCATCGCATGGGTAGCGCCCAGCCCCGACCACTGCAACGTCCTCGGCGCATAGTCGTACCGGTAGGCATACGTCGGCGCATGCCGGGAATGCGCCTCCGCGATCTGCCAGGCGGCCGACCCGAACGCGAAGTCACCACCGAGTTGAACGCACGCCGCGGGCCCCGGATAGTCGGGATAGGCGGCCGTGATCCGCTCGCGCGACTGGGCATCGGTCTCTGCGAGAAGCCGTTCGATCATCGGCTCGGTCGTGGGCAGCAATTGCATGAACCGGGTGAAGAGCCTTCCCTCGTCGGCATTGTTGCCGACGATCAGGGGCACCCGGTGCGCCGTGCCGTCCCGCATGGCTGCCACGGGATCCTTTGGCAGGAATTCGGTGCCGAAGGCCGGTCCGGCTGGAAACGCGCCAGGGAGGTCGTCCATGCCCCTGGCGATCAATGCTTCCAATGCGCGGTTCAACGTCGCCGCCCGTTCCGACATCAGAGCCGCCGCGGCCGACTCTCGGCTGGCGCCGAGCAGGTCGGCGAAGTGTTCGGCGAATGTCGCTGCCGCCTCGGGCGACCGGACCATTCCGCTTGCTGGGCTCTCTGAAATAGCTTGCGCGAATAGGCCTTTCGCTTCAGGAACGGCCAGGAGGGTGGCAACGGCGTGCGCGCCAGCACTCTCGCCAAAGATCGTGACGTTGTCGGGATCTCCGCCGAAGGACGTGATGTTGTCGCGCACCCACTGCAGGGCCTTGACCAGATCCCGAAGGAACAGGTTTCCGTCGATCGGGTGGTCCTTACTCGACAGTGACGAGAGGTCGAGGCACCCAAGAGCACCGAGGCGATAGTTCGCGGAGACGAACACGCAACCCCGACGCGCCATCGAGCCGCCGTCGTAGAGCGGCGTCGCCGAGCTACCCATGACGTAGCCACCGCCGTGGATGAAGAACATCACCGGCTTCAGCGCGTCCTTGGGCCCGTCGGGCGACTCCTCGGGCGACACCACGTTCAGCGTCAGGCAGTCCTCGCCCACCGGCTGGTATCTGCCGACGCCGAGCAAGGTGTACTTGCGTTGTTGCGGTGCACAATTCGTGAATCCGTGGCAGTAGCGGACCCCGCGCCATGGCTCGACGGGCTGCGGCGCACGATAGCGCCACTGCCCGACGGGGGGCCGGGCGAACGGGATGGACCTCCATCGGTGCACGCCGTCGCGGGTGAAGCCCTCGATCATCCCACTGTCGATGGTGACGCGGATGGTCTTCTCGTGCATCACCCGACGGTAGCGCTCGACGCGCCTCACCGCGTGCGTCAGGTTGGGCCGCTAGCCTGGCTGCCATGCGGGTTGTCGTCCTGATTGCAGCGTCCGTGCTGGTGGCGGCGTGTTCATCGAGCGAACCCGGCGACGCTGGACGGTCTGACCAGGTCCCGCCGACGAGCACGCGCTCGTCAGCGCCCACCAGTACGAAGACCACCGATCCGGTGCCGACGACCGCTCCCGCGGCAGGTGCGGCGATCGCCGAGGTGATCCGGTGGATCGAAGCTGGTACGCCCGCCGACGTCTCCAGGTATCACTCGGCGGTGCGCGACGGGGTGACGACGCAGATCGACCCAGACGTCGCGTTCGTCAGCCCATCGGGCAAGACGAACTGCATGACGGACACGCGGTTCGGCGGGGCCTTGGCGTGTCTGGTTGATCTGACCGATCCGCCACCGCAACCGGCCGACGTCTACGGCCAATGGAAGGGCGGTTGGGTCGACTTCGAGGGCCCGAGCGTAGAAATCGGTTCGGCACATGGTGATCCGGGCCGCTTCGGCAATGGAACGGGACCTGAGTTGCCCTACGGGCAGACCTTGTCGTTCGTGGACTATCGTTGCCGCGCCGACCAAACCGGAACCTATTGCGTGAACTACGCACACCAATCGGCGGTGAGGTTCGTCGACTCCGGCATCGAAACCTTCGGCTGCCTCGTGCGGGTGACACCGCCGCCCTCCGACGTTGGCGAGAAGTTCAGCTGTTGATCCGCGTCATCACGCCGGCCGAGCCTTTGTCCTGACCCGCTCCGGGTAGGCCTGGGTCATCCCGACCGCACCCACGAGCACCACGATCGGGATCACCCACTGCGTCCAGCTCATGGTCGCCGGTATCTTGGCTGCCACGTAGCCCAGCAGTGCGATCAGTCCGAACACCAGCGCCCACATCAGCGTGAGGACGCGATTCGTCTGGTGGAAGAGTGGCTTCTCCCAATCCTGTAACGGCCGCGACGTATTCGCGTACTGCTCGGTGAATGGGGTGAATGGCATCGAGCCCAATGCCATTAGCGCAAGGACCCCACTGGACAGCGTGGTCGAATAGGTGTCCATCCAGTCGCGGTCGACGGCTCCGACGACCATGCCCGCCGCCGTGACACCGACGAAGAACACCGCGGTGACGATCTCGAGCAGCCGTGGCCTACCGAACCCCATGGACACGCCGAGGATGAGCGCTGACAGCATGGCGCACAATGCACCGAACAGCCAGGTGCTGGGTCCCTCGGCGACGATCCAGTAGATGATCCATGGTGCGAATCCGACCACCGGGCTGCGTTCGAACCATTCGTCCACACCTCAGCCTAAGCGCGCGAAGACCAAGGGTCAGGCGACACCCTTCTGTTTGAGCAAGGGCAGGACGCCCTCGGCGAACCAGTACGCCTCCTCCAGATGGGGATAGCCCGAAAGGATGAACTCGTCGAAGCCGACCGAGTGATACTCGTCGATGAGGCTCGCGACCTCCTCGTGGCTGCCCACCAGCGCGGTGCCAGCGCCGCCCCTGACCAGGCCTACCCCTGCCCAGAGGTTGGGGTAGATCTCCAGCTGGTCCAAGCGGCCCCCGTGCAGCGCAGTCATTCTCCTCTGGCCTTCGGACTCCGACTTGGCATGCAGCGCAGTCGCGTTGGCGACTTGTTCGGCAGAGAGCTCCCCAACCAGTTCGTTTGCGACGGCCCACGCCGCGGCCGACGTGTCACGACTGATCGTGTGCAGGCGGATGCCGAAGCGGACCTTGCGGCCGCGTGCCTCGGCCAGCCGTCGCACGTGTTCGATCTTGGCTGCTGCGGGTCGCGGGGGCTCGCCCCACGTCAGGTAGACGTCCACGTACTCCGCCGCGACGGGTAATGCCGCCGCTGATGATCCACCAAAGTAGATCTGCGGCAACGGATCCGGCGGAGCCGACACCCTGGCGTCTGCGACCTCGTAGTACTTGCCCTCGAAGTCGACCGACTCCTCGCGCCACACCGAGTTCACGACGTGTAGGAATTCGGCGGTGCGGGCGTAGCGCTCGTCGTGTCCGAGCCAGTCGCCGAACCGACGCTGCTCGACGTCGTCGCCGCCGGTGACGATGTTCAGCAGGACGCGCCCCTCGGAGAACCGCTGCAACGTGGCGGCCTGCTGAGCGGCGAGCGTCGGCGGTGTCAGTCCTGGACGGAACGCGACGAGGAACTTCAACCGCTCCGTCTCGGCCAACAGCGCCGCCGACGTCAACCACGCATCCTCACACCAGGTTCCGGTCGGGGTGAGGACGCCCTCGAAGCCAAGTCGGTCGGCGGCCCGGGCAACCTCGGAGAGGTATCGGCGCGTCGGCGCCCGGTAGTTGTCAGGCACGTACTGCTGTTTCGACGCGTGCGACGCCGCGACGATCGAGCGACTGTCGCCGCTGGTGGGGAGGAACCAAAAGAACTTCGCCGGCAAGTGGGCAGGTGTTGGCATTTCCGAGTCAACTCCGGCTGATCAGTAGCGGCCCAAGTGCATCGTTGTAACGCTTGTCGACCCAGTCCGCGAACTTCGGCGCCGTCTGGATCTGGCCGGATTCGGCGAAGATGTCGGCGATCTTCTGCTCGGAGGCGATCACGTCATCGTTCAGCGCGGTGGGAAGGCGCAGACTGCGGGCTTGCGATACCTCGGCAGCCCTGGGGTCGAGACCGACTGCGGCAGAGTAACTCTGGGCCCACTGCTGGGGATGGTCCTGAGCCCACTTGGCCGCCTTCTCGAATCGAATCAGAAGATCCTGGAGTGCGGAGTTGCGTTTCGCATCCGCCAGCGCCTGGTCGGAGGCAACGCCGAACCAATACCCGTTGGTGACGTCCTTGGCCTGGCCGATGCTGCGCACCGGGAACTGTTGGGCCACCTGGGCGGTGTACGGATCCCAAATCACCCAGGAGTCGACGGCGCGCTGCTGGAACGCCGACAACGCGTCGGCGGGTTGCAGAAAAACCAGTTCGACGTCGTTGGGCGTCAGGCCGGCGTTCTTGAGTTGGGCGAGGATGTGTCCGTGGGCGGAGCTGCCCTTGCCGACGGCGATGCGCTTGCCCTTGAGATCGGCGATCGTCGTGATGGGCGAATCCGGGTGCACCAGAACCTGATCGCCGATGCCGCCACCGTCGTAGGCCGATACCACCTTGACCTTCGCGTTGGACGCCGCGCCGAATATCGGTGGGGTGTTGCCAGTGATCGCGAAGTCGATCTTGCCCGCCGTCGCCGCCTCGATCTGCGGCGGTCCGGACGTGAAGGTGGAGAACGCGACCTTGTAAGGGACACCGTCTAGAGCACCCGCGGCCCGCAGCAGCGCCTCGGTACCGCCCTTCTGATCGCCGATCTGCAGCGTGACGTCGGACAGCTCGGACAGCGGCACCGTTGCAGGGGCCTTCTGCGAACCCGCGTTGTCCTGCTTCGAGACGCAGCCGGTGAGCAGCAATCCCGCGACCGCGAATACCGCGGCCCCCCTGATGATCACGGCTCGCATGGGTAACGGCATGGCTGTTCCTTTCGTATAGTTCGGAGAAGTCAGTGAGCCGGATTAGAAGCGGACGCCGAGTTCGGCAAGCAATTCGGCCCGGTATCGCTCGAGGTGGGCACTGGGGTCTCCCGGCTTCCTGCGAGGTTCGTCGATGCGCAGCGTGTGGGTCAGCCGCCCGGCCTCTAGCACGATCACCCGGTCGGCGAGCGCGATCGCCTCGTCGACGTCGTGCGTGACGAGCAGGACCCCGAAGCCGTGCTCGCGCCACAGGTCGAGCAGCAGTCCGTGCATCGTGAGCCGCGTCAGCGCGTCCAGCGCACCGAATGGCTCGTCGAGCAGCATCAGATCTGGCTCGGCGACCAGCGCCCTCGCCAACGAAACCCGTTGTGCCTGACCGCCGGACAACGTCAGCGGCCATGCCTGCGCGCGATCTGCCAGACCGACGTCGGCGAGCGCGCGGTCGGCGCGGGCAACGACCTCCGCCTTGGGCAGTCGTCGCCGGGTCAGCCCATACCCGACGTTGGTGCGGACGTCCCGCCACGGAAACAGGCGAGGCTCCTGGAAGGCGATCGACGGAGGACCCGAAACCACTCGTTCACCGACGTGATCCTCGGATAGTCCGGCAAGGATTCGCAGCACGGTCGACTTCCCCGATCCGCTACGACCGACGAGTGCCACGATCTCGCCGCGATCCACGCTCAGCGACACGTCGGTCAGCACCTGGTGCTCGCCGTACCACTTGCTGATATTGCGCAACTCGCCTGCGGTCACGGTGCCGCGGTGAGAGGTCACGGTCACGACCGATACCTCGATGCGCGTCGCTCGAGCACCCGGACGAAGCTGTCGGTGAGGATGCCGAGCAAAGCGTAGACGGTGAGCCCGAAGATGATCACGTCGATGCGCAGGAAGTCGCGCGCGTTGTTGATCAGGAAACCGATGCCGCTGTTCGCGTTGATCTGTTCGGCAACGATCAGCGTCAGCCACGCGATCGCCAGGGACTGCCGAAGACCCACCAAGACCTGCGGTGCTGCGCTGGGTATCACGATCGTTCTGATTCGCTGCCAGAACGTGAACCCGAGCACTCGGGCGGTTTCGAAGAGCTTCGGGTCGACTTGGCGGATCGCGGAGAACGTGTTGAGGTAGAGCGGGAAGCTCACCCCGAGTGCGACGAGCAACACCTTGGGCAGCTCGCCGATCCCGAACCACAGAATGAACAGCGGAATCAGGCCGAGGTGCGGCAGCGCGCGGATCATCTGCAGCGGTGGGTCGACGGTTGCCTCGGTCCACCGCGAGAGGCCAACGGCTGCGCCGAGAGCGACGCCCGCGAGGCCGCCGAGCAGCAGCCCCTCCAGGACCCTGATGCCGGAGACTCTCAGGGCGTCGGCGAGTTCACCGCTGCGAATCAGTTCGACGCCGGCTTCGGCGATCAACGACGGTGCGGGCAGCACGTCTGGGGAGATGATCCCCAGGGCACTGCCCAGCTGCCAAAGCGCCAGCAGGGCGATCGGCGAAATCCACCTGATTACTCCCCACTTGCGCTGTCGGACAGGATGTTTCGACGCAGGGGGTCCCGCCGCCAGTGTCGTGGCGGGTTCGACGGTACTGCTCATGGTGCAGCGAACCCTACGGTGCCGCGACGCCGTCGTTAATAGTTGAACTCTGGCTGACGGAAAAGGGCATTCAGTGCGCGCTGCCCGTCACGACGGCCCCGCCGGGTTGCCGACGGGGCCGTTGCCGATTGGGTGCGAACTAGCCGAAGCGAAAGTTGCCGTTGACGATCGTCGGCGTCACCTCGTGGCCATTGATCGTCGACCTGAACGTCTTGTTCTGCTGCGCGACGAGTTGCTGGGCCTGCTGCAGCCTTCGCTTGTTGCGCACCTTGCTTTGGAATTCGGCGTCCTTGAGCTGCCGGATGTCGGATTGGTCGAGTTCGCGGTTGACACCGTCGTTGTCGCGCTGGACGCCGATTGCCGAGCCGTCTGGCCGAACCACCCACGAAGCGCGCACGCCGTCGAGTTCGGCGGTGTACATGCCTGCCGGTGCTGGCACGGAGGCGGCACTGAACGTGTACGTGACCCCATTCATCGTCAAGTCACCCTTGACGTCGGTGCCGTTGAAGGACGCGTTCAACGTGTCACGGAACTTGGACGCGATGTTGATCGTGCCGTCGGTCTGATTCCCGAAGAACCACGCCTCGTCATCAGTTCCGTTGCATGCATAGGCAGCGACCTCGGTTCCGTCGACGGCGATGCCGATCGTCATCGTCTTGCCACCGGATTCCATGTCGGCGATGTACTTGGCGGACGTCGGAAAGGGCGCGGCCGCGGCGGGTTTGGGCGCGTCGGACGTCGTCGCCTCGGTCGACGGCCCGCTGGAGCAAGCGGGCAGGGTGCCGATGGCGAGGATCGCGCTGGCACCAATCAGCAGGGTGCGGAGTGTTTTTCTCATGTGACCAGGATGTACGGCGGCCCGCGGCAGTACATGAAGATTGAGTGGAGATCGCGTGGAGATCCACGGGTTCGCCACCAAACGACGTGTGATCAGTCGGACAGGAACGCCTCTAGCTCGCCGCGAAACGTCTGCCACGCCGGTTCGGTCTCGGTCAGCAGGTGGTTGTTGCTGTCCAGCGCGACGAGCCGCGAGTCGGGGATCAGAGCGGCCAGTTCCTCGCCATAGCGCATGGGAACCCGGTGGTCGTCGAGCGAGTGCATGATCAGTGTCGGGCATGACACTTGTTGGGCGAGGTCGCGAACGTCGATGCGCGCGAACTCCTCTAAGAATCGCACCGCATTGTCCGGTGACGTCGTGCGCCGCTGCAGATGGTCGAATGCCTGCCAGTCGGCGCGGGTGCCGTCGGGCAGGAACTGGGCCGCGAACACTTGACGGAACGCTGGGTCGTCGCGACCCCATCCCACCCGCGCAAGGTCGAGATCCAGTGCGGCTGCACGTCTTTCCTCGTCGTTCACCGCACGAACCGATCGGCCCCTTGCGTACGCAGAGCACAGCACCAACTTCGTCACCTGCTCGGGGTGGCGCGCCGCGTAGGCGACGGCCACGGCGCCGCCTTGCGACACCCCGAGAAGCGGGAACCGCGTCAAGTCGACGGCTTCGACGACGGTCTCCAGATCCGTCACCCAATCCTCGAAGGTGAACTCCGTTGCATTCCAATCCGATAGACCACATCCACGTTCGTCGTAGCGAATGAAGGTGTGGCGCGATGCGAGGTCGGTGACCCAGTGCCGCCACACCGGACTCTCGATGTCGTAGCCGAGGTGGGTCATCCAGTTTGCGGCTCGCACCAAGGGCGGCCCGTCCCCAGCCACCGCGTACGCCAGTCGGACGCCGTCAGCTGCCCGGCAAAACGCGATGTGCTGCCGCGGAAGGGGTGATGGGGCCGGCTTCTCGGCAGGCTCCCCAACCCCAACGGCGGCGGCAGCCTCAGCGGTGATCGCGCAGACGAACTGATACCCGCGACCGCGGACCGTCCTGATGTAGCGCTGCGACTCGCCGTCGTCACCGAGGGCGCGCCGCACGGCCTTGATGCGACTGGTGAGCGCGGCCTCTCCCACGAATCTGCCGCCCCAGACGGCGTCGAAGAGCTGCTCCTTGGTGACCACGCGGTCGTTGTTGATGATCAGCTGGGTGAGGACGTCGAAGACCTGTGGTTCGACGGGGATCGCCGTGCCGTTGCGCCGCAATTCGTAGCGTTGCGTGTCGAGCTCGAAGTCTTCGAAACGCCATACGGCGCGGGCGTTGGACGCCGGCCCCTCAATTGCGGTCATCTAAGTCAGTCGCTGTCATCGTGCTCCCAACGAGGGGGGAATTGTCAGGTCGCGGGCTAGTTCGGCCATCGTAACTGTGAGATGCCTGTACCTGCCCGGCCTTCGATCACCGCCAGCCGTCAGCAGCCCTGGCCGCTTGGATCAAGGAATCGCACAGTTCGCGGAGCTCAGCGCCACTCGCGCCCTCGTCGACCGCGGTGGCGACGTCTTCAGCGGCGCATCGCACCTGGTACACGCGATCAGAGAGCTCAGCGGCTTCGTCTGCGGTCAGCACCACCGCATCCGACGGCACCGACGTGCCCTTGACCATTGCGCGTTGTTCGTAGGCGCGTTGCCTGCACGACTGGCGACAGTACTGGCGGCGTCGCCCCATCTCCGCCTCTGCCACTTCGCGACCGCACCAGCGGCACGGCTGCGGCCTGACGCGGCGTTTGGTTCCTGCCTCCACGTGTCCAGACTCTAAACCGCCGATGGCGAACTCTCCGGCAACTCCCCGGTATCATCGAGGAAGAGTCGGGAACTGTGCGCGCACTGGATGCGTTGATATCCCGGATGAAATGCAATTCGAGGAGTGTTGACGATGGCTGATCGTGTCTTGAGGGGTAGCCGACTCGGAGCCGTGAGCTACGAGACGGACCGGAACCACGACTTGGCGCCGCGTCAGGTCGCCCGCTACCGGACCGACAACGGTGAAGAGTTCGAGGTTCCCTTCGCCGACGACGCCGAGATCCCCGGCACCTGGCCCTGCCGCAATGGCATGGAGGGCAACCTCATCGACGGTGACGTCCCCGAGCCCAAGAAGGCAAAGCCGCCGCGCACCCACTGGGACATGCTGCTGGAGCGTCGTTCCGTCGACGAACTCGAAGATCTGCTCAAGGAGCGTCTCGACATCATCAAGACGCGCCGTCGCGGCTGATCGCTAGCCGACCGCGCCGCGGGCCCGATCCAGGCGACCCCGCATCCCCCACATCGCGACCTTGACGATGGCCTCGCGAATGTTCGACCCACTCATCTTGGATACGCCAAGTTCGCGTTCGGTGAACGTGATGGGCACCTCGGCGACGGCGAAGCCATCGGTGACCGTGCGCCAGGTCATCTCGATCTGGAAGCAGTAACCCTTCGAGTCCACCGTGGCGAGCTCGATCTTCTCCAGCACTTCGCGTCGGTAGGCGCGGTAGCCAGCAGTGATGTCGTGAATCTCGACGCCGAGCAAGATCCGGGAGTACCCGTTGGCAGTCTTGGACAGCAGCATTCGGCGCTTCGGCCAGTTGCGCACCGTGCCGCCGTCGACGTAGCGCGATCCGATCGCCAGGTCGGCACCGGCGTCGACGGCGTCCAACAGCCGATACAACTCTTCGGGGGCATGCGAGCCGTCGGCATCCATCTCGACGAGGACCGTGTACCCGCGGCCAAGGCCCCATTCGAAGCCAGCGAGATAGGCGGCGCCGAGGCCGGCCTTGCTTGACCGATGCATCACGTGGACACGGTCCGGGTCGGCTAGCGAAAGCTCGTTGGCGAGTTCGCCGGTGCCGTCCGGGCTTCCATCGTCGACGACGAGGACGTGAACCTCGGGTTGAGCGGCGTGAAGCCGCCCGACGATCAAGGGCAGGTTTTCGCGCTCGTTGTACGTCGGAATGATGACCAACGTGCGCTGACTCGGGCGGTCGCGACCGTCTTTCATGCGCGAACCCGCTCCGCTTCTCGCCTGTCGATCATTCCGCTCCTTCGCCGTCGGCGGCGTCCTGGGTCGTCTCTTGACGACGACGCACGAACTTCCCATTGTGCAGCATCGCAGCGACCACCGATCCGACACCAAGGCAGACGAGCAGCCCCTGGAGGATCGGACCCCATCGCGTGGCGGGCGTCAGACCCGAACGCAGCCGCACCTGGTTGTCGAGGTACGCCGGCTCGAACCACTCGGTCTTCGCGATTTCGCGGCCGTCCGGCGCGATGATCGCGCTGATGCCTGTCGTGCCTGCGACGACCACGTACCGGTCGTGTTCGACGGCACGCAGCCGCGCGAACGCCAGCTGCTGTGCGCTCATCGACTCATCGAAGGTGGCGTTGTTGGCGGGCACGGCGAGCAGCTGCGCGCCGTTGAGCACTGACTCGCGAGCCGCCCTGTCGAAGATCACCTCCCAGCAGGTGGTGACCCCGACCGGGATGCCCGCCGCATGAACGACGCCGTTGCCGTCGCCTGGTACGAAATAGCCTGCTCGATCCGCGAACGACGACAAATGCCGAAAGAAGCTGCGCCACGGCATGTACTCGCCGAACGGCTGCACGATCTTCTTGTCGTGGCGTTCACCGGGACCGTCGTCGCCGTTCCACACGATCACCGTGTTGGTGGAGACGGGGTTGTCACGGCTGAAGCCGGGCGCCGCGACGACGGCGCCGACGAGGATCGGTGCGTGCACCGCCTCAGAGGCCAGCGCGATCTGCGCGGCGGCGTCGGTATTCGTGATCGGGTCGATGTCCGAGGCGTTCTCTGGCCAGATCACGACCGCGGGCTGGGGTGCGCGGCCGGCCTTGATGTCCTCTGCGAGCTTCAGGGTCTCCCTGACGTGATTGTCGAGCACCGCACGCCGTTGCGCGTTGAAGTCCAGTCCGAGCCGAGGCACATTGCCCTGAACCGCGGCCACGTTGACGGCTTCTTGGTCGCCGACGATTACCGCCGATTTGCGCACGTATGGCCCTGCCAAGGCGACCGTCAGCAGGATCGCGACGATGCATGCTCCTGGGAGCACCACCGCTGGCGGCCCGACGCGGTGGCCCGCGCGGTCCCGCCGAAACCAGCGCACGCTCTCCGTGACGGCCGCCACCACGCTGAACCCCACCAACACCACCGCGAACGACACCAAGGGTGCGCCGCCAAAGTGGGCGATCGACAACAACGGGCTGTCGCCTTGACTGAAACCGACCACGCCCCAAGGAAATCCACCGAACGGCACCGTCGACTTCAACCATTCCGCGAAGACCCACAGGCAGGCGAACCACACGGGCCACCCTGGGAGCCGGCGCACGACCACCGCCAGAACGCCGAACACGCCAACGAACAACGCCTCCAACGCCGAAAGCGCGATCCATGGAGCCAGTCCCACGAACGAGCTGATCCATGGCAACAGCGGCACGTAGAAGGCCATGCCGAACAGAAAGCCGTAGCCGAAGCCTCCGGCGCGTGTGGTGGCGTCCTTGGTCAGCACCCACGTCAGCAATCCGAAGGAGACGAACGAGAGGTACCACCACCCGAACGGCGGAAAGCTGGCGCACAGCAGCATTCCGCCCGCGATCGCGGCCGCGAGCCGCATCAACCGTGGCTCCAGCACCGGCCACAGCCGCGCCGTCGCCCGCCGCATGCTCGCCAGGACGCCCGCCCATCGGGCGGCCAGCCACTCCGGCGATCCGGGCTCTAGGTGCTGCTGATCGGCCCGCGCGACGTCCGACTCCGGCTGATCGTCGTCGACACCGTCTAGTTCGGCATCGTCTGGTTCGACGCCGTCTAGTTCGGCACCGGCTGGTTCGGCATCGTGTTCGTCTTGGTGGTCGACGGCGTCTTGGTGGTCGAGGTCGTCTCGAAGGTCGTCGTCGCGCACCGCGGGGAAGGTGTCGGTGTCGTCGGTGGCGCGTGACCACAAGCGCATGCGCTTTTCCTCAGCCATGGATCACCACACCTCTATGCACCGTCTGCAGGCAGATCGGAAGCGGGTCGTCGCCGCCGAGACGGGGCAGTGCAGGCACGCGCGACCGCGGATCGGTTGACCACCGCGCAAGACTATCGGCAGGCGCGGAGACCTCTAGCGAGTCGGCTCCGCCAGGGACGTCCCACACCGCATACGACGCTGCTGCGCCTGGGACCAACGTGCCGGTGATCCCGTCACGCACGCCGCCTGCGCGCCAGGACCCTCTCGTCGCCGCGGCGAATGCCGCCCTGGCGGAGACGGCGCTGGCAGGCGTCTGGTGACGCATCGCGGCCCGGACCGTCTCCCACGGATTGATGCTGGTGACCGGGCTGTCGGAGCCGAACGCCAGCGGCACGCCGTTGGACGCCAACACCGCGAGTGGGTTCATCTGCTGGGCGCGTTCGGATCCCAGGCGTCGCGCGTACATGCCATCGGGTCCGCCCCACAGCGCGTCGAAGTTGGGCTGCATGCTGGCGACGACGCCCCAGCTGCCGAGCAAGGCCGTCTGTTCAGCGGTGACCATCTCGAGGTGCTCCAGGCGATGGCCACAGCGGGCGACCGCCGGGATGCCGAACCGCGTCACCACTCGTGCGAGGGCATCGACGACGGAGGAGACCGCGGCGTCGCCGATGACGTGGAACCCCGCGGTGATCCCTGCAAGCGTGCACGCAGCGAGGTGCGCCTCCACGGCGTCCACGTCCAGGTACGCGTTGCCGCACGTGTGGGGCGCGTCGACGTAGGGGCGGTGCAGATGGGCGGTCCGCGAGCCGATCGCACCGTCGACGAAGAGGTCTCCCGCGAGGCCACGCGCGCCGGTCCGGTCGATCAGGGCCAACGCGTCCTCGGCGGATGTCACCGCTTCTCCCCAGTAGCCGACGACCTCGACACCGTGGTCGATGGCGCGCAATTCCAGCCAGTCGTCGATGCCGCCGATGTCCGGCCCAGCGCATTCGTGGACCGCGACGATTCCGGACCTGGCCGCAAGATTGAGCGCCGCACGCTGGGCGTCCCCGCGCTGCGCGGGGGTCAACAGCTCGCGGGCAATCGCCCTGACCCGGTGGTGGGCGTCGGCCGTGACGGGGTGCTGATCGTCGTGACCCGCAGCGCCGCGAAGTTCCGGCACCAGACGACGCAGTGCCGTGGATGCCACGGCGGAGTGCACGTCCACCCGCGAGAGGTACGCAGGCCTGTGGCCGACCGCCGCATCGAGTTGATCGGTGGTCGGTGGCCGGCCGTTCGGCCAGCGGGTTTCGTCCCAGCCGTGTCCCCAGATCGGGCCGTCCGACGTGGCTGCATGCTCGCGGACCCGCCGCAGCATCTCCTCTGCAGAGGCTGCATCGCGCAGATCGAGTCCGACGAAGGCTAGGCCCGTTGCCGTGACGTGGACATGGCTGTCGACGAATCCCGGTGCGACGAAACCACCGTCAAGGTCGACGACCTCGACGTCGGGAAACTGAGCGCGGCCGAGGTCGTCGGATCCGAGCCACGCGATAACTCCGTCGGGACCGTCGGTGACCGCCATCGCCGTGGCATCCGGCATCGCCGGACTGTGCACTCGGCCATTGACCAGCAGACGCGTCAAGTCAGTCGAGGTATCGCGGCGGCAAGCTCGGCTGGTCGAAGTCGGTGACGTCGATGACCTCGCCGTCGATGTAGTCACCGCGGGACGGCCGTACTCCGACGACGACGGGCATCCGGGCGATGCGACGCGCGACGAGGGCGGCGACCATCGGCCGAGCCGCCGAGCGCGTCGGCGGCAGCAGCAGGAGCAGCCCGAGCGCGGACGTGACGAGCCCTGGGACCAGCGTCAACACCGTCCCGAGCGCGACGAGTAGGCCATCGCCGACCGCCCCCTGCGTCGATGCGAGACCAGACTGCAGCCTGCGGATCTGCTGTTTCGCCTGCGATCCGGCGAGGGCGAGCCCGAAGGCAAACGTGCCGAGCAGAACCAGCAAGGTCCAGCCGAAGCCGATGGTCGACGCCAGCGCCACCAACACCGCTAACTCGACGAGTACGTAGACGAGGAACACTCGCATGGCCATGCGGGACCAACGAACGGCGAGACGGCCCGGTTCCTGGTCGATCGTCACGCCGTCGGCGGAGCCTCGATCTCGATCGCCGCGTGCACCTTGTCGACGCCGCCAAGGAAGATCGCCCGCGGCACCCACCACCACGCGTGGTACCAAAAGCGCTTGGTCGCCATGTCGTACACGCGCCGCGTCTCGGACTCCGGAAGCATCCGCGCAACGGCCTCGACCGGCTCGCCCTGGATCTTGCCGAGCACTCCGCACCTCTGGATCGTGACGCGCGGAGTGTTGTTGATGCGCTTGGTCTTCCACGATCCCTTGTCGGTGCTGATCAGCAGCTTGTCGCCCTCGGGAATCCCCCACACCGGCGTCGGCTTCGGCTTGCCGTCCTTGGTGAAGGTGGTCAGCAACAGGTAGCGCTCCTTGTAGACGTCCTTGAACGTTGGGGCCTGGGAAGTCGTGGCTTTGTCAGTCACGTTCAGTTCACGCTGCTTTCAACTCGATGGTCACGTTCTTCTCCATACCCCCACGCAACTTGGAGAACACGTTGAAGGTCTTGCCGATCAGCCCGTAGCGCTTGCCGATCGCGTCGTAGGTGGCGGCGTTCGCCGACTTGTCCAACACCGCGGCGACCGCCTCGACCGCCTCGCCCATCGGTTTGCCGCTTCTGTCGCACGGCGCGATGGTCACCCGAGGGGTGTTGCGAATTCTCTTCACCTTCCACGACGTGCCCTGGGTGATCGCCACCACGCGGTCCCCGACGGGGGCAACCCAGATGGCGGTCGGCTTGGGCTTACCGTCCTTGGTGAACGTCGTGAGCAGTACGTATTCGGCCTTTGTTACCTCAGCGAATGTCGCAGCCATGGGCCCAACCTAGCGGTTTCTTGTTGGAGGGCGCCCACCGCTTACCAGGCGAGCTAACCCTCTAGCTCGCCCTCGGTCTCCAGCAGCGCCTGCTTCAGTCCATCGAGGGTGGCCGCGTCGGGTTGGGCCCACATCCCCCGCCCCGAGGCCTCCAGCAATCGCTCGGCCATTCCGTGCAGCGCCCATGGATTGGACTCCGCGAGGAACTTGCGATTCTCGTCGTCGAGCACGTACTCCCCGGCAAGGCGCTCGTACATCCAGTCGGCCATGACACCTGCGGTCGCGTCGTAGCCGAATAGGTAGTCGACGGTTGCGGCCATCTCGAAGGCACCCTTGTATCCGTGTCGTCGCATGGCGGAGATCCAGCGGGGGTTCACGACCCTGGCCCGGAAGACTCTCGTCGTCTCCTCGGAGAGGGTGCGGGTGCGCACCGAGTCTGGCCGTGTGTTGTCGCCGATGTAGGCGACGGGGTCGCGACCGGTGAGCGCCCGCACGGTCGCGATCATCCCGCCGTGGTACTGGAAGTAGTCGTCGGAATCGGCGATGTCGTGCTCGCGGGTGTCGGTGTTCTTGGCCGCCACCGTGATTCGGCGGTACTGCCGATTCATGTCGTCGGTGGCTGGTGCTCCGTCCAGGCCGCGGCCGTAGGCGAACCCGCCCCATGCCGTGTACACCTGTGCGAGGTCGGCGTCGTCGCGCCAGTTCCTACTGTCGATCAGCTGCAGCAACCCAGCGCCGTAGGACCCTGGCTTCGACCCGAAGATCCTGGTCGTCGATCGCCGACGGTCGCCGTGGTCGGCGAAGTCGGCGTTGGCGTGAGCGCGGACGAAGTTGACGTCGTCGGGTTCGTCGCAGGTCGCTGCCAGCCGCACGGCGTCGTCGAGCATGGTGACGACGTGCGGGAACGCATCGCGGAAGAACCCCGAGATCCGCACCGTGACGTCGATGCGCGGCCGCCCCAACTCGGCGACGTCCATCAGCTCCAGGTCGACGACACGCCGCGACGCGTCATCCCAGACAGGCCGAACACCAAGCAGCGCAAGCACTTCGGCGATGTCATCGCCAGAAGTGCGCATCGCGGAGGTGCCCCACACCGATAGGCCCACCGAACGGGGCCATTTGCCGTGGTCGGCGCGATATCGTTCAAGAAGCGAATCAGCAAGTGCCACACCGGTTTCCCATGCCAGCCGAGACGGCACGGCCTTGGGGTCCACCGAGTAGAAGTTGCGTCCCGTCGGCAGCACGTTGACCAGGCCGCGCAACGGCGAACCCGAGGGCCCAGCTGCGATGAACCTGCCGTCGAGCGCTCGCAGGATTTGGTCGATCTCCCCAGAGGTGGCCCGCAACCGCGGCACCACTTCGGCGGCAGCGAATCGCAGCACGTCGGCGACCGCAGGCTCGCCCGCGATGCGATCCGCCTCGCGCGCATCCCAGCCCGAATCCCTCAGCGCCGAAACCAGTTCGCGCGCCTTCACCTCCGCGGCGTCGACGGCGGCACGAGACTCACCACCGTCTTCGGACAGGCCAAGGGCCTCACGAAGACCTGGGACCGTCTGCTCTCCCCCGAACAGTTGGCGGGCGCGCAGGATCGCGAGCACCAGATCGACCTCCGCCTCCCCCTCGGGCGCTTGACCGAGAATGTGCAAGCCATCTCGGATCTGGACGTCCTTGATCTCGCACAGCCAGCCGTCGACGTGCAGCAGCATGTCGTCGAACGCATCCTCGTCGGGGCGGTCCGCCAGGCCGAGGTCGTGATCCATCTTGGCGGCCCGCATGAGTGTCCAGATCTGCTGGCGAATCGCAGGCAGCTTGCCGGGGTCCAGCGCGGCGATGGCCGAGTGCTCGTCGAGCAGCTGCTCCAGTCTCGCGATGTCGCCGTAGCTTTCGGCGCGCGCCATCGGTGGGATCAGGTGGTCGACCAGGACGGCGTGTGCCCGTCGCTTTGCTTGCGTGCCCTCGCCTGGGTCGTTGACGAGGAAGGGATAGATCAACGGCAGATCGCCGAGCGCGGCGTCGGAGCCGCAGGCCGCCGACATTCCCAGCGTCTTGCCTGGCAACCATTCCAGGTTCCCGTGTTTGCCGAGGTGCACCAGCGCGTCAGCCCCAAAGACGTTGTCCAGCCAGCGGTATGCCGCCAGATAGTGGTGGCTCGGGGGCAGGTCGGGGTCGTGGTAGATCGCCACCGGGTTATCCCCGAAGCCGCGGGGCGGCTGGACCAACAGCACGATGTGGCCCGATTGCATTGCCGCAATGACAATTTCGCCGTCGGGGTCCTTGCTTCGGTCGACGAACAACTCTCCCGGCGGAGGGCCCCAGTGCTCGACGATCCGGTCGGTCAGCTCGGCGGGCAGCGTCGAGAACCAGGCCCCGTAGTCCTTGGCAGAAACGCGGATCGGGTTCCCGACGAGTTGGCCCTCGGTGAGCCACGCGGGGTCCTGTCCCCCGCGTTCGATCAGAGCGTGGACCAACGCGTCGCCGTCGGAGGCGTCCACGCCCGGAACGTCCCCAATGTCGTAGCCGGCGTCGCGCATCGCACGCAGGAGCGCGACGGCGCTTGCGGGCGTGTCCAATCCGACAGCGTTGCCGATGCGTGCATGTTTGGTCGGATACGCGGAGAAGACGAGCCCCACCCTCTTGTCGGACGGGTCGATGCGCCGAAGCCGCGCATGCCGGACCGCCAGACCCGCGACGCGTGCGCAGCGTTCGGGATCGGCGACGTACGAGATCAGCCCTTCGTCGTCGATCTCCTTGAACGAGAAGGGAACCGTGACGATGCGCCCGTCGAACTCTGGAACGGCGACCTGGGTGGCGACGTCGAGCGGACTCATCCCGTCGTCGTTTCCGCTCCACTGGGCGCGGGTGCTGGTCAGACACAAGCCCTGCAGGATGGGAATGTCCAGCGCCGCCAGGTGCGCAACGTTCCACGAGTCGTCCGAGCCGCCCGCCCCGACCGTGGCGGGGGCAGCGCCGCCCGCGGCGAGGACGGTCGTCACCAGGGCGTCCGCGGTACCGAGCAGTTCCAGTAGGTCCGCCTCCGCGGTGCGCAGCGATGCGCAATAGACGGCGGTCGGGCTGCCGCCGGCGTTCTCGATGGCGTCGCACAGCGCCTCGACGTAAGCCGTGTTGCCCGCAAGCTGCTGGGCCCGGTAGAAGAGGACGGCCACTCGGGGCCCGTCGACGAGCTTCTCTGGCCGGTCCAGAACGCCCCACGTCGGCGTGGCGACTGGCGGGGCGAAACCGAATCCCGTCATCAACAACGTGTCGGACAGGAATGCGTAGAGCTGGCGAAGATTGTCGACTCCGCCCTGGGCGAGATAGACGTGCGCCTGAAGCGCCACGCCCGCGGGCACCGTCGAATGGCTCATCAGGTCGGCATCTGGCGACTGCTCGCCGCTGATGACGACCGTCGGCACGCCCGAGGCGACGACGGCGTCGATGCCGTCCTGCCATGAGCGGTAGCCGCCGAGAATCCTGACCACGACGATGTCGGCGCTGGCGAGCAACGTGTCGAGTTCGCCGTCGAGAAGCCTGGACGGATTCATCCACCGGTAGGGCGAACCACTTTCGCGGGCCGTGATGAGGTCGGTATCCGACGTCGACAGCACGAGGATCGTCGGATTGTCAGTCACGCCCTATTGGTACCTCGTGTCAATGGGGCGCAGGCGGTCAGCCTGGGTTCAGCGGCCGTTCCAGCGACTGGCCCATGACTGGGGATAGGGAAGTCCCACCGCCGCGATCAGCAATACGACCAGTGCCACGAACGCGATGAATTCGAACATGATTGCTCCTCTGTTGTTCCGTCGACCGGACTGCTATGGAGTCGGCGAACGGGGTTTTCAAGGAACCTAATACCGGCGGTACCGGGTTCGTAGGCTTCGTGCGGCACCGAACACGGCTCCCGTCTCGGTGACCCATTTCACAGTCGGGCAGCACCTGCGTCGCGTGGCACGCGAATTCGATTTTGAATCGCGCGCATCCAAATACTGGGCATCGCGCCAAGGAGCTGCACAAATGGACGGATGAGCCAATCCCCCGTGATCGTCAAACTCGGCGCGCACATCGGCGCAAGGGTCGACGCCGTTCGCCTAGGCGCCGACCTCGACTCGACGACCGTGACGACCATCAACGACGCACTGCTCGCCCACAAGGTGATCTTCTTCCGAAACCAGCATCACCTCGACGACGACGGCCAACTCGCCTTCGCCCGATTGCTGGGCACACCTACGCTCGCTCATCCCACGGTTCTGTCGCGCGGCACCGACATATTGCCGATCGACTCGCGCTACGACAAGGCGAACTCCTGGCACACCGACGTCACGTTCGTGGACCGCCCACCGAAGGCATCGCTGTTACGCGCGGTGACGCTGCCCGAGTACGGCGGGACGACGACGTGGGCATCGACTGAGGCCGCCTACGACCAGCTACCACCACCGCTCGTCGCCCTCGTCGAGAACCTTCGGGCGCTGCACACCAACGACTACGACTACGTGCGCGAGTTCGAAGACCCCGATGCCGACGTGGCGGACGGACAGCGCCAATACCGCGAGGAATTCGTCTCCGACCACTACGAGACGGAGCATCCCGTCGTCCGAGTGCACCCCGAGACCGGCCGCCGGGTACTTCTGCTCGGGCACTTCGTCCGCAAGTTCGTCGGCCTCGGCACTAGCGAATCGGCAGCCCTGTTTCAGCTCTTGCAGGCCCGCGTCACGAGGTTGGAGAACACCATTCGCTGGACGTGGGCGGCAGGCGACGTCGCGATCTGGGACAACCGTGCCACTCAGCACTATGCGGTATCCGACTATGACGACCAGTTCCGGCGTCTGAGCCGCGTGACGCTCGCCGGCGACATTCCGGTCGATGTGCACGGCGTACCGAGTCGGGTCATCGCAGGCGATGCCTCGAGATACTCCGACGTCGTCGTGCCGCGTCGACTGGCCGCCGTAACGTAAGCGCGGCTCGGGCGGGTCGTACTATGCGTTCGGTCCATCGGCCCGCACCTCGTCGAGGCTGACGGTGGCGTCGTACCGTGGAGTGATGGCCAGGGACCGCGACGACGACGCGTGTCCTGGCGCACTCCAGGTGCACCAAGCGGCCGACGGAGCGCTTGCCAGGATTCGGATTCCCGGTGGAATGATCACCGCCGATCAATTGGCCGCGCTCGCCATAGCCGCGACAGAGTTCGGGTCTGCCTCGCTGGAACTCACGTCGCGCGGCAACGTGCAGATCCGGGGCATCACCGACGAAACCGCCGTTGCCGAGGCGGTCGCCACTGCCGGTCTGTTGCCGTCTCCCACCCACGAGCGCGTGCGCAATATCGTCGCCTCGCCGTTGACGGGACGCCGGGGCGGGATTGCCGATGTTCGAAACGTGGTGCGCGACCTCGACGAGGCCCTTCAGCGCGACGCCGGCCTTGTCGAGCTCCCAGGCAGGTTCTGGTTCGGCATCGACGACGGACGCGGCGACGTTTCCGGACTCGGTGCGGACGTCGGCGCACACCTGGTGGCCACCGACTGCGCCGCGCTCCTGGTGGCCGGAACCGACACGGGGGTCCGGATCCCGTTCGGGCAAATCGTGACGACGTTGGTCGAGGTGTCCCGGCGCTTCATCGAGTCACGTGGAACTGCTTGGCGCACGACCGAACTCGATGATCTGACGCCACTTCTCGACGGATTCGTCGCAGACGTCGCGCCCGGTGGGGCATGGCCTCCCGTGCTGCGGCCTCCCGTCGGTTGGATCGAGCAGGACGACGGCAACGTCGCGCTCGGCGCCGCCGTGCCGCTCGGCGTGCTAGGGGCCAGGGTCGCCGAGTACCTGGCGGCCATCGAGGCGCCGTTGGTCATCACGCCGTGGCGTTCGGTACTCGTCTGCGATCTCGACGAGGGCGTGGCCGACGTGGCCTTGCGAGTGCTCGCACCCATGGGCCTGGTATTCGACGAGGCATCGCCGTGGCTCGACGTGAGCTCGTGCACCGGCAGCCCCGGGTGTGCCCGGTCAGCCGCAGACGTACGCCGCGACGCGGCGGATGCCGCCAGAGACCCCTCGGACGTCCATCGCCACTTCGTGGGTTGCGATCGGGCCTGCGGAAGTCCGCCGGGCAGCCAGGTATTGGTGGCCACCTCGAACGGCTACCACCAACGCCACCCGTAGGGTGAGCGGGTGCTCGACTATATCCGCGATGCCGGCGAGATCTATCGCCAGTCGTTCGCGACGATTCGGGCCGAAGCCGATCTGACCCGTTTTCCCGACGACGTCTCGCGGGTCGTGGTCCGCCTCATCCACACCTGCGGTCTCGTCGAGGTCACCGACCACGTCGCGTACACCGACGACGTGGTGACTCGTGCCCATGCGGCGCTTGCCGACGGTGCGCCGGTGTTGTGCGATTCCTCGATGGTCGCCGCGGGCATCACCAGATCGCGACTTCCCGCAGACAATGACGTCGTGTCCCTCGTCGCAGATCCGCGTGCCGCTGGCCTCGCCGCAAGCCTGGGCAGCACGCGGTCCGCGGCAGGCGTCGACCTTGCAGTGGAACGCCTCGAAGGTGCGGTCCTGGCGATTGGCAACGCTCCGACGGCGCTGTTCCGACTTCTAGAGCTGATCGACGACGGCGCGCCCACACCCGCGGCGGTTTTGGGCGGCCCCGTCGGTTTCGTCGGATCCGCGCAATCGAAGCAGGAGTTGATCGACCGCCCGCGCGGAATGGCCTACCTGGTCGTCACCGGCAGACGAGGCGGTAGCGCGATGGCCGCAGCCGCTGTCAACGCGATCGCGAGCGGCATCGAATGACGGGCACCCTGTACGGCGTCGGGCTCGGCCCCGGCGACCCGGAGCTCGTCACGGTCAAGGCGGCGCGCGTCATCGCCGAGGTCGACGTGATCGCTTATCACAGCGCCCGCCACGGCCGAAGCATTGCCCGTGCCATTGCGGAGCCCTACCTGCGGTCGGGTCAGGTCGAAGAACACCTCGTCTACCCCGTCACCACCGAGACCAGCGACCATCCCGGTGGCTACGCCGGTGCGATGGAGGACTTCTACGCCGAGGCTGCCGACCGTATCGCGGCGCACCTCGAAGCGGGGCGCGACGTGGCCCTCCTAGCTGAGGGCGATCCGCTGTTCTACAGCTCCTACATGCACATGCACAATCGGCTGACTGCCCGGTTCGACGCAGTCATCGTGCCGGGGGTGACGTCGGTCAGCGCAGCGTCGGCGGCAATAGGCAAACCACTCGTTCAGGGCGACGAGGTCCTGTCCATCCTTCCCGGCACCCTCCCGCCCGACGAACTCCGACGACACTTGGCCGATGCCGACGCCGCGGTGGTCATGAAGTTGGGACGGTCGTATCCCGCAGTGCGGGAAGCGCTTTCAGCGGTCGGCCGGCTCGGGGAGACCTATTACGTCGAACGCGCGAGCACGTCGCGACAGCGCGTGCTCCCCGCCGCCGACGTCGATGACTCGACGGTCCCCTACTTCTCCCTTGCCGTGCTTCCGGGCATGACGACCCGCAGGGAACCGGTCGGGAGCGTCGCGGTCGTCGGCCTTGGCCCCGGCGACGCGGACTGGATTACCCCGCAGTCGCGTCGGGAACTCGCAGCCGCGACCGACCTCATTGGCTATGGCCCCTACCTCGACCGCATCACGGCGCGCGACGGACAGGTTCATCACCCGAGCGACAACACCGACGAACCCGCAAGGGCGCGCCTCGCGTGCACGCTCGCCCAACAGGGTCGCGCCGTCGCCGTCGTCTCCTCGGGCGATCCCGGCATCTTCGCGATGGCGACGGCGGTGCTGGAGGAGGCCAAGCAGTGGCCGGGCGTGGACGTCCGCGTGATTCCCGGCATGACGGCCGCGCAGGCGGTCGCCAGCAGGGTCGGCGCGCCATTGGGCCACGACTACGCGGTCGTCTCGCTGTCCGACCGGTTGAAGCCTTGGGACGTCATCGCCACCCGAATCACTGCGGCTGCAGCCGCCGACCTGGTGCTGGCGATCTACAACCCCGCATCCAAGAGCCGCACGTGGCAGGTCTCGGCGATGCGCGACCTCCTGCTAGAGCACCGCGACCCCGGAACGCCGGTGGTGATCGGCCGTGACGTATCGGGCCCGAACGAGAACGTCAGGGTGGTGCGGCTGGCCGATCTCGATCCGGCCGACGTCGACATGCGGTGCCTGCTCATCGTCGGTTCGTCGCAGACGCAGTGGCAGTCGGAGGAGTCGGGCGATCGCGTGTACACCCCACGGCGCTATCCTGGCTGACGACACCGTCCTGACGTCTGTCAGAAATCGTTGACAGCTGTCAAAACGCCGATTAGTGTCGCGCGTCATGACTAGGCCCCTCCCGCCGGCCCTCTCGATTCCTCGCGGTCCCGCCGACGTGACACCGGAATGGTTGGAGGCCGTACTACAGACCGGGGTCAAGTCGGTCGACGTCACACCGATCGGAACCGGGCAGACGGGCGCTACGTATCGCATCGCCGTGAGCTACGCGTCCGAGGAACCGGAACTACCCGCCACCTTCGCCATCAAGCTCTCGTCCCAGGACGACGCAGTGCGGGAGCGAGTCGCCCTCGGCTACCGGTCGGAGCACGCCTTCTATACCGGCGTCGCCAACCTGGTGCGGGTACCGATCCCTGCGCACTTCCACTGCGAGATCTCCGAGGACGGAGGCGATTTCGTATTGCTTCTCGCCGACATGGCGCCAGCGGTTCAAGGCGATCAGATCGGCGGCTGCACCCAGGCGGAGGCGACGTTGGCGGTCCGAGCGCTGGCGGGTCTGCACGGTCCCACCTGGAACGACCCCGCCTGGATCGAGTTTCCAGGCCTTGCAATGTCGTTGGCGACCGACGACGCCATCAAGGGGCTCGGCGACATCGCCGTGATGGCCGCGCAGATGACGCTGGACCGGCTGGGTTCGCGCATGACCGCCGAAGACCGCGAAACCACGACGGAGGCAATGTCGGTCGTGACGCCATGGCTGATGGCCGACCGGAACCGCTTCTCGCTCATGCATGGCGACTATCGCCTGGACAACATGCTGTTCGATCCCGCGCGAACGAAGGTGACCGTCGTCGACTGGCAGACGTTGGGGACAGGCCTGCCAGCGAGAGATCTCGCCTACTTCACGGGAACCAGCCTGCTACCCAACACTCGCGCGCAGGCCGACGAGGATCTCGTGTCGGCCTACTTCGACGAGCTGGCGACCTACGACGTCGCCGACTACGACCGCGAGACGTGCTGGAGGGACTACCGCGTGGGCATGTTGCAGGTTCCCCTGATCTCGGTACTCGGATGCGCCTTCGCCATCTCGACCGAACGCGGCGACGACATGATGCTGGTGATGCTGGAGCGCGGGTGCCAGGCGATCCGGGATCTCGGCAGCCTCGATCTGGTCAAAGCCCCCTGACCCACGCCTCGGCATCCGCCACGGTCGTCACCACGTCGACGTCGTCCGGCAACGATGGCCGGTCCACCATGACGACGGGAATGCCGATGTCGAACGCGGCATCCAGCTTGCCTCTGGTCATCTCGCCACCGCTGTTCTTCGTGACCAACGCGTCGATGCGGTGCTCTCGCAACAGGTTCAGTTCGCCGTCGTAGTCGTAGGGGCCTCGCGATAGCACCAGTTCGTGCCGGGGCGGCAGTGCCGTCTCGTCCGGCGGGGTCACCGCCCTGATCAGAAACCACGCGTCGACGCCGACGAACGCCGCGCTCCCCGAGCGTCCGGTGGTGAGGAACACGCGCTCGAAGCGCTTGCTCGAAACCACCTCTGCAGCTTCGGCATCCGACCCGACGACGATTGCGCCATCGCTCGGCCACGCGGGCCTGGAGAGGACGACGTGCGGCAGCCCCAGCTCGGCGCATGCTAGAGCGGCGTTGGCCGTGATCGCCGCAGCGAACGGGTGGGTGGCGTCGACGACGGCGCTAATCCGCTCGGCGCCTAGCCAGTTCCGCAAGCCTTCCATGCCGCCGAACCCCCCGACGCGCACCGCACCGACGGGCAATGCGGGATCGGGCACGCGACCGGCCAGCGAACTGATCACCTCCACGTCGGGATGCAGTGCGGATGCAAGCGCCCTCGCCTCTGCCGTGCCGCCGAGCAACAGGAGACGCATTAGCGATGGTGGAGGCATCAGTGTCGACTTCCCCGCTGACGCCCCGTCGAATACAAGTAGCTGTCGCCGAACCCCTCGGCTGCCAAGACGTCACCGACGACGATGATTGCGGTGCGGTGCACGTCCTCGGCGTGCATCCGGTCGGCCAGCGCGCTCAGGGTGCACCTGATCGTCTTCTCCTGCGGCCAGCTGGCGAATGCCACTACGGCGCAGGGAGTTTCGGGCGAGTACCCGCCGGCGAGCAGTTCGGGCACGATCGAGTCGACCTGCGCTGCCGCCAAGTGTAGGACGAGTGTGCCGCCTACGCCCGACAGTGTTCGCAGGTCCTCGCCATCCGGCATCGCGGTGGACAACGTGGCCACACGGGTCAACGTGACGGTCTGCGCCACCCCTGGCGCGGTCAGCTCGCGACCGAGGATGGCCGCCGCCGCGGCGAATGCCGGTACGCCAGGCACGATTTCGTAGCTCACGCCTGCGGAGTCGAGACGACGGCACTGCTCGGCCACCGCGCTGTAGATCGACGGATCACCCGAGTGCAGCCGCGCGACGTCGAGTCCGGCCGCATCGGCCGCCACCAGTTCGGCGACGATCTGGTCGAGCGTGAGCGGTCCGGTGTCGATGACCTTCGCGTCCGGTGGGCACCACGCCAGAAGGTCGTCGGGCATGATCGAGCCCGCATACAGGCAGACGGGGCAGCAGCTCAGTAGACGCTGTCCGCGAACGGTGATCAGATCGGCTGCGCCGGGGCCCGCGCCGATGAAGTAGACGGTCACGCCTTCGTCACCACCCACTGCGTGATCGGCATGGCCGGCCGCCACCCGGTCAAGGAGCCGACCGGCTCGCCTCGGTAGTGCTGGTACCGCCGGAGCTCGCCGCCCACCCGCGAATGCCATTGCGCGATAGTCGCTTCGGACTCAACGGTGACGGCGTTCGCGACGAGCCGGCCCCCGACCGTCAGGCGCTCCCAGCAGGCCTCCATCAGCCCCGCCTGACTGATGCCGCCGCCCACGAAGATCACCTTGGGCGGCGAAACGAAGTCGAATGACTCCGGTGCGTCGAAGTGCACCTCCACGTTGGCCCCGAAGGCCGTCGCGTTCGCCGAGATCCTCTTGCGCCGTGCTTCGTCGCGCTCGAATGCAACTGCCCGGCAGCCGGTTCCGGCGCGGCACCATTCGATCGCGATGCTCCCCGATCCTGCCCCGACGTCCCACAGCAGCTCGCCAGGACGCGGCGCCAACGCCGCAAGGGTGACCGCCCTGATCGACTGTTTGGTGATCTGCCCATCATGGGCGAATGCGTCGTCGGGCAGGGGCGCGAACTGCCGTTCGTCTGGCAAGTAGCGAATCGCCATCACGTTCAGCGCGTCGACGTCGGCTGGCGGCCGGTCGGCCCACTCGCGCGCCCTGGCCGAGCGACGCAGTTCCCTTGGTCCGCCCAACTGTTCGAGTACGGTCATCTCCGAGTCGCCGCGTCCGGTAGCGCTCAGCAGCCTAGCGAGCGCAGCGGGGCTGGTGCCGTCGCGAGAAAGCACGACGGCCTGTCCGCCTCGTCGTACGGCGGTATGTGGTTGTGCGGTAACCAAGCTGATGATCTCCGTGTCCTGCACCGACCAACCGACCCGCGAACACGCCAGTGTCACCGACGACACATGCGGAAGCACGGTTACCGCGTCGGCGCCGTACTGCCGGATCAACACGCTGCCGACACCGTGCAGGAGTGGATCCCCACTGGCCACCACGTGCACGTCCCCGTTTGCATCGTCGAGCAGCGTGCGCAGCGCCGGAAGCATTGGTGACGGCCATGGCCGTCGCAACGCGGCGACGCTGTCGTCGAGCAGGTCTAGCTGGCGGGCCGATCCGTAAACGACTGTCGCCCTGGCGAGTTCGGCCCGCGACGCAGGCGCCAGACCCGCCATCCCCTCGGCGCCGATGCCGATGACGACGATCACCGCGACAACCTGCGCCAAACGAACCGCGGCGCCATCCGAAACCCGAGGGCAAGAAGCCCTAGCGACCGCGGCACCCACACCTCGTTGCGCCCCTTCGTCAACGCCGTGACCGTGGCATCGGCGACCTGTGACGGAGTACTCGACAGCGGGGCGGGCGACATGCCCTCGGTCATCCGACCGACGACGAACCCTGGCCGGACGAGCAGCACGTGGACGCCGGTTCCGTGCAACGCGTCGGTCAGCCCGCGCGTGAAGCCGTCGAGCCCGGCCTTCGCCGAGCCGTACACGTAGTTGGCGCGACGCACCCGAGCGCCCGCGATGGACGAGAACACGACGACGGCACCGTGTCCCGCCGAGCGCATCGCGGCCGTGAGCGTGGTGAGTAACGACACCTGGGCCGTGAAGTCCGTGTGCACGATCGCCGCCGCGTGCGCTGAATCGACCTCGGCCTGCGCCTGGTCTCCGAGAATTCCGAACGCCACGACCGCCGTTGCGATCGGACCGTGTGCGTCCGTTATCGACTTCACGACCGCTTCGTGGCTCGCCAGGTCGTCTGCGTCGAACTCGAACGCGTGAACGGCGATGGCGCCGGCCTCCGTGATCGCGGCGACCTCGCGGTCGAGCCGATCGGCACCGCGTGCGGCGAGCACTACATCCACTCCCCTGGCCAACCTCTTCGCGACCTCGACCCCGATCTCGCTGCGGCCGCCGAAGACCACGACCGATCCAGGCTCAGCCCTCGCCGTGTCCTTCATGGCAGTGATTATGACCTGCGCTAGTTTGGTTACCGATGGCCAAGGCAACCACTCGGCTCACGACCGACGCGCTGGCGTTCCTCACCGAACGTCATCTGGCGATGCTGACCACCTTGAGGTTGGACAACTCGCCGCACGTGGTCGCCGTCGGCTTCACCTTCGATCCGAAGACCCACATGGCTCGCGTCATCACCACGGGCGGCTCGCAGAAGGCGGTGAACGCCGCAGAGCGCGGCGTCGCGGTGCTCAGCCAGGTCGACGGCGCCCGCTGGTTGTCGCTGGAGGGCAGGGCGACGGTCAACACCGACATCGAGGCGGTCCGCGACGCAGAACTGCGCTACGCACAGCGCTACCGCACGCCGCGCGAGAACCCTCGCCGGGTCGTGATCGAAGTGCGCATCGAACGCGTGCTCGGATCGTCGGAGTTGCTCGAAAAGGGAGAGGTCGACGCGAAGGCTCAGTTCAAGGCGCTGGTCTCGGCCGTCGTGGCGCAGAACCTACGCAGCGGCGCTTCCACTCGCACTTGGCGGGCAGACGATGGGGCGGTCGTCACCGGCTGGCGGATCGAACAGATCGACTCGTACAGGCACACCGAGAACCCGAGACCGGGCAAGTGGTACGACGACCGGCTGGACGCGGACTACGTGCTTGGCACGAGCGGAGCGATCTACGAGTATCGCTACTGGTCGTACGAGGACGACCACACCGCGAAGGAGGAGGGACGAAGCCTCGTCGAGGTGCCCCCCGCCGAACTGGCAGGACGCCAGGGCGCACCGTTCAGCGAGTGGTCGAAGAAGATCAAGCAGCTCGACGTCACCTGAGCATCAGACGGGGACGACGATCAGGTCGTGCGGACGGTTGTTGACCGAGATGGCACCGTCGTCGGTCACGACGAGGATGTCCTCGATGCGCGCGCCCCACTCGCCGGGAAAGTAGATACCCGGTTCGACGCTGAAGGCCATGCCCACCTCTAGCGGTATGTCGTTGCCCGCGACGATGTAGGGCTCTTCGTGCACGGACAAGCCGATGCCATGGCCGGTGCGGTGGACGAACACCTCCGCGAGGCCCTCTTCGGCCAGTACGCCGCGGGCCACCGCGTCCACCTGTTCCGCGGTCACCCCTGGCCGGACCGCCGACACCGCGCTGCTCTGAGCTCGTTGCAGGACGGAATAGCGTTGTGCAACATCGGGATTCGGTGCGCCCAGAGAGTATGTTCGCGTCGAGTCCGAGTTGTATCCCGGTTCGTACGGACCTCCGATGTCGACGACGACGATGTCGCCGCGGCGCAGTTCGCGATCCGAGCACTCGTGATGCGGATCCGCACCGTTGGGTCCTGAGCCGACGATGATGAACGCCACCTCCGAATGTCCTTCGGCGACAATCGCTTCGGCGATGTCGGCGGCCACGTCGGCCTCGGTGCGGCCAGGCACTAGGAACTCTGGCACGCGGGCGTGCACGCGGTCGATCGCGGCACCAGCGGCGCGAAGGGCGTCGATCTCGGCGGCATCCTTGATCATCCGCAGCCGACGCAGGACGTCGGTGGCGAGCACCGGGACGACGCCCAACACGTCGGCGAGGGGCAATAGATGCAGGGCAGGCATCGAATCCGTGACGGCCGTCGCCGGTGAACCGCCGCCGAGTGAGTCCGCCACTAGGCGATACGGATCATCGCCGTCGACCCAGTCTCGGACGGACAACCCGAGCTCTGTCACGGCGGACTCCCGCAGCGACGCCAGCTCCATCCGCGGCACCACGACGGTGGGTTCGCCGTCGACGGGCAGCACCAGCGCCGTCAACCGTTCGAAGGTCTGCGCCCGCGAACCAACGAGATAGCGCAGGTCGTAGCCGGGCGTGATGATCAGCCCAGCAAGGCTGGCCTGTGCGGTGGCGGCGACCGCGGACTTCAGGCGTTGCGCATACACGTCGGTGCCGAATCGACCTTGCGGAGTTTTGTTGTCCGTCATGGCAATAGGCTAGCGGGACCAACCTGGACGCGACGGAGGACCAATTGACCGCACCAGTCCTGCTGCTCGACGGCGCCAGCATGTGGTTCCGCTCGTTCTTCGGCGTGCCTTCGTCGATCACGGCTCCCGATGGGCGGCCCGTCAACGCGCTACGCGGCTTCCTCGACACCGTTGCGACGCTGATCAGCCGAGAGCGCCCGTCGCGCCTGGTGGTGTGCCTCGACGAGGATTGGCGGCCGCAGTGGCGTGTCGACCTGATCCCTTCGTACAAGGCACACCGCGTCGAGCAGGCGACTCCTGCGGGCGAGGCCGACGTCGAGGAGGTGCCCGACGACCTCACGCCGCAGGTCGACATGATCATGGCGATGCTCGACGCGTTCGGCATCGCGACGGCCGGGGCACCCGGCTACGAGGCAGACGACGTGCTTGGCACCCTCGCGGCCGCGGAGAAGCGCGACCCCGTCATGGTGGTCAGCGGCGACCGCGACCTGCTCCAACTCGTCGGAGACGACCCCGTCGCCGTCCGGGTCTTCTACATGGGCAGGGGCCTGGCAAAGGCCACGACGTACGGGCCCGTCGAGGTGGCGCAGCAGTATGGCGTGCCGGTCGAACGGGCTGGACCTGCATACGCGGAGCTCGCACTGCTGCGCGGCGATCCCTCGGACGGGCTGCCCGGCGTGCCCGGCGTCGGCGAGAAGACCGCGGCCTCACTCCTCGCCCAGTTTGGGTCGCTGGAGGCGATCGTGGCGGCTGCCACCGACAAGTCGTCGAAGATGGCTGGCGCGCAACGCAAGAAGCTGCTCGCCGCTACCGACTACATCACCGCCGCCGAGCCGGTCGTGCGTGTGGCCACCGACGCACCTGTCAGCCTGTCCCTGGACTCCGATGGGCTGCCGCTCGTCGCCGCGCACCCGCGGAAGGTAGCCGAATTGGCCGCCGAGTTCGGTGTCACGTCGTCCATTGCGCGTCTGCAGAAGGCGCTCGACGAGCTGCCAGGCTGACCGCTACTTGGGCCTGCCGACCTCGTAGGTTCCGTTGTCGTCCTGGAAGGTCACGGTGACCCTGCGCTTCGTGCCGTCGATGCTGACCTCGCAGTCGAAGGTGTCGCCCTTCTTGACGGTCGGGCTCTGCCCGTCGTTGCAGGTGACGTCCTTGACGTTCTTGGCGCCGTATCCGTTGGCCTCGTCGCCGAGAATTTGGGCAACGCCGGTCTGTGCGGCGTTGACGTCGAGTTTGGTGGTGACGAAGAAGCCCGGCTTCCAGAACCCGAGCACCAGGACGACCGCGACGATCAAGACGGCCAACCCGCCGACGATGGCACCGATGGTCGCGACCGACTTCTTCGACCCCTGTTCGGTTCCCGTCGAGCCGTACGGATCGAACGGCTGCCCGTAACCGCCCTGCTGCGCGGGATCCCCATACGGTGAGGGTTGTCCGTACTGCGGCTGTCCGTACTGCGGCTGTCCGTACTGCGGTTGGCCGTACTGGACCGGTTGGCCGTACTGCGTCGCCGGAGCGGACTGGCCTGGCTGCTGGTATCCCGTCGGGGCGTAAGCCGTGGGTTGTGCGCCGTACTGCTGCCCCTGGCCGTATGCATCGGCTCCCGGATAGGCGGGGTACGCGGCGGGTGCATGCTGGGTCTGCCCATGCTGAGGGTACTGGCCGTACTGCTGCTCGGGCTGATACGCGGGCGCGGCTGTCGTCGCGTTCTCCGGCGCTGGTTGCTGCCAGGCGGGATCGTTGTTGGGCTGTTGCCCGGCCCAGGGCTGATTCGGATCTCCCTGCGGTCCGCTCATCGGTTCTCCTTGGTACTCGTCGCCTGTAGCCGAAGCGCTGAAATCACCCTACCCTGCATCAACTGCGACGACGCCGCGCCGAATGTCGTTGATTGCCCGTTTCGCGCATGCCCGAAGGGCTGGCGTCGGGGCGGCGTTGCGGACCTGATCGAGCATGTCGAGTACTTGCCTGCACCACCGCACGAAGTCACCAGCCGAAAGCGGCGAGCCCGTCCCCGTGGCGTCGGAGGCGGCGAGCGCGGAAGCAAGGTCACCGGACGTTGCCCACCGGTGTATCGCGGCCATGAAACCGGGATCGGGTTCGCGGCTCGGCGATACGCGGTGGCGCTGTTCGTCAGCCCGAATGTCCGTCCACAACCTGCGAGTCTGGCCGTACGCCCTGCGGACTGCGGCCGAGGTGACGTCGACGGTCGGCGTGGCGCCGGGCGTGTCACCGCGGGATTCGAACAAGACCGCCGACACGACGGCTGCCAGTTCCGCGGACTCTAGGCCGTCCCATGTCCCGCTGCGCAGGCATTCTGCGACCAGCAGATCGCTTTCGCTGTAGATCCGCGCAAGCAGCCTGCCGTCCTCGGTCACCTTGGGATCGCCATCGTCCGTCGAGATGAATCCGCGTTCGGTGAGCAGCACGACGATTCGATCGAACGTCCGCGCGAGCGAATTCGTCGCTGCCGCAACCTTCTTCGCGATTTGCGCATTGTCCCGTTCGATGCGCAGGTATTGCTCGGCCGCCCGCACCAGGGCATCCCGATCGGATGCCTTGTGTGCGGGGTGGGTTCGCATCCGCTCGCGCAGCGGGGCCAACTCGGGATCGACGTCCGGTTCGCCCTTCGTGCTTCGCCTCGACTTGACCGAGGGGACGTCGAGGCCCGCCGCGGCCGAACGCAACGCCGACGCCACGTCACGACGCACGCGCGGCTGCCGGTGCTCGACGCGTTTGGGCAACGTCATCGAACCGAGCTTCGCCGACGCACCCACGTACTCTGCCGACGAAATCCTTCCCGCCCAACGGTGCTCGTTGAGCACGAGGGGTCGGGGATCGTCACCGTCGGCGGCGGGCTCGAGTACGACGGCCAGGCCACCGTGGCGGCCCTGGCTGATCGTGATGATGTCGCCTCGCCGCAACGCGGACAGCGCGTCGTTGGTGGCCTTGCGTCGCTGGAGGCGGGATGCGCGGGACTGGGCGCGTTCGCGTTCGGATATTGCCGCGCGCAGTCGGGCGTACTCGAGGATCGGCGCGTCACGGCCGCCAAGGCCCTCCGCGATCTGGTCGAGCATCTTCTCGCCGCGTGCCACTCCCTTGACGAGCCCGACGACGGAGCGGTCGGCCTGATATTGGGCAAACGACCTCTCTAGCAGCTGCCGCGACTGCTCGGGTCCCATCTGGTGGATCAGGTTGATGGTCATGTTGTACGACGGCGCGAACGAACTGCGTAGGGGAAACGTGCGCGTCGATGCGAGCCCGGCGACGTCGGCTGGTTCTACGTCTGGATGCCACAGCACGACGGCGTGGCCCTCGACGTCGATGCCACGCCTGCCCGCTCGCCCGGTCAGCTGGGTGTACTCCCCCGGCGTCAACGGCGCGTGCTGCTCGCCGTTGAATTTCACCAGCCGTTCGAGGACGACGGTTCGCGCTGGCATGTTGATGCCCAATGCCAATGTCTCCGTGGCGAATACAGCCTTGACCAACCCCGCGGTGAACAGCTCCTCCACCGTGTGGCGGAAGACGGGCAAGAGCCCGGCATGGTGCGCCGCCAGGCCCCGCAACAGCCCTTCTCGCCATTCGTGATAGCCGAGCACCACGAGGTCGGAGTCGGCGAGATCTGCGCAGCGCCGATCGATCACTGCCGCAATCTGTTTCCGCTCCGCTTCCGTCGTCAGCCGCAGCGGCGAGCGCAGGCACTGCTTGACGGCGGCATCGCAGCCTGCCCGGGAGAACACGAACGTAATTGCCGGAAGGAGGCTTTCATGGTCGAGCGTGGCGATGACGTCTGGCCGCGACGGCGGTCGGTGGAGGCTGGGACGTCCGTCTCTCCCGCCGTTTCGTTGGCCTGGCCTGCCACGTCCCCGCGGCTGCCAGTCGGCCTCCCGTCGGTGCGCGATGTGGCGAAGCAGTTCGGGGTCGACGAGTGCGGAATCGGCGGCCGGATCGGTTCCCTCGAACAGGTCGAACAATCGCCTGCCGACCAGCATGTGCTGCCACAATGGGACGGGGCGATGTTCGTCGACGACGACGGTGGTGTCGCCTCGCACGGTCTGAATCCAGCCCCCGAACTCCTCGGCGTTGCTCACCGTGGCCGACAGGCTGACGAGGCGAACGTCCTCGGGCAGGTGCAGGATCACCTCCTCCCACACCGCACCACGCATCCGGTCGGCAAGAAAGTGCACCTCGTCCATCACTACGTGGGAAAGCCCTTGCAGTGCAGGTGAACTCGCATACAGCATGTTGCGGAGGACCTCGGTCGTCATCACGACGACGTCCGCGTTGCCGTTGATGGATTGGTCGCCGGTTAGCAGCCCGATTCGCTCGGCACCGTAACGGGCGACGAGGTCGTTGTGCTTCTGGTTGCTCAACGCCTTGATGGGTGTGGTGTAGAAGCACTTTCGTCCCGATGCCAGGGCCAGGTGGACGGCGAACTCGCCGACCACGGTCTTGCCTGCCCCTGTCGGTGCGCACACCAGCACCCCGTGTCCGCCCTCCAGCGCTCGGCACGCGCGAAGCTGGAACGGATCCAGGGTGAAGGGAAGCTCACTCGTGAAGCGACTCAGCTCCGGCGGCAGCTCAGGTGGCGTCGTCATCGACCGTCAGTCGCGAGGGAATCGGCACGGCGGTGGGCGCGTCGATCGGTTCCGCCGCTCCGATGGGGGCTGCTGCGTCGTCGGACACCTCGTCGAGCGCAGCGCGCCTGGCCTTGCGCTTGTCGTTGAAGCGGGCGATCTGAATGGCGAGTTCCAGCAGGAGGGTCAGCGCCAGCGACAGCGCGAGCATCGAGAAGGGGTCCGAACCTGGCGTCGCAAAGGCCGCGAACACGAAGAGGGCGAAGATCATCCCTCGGCGCCAGGACTTGAGCCGCTCGTAGGGCAGCATGCCGACCAGGTTCAGCATGACGATCAGCAGCGGGAACTCGAAGCTGATCCCGAACACCAGAAGAAGGTTGATCAAGAAGCCGAAGTATTGATCACCGTTGAGCGCGGTGATCTGTACGTCGCTGCCGACGGTGAGCAGGAAGGCAAGGGCCTTGGACAGGACGACGTAGGCAAGCACGGCGCCGGTGACGAACAGCACCGCGCCGAAGCCGACGAAGGCCGAGGCGAAACGGCGTTCCTTGCTGTACAGGCCAGGGGTGATGAACGCCCACAACTGATACAGCCACACCGGGCAGGCCAGCACGACACCAGCCATCAGCGCGACCTTCAGCCGCAGCATGAACTGGTCGAACGGCGCAGTCGCCAGCAGTCGACACTGCCCGTCGGGGGCGATCGACGCCCGCGCCGAGGCGGGCAGTGCACAGTACGGTTCCTTGAGCCAGTCGCCGAGACTCGGTAGACCGAATGCGCCGTTGGTGTACCAGAAGAATCCGAGGATCGTCGTCACCACGATCGCTGCGACGGCGATCAGCAGCCGGTTGCGCAGCTCGGCGAGATGGTCGGTCAACGACATCGTGCCGTCGGGATTGACCCGTGAGCGCCGACGACGCGGGTCGAGCTTCTTGAAGATTCCGGGAGTACGCACGGGTTCGATCCCCGACGTCATTCAGCGACGCAACGCCACGGTGCGGCGGAGTTGGTGTGGATCAGGCCGGGTGCTTGTCGGCAGATTGCTCGGGCGCCGGAGCAGGAGGAGTCGGTTCGACGCGTTCCGACGCGATCGGAGTGGGTGCCGAAGCAGCCGGTTCCTGATTGGAATCGGACTGCATCTCCTTGACCTCCGACTTGAAGATCCGCATCGACTTGCCAAGCGATCGCGCCGCGTCGGGCAACCGCTTCGCACCAAAGAGCAGAATCAACACCGCTACGACTATCAGTAGATGCCAACCCGTAAAGCCATTCGCTAACATTCACGACCTCCAAGCCTCGGTTCCGATGGTACCGGAGTGACCCCTATTGACTACGTCAGTGGGTTACAAGGTCGTCGACTCTCCGTAAGCGGCGAGGGCGGCGACCGCCAACTCCCGCACACGCTCGGACAACGACTGAGGCTCTAGCACCCTCAGCGCGGACCCGAAGCCCAGGACGAATCGCGCCATCCACTCGTCGGACGCGTACGTCATGGCCGCTTCGCACGCGCCGTCGGGCAACTCCCGCAGCACGCGAAGGGGGTAGTAGTCGAACATCCACGCCGCGGCACGATCGACGAGCAGTGTCGCCGACGGCAGCGACGGGTCCGCGTCGAACAGCGAGGTGTCGGGCCCCGCCGCGACGGCAGGTTCGGGCGGTGCCGACCGTTCGTCGAGCACCCGCGCCTCGACGATGCGATCGAAGCGGAAGAGTCGAACGCCCTCTGCGGATCGGCACCACGCTTCCAGATAGCTCTTGTCGCCGACCAGCACTACCCGGATCGGATCGACGATCCGACTGGACAGCTCGTCGTGGCTTGCCGAGTAGTAGTCGATCGCCAATGCGCGGCCTTTCCGCACCGCCTCGCGGACCGCGGCCGCAGCCTGGCTCTCGATCGGGGCCGGTTCGTCGACGGCTGCGGCGGCTCCCTCTCGCTCCCCCTGCGCTGTTCCCGCTGCGGACTCGATCTTGGCGATTGCGCTGCGGGCCGCCTGCGGATCGACCATCCCCGGCACGTCGAGGAGGGCGCGTAGCGCCACCAAGATCCCCGTCGCCTCCGGCGAGGTGAGCCTCAACGGGTGATCCATCCCCGCCGAGAAGGTGACCTCGATGGTCGTCCCCGACATTTCGAAGTCGATGAGATCGCCGGGGCCGTAGCCGGGGAGACCGCACATCCACAGTTGGTCGAGATCGGCTCGAAGTTGCTTGACGCTCACACCGAGATCCGACGCCGCCTCGTCGTAGGAGATGCGGGGGTTTGCCTGCAGGTACGGCACCAGGTTGAGCAGCCGTACCAGCCGCGTAGACACCCCGCTCACGAAGCGGCTCCGTCTGCGTGTGCGCGGAAGCGGGCGACGACCTCGTCGCGCAACGACTGTGGTTCCAGCACAATGACATCCGCGCCGTAGGCGGCGATCTCCCGTGCAAGTCGATCGGGCATCGCCATGTCGATCGACAACTCGTCACCGGAGCGACCCGCCCGTGGGGAAGGTTTCATCGAGGTGGCCTGGCGGCGCAGCGCCGTGGCTCGACCGTCGGCGACCCAGACTCGCGCCAGCGTCCCTGGCGGCCATTCGGCCACTGCGCGGTGCACGATGTCCCTCAGGTCGACTCCGTCTGGCCGCTTCACCGCAGCCGCAGGACCGATCGCCTTGACGTCGGCGCCAATCCGCGACAACCGGAAGGTCCTGATGGCGTCGCGATCGCGGTCGTGGCCGACGAGGTACCAGCGGCCCCGGTAGGTGATCACGCCCCAGGGCTCGACGGTGCGGACGGCATACGGTTCGCTGCGCGAGGGGCGGTGCGGGAATTGCACCGCTCTCCCGGCGTCGATGGCGGCCAACAGGATCCCGAGCACGTCCTCGGACCCACGCAAGCCTGGCATGGTGGCCGTCGTCGAGATCGCGACACCCGCATCCGTGGCCTCGACGTCAACGCCTGCCGCGCGCAGCTTGATGAGCGCACCCTGGGTGGCGGTAACGAGCTCTGGCGACTCCCACAGCTGGGTGGCGACGGCGACGGCGGCCGCTTCGTCCGGCGTCAACTCGACGGGCGGAAGCGCGTATGCGGCACGGTTGATCCGGTAGCCCTCGGTGGGATCGAACGACGACGCGCGTCCGGTTTCCAAGGGGATTCCGAGGTCGCGCAGTTCGTTCTTGTCCCGCTCGAACATTCGGGAGAACGCTTCGTCGCTTGGGCTGTCGCCGTACCCGTACACGGTGGCGCGGATTCGCTCCGCTGAGATGAACGAGGAGGTGGACAGTAGCGCGATGACGAGATTCATCAAGCGCTCGACTTTGGAGATCCCCACGGTTCCCAGCTTAGGGCGTGCCGGGGGTGCCTCTCATCGCGTGGTCTACGGGCAGAGGACGGAAAAGGGCGGGCAGTGCCGCTGTTCAACCCGCCTCCGGCGGCGGAGGCGGGTTGTCGCCATCCGAGATGAAGCTGCGGAGATCACCCGTGTCTGCGTTGCCCGTGCCCGTATTGACGGCCTACCACTCGTGGCAGATGCCCCAGTCCCAGTTCACGGAGGCGGGTGTGGGTGTTCATGTCGACTCCGGACATCGGCATGCCAGGGCACCTGGTGTACGGGCCCTCCGGGGGTGGTTACATGCTGGCGATCAGGCGCTTGACCCGCTCGTCGACCGAGCGGAATGGGTCCTTGCAGAGGACGGTCCGCTGCGCCTGGTCGTTGAGCTTGAGGTGCACCCAGTCCACGGTGAAGTCGCGGCCGGCGGCCTGGGCCGCGCTGATGAACTCACCCCGAAGCTTCGCGCGCGTGGTCTGCGGCGGTTCGTTGACCGCGGCCTCGATCTCCTCGTCGGTGGTGATGCGCGCCGCGAGCCCCTTGCGCTGCAACAGATCGAAGACGCCGCGGCCGCGCTTGATGTCGTGGTACGCGAGGTCGAGCTGCGCGATCTTCGGATCGGACAACTCCATGTCATAGCGGTCCTGGTAGCGCTGAAAGAGCTTGCGCTTGATCACCCAGTCGATTTCGGTGTCGACCTTCGCGAAGTCCTGGCTCTCGACCGCGTCGAGTTGGCGGCCCCAGAGATCCACCACTTGTGCGATCTGCGCGTTGGGCTCGCGGGTCTGGAGGTGGTCGACGGCCCGGCTGTAGTACTCACGCTGAATGTCGAGTGCGCTGGCCTGGCGCCCACCGGCCAGCCGCACGGGGCGACGACCGGTCAGGTCGTGGCTCACCTCGCGGATGGCCCGAATTGGGTTGTCGAGCGAGAAGTCCCGGAACGGGACGCCTGCCTCGATCATCTCGAGCACCAAGGCGGCGGTGCCCACCTTCAACATCGTGGTGGACTCACACATGTTCGAGTCGCCCACGATGACGTGCAATCTGCGGTACTTCTCCGCATCGGCATGGGGCTCGTCTCGCGTGTTGATGATCGGCCGACTGCGGGTGGTGGCGCTCGACACACCCTCCCAGATGTGTTCTGCACGCTGGCTCAAGCAGAACGCTGCGGCCTTGGGAGTCTGCAACACCTTGCCCGCGCCGCAGATCAGCTGGCGCGTCACGAGGAAGGGCAGCAGAACGTCGGAAATCCGGGAGAACTCCCCTGCCCGCACGATGAGATAGTTCTCGTGGCAGCCGTACGAGTTGCCAGCGGAGTCGGTGTTGTTCTTGAACAGATAGATGTCGCCGCCAATGCCTTCGTCGGCCAGGCGTTGCTCGGCATCGATCAGCAGGTCCTCCAGCACGCGCTCGCCCGCGCGGTCATGAGTCACTAGCTGAATGAGGCTGTCGCACTCGGCAGTCGCGTATTCGGGGTGAGAGCCCACGTCCAAGTACAGGCGAGCGCCGTTGCGAAGGAACACGTTGGAGCTTCGGCCCCATGACACGACTCGCCGGAACAGATAGCGGGCAACCTCGTCGGGACTCAGTCTGCGATGGCCGTGGAAAGTGCACGTCACACCGAATTCCGTCTCGATGCCCATGATTCGCCGCTGCACCTGATCGAGGGTACTGCTTGGTCTTGTTCCACGGTGTTTGGCCCACGTCCCGCGCGTCGGCTCGAATCGCGGTTTGCCTACTACGCGGCGGGAAAGAGCAGCCGAATGCCGAGGGCTTCCTCGACGTCGCTGCCTCTGACGATGTCCATCCTGGGCGGTAGCGGAGGCGCCTTGGAGCTGTAGCAAGCGCCGGTGGGCGTGGTGAATTCGGCCGTGTGGCAGCCGTTTTCGTCGGTTGAGGCGCGAACCCGCCAGCCGGGCGCCTCCTTAGCGTAGTTGCACGCTTCGCACTCGCCGAGCCCGTTGACTGCACTGGTAGGGCCGCCGCGAGCGCTGGGATCGGCGTGATCGTGATGTCGGATCGGCGCATCGCAATACGGGGTGCGGCACGTGTCGTCCCGCAGGTCGATGAAAAGGGCCAGCCCCTTCGGGAACAGCCGGGCCCGCGACTCCATGGCGACCAAGGCGCCCGAGCGAGGATGTCGGTAGAGGCGGCGCAGGGTGGCCCGCGACCTCAGATCGGCCAGCGCATTGCCGATCAGCCGCCGCGCCACCGCTGCCGGCACTGGGCCGTACCCGGGGACCTGCGCCGGCACACGGTCGCCGCCGAACAACGTCTCGTCGGTGAGTACGACGTTCACCGCGACCGGCACCGGCACCTCAGCCGGGCGACCCGTGATGCGTTCGACGAAGGTGTCGGCCATGACTTGGCCGCGGCCCCTTTGGTCGCAGGTCGTGTCGGCGGCCTTTTTCAGCGCGGCATAGCAGGCGACGCCCTTGGCCATGGGCAGCAGAGCGGTCACCCACGTCATGGCATCGGGGGCGGGCCGAATCGTCACAGTGCGCTCGGACTCGGCCCGCACCGCGCGATCCACCACCGCCTGCGGGTCGAGGCGGTAGGCGATGGCCTTCGCGTCGGCCTCGATTCGCTTGTTGCCCTTACCTTCCAGGCTTGCCTGGTCACCGCATAGTTCGGCGTCAAGTGCGCGGCGGTGCTCGACGCTCAGACAGGCCGACTCTCGCACGATCAGGGTGGCCCGCCACTCCGAGAGCGTGCCTGCGTCCAACGCGGCGAGCGTGTGCGGCATCTCGTGCACCAACGCCCTGGCGAAGCCCAGATGCCTTCCGCCTTGGTTCGGAGAATCGTGGCGGGCCAACGCGATCTCGCTGGCAAGCCCCTTGCCGCGCTTGACGGCGGGGACGCCCCTGGCAGCCTCAGCCGCACGGCGAGCGTCGTCCCACTCTGTGATGATGCGGGCCTGCTCGGCAGCGATTGCCGACTTCTTGCGCTCCAGCTCCTCGACCCGTGCCGCGAACACCGCCTCATCAGAAGCGCGTCGCGAAGGGGTTGATTCGAACATATGAGCGACTATACAGCCGGCGACCGACAATTCCACAGCACATTGACAGCATCTGGCACTGCGCGAGACGGGTGTTTCACGGTCCTGGCGTTGGCGGCAGCCTCGTACGGGCGGCGTTGCATTGTCCACCTTCCGCCGCTGTTCTGGCTGGCGTTCGTAGGAGTCGCCTTCTGGCTCAAACGCCGCGAAATTGGTGTCGATTCGGCGGGTTCAGGGTAGCCAGGCGCATCTCATCCCGGTGGCCGACGGAGGCAGACCAGTGAACCTGATGCGAACCAAGACCGTGGAGCAGTCCATCGCGGACACCGAGGATTCCGAGCATCGGCTGCGCAGGGAGCTGGGTCCGCTCCAGCTCACCGTATTCGGCGTCGGCGTGATCCTCGGAACCGGCATCTTCGTCCTGACTGGCGAGGCGGCCGGCGAAAAGGCTGGCCCGGCGATTGCGCTGTCATTCGTGTTCTCCGGCATCGCCTGCGCGCTGGCCGCCCTCTGCTATGCGGAGTTCGCAAGCACCGTGCCCGTCGCAGGCTCGGCGTACACCTTCTCCTATGCGAGCCTCGGCGAACTCGTCGCGTGGATCATCGGCTGGGATCTGATCCTCGAACTTGCGCTCGGTGCGAGCACCGTGGCCGTCGGCTGGTCGGGATACTTCGCCGACCTGATGAAGGAAATCGGCATCAACATCCCAGGCTTCGTCTACGGGGAAGGCCACAATCTCATCGCCGCCGCCATCGTGCTGATCCTCACGGCCGTGCTGTGCGTAGGGATCAAGATCTCCTCGCAGGTCAACTTCGTCTTCGTGGTGATCAAGGTGTCCATCGTGCTGTTCGTGATCGTCGCGGGCCTGTTCTTCATCAAGATGAGCAACTACTCGCCGTTCATCCCGCCGTCCGGCTCACCTGCCGCATCCGGCGGGGAGGCCACTCCGTCGCTCCTGCAGGACATCGGATTCGCTCCTGGCGCGTTCGGCATCAGCGGCATCTTCACCGGCGCCGCCCTGGTCTTCTTCGCCTACATCGGGTTCGACATCGTCGCGACCGCCGCCGAGGAGACCAAGAATCCGCAGCGGGACATGCCCATCGGTATCTTCGCGTCGCTCGGGATCTGTACCGCGCTATACGTCGCGGTGTCACTGGTGGTCACCGGCATGGTGAAGTACACCGACGTCAAGGTCGACGCCCCGCTCGCCGAGGCCTTCCGATCGGTGGGGCACCCGGCGTTCGCAACCGTCATCTCGCTCGGTGCGCTGATCGGTCTCACCACCGTGATGATGGTGCTGATGCTCGGTCAGAGCCGAGTCTTCTTCGCGATGAGCCGGGATCGGCTGTTACCCAAGAGCTTCGCGAAGGTCAGCCCGCGGTTCGGCACACCGATCCGTACGACGATCTTCACCGGTGTCGTCGTTGCATTGATCGCCACCTTCGTGCCGCTGTCCGAGCTCGCAGAGTTGGTGAACATCGGGACGCTGTTCGCCTTCGTCTTGGTCGCCGTCGGCATCATCGTGTTGCGGCGCACTCGTCCCGACCTCGAGCGAGCATTCAGGTGCCCGGGAGTACCTGTCGTGCCAGTGCTCGCCGTACTTACCGCGTTGTACCTCATGCTCAATCTTCCGGCCGCGACGTGGGTTCGGTTCCTGATCTGGATGGCCGTCGGCTTGGTGATCTACTTCGTACACGGTAGGCGGAAGAGTCGTCTCGCGACTGGCGACGGCGACGGCGACGGCGACGGCGACGGATCAAGTCAGCCGGAGGACGCCAAGTCACTGCAGCGCAGGTAGATACGACACCAACCGCGCGATCATCGCAAGCGCGCCGTTGCCGGACGCCTCGGTGAGATGATGGCGCACTACTCCCCCGGGCTTCTGCGGTAGTTCGAGACCTTCGTCATCGACTTCCGCAACACCATGTCTCGTCACCTGCATGAAGGAAGTGCCAACGAATGACCACACCCAGCGAGCAGACCGTCGTCGTTGGGGTCGATGGGTCCGATAGCGCGCTCGGTGCGGCCAATTGGGCAGCTGAATTGGCGGCGACGTGGGCAGTGCCGCTGACGTTGCTGCACACCGTCCCACGATTGGAGTGGCACTTCAGCACGACACCCGCGCCACCGCCCGACTCCCCTCCGGACGTCCTCGCCGCAGCACACGAGGCCATTCAGCGGCACCACGTCGGCCTCGTGGTACGGACCGTCACCGGCAAGGGCGGAGTCGCCGCCTCCCTGACGGAGGCTTCCGCGTCGGCCCGGCTACTCGTCGTGGGTTCCGGCGCTACGGATCACCAGACGCTCGGTGGACACGTCGTGCGAATCGCGCATCGGGCGCTATGTCCGGTTGCCGTCTGGCGGAAACCCGTCGCCAAACGCACTGGCAAGCCGCTACCCGTCGTCGTCGGAATCGACGAGTCCGACGATTCGGTACGGGCACTGGAGGCAGCCTTTGGCATCGCTGGCGCATTGCATGCGCCGCTGTCGGTCGTGCACATGTGGGAGATCGGTGCGGCAGTGGGTCTTGGCTACAGCCAGGGCCTGATGGACTGGAAGCTGCTGGGAGTGCTGCAAGACCAGCAGCGCCGTCGGATGGACGAATTGGTGGCACCGTTCGCCGAGGGCTACCCGAATGCCCACGTGAACACGGTCTTCCAGGACATCAGCCCTGCGAAGGGACTCGCCGAGCTGTCGACGGAGGCTCAATTGGTCGTCGTCGGCAGTCATGGCCACGGCAAACTTGCCGAAACGGCGCTCGGCTCGGTGAGCCAGAATTTGATCCACCACGCGGAATGCCCTGTACTCGTCGTTCGATAGCGGCCTGTGGATAACTCGAGCGGGCTCACCCGCTGACCTGCCAGCATGAGGCATGGGGGAGATCAACAGAGTCGACTCGTTCGCAATGGAAGCAGTCGCCGAATATCTACTGACGGCCGCGTCCGACATCGGGTTTGCATGCATCGATTGGGCTGAGCAACAAGACGATTCACCAACAAGCGCCATCGACCTCCACGCCGAGAGCGCACGGTTGTGGACAGCCTCGGTCGTCGAACGGTTGGAGGCATGGGCGAAACGCGCGCGCGAGACTGCCGACGCGCTGGAACGCCACCAGCTGCGGCGGCTCCGTTGACGCGTCCGACGTTAGCGCAGGCCGAAGCGTGGCGACCCGACTCACTGCGTGAGGCCGCCGCGACCTGGTACGCCGCCGCAGCCGACGTTCATGCGCGCGTCGAGGTCGCAGTTGAAGGCGTCGCCGCGACGCACGAGTTCTGGACCGGTTCGGCCGCCGCGGCCGCACGGCGGGACGCGCTCACGGCTGGGCACACCTCGGCCACGTTGGCGCGGGCGATGGTGCTGGCCGCGGTAGCCGCCCGCGACGGCGCCGATCAGATCTCGTCGGCGCGCGCCGAGGTGCTCGACCTCGTGACGTTAGCCCGAGGCGAAGGCTTCGCCGTTGGCGACGACGGTTCGGTCTCCGTATATGCCAGTGCCACAGCGCTTCTCGTCGCGTTGTCCGGAGGCGACGAGACCGTAGCCCACGGCATGCTCCAAGTGCGCGCCGACGAGCTGACTCGCCGCATTGCCGACGCCTTGGACCATCTCGGCGCGGTCGACGTCGATGCCGCCAAGGATATCGACGAGGCGATGGACGTACCCGTTCCACGTCCACCGGCGACTGTGCCCGCCGGCGCGTGGCCCGTACAGGAGGGCGACATCGTGGCCGGTTGGCCCGCGATGAGCCAGGACCGAATCACCGAGCAGATCGCGGAGATGACGGGCGAGCAGCGGCAGACTCTGATCGATGGGTTTCCCAGACAGGTCGGCAACACCGATGGCGTTCCCTGGGACATGCGAATAGCGGCCAATCGGACCAACATCGCACAGGCAGTACTCGATGAACACGACCCCCGCCGCACGGCGTTCTACCTCGGACTACTGGCTGAGATCGACGCCCCTGACGGCAGCGGACTCCGTGTCGACCGGCAGATCCTGGCGTTCGATCCGGGCCGCGCGTCGCTGGTCGAGCTCAGCGGCGATCTGGCGGCGGCAAGCAGCGTGGCCGTGCTCATTCCGGGGATGAACACCGCCATCGAACGCTCGGCCGCCGACACCGCGACGGCACGCCGAATGGTTCAGGCCACCGGAGGCGAGGTCGCGGCGATCACCTACCTCGGTGGGCCGTTTCCGCGCTCGGATGATCTCGCCGTCGCCGTGGCCAGGGCTGCCGATCCACGTTTCGCGCTCGAGATGGCGCCCAGGCTGGTGTCGTTCAGCTCCGACGTCGATCGCACGGTCGACGCCTCCGGCCGCAACATACCCGTCACCTACATCGGCCATTCGTACGGCGGATCGATCCTCGGTACTGCTGAAGCGCTCGGTATGACCGCGGACCGCACGCTGTACCTCGCTTCGGCCGGTGCCGGCGTCGGGGTGGACGATTCAGGCGACTGGCACAATCGCAATCCGGACGTGCTGCGGTTCTCGATGACAGCACCCGGTGACGTGATCCAGTTGGTTCAAGGCATCCCCGGTGGCCCACACGGCGCCGACCCGGACCGGATGGCCAACGTAATCCATTTGGCAACGGGCAATTACGACGACGGCTGGCCGTTCGTCGGCCCGCAAACCCACACCGACGTCCTCGACGACCCGGCCTCGGATGCGTGGCGCAACATATTGGCCGTGATCACCGGTGATCGTCAGCACATCGAGCTGGCGAACCAACAACGCTAGAGTCTGGCCCATCAACCACGAACAGGAGATCCCGATGGGCATCAACCCGAAGGACGCGATCGAGTCGGTCAAGGACATCGCGACCAACGCCATCGAGAGGTCGGCGGACATCGTCGAAAGTGCTGGTCACATCGTCAAGGGCGATGTCTCTGCAGGTGTCGAGGGCATCGTTGCGAGCTCGATGGACATCGCCACTCACTCCTACGAGAAGGTCAAGGATCTCGTCACCGGAAGGGTCGAGGGATCCGAGGCCGAACCCGACGCGTCAACCGAATAGCAAGGCGAAGGTCACCGCGCCAATTCGGCAGCGATGATCGGGCCGAGACGCTCGAGCGTGTTGGCGTCCATCAGCTCGGAGTGACGGCAGTCCACCTCGACGATGCGCAGCTCGCCGCCGACGTGCTCATGCCATGCCTGCGACGAGATGCCCAGTCGGTCCACGTCAACCGTGGCGTCGACGAAGAAGACGTCGCCGCCGTATCTGCCATAGCTTGCGCCCATGCTGAATCGTTCTGCGGCGAGGTAGCTTTCGACGGCCAAGGCGATCTGCGCATCATCGAGGATCGCGATCGCGTCGTCGGAGGAGTGCATCAACTCCACCGCGTCCGCCACGGTCATCCTGGTGTCCGCGTCGACGGGGAAACCCATCTCCCGGAGCAAGCCGCCGAGCACCGCTTCGGAGTCGAACGAATCGACCTCCATTACCTCGGGGTACGAGTCCAACATCCCGACGAAGCCGACCTCCCTGCCGCGACGGTTGATTTCCTGGGCGATTAGCAGGGCGACTACGCCTCCGAACGACCAGCCGAGCAGCCGGATCGGCCCGGAAGGGGCGATGGCACACACGGTGTCCGCATAGTTGGCGGCGAGTTCGCCGAGGGTCTCGGGGAGCTCGCCGCCGGAGAACAGCGGCGACTGCAACCCGTACAACGGAATCGACTGCGGCAGATGCCGTTTCAAATTGACGTACTGCCAGCTGAGGCCACTTGCGGGGTGTACGCAGAACAGTGGCGGCTCGGACCCGCTGGTACGCAGCGCAAGCACCGTAGCGAAGCTGTCGCCACCCACGTCGCCGGCCAGTCGCTCGGCGACCTCGGCCACGGTCGAGGACGTCATCAACTCGGCCACCGGTAACTCGACGTCGAACTCGCGCCGGATCGAAGCTGCGAGCTTCACCAGGAGCAGGGAGTGCCCACCGAGGGTAAAGAAGTCGTCGTCGATGCTGGTGACGGTGACGCCGAGGATGTCGCCGAAGACCTCGCAGAGCCGTTGTTGCTCAGCGGTTTCCGGTGTTCGACCGGCACTGATGATCAGTTCGGGTTCAGGGAGGGCGTTGCGGTCGAGCTTGCCGCTAGGCGTTAGCGGAAACTCGGTGAGTTCGACGAACGCCGAGGGAATCATGTGGCTCGGCAGTGTCGCTGTCGCATGGCTTCGCAATGACTCGTTGCTCACCGCTTCTGCAGCGGCCGTCAGGTAGTACGCCACGAGCCGGTCGTGCCTGACGATCACCCGTGCCGAGGACACCGAGGGATGCGTGCTCAACACGGTCTCGATTTCGCCGGGCTCCATTCGGACACCGCGCAGTTTGATCTGTTCGTCGGTGCGGCCCAGGTAGTCGAGCTGCCCGTCGTTGCGCCAGCGGACCAGGTCGCCGGTGCGATACATCCGTGCGCCGGTTGCGAACGGATTGGCAACGAAGGCTTGGGCGGTCAGGTCGTAGCGGTGAAGGTAACCGTCGGCCAGCTGGACGCCAGCGAGGTAGAGCTCGCCAGGGACCCCGGCTGGCACGGGGTTCAGATAGGCGTCGAGAACGTAGACCTTCACGTTCCAGCCCGGTAAACCGAGCGCGACCGCTCCGCCGTCGGCAGTCCAACCCAGCACGTCGACCGACGCCTCGGTGGGGCCGTACAGATTGTGCAGCAGCACATCCAGCGCTGCGGCGAACCGGTTCGCGAGGTCCGTCGGCAGAGCCTCCCCGCCCACCGTCACCCGGGTCAAGGACGTGCACAGCGCAGAACGAGGCTCGTCGAGGAACAGCTCGAGCATCGACGGAACGAAGTCGACTGCCGTCACCTGTTGGGAAACAATCACTTCCGCGAGGTAGTGGGGGTCACGGTGCCCGCCAGGACGCGCCACCACCAGTGTCGCGCCAACGCTCAACGGCCAGAACACCTCCCACACCGAGGTGTCGAAGCCGACCGGGGTCTTCACCAACATCCGATCCCCCGCCGCCAGCGGGTAGGCGTGCTGCAGCCACGCGATCCGGTTCACGATGCCCGCGTGCGGTACCGCGACACCCTTCGGCCGACCCGTAGTGCCGGAGGTGTAGAGGACGTAGGCCCGCGTCGCGGGATCGACCTCGCATCTTTGCCACGAGCCGTTACCGACTCGCGCCGCGCGCACCACCGCCATGTCGTCGAGGACCGCTACAGGCGTAGCGTCATCGATCATGTACGCCAACCGATCCGACGGATAGTCGAGGTCCAGCGGCAGGCAGGCTGCACCCGACTTCGCCACGGCGAGCAGTGCGACGACGAGCTCAACCGATCGCTGGAGCGACACCCCGACGACGGCGCCCGGCCCGGCTCCGCCGTCAGCGAGGGCGGCCGCCAACCCGTCCGACCACGCATCCAAGTCGGCGAAGGACAGCTCGAAGTCGTCGAAAACGACCGCGGTTGCATCAGGAGTGCGCAGCGCCTGACCCGACACCAACGCTGCCAAGTCACCGGACACGTCGTCCTGGCCGGTGTCGTTGCGGACGACCAGCAGGTCGTCGCGCTCGTCCGCGCGCAGAAGCTCCAGCTCCGCGACGGAAATGGTCGTGTCGCTGGCGATTTGGTCGAAGATCATCACCAGCCGATGCACGAGGGTTCGCACCGACGACTCGTCGAACAGGTCCGAGCTGTACTCGGCCAGGATCGTGGCCTGCTTGTCGGCGCCTTCGTCGATGAGCGTGAACCCGAGATCGAACATCGCAGTGGTGACTTGGGTTTCGCGCCACCGGGTTGGCAATCCGAACATCTCGGCATCTTCGCCGTCGCCTCGGTGGGCGCCGATGAACACGTTGAACAACGGGTTGCGGCCTGCCACACGCGGTGGCTTCAGCTCCTCGACGAGCCAGTCGAAGGGCAGCTCCTGGTGAGCGAACGCCGCAAGGTCCGTGTGCCGGATCCGGCTGAGCAACTCGTCGAAGCTCGGGTTTCGGGAAACGTCCGCTCGCAAGACCACGGTGTTTACGAAGAAACCGACGACCTCGTTCAGTGCCGCCTCGTCGCGACCCGCAACCGGGGTACCGACCACGATGTCGTCACCCGCGCCAAGCCGGTGCAACAGCGCAGCGACGGCAGCGTGCAACGTCATCAGCATGCTGACCTGCCGCTGCGCGGTCAGCTCCCGCAGCGCCGCAGCGGTTTCCGCGGACAGGTCGACCTGCAGCGTACCGCCCGCACCGGTCGGCAGGGAAGGCCGCGGCCGGTCGGTCGGCAGCGACATCTCGTCGGGCACTCCTGCAAGCGCGGTCCGCCAGAACGCCCGCTGGTGGTCGCCGACACGCGCCAGAAGCTCCCGCTGCCACAGCGCGTAGTCCGCGTACTGCACTGGGAGAGGGGGTAGCGGCGTGGCGCCGCCCGCCGCCCGAGACTGGTATGCGCGATTGAGATCGGCGATGAACGGGGTGTCCGACCATTCGTCTGTGGCGATGTGGTGCAGAAGTAGCGATACCGTGTAATCGTCTGTGCCACAACGAAACACGCTCACCCGTAAGGGAATCTCGGTGCTTAGGTCGAACGTGCGCGCAGCAGCGGCGGCGAGCTGGCCGGCTAGCCAGCTCTCATCCGAATCGAGAACCTCCGTCGGAACCCGTGTTCCGACCGGGAGGATCCTTTGAAACAGCTCCCCCTCGTCGTCGACGAACACCGTCCGCAGTGACTCGTGCCGATCGAGAAGGTCGCCAAGCGCAGCGTCGAGCGCCTCGAGATCGACTGCACCGCGGACGTGGAACACCAGCGGATAGTTGTATGCGGCACCGGTCTCGCCGAGCCGATCCAAGATCAGGAGGCGTTCCTGCGCAGGCGACACCGGGATACGCGCGGGGCGCTCGGCAGCGACGAGGACGGGCCGCACCGTGGTGCCCGCCGGGTGCGATTCGACGCGCTCGGCCAGTGCGGCAACGGTCGGAGCATCGAAGACGTCGCGGATCGACAACTCCACTCCCAGCGCGTCGCGCATCCGGTTGACCAACCGGATGCTCAGCAAGGAGTGTCCGCCGAGGCTGAAGAAGTCGTCGTCGATGCTGGTGACCGCGACGCCGAGCACATCGCTGAAAAGCTCGCAGAGTTCTTGTTGTTCAGCGGTTTCCGGCGGGCGGCCCACGCCGGTGATCAGTTCGGGCTCGGGGAGTGCGCTGCGGTCGAGCTTGCCGCTGGGCGTCAACGGGAACTCGGCGAGTTGGACGAAGGCCGAGGGGATCATGTGGATCGGCAGAGCTGAGGTCGCGTGCCTGCGCAGCCCCTCGGCGGTCGCGTCGTCTCCGGGAGCGGCCAGGTAGTAGGCCACCAGTCGATTACCGCGGACCACCACTCGGGCCGAGGCGATTCCAGGGTGGTCCGCCAGCACCTTCTCGATTTCCCCCGGTTCGATCCGGACACCGCGCAGCTTGATCTGATCGTCGATGCGGCCCAAGTACTCAAGCTGTCTGTCGTGACGCCACCGGACCACGTCGCCGGTCCGGTACATGCGGGTGCCGTGTTCGAATGGGTTGGCAACGAAGCGTTCTGCGGTCAGGACGCAGCGCAGCAGGTAGCCGTCCGCCAGCTGCACACCTGCCAGGTAGAGCTCTCCACGGGCATCGTCGGGGACCGGGTTCAGGTAGGCATCGAGCACGTATGCCCGAACGTTCCAACCGGGCACGCCCAGGGCGACCGGACCTCCGTCTGCGGTCCAGCCCAGCACGTCCACCGACGCCTCTGTCGGGCCGTACAGATTGTGCAGCGGGACACCCAGCGCCACACTGAACCGGTTCGCGAGGTCCGTCGACAGAGCTTCCCCACCGACCGTCACCCGAGTCAGGGACGTGCACTCCACCGACCGCGGTTCGTCGAGGAAGAGCTCCAGCATCGAAGGAACGAAGTCCACTGCCGTCACATGTTGGGAGACAATGGTTTCGACGAGATAGTCAGGCTCACGGTGTCCGCCGGGCCGAGCCACCACCAGCGTCGCGCCGACGCTCAATGGCCAGAACACCTCCCACACCGAGGTGTCGAAGCTGATCGGCGTCTTCACCAACATTCGATCATCTACACCCAACGGGTAGGCGTGCTGGAGCCACGCGATCCGGTTCACGATCCCTGCATGCGAAACCGCGACACCCTTCGGCCGACCCGTAGTGCCGGACGTGTACAGCACGTAGGCCAACCACGCCGGATCAACCGTGGATAGCGCCGTTGGCCCGCCCCGCACCGCTCGAACCGCCGCTTCGTCGTCCAGAACGGCGATCGGCTCGGCATCGTCGATCATGTAGGCCAACCGGTCCGGCGGATACTCCGGATCCAGGGGCAAGAATGCCGCGCCCGTCTTCGCCACGGCCAGCAGCGCGACGATGAGCTCCGCCGACCGCGGTAAGGACACCCCGACGATGGTGCCCGGTCCGGATCCCTCGCCGACGAGCTTGCCCGCGAGCGCGTCCGACCATGCGTCCAAGTCGGCGTAGGTCAACGCTGCGTCGTCGAATATCACCGCCGTCGCATCGGGACTGCGTCGTGCCTGGTGAGAAACCAATGCCGCCAAGCCAACTGGATCGACGTCGTGATCGGTGTCGTTGCGGGCCAATAGCAGGTCGTCGCGTTCGCCTGCGCGCAGAAGATCGATCTCCCCTACCGAGATCTCGGTATCGTCGACCAAGAGGCCGAGGATCGTCACCAACCGCTGAGCCAGGGTCTGCACCGACGATGCATCGAACAGATCCGAACTGAACTCGGCCATGATCGTCGCTCGATCACCGTCGATCAATGTGAAACCCAGATCGAACATCGCCGCCGTGATCGGCAATTCGCACCACTGCGTCGGCAGGCCGAACATCTTCGCGTCCTGACCGTCGCGCCGGTGATACCCGAGGAACACGTTGAACACCGGGTTGCGGCCCGCGATGCGCGGCGGGTTCAACTCCTCCACCAAGCGATCGAACGGAAGATCCTGATGGGCGAAGGCGTCGAGATCCACCGTGCGAATCCGCGCGAGGAGTTCGTCCAAGGTCGGGTTTCCCGACAAGTCCGTCCGCAGCACCACGGTATTGACGAAGAATCCGACGACCTCGTTGAGCGCCGCCTCGTCGCGACCGGCGACGGGTGTGCCCACCACGATATCGTCGCCTGCACCGAGTCGGTGCAACAGCACGGCGACCGCCGCGTGGAACACCATCAGCGTACTGACCTGCCGCTGTGACGCCAGATTGCGAACCGCCGCAATGGTTTCCGGTGGTATCTCGACGTGGACAGAACCACCTGCGCCGCTGGGTCGCACTGGCCGCGGCCGATCGGTCGGCAACGTCAACTCATCGGGAGCGTCGGCAAGCGCCTTCCGCCAGAACTCCACCTGCTCCGCGCCGACACTCGCCAGCAGCTCCCGCTGCCACAGCGCATAGTCCACGTACTGCACCGCCAGCTCGGGTAGCGGGCTACCGTTGCCTGCGACGCGTGCGGCGTACGCGCGGTTCAGATCGCTGATGAACGGCGTGTCCGACCACTCGTCGGTGGCGATGTGGTGCATCAGCAGCAGCACCGTGAAATCGTCTGGCCCAGCGCGAAACACGCTCACCCGCAGCGGAATCTCGGAGCGAAGGTCGAACCGATACCCGGCTGCTTCCGCGAGGTGGCGGGAGAGCTCCGCTTCAATCGAGTCGACCACGCGCACGGGGGCACGGGTGCCAACCGGCCGGATCTCCTGAAACAGGACGCCGTCGTGTTCGGCGAACACCGTGCGCAAGGACTCGTGCCGGTCACTGACGTCTGTCACCGCATCGGCGAAGGCATCTAGGTCCAGTTCACCCCTGACGCGAAATGCCAGCGGATAGTTGTACGCAGCACCGGTTTCACCGAGCGCATCCAAGATCAGCAGGCGCTCCTGGGCCTGTGACGCCGGCATGCGTTCGGCCCGAGGGACCGCGAGGAGCTCTGGCCGGGGCGCCCGCGGGGTCGTCGACTCCGAAAGTACTTGCGCCGCAAGCTGCGCGACGGTGGGGTGATTGAAGACGTCGCCGAGAGAGATCTCGATGCCGAGCGCGGCCCGCGCGCGGCTGATCAACCGGATGCTCAGCAGCGAATGTCCCCCGAGGTCGAAGAAGTCATCGTCGACGCCGACGTCATCGAGGCCCAGTACGTCGCCGAAGATCTCGCACAGCGCCACCTCGGTCGGCGATTGGGGTGATCGGCTGATCGCCCGCTGGCTAGAGGCATCCACGACGGGTAACGCCCGGACGTTCAACTTCCCGTTGTCGGTAAGCGGCAACTCGGCCAAGACCGTCATCGCCGACGGAACCATGTAAGCGGGAAGCTGCGCCTTCAGGTAGCCCCGCAGCACGCCGACCAGGTCGTCGTGGAGCCCATCTCCGACCGAGTTGGCGACGACGTAACCAACGAGGCGATGCGAACCCGACGTGCTCGGGTCGGGTTTGGCGATAACCGCAGCCTGCGCGACGAGGGGATGTGCCGCCAGTGCACTCTCGACGTCGCCGATTTCCACGCGGTAGCCGCGAATCTTGACCTGGGCATCGGTTCGGCCGAGGAAGTCGAGGATGCCGTCGGCGCGGCGGGCCACCAGGTCACCGGTTCGATACATCCGTCCCGGCCCGAACGGGTTGGCGACGAAGCGGCCTGCACTGAGCCCGGGTTGACCGAGGTAACCGCGCGCCAAACCCGCACCGGCGATGTACAACTCACCCGCGACGCCGTCGGGTACGGGCCGCAGCCAGCCATCGAGGATGTGGGCGTGGGTGTTCCAGATCGGCCGTCCGACGGTCGGCGTCATGCTGTCTTCGGTGCCCCCGCCTAGGGTGTTAATCGTGTACTCGGTGGGTCCATAGAGGTTGTAGCCGTAGCTGGTATCGCTGTCCCGCAACCGATTCCACACGGTGGTCGAGACGGCTTCACCGCCGAGGAGCACCAAGACCGGCGGGTGTCCGCTCGGTTCGAGCAGTCCCTCCTCGAAGAGGACCGCGGCGTAGGTGGGCGTCACGTTGATGACGTCGATCCGATGCTCGTGGCAGTACGCCACCAGCGCGGTTGCGTCCCTGCGAAGTTCCTCGTCGCAGATGTGGACCTCGTGGCCCTCGATCAGCCACAGCAGCTCTTCCCACGACATGTCGAAGGAGAAGGACACGGTGTGTGCGATCCGAAGTCGCCTGCCACCTGCCTTCGCGATCGCCGGTGCGAAGATCGCCTCGCGGTGGTTCAGGTGCATGTTGGTCAGCCCTCGGTGCGGGGTGACGACGCCCTTGGGCTTGCCCGTCGAGCCGGACGTATAGATCACGTACGCGGGCTCGTCGAGTCCCGGTGAGTAGCCGTCCCAGCCCGATGGCGCGGCCTTGCAGTCCTGCACGAGGTCGTCGAGGATCAACGCCTCGCACCGACGCGCCACGCGGGCGATCCGCTTCGCCGTTGCCGTCGTGGTGAGGACGCACACCGGCCGCGCGTCGTCGAGCATGACCGTCAGGCGGTCGTCGGGATAGTCCAGTTCCAGAGGAAGGTACGCGGCGCCGGTGCGCAGCACTGAGAACAGCGCCACGACGGCATCGATGGACCGTGGAATGGCCAGCGCGACAGTGCATTCCGGGCCGATGCCGCGAATGCGCAGAGCCCACGCAAGCCTATCGACCCGGACCTGCAACTGGTCGTAGTCGATGCTGTCGTCGCCGCACACCAACGCCGTCAGCGTCGACTCGGCGCCGCGCTCGGCGAGCAGGTCCATGACGGTGGCGTCGGGCAGGACATGACTCGTCGAATCCTCTTTCGCGACAAGCGCTTCCCGCTCACCCGGCAGGATAGGTGAGACGGCGGCGATGGTGTCGCCGTCACTCACGAGGCCCAGCATGACCTGCTGCAGTCGGTCCAGCAATCGCTGCGCCCGTGCCCGATCCACCACGTCGGGCCGGAACTCCAGTTTGACCCAGAGCCTGCGGCCCGGCGAGGCTACCCAGGTCAACGGGTAGTGCGACGCATCGACCGAGTCGTGGCCGACGATGCCGTGATCCGTCTCCATGTCGGTGAACGTGTCGTCGCCCAGGAAGTTCTGCAGCACGAAGAGGCTGTCGAAGAGCGGGCCACCGCCGTCAATCGGCGCGACGCGCTGGATGTCGCCGAGGCCGAGATACTCGTGGTCCATCATGCGGAGACGCTCGGACTGCACGTCGCGCATGGTGTCGGCGACCGAACGTTGCGGCCGGAGTCGGACGCGGGTCGGTACGGTGTTGAGGAACAGGCCGATGACCGAGTCGATGTCGTCGAGTTCGGTCGGCCGCCCGGCCACGGTCGAACCGAATACCACGTCGTCGCTGCCGGTTTCGTAGCCGAGCACCAGTGCCAGCGCCGTGCTGATCAACGCGTTGAGGGTGACGCCGCTGCGGCGCGCGGTTGCGGTGAGGTCGGCGGTCTGTGCCTCGGTGAGCGTGAAGTCGCACCGCAGCGCGAGCGTCGCCTCGGTGCCGACGGCATTCGGGGCGAGAAGCGTCGGCGCAGCCAGACCCGTGAGCGCCTTCGCCCACTCCCCCGCCGACATATGGCGGTCGCGGTCGGCGAGCCAGCGCAGGTAGTCGGTGAAGTCGGCGGACCGTGCAGGCAGGTTCGCTCGTGTGCCCTGCTTGGCGGCGGTGTACTCGGCGAACAGTTCCCGCAGCAGCTGCTCGCGCGACCAGCCGTCCAGGAGCAGGAAGTGGTAGCTGAAGATCAGGCGGTCATTCTCGCCCGTGCGGATCACGGTCATCCGGGCAAGCGGCGCGGCGCTCAGCTCGAAGGTTTGCAGTCGATCGGCCGCGGTGATGTCGGCGACCCGTGCCGACACCTGTTGCGGGTCAAGCGTCGTCAGATCGATCAGCCGCGGGTCGCAGACCGGATCGGCGGCGATGGCGGCCACCGGTCGAGGCAGGTCGTCCCCGAGGAAGCCGGATCGCAGCACCGGATTGCGCTTCATCACCGTCGCGTACGCGGTGCGCAGGGCGTCGACGTCGACCGGGTCGACGAAGTCGAATACGTTCTGGACGATGTAGACCGCGGCCTTGGCGTAACGGGCCTGGAAGTACACTCCCTCCTGCAAGGGAGACAGCGGCCAGATGTCCTCTACTGCATGCGATGTCGCGGCAGTCACCCGGTCGACGTCCTGCTGTGACAGCGCGACTAGTGAAAGATCCGACGGCGTGAGCGCTGCGGCGACCCCGCCGTTGCCCAGCTCGGCCAGCTCGCGCAACACCGCTCGCCAGTGCTCACCGAGTTCCGCAACGGCATCGGAGTCCAACTCGCCGTCGGCATGGGTGAAGGTCGCACGCAGACGCGGGCCGTCGACCGTCTCGTCGCAGATCGCGTTGATCTCCAACAGATAGGGAGTGCCGAGATCGGCATCGGGTCCAGCGCGCAGCGCGTCGATCTCGGGCGCGGAATCCCAGTCTTGGGTGCCGTCGGCCGTCCACCGGCCGAGATAATTGAACAACAGTTGGGGGTTCGGCAGTCGGCCGAGGGCAGTCGTGGTGCGTGGGTTGCAGTAGCGCAGCTGGCCGAAGCCCAGACCGCCGTCCGGTGCGGCTCGGAGCCGTTCCTTGACGCCCTTGAGCGCCTCGACGAGACCGACTCCGTTGGTGCCCGGCAGCCGGACCGGTGCGATCGAGGTGAACCACCCGACGGTGCGCGACAAGTCGAGTGCGTCACCCCACCCGTCGCGTCCGTGTCGCTCCAGATCGAGCACCAGCGGCGCATCGGCCACGCCCCCGCGAGCGACTCGCCACCGACCGACGGCCAGATGCAGTGCCGTGACAAGGGTTTCGGTGACGTCGGCATTCACGGAGGCAGGGACGGTGGTCAGCAGCGGCAGCGTCTCCGCCGCGGTGAGCCGAACCTCGTGGTCGCGGGTGTCGCCCACGGTCAGGTCTACGACCACACGGTCGGGATCGAGTTCGGCACCGGGTGCCAGTGTCGTCGTCCAGTGCTCGAACTCCGCCAATCGCGCCGCGTGCTGGGCACTTTCGTTGACCAGCCGCGCGTAGGCCCGGATCGAGGTCGGTACCGAGGGGAGGGCAGGCGGTCGGCCCGCCAGCAGCTGACGGTATGCCTCGCTCAGGTCTTCGAGAATGATCCGCCAGGACACGCCATCGACGGCAAGGTGGTGGACGAGTACCAAGAGCCTGCCCTGCCGGTGGGGACCGCGATCGAACCACACCGCCTGCACCACGACTGCGGCATCGGGATCCAGGCGACCGGCGGCTGCGTCGGACTCCACGCCGATCGCATCGCGCAACGCGTCGTCGTCGTCCAGACGTTCGGCGTCGACGCGCTTCAGCGAAAACGCTGTCGATGCAGTCGTTTCCAGTGACCACAGCATGGGCACCGGGCGGCTGAGTCGCGTCCGCAGAGCGTCGTGCCGCGCGATGACGGCGTTGATCGCCGCAGCGAGGTGATCCTGGGTCGCGCCGATCGGGGTGAGCAGCAACTCGGCCTGGTTGAACCTGGCCACCGTTCCGCCGAGTTCGGCGAGTCGCTGCACGATGGGCGTGAGCATGACCTCGCCAAGGTCCTGGCCGGAATCGTCGGTGGGGACTGCGACGGCGGTACTTGGCTCGGCCACCTCGGCGAGTGCCGCGGGGGTGCGATGGACGAACACCTGCTGCGGGGTGATCCGTACTCCCTCGCGGCGCGCTCTGTTGACCAGCTGGATGGCGACGATGCTGTCGCCGCCCATCGTGAAGAAGTCGTCATCGACGTCGACTGCGCCACCCAGGATCTCGGTGCATAGCGCGGCTAGCATCGCTGCCGTGCCCTGGCCCGCACGGGGTTCGCTCACGATTCCCGACCTCACGGCTCCGGCCGGTTCGGGCAGTGCGGCCCGGTCGAGCTTCCCGTTGACCGTCAACGGCAACGCGTCGACCACGACCAGCGCCGACGGCACCATGTAGTCCGGCAGGCGCTGCGCCAGGTCGGCGCGCACTCGTGCGACGTCGATGGTCTCGCGGCCGACCAGGTAGCCGATCAACCGGGCGCGGCCCGACTCGTTCCGTACGGTGGCAGCCGCGTTCGAGATTCCGGCCACGGCGGCCATCGCCGACTCGACCTCGCCAAGCTCAATGCGATAACCCCGCACCTTGACCTGTTGGTCCGACCGTCCGACGTAAACGACTTCCCCGCTGTCGGTCCACATCGCGGTGTCACCGCTGCGGTAGAGACGCTCCCCCGCAGCGTCGAAGGGGTTGGCCACGAACCGCGTCGCAGACAGACCCGGGCGGCCGACGTATCCGCGGGCGAGCTGGCCGCCTGCGACGTAAAGCTCGCCGACCACACCCGCGGGGACCGGCCGCAAGTCGTTGTCCAACAGATGGATTCGCAGGCCTGGAAGCGGTCCACCGATGTGGCTGTCGACTGCCTCGGTGTCGACGGCAGCGAGCGGTCGATGCGAGACGTGCACGCAGGTCTCGGTGATGCCGTACATGTTGACGAGCTGCGGCGAGCCAACGTCGTGCCGCTGATACCAGTTCGCCAAGCGACGGATGTGAAGCGCCTCGCCACCGAAAATGACGTAACGCAGAGACAACTCGCGCTGCTCGCGGCGATCGGCGTCGATCAAGGGATAGAAGGCCGAGGGGGTCTGGTTGAGAACCGTGACCCGCTCCGTCGAGAGGAGCTCGACGAATCGCTCTGGGTCGCGTGCCACCTCCTGCTCGACAACCACGAGGCGGCCGCCATGCAGCAGCGGTCCCCACAGTTCCCACACCGAGAAGTCAAATGCGGCCGAGTGGAACATCGTCCACACGTCGTCGGTTCGGAACTCGAATAGGTCTGCCGCACTGTCGAATAGAGCAGAAACATTGCGGTGGGAAACCGCAACGCCCTTGGGCGCCCCGGTTGAGCCCGAGGTGTAGATGACGTATGCGGCGTTGTCGGCATGCACGTCGGGTCGAGTGGCCGGCTCGTCGCCGGTGCGCCGCGCGGCGTCGGCGAGGATCACGGTCGGTGCCGTCGACTCCGGAACGCGGTCGGCACGGTCGGTCAGGACGCAGACCGGTGCCGAGTCATCGAGGATGTGCCGCAATCGCGCTGCAGGCGAGTCAATGTCGAGTGGGACGTATGCCCCACCTGCCTTGACGACGCCCAGCAGCCCGACGATCAGGTCGAGCGAACGAGGTAGTGCGACGCCCACCCGCGATTCGGGCCGAACGCCGAATTCGACCAACGACGACGCGACCGCGGCGGCCCGGACGTCGAGCTCGGCGTAGCTGAGTGACTCCCTGCCGCACGTCACCGCGACCGCGTGCGGCGCTCGACGGACGGCGTCGGCGAACGCATCGATGAGCGTGCGGTCCGGGCCTGGACGTGCTTGCGCTGCGGCGGCGAAGTCGAGCTCATCGGTCGTGCGCAGATCGAGCTCGCCGACGGGTGCGTCCGGACGGTCGACGAACGCCGTGAGTATGCGTTCGATCCGCTCCGCGAGCCGGTCCGCTCGTGATGCGGTCACCACCTCTGCGTCGTACTTGATCTCTAGCGCCAGCCGATCGTCGACGTAGGCGACGAACGAAACGGGGTAGTGCGGCGAGTCCGTACCGGTGAAGCCGCGGAACTCCAAACCGCGTGGTTCCCTCGGAACTCCGGTGGCGACGTTGGGGAAGTTCTCCACGACGACCATCGTGTCGAACAACTCGCGGACACCCGCGAGCCGCGCCAACTCCGCAAGACCGAGGTGTTGGGCATCCAGCAGCGCCGTCTGCTGCTCCTGCAACCCGGCCATCACGCCGGCGATCGACGTGTCGCGCGTCCACGACATCGGTACGGGGACGGTGTTGATCAACAACCCGACGATCGACTCGGTTCCCGAAAGTTCGCCTCCGCGACCGGAGACCGTGGACCCGAACACCACCCGCTGGCGACCGAGCAGTCGGCCAAGGAGCAGTCCCCACGCGCCGTGCAATGCCGTGCTCAGTGTCAGCCCTCGATCGCGGGCCGTCCGTGTCAGCGCTGAAGTCAGGTCGGGGGCGAGCCGACGAACGGCACTTCGATGTTCGCCGACGGTGTGGTCGTCGCCAGCGACCAGCCGGGTCGGCTCGAAATCCGCCAGCGCCGCCGCCCACGCCTTCGTGGCGGCCTGATGATCGTTGCGGCCGACCTGTTCGATGTGATCGCGCAGCGAAACCGCAACCGCTGCCGAGGCATTGCCTGCTCCGACGGAGACGTTGTAGTGCGCGACGACGTCGCCGAATATCACCGGATACGACCACCCGTCCGCCACGATGTGGTGCATCGTCTGGATGAGCCGGTGCTCGGTGGCGCTGAGGCTGACCAGCGTGTAGCGGACCAGCGGCGCGTCCGACAGCCGGAATGGGCGGGAAAGCTGCTCTGCGGCAATGTCCGTCAGGCCCTGCTCGTCAGCCTCGACGGCGTCGAACTCCACGGCCACGTCGGCCCAGATGACCTGAGCGAGACGCCCGTCGACGAGCTCGCGGAAGCTGGCCCGCAGCGCCTGATGCCTGCGCATCACCGCGACGACGCTGGCGCGCAACGTCTCTGGATCCGCTGGGCCGACCAGTTCCGCGATCTGTTGCACCTGATACGTGTCGAGCCCTTCGCCGAACGTGCTGTGGAAGTACATGCCCTCCTGGAGCGGTAGCAGCGGAAGCACGTCCTCGATGGCCCCCGTCTTCTGCCATTCGTCCACGTCGGCTTGCGTCACGGCGACCATGGGGAAGTCCGACGGCGTGTGCCCCGCGAGACTCTCGCACCGGGTCAGTGCGGTCAGCGCCTGCGCCCACAACGACGCGAGGCGCTCCACGTCCGCGTCGTCGAGCAAGCCGCCCGGCCACGCTAGCGTCGCCGAAAGCACCGGACCGCGCGGCCCATCCTCGACGGCAGCGTTGATCTCGAGAGCCACTGCGGGATTCGATGGGTCGACACCCTCGCGAAGGACACCGATGTCGGCCACCGGTTCCCAGTCCCGCCCGCTGCCACCCGCGAACCGGCCGAGGTAGTTGAAGAGGATCTGTGGCGCGGCACCGCGGACGGGCCTCGACTCGTCGAGGTGTCGCAGCACGCCGTAGCCGAGGCCGCGGTTGGGCACGGAACGCAGTTGTTCCTTCACCGCTTTCATCGACGCCGCCAACTCGGGTCCTGCCGCGAGTACGTCGGCCCACTCGAGTTGCCCCGGGTCGATTCGGGCGGGGTAGATCGCGGTGAACCAGCCGACCGTGCGGGACAAGTCCATCGCGCCTGCCAGCAGATCCGCTTCCCGGCCGTGTCCTTCGAGGTTGACGACCGCCGCGGTTCCCTGCGCCAATCCACGGTTCAGCCGCCACTGGGCCAACGCAAGGGCGAGTGCAGTGAGAAGCACGTCGTCGACGCCGCCGTGGATGGCCGCGGGGACCGAAGACAGCAGCGGTGAGCTGACGTCGGTTGGAAGCGAGAACGTATGGCTGCGAACGGTGTTCGCAGTGTCGACCGACGGGTTTAGCGGACGACGACCAAGGTCGGGGTCCGGGGTGGACAGCACGTCGTTCCAGTGCTCGGCCTCGGTCTCGAACCTCGCCGAGGCAATGGCCGTCGACCACGTCCGGAAGGACGTCGGGGCTTGGTCGAGGATGCCGTCGACCGTGGGCCGCTCTGCGTTGCGCACCGCCGACCATGCTCGCGCCAGGTCGTCGCACAGGATGCGCCATGACACCCCGTCGATGACAAGGTGGTGGATGACCAGCAGCAGCTGACCGGCCGCCGACGGCGTGTCGTACCAGACGGCGCGAACCATGACTCCGTCTTCGGGAGCTAGTTCCGCGGCAGCGGAAGCAGTGGCCGCGGCGACGTCGGCGGGCGCGAGTGCGCCCATCCGAGTGGCCAGCGGTGCGCCAGGCGCGTTCGAGGCTGGCACTGACAACGTCCAGCTTCCGTCGCAAAGGTCGAGGCGAGCGCGCAGCATGTCGTGTGCCGCGATGACCGAACCAAGGACGAGTTCCATTTGTGCGATGGTCATTCCGGCCGGGGTGGCGAGAACCATCGACTGGTAGAAGTTGGCGAGCGGCGTTGCCGACCGTGCCGTTTCGGCCAGCATCGGTGTCTGTGCGATCGGGCCGACGCCGATGTCGGGCTCGGCGAGTACCGCGTTGCGCGAGTCGGTTTCGGTGACGGCAGCCAGTGCGGCGACGGTCCGGCGGCGGAACACGTCGCGGGGCGTGACGTGCAAACCCGCCTTGCGCGCCTTACCTGACACCGCGATCGACGAGATGCTGTCTCCGCCGAGGGTGAAGAAGTCGTCGTCGATTCCGATCTGCGGCAGGCCGAGCACGTCGCGGAAGATGTCTGCCAACAAGGATTCTCGCTCGTCGCGCGGATCGCGCGATGGACCTGTCGCCGGCGCGACGGGTTCCGGCAGCGCGCGGGTGTCGAGCTTTCCGTTGACGGTCAGCGGAATCGCGTCGACGAACCCGTAGAGCGCCGGAACCATGTAGTCGGGCAGCGTTTCGGTGAGCGCCGCGCGAAACTCGGCGGCCAGTGCCGCGGGATCGGAGCGCCCGTCCCCGATCGCTACCCCGGCCTCGAGTACTACATAGCCGACGAGCTGCTTGACCGACGTCGATCGGCCCGGCCTCGCGATGGCGACCGCCTGCCGAACTCCCTGCAGCGCAGACAGTGCCGCCGCGACCTCACCGAGTTCCACCCGGTAGCCGCGGATCTTGACCTGGTCGTCGCTGCGGCCGAAGAAGTCGAGTGTTCCGCCGGCATCGGATCGGCGCGCGACGAGGTCGCCCGTGCGGTACATCCGGCCGCCTACGTTGAATGGGTCGGCGACGAACCGGTCGGCGGTCAGGCCAGCTCGATCCAGATACCCTCGCGCCAATCCGGTACCCGCGATGTAGAGCTCACCGACGACCCCGTCGCGGACTGGCCTCAGCCACGAATCCAGCACGTAGGCGCGGGTGTTCCAGATGGGATGCCCGACGGTCGGACTGGCGCTTTCGTCGGTACTCGCACCGAGGGTGTTGATGGTGTACTCGGTCGGCCCGTACAGGTTGTACCCGGTAGTACTCGGAGTGTCGTGCAGCCGACGCCACACCTCGTCGGAGACCGCCTCGCCGCCCAGCAGCACCAGCGTCGGTGCGTGGCCACGCGCATCCAACAGTCCCTGCTCGAACAGGTGATGGGCGTAGCTGGGGGTGACGTTGATGACGTCGATCAGATGTGTCCGGCAGTACGACGCCAAAGCGGTTGCATCCCTGCGTAATTCCTCGTCGCAGATGTGGACTTCGTGGCCCTCGACGAGCCACAGCAGCTCTTCCCACGACATGTCGAACGAGAACGACACGGTGTGCGCCACCCGCATTCGTCTGCCGCCGGCCTTCGCGATGGCCGGTTCGAAAATCTCGGCGCGGTGGTTGTGCTGCATGTTGGTCAGGCCGCGATAGGGCGTCACCACACCCTTCGGCCGTCCTGTGGAACCCGAGGTGAAGATGACGTACGCCGGGTAATCCAGTCGGTGGGCTCCCCCGCGTCGCGCGAAGTCGCCGAGCTCGTCGTCGGACAACGCGTCCGGCGCGGTGTGCGCCAACGCCTCGACGACTACGGGATCGTCGAGCTCGATCACGTCGCCACCGAGCTCGCGCTGGTGTGCAGCCAGCTGACCGCCGTGACACACCAACAGGATCGGCCTGGCATCGTCGAGCATTCCGGTCAACCGGGCGTGCGGATGCTCACGCTCTAGGGGTAGGTATGCGGCTCCGGTGCCGAGCACCGCGAACAATGCCACCACCATGTCGATGGACCTCGGCAGGGCCAGCGCGACGATCCGTTCCGGGCCTGCCCCCTGAGCCAACAGGTGGCGGGCGAGTTGGTTCACCCGGCGGTCCAGCTCGGCATAGGTCAGCCGTTCCGTGCCGAAGACCAGCGCGACGTGGTCCGGGCAGATCCGTGCCCGGTCGGCCAACAGGTCGGCGATGGTGTCCGCGCCGATGTCGTGCTCGACGCCCTGCCACTGCTCGGCCAGCGCCGCGCGTTCGTCCACGAGACTGAGGTCGAGGTCGCCGACCGGGGTATTCGGCTGTGCCAGTAGCGCTTCCACGGCGAGACCGAACCGCGCCACCATTGTCGCCGCCGTCGCCGGGTCCACGACGTCGGGCCGGTATTCCAGCTTGATTCCCAGCCGCTCGCCCGGAGTCAAGACCCAGGTCAGCGGGTAGTGCGTGGTGTCGACGAAGTCGACGCCGACGATGCCCTGCTCTCGCTCGAAGTCGGTGAAGGTGTCGTCGTCGAGGAAGTTCTGCAGTACGTACAGCGTGTCGAACAGCGGCTGGTGTCCCGTGCTACGAGTGATGTCTCCGAGTCCGACGTACTCGTGCGCCATCAGGTCCAGCCGGAAGTCCTCCACTCGCCGCAAGAGCTCCGACGCGGTCGTCGTCGGCTCACTCTGGACACGCACCGGCACGGTGTTGAGGAACTGTCCGATCACGTCCTCGATGCCGGGCAACTCCGGCGGCCGCCCGGCGACCGTGGTGCCGAATACGACGTCCGCACTTCCGGTTTCGAAGCCGAGAACCATACCGAGCGCGGCGGTCAGAACCGTATTGGCCGTGGTCGACCGAGTTCGGGTGTGCTCGGCCAGGCGCGCCGTCGTCTCGACGGACAGCTCCCCGTAGACCCGCTCGGGCAACGCAGGCTCGCGCCCCAGCGCTTCCGGAGCGACCAGCGTTGCCTCGGGCAGGCCTGCCAGCGCGTCCGCCCAAGCCCGGACAGACCGGTCCTGATCCTGTGCATCGACCCAGCGCAGGTAGTCGACGTAGGTGCTGCGCGCCGGTGGCAGCGCACCGCGAATGCCACCGGACCCGTACAGCGCGAACAACTCTCGTAGCACGAGTTCCCGCGACCAGCCGTCCCACAGCAGGAAGTGGCAGGTCAGCAGCAGGCGGTCGCCACGTTCGGGCAGCCGGATCACGGTCAGCCGGATCAGAGGCGGCATGCGCAGGTCGAAGGGCCGTTCGGCATCGTCCCGCATGACCTCTGCCAGACGGGTGGCCGCCTGGTGTTCGGTCAGATCGGCCAGGTCGACCGTCGTCACGACGGCCGGAACGAATCGGCCGACGTACTGCACCGGCCTGGCGAGATCCTCACTCGTGAAGCCGGCCCGGAGGTTGTCATGCCGGGACAGCAGGGCACCAAGGGCGGTGCGCATCGCATCTACGTCGAGGCGGTGGTCGAAGTCGAAGACGTTCTGCGCCAGATAGGTATTGACGTCGTCGGTGTAGGTGGACTGGTAGTACACGCCCTCCTGCAGGGGCGACAGGGGCCACACGTCCCCGACCTCGACCGGGGCGTCGGCGATGAGCCGCGCGAGATCGTCGTCGGTGAGCCCGTGCCATGCCGGCGCGGTGTGCTGCGGGTCGGGGTTCGGCGTCGCATGCATTTCGGTGGCGCGTCCGGCGAGCACGTCCTCCAGCGCCCGGGGAGTCCGCAACGTGAACAACTCGCGGGTTTGCAACGCGAGCTGCGCGCCCGACAGACGATTCACTACCCGCAGGGCGAGCAGGCTGTCGCCGCCGAGTGCGAAGAAGTCGTCGTCGATTCCGATCGGAGCATTGGCATCCAGGCCGAGGACGGCCGCGAAGGTGCTGCAGATCAACGCCTCTCGCGGAGTCCGAGGCGCCGCGCGGGACACCGACAGCACTGGTTCCGGCAAGCTGGCACGGTCGCGCTTTCCATTGGGCAGCAGCGGTATCGCGCCGATCTGCGTGACGGTCGCGGGGAGCAGATGTGCAGGCAGCCGTTCGGCGAGCTCACCACGGACCTTGGCCGCATCGAGCTGCTGGTCGGTTCGGGCGACGACGTAGGCGTCGAGGCGAGCCGCCCCGTTGGCACCGTGGTGGACGGTGACGACGGCCTCGGCGATCTGCGGGCTCTCCGCGAGCGCGGTCTCGACCTCGCCGAGTTCCACCCGGAATCCGTTGATCTTCACTTGGCTGTCGGCACGGCCAACGAACTGGAGCTCCCAGTCCGCCGTCCATCGCGCCAGGTCGCCCGTTCGGTAGAGCCGCTCACCTGGTGGACCGAACGGATCGGCGACGAACCGCACCGCCGTGTTGGCACTCTGGCCGAGGTAGCCGCGAGCCAATTGCGCTCCACCGACGTAGATTTCGCCCACCGCACCGGGAAGGACCGGCACCAGATCCTGGCCGAGCACGTAGATCTGGGCGCCGGGCACTGGCCTGCCCAGCGTCACCGTGTCGCCATCGGCCGCCGAGCCAACCACGACGTCGCCCGCGACCTCGGAGGACCCGTAGGAGTTCACGATCTCGGCCATCGGTGATACGCCCCGCAACGCCGCGACCGTTGCGGCGTCGAGGACCTCGCCGCTGCAGATCCACCGTCGGATCGAGCCGAGGCGCGACGGTGCGACGTCGGCCATGGCAGCGGCGAGGCTGGGTACTGCCAGGAGCTGTGCGGCCGATGCATCGTCTGCTAGCGCGGCGAGGATCCCGCCGTCGTGCGCGGTGACCTCGTCGGCGATGACGACCGTTGCCCCTGCGACGAGTGCGCCGAGGAGTTCGGTCGTCCCGTCGATGAAACTCATCGAACTCTTCGCGATCCGCACGTCACCGCGTTGGTGCGACCATTGTGCGGCAGCCCATTTCAGCCGATTCGCCAGCGCGGCGTGCGTACCGACCGTTCCCTTGGGCCTGCCCGTGCTGCCCGAGGTATACACGACCGATGCCGCGTCGTCGGGCCCGACGACCGCGCCGCGCCACGGTTCCGCGTCGGCGTCGACACTCAGCGTCGGTATGTCGTGGGGCGGAAGTGGGCGTCCGTCGGCGACGACCACCCGCGGCCGGGCGTCGTCGAGCATGTACGTGATGCGTGCGCCGGGATACTCGGGATCGATAGGTAAATAGGCTGCGCCACAACGTAATACGGCCAAGAGGGCAATCGCGATCTGACTGCCTCGACCGGTGGCGACGGCGACGACGTCCCCACGGCGCACGCCGACGCCGACGAGCGCGCCCGCCAGCCGCGCGGCGCGGTCGTCGAGTTCGCGGTACGTCATGCGCGCAGCCGCGTCGACCACGGCGTCGGCGGTCGGGGTGCGACCGACCTGTTCGGCGAACAGCTCGACGACGGTGCCGTGCCACGCCGGCGCCCCCGCTCCAGCCGCAAGAACCTCGGCGTACTGGTCCGCGGTCAGGAGTTCGACATCGCAGCAACGTGTTTCGCCAGCGTCGACGATCGTCGTCAGAATGCGTCCGTAGAGCGACAGCACGCGCTCGGCCGTTGGGGCGTCGATCACCGACCGGTCGTGAGTCAGGGCGATGCCGAACGGGGCGGACGGCTTGATCATCAGCGTCAGCGGGTAGTGCGGTGCCTCGACGACGTCGATCGACTCGACGCGTACCGTCGCCGCGGGGTCGGCGGCGGCGGGATAGTTCTCGATGACGAGCAACGTGTCGAAGAGCTCGGAGACGCCGACCGCATGCTGGACGTCGGCCAGGGCGACGTGGTGGTATTCGAAGAGCGCCGACTGCGCGTCGGCGAATCCGCACACCACGGACTCGATCGATTCGGTTGGTGTCCAACGCGTTCGGGCCGGGACGGTGTTGATCAGCAGTCCGACCATGCCGTCGATGCCCGCCACGTCGATGCCTCTACCGGACACCGTCGAACCGAACACCACGTCCGTACGCCCCGTCAATCGACCAACGGCTATCCCCCACGCCGCGGCGATGACCGAGCTGGTGGTGACGCCGCGTTCGGCGGCCCACTGGCTGATCCTGACGGCGTCCTCGGCGGGCAACTCCATGCCGACCTTGCCGAAGCCGGAGTCGCTGGATGCGTTGGGCGGCAGCGCATCCGCGAGCCGCGTCGGTCCCGCGACATCGCCCAACTCGCTCCGCCACGCCTCGATGGCCGAATCGGTGGGCGCGTTGGCGATCCACTGTAGATAGTCGCGATAGCACGCGGGCGCGGGCAACGGGGCATCGAGATCGTCGTGCAGCGCCGCGAGCTCTCGAAGGACGATCGGCACGGACCAGCCATCGGCGATGATGTGGTGGACGGTCTGGATCAGCACGTGGCGCTGCGCGGCCAGCCGCACTAGCGCATACCGCATCAGCGGAGGGTCGCCGAGATCGAAGGGCCTGCCCCGCTGCTCCTCGGCGACGCCCGCGACCCGCTCGCTCGCGGCGGTCGGTTCGAGCCCCCTGACGTCCTCGTAGTACCACGGCACGGCTGGCGCAGGCCCGATGACCGAGACGATCCTGCCATCCCCGATGGGACGGAACGCCGCGCCGAGGTGGCGATGCCTGGCGATCAGGCGGTCCGCGGCCAAGCGCAGCCGCTCGGGGTCGACCGCACCGGACAGCTCCACGATCTGTTGGACCACGTAGGGATCGACGTCGGCATAGGTCGAGTGGAAGTGGATTCCGGCCTGCAGCGGCGACGGCGGCAGCAGGTCCACGATCGCTGGCAGCGCGTCGATGTCCGACTGCTCGACCGTGACGAGGGGGAAGTCCGACGGCGTGGGACCCGCGACCGCCGGGCTGGCGGCGATCGCCCCGAGTGCGTCGGTCCACAGTCCGGCGAGCGCCTGCACCTGGTCGTACTCGAGAACCGCGCCCGGCCAGCTGAACGTCGCCTGCAACCGCGTGCGGTCGCCGGTCTCGATGGTGATGGCGTTGACTTCGAGCGCCCGCGGCAGCGGCATCCGGGGATCCCGGTCCTCGGCCACTTTCGCGTCGGCCAGGGTCCACGGCGCATCGCCTGCACCGCTGAACCGACCCAGATAGTTGAACAGGACCTGCGGTGTGACTGAGAGATCCGGGCGCGGTGGGTCCGAGAGATACCGCAGGGCACCATGACTCAGACCGTTGCGGGGTACTGCGCGGAGTTGTTCCTTCACGGCCTTGACCGCCCTGCCAAGTTCCTGGCCACCGGACATCAGCTCGTCCCACGCCGCTCGTCCGGCGTCGACGTAGACCGGGTACAGGGTGGTGAACCACCCGATGGTGCGGGTCAGGTCGAGGTGATCGCCTGCGACACCGAGGTGCTGCTCCTCACGGCCGTGCCCCTCCAACTCGAGAAACAGACCTGAGGAGTCGGCGGGTCCGCGCCACTTCGCTACCGCCATCGCCAGGGCCGCTACCAGGATGTCGTTCACTCCGCCGTTGATCGCAGCGGGCACCGGTCCAAGCAGACGCGCCGTGACGTCTTCATCGAGGTGCACGACGAGCTTGGCCTCGCTCGCGACTACGTCGGCCGCCGGATCGAGCGGTCTGCTGCCCAGCGGCCGATCGTGGGCGCGCGCCACATCCGCGACCCGCAACCAGTGGTCTTCGTCGGAGGCGAACTCACCCGCGACGGTCGCCGATCGCAGAGCTGCCGACCACGCCCGAAATGACGTGTCGGCCTTGGCGAGTGATGCGGGCCGCCCGGCGGCGACATCCGACCACAGAGAGGCTAGGTCGTCGGCGAGCAGCCGTAGAGATACTCCGTCGACGACGATGTGGTGAACGACCAGGATGAGGCGCCCGGGGAGGTCAGCGCCTGCGTCCACCCAGACGGCGTCGAGCACTCGCCCGGCGCTCGGGTCCAGGCGGGTCACGGCTGCCGCCCGCTCGCCGGCTGTCTGCACCTCGATGTCGTCGCGAGCCGGGACTCGGGTGAGGACGTCGGCTGCGCTGATGACTCCGCCAGGGGGGACGGTCAAACCGGCAGGCTGAACCGAGCTGAGCCGCGCCCGCAGAACGTCGTGGCAGTCGAGAAGCTCGTCGATCATCGTCGCGAGGGCAGGCATCGTCAGCCCGACCGGCGTATGCAGGGTGACGGACTGGAAGAACCCGTCGAGTCCGTCGCCAATCTCGTTGAGCCACGACAGGATCGGAGTTGCACCGACTTCGCCCACCGCGGCGACGGCGGGTCCAGTGGGCGCGAAGTCGACGGGCTCGGCGGCCGACACCAACGCGGCGGGAGTGCGCATGGCGAAGACGTCGCGGGGCCGCAATCTCAGGCCAAGCTTGCGAGCCCGGGTGATCAGGCCCATCGCCACGATGCTGTCGCCGCCGAGTGCGAAGAAGTCGGCGTTGGCGCCGACGCTCGTCACACCGAGCAGTTCCGCAAAGATCTCACAGATCGACTGCACCCGTGGATCGGTCGGCACTTCGTCCATCGCCGTCCGCCCGACTTGATCGGGCGTCGGCGGTGCGGGTAGTGCGCGCCTGTCGATCTTGCCGTTGGCCGTGACGGGAAATTCGTCGAGCGCGAGGATGCAATTGGGCACCATGTGTTCCGGCAGCTTCGAGGCACACCACGACCGCAACTCGTCGGCGTCGACGTCGGTGTTGCACACCACGTAACCGGTCAATTGCGAGGCACCCGAGGCGGTGTGGCGCAGAATGACCGCCGCGTGCCGAACCGACGGATGCGCGGCAAGCGTTAATTCGATCTCCTCCAACTCAACCCGCATCCCGCGGATCTTGACCTGGTTGTCGGCCCTGCCAAGAAATTCGAGCACGCCGTCGGCGGTCCACCGGGCGAGATCGCCGGTCCGGTACATTCGCGAGCCGTCGTCGTCGAAGGGGTTGGCCACGAAGCGTGATCCGGTCAGGCCCGGAGCGTGAATGTAACCGCGGCCCAACAGGAATCCGGCGGCGTACAGCTCGCCGCCGACGCCGACCGGCACGGGCCGCAAATGCTCGTCGAGCACGTAGAGCTGGGTGTGCGGATTCGGACGACCGATCGACGTCTCGATGCGCGCCGCGCTGTCGCGGTAGACGACGTGGGACACGCCGATGGTCGCTTCCGCCGGACCGTAGCCGTGGTAGAGCGTGGTGCTCAGCTGTGCCCGGAATCGATCGAAGAGCGCAGGCGTCAAGACCTCACCGCCGCACCAGACGTGCTTGAGCCCGGATAGCGGGCTGGTGGCCATGCCGCTGTGGGAAGCGAGGTCGAGCAGCACGTCGAGCATGGACGACACCAGGTAGACGAAGGTGACCTTCTGTGCTGCGATCAGGTCAAGCAGGTACTGCGGGTCGCGCTCGCCGCCGGGCTCTGCCACCACCACGTAGCCTCCGGAGACCAGCGGCAGCAGGATCTCGTTGATGGAGATGTCAAAGGACAGCGGCGCCTTGAACAGCGAGGCGTCGCTGGGACCGAAGCCCAGCACGTCGTCGACCTGCCAGGTCAACCTCTCGGCGATGGCCTCGTGCCGGATCATCGCGCCCTTGGGCTTTCCGGTCGACCCTGAGGTGAAGATCACGTACGCCAGCTGCCGTCCGTCGACATCGGTCGGCGGCTCGTCTGCGGACTGGTCGCCGAAAGTCCAACGGCCCAGATCGAGTTCGATGGCATCCGGGTCGCCCGGTACTCCCCCGCCGGGCGCGACCACGACCGCGACGGCCCTAGTCTCGTCGAGCACCTGCCGACGTCTCTCGTCGGGCCACTGCGGATCGATGGGCACGAACGCGGCGCCCGCGGCGAGGATGGCCACCACGGCGACGACCATCTCGGCCGAACGGGGCAGCGCGATCGCGATCATCTCTTCGTGCACGACGCCGCGGGCACGTAGTAGATTCGCCAACTGGTATGCCTGCGTTGCCAACTCGCGATACGTCAGTCGGGTGTCACCGGCCACCACCGCCAGGGCGTCGGGAGTCAGTCGGGCCTGCCTGGCGAAGGACTCGGGGACCGTCGTGGTCGCTTCCGGCCAACTTTGATCGTTCCACTGCCGCAACAGATTCAGACGATCGTTCGAGGTCAGTCCGTCGTCGAGATCGGTCGTGGTCACGTCTGTGCCTGCTCCACCTGTGAATGATTGGCCGCCCATGCCTGCCACAGCTGGGCGTATTTGCCACCCGTGGCGACGAGGTCGTCGTGCGTGCCCTCTTCGACGACGGCGCCGTTGTCCATCACGACGATCCGGTCCGCCGTCGCGGCCTGCGTGAGTCGATGCGCGATCACCAACGTCGTTCTGCCCTCGGTGGCCGCGGCCGCGGCCCGCTCCAACTCGCGGGCGCCCTGGCTGCCCGCCTCCGCGGTGGCCTCGTCCAGAATTGCGACCGTCGGGTCGAGCAGAACTAGACGGGCCAAGGCAAGTTGTTGTGCCTGTGCGGAAGTCAGCTGATGGCCGCCTTCACCGACGACCGTGTCGACGCCGTCGCTCAGCGCGGCCACCCATTCGTCGGCGCCGACCGCACTCAGGGCGACGTGCACCTGCTCGTCCGTCGCGGCCGGGTCGGCCAGCCTCAGGTCGTCGATGAGTGGCCCCGCGAAGACGTGCACGTCCTGGCTGACGATCGCGACCTGCCGACGACGCTGTTCGGCGGTCAGCGTTGACAGCGAGACCCCGCCGACGCTCGCCGAACCCCGTTTCGGGGTCAACGCGCCAGCGGCGATACCGGCAACCGTCGACTTGCCCGCTCCCGTCGATCCGACCAACGCGACCCGCTGCCCAGGCGCAACCCGGATCGAAACACCCTGTACGACAGAGTGTTCACCGTCGTAGCTGAAGTACAGGTCATCGAGCTCGAGCGACGCATCGCGCGGCTCCGTCGTTGCCGCCGTCGGTTGCGCGGCTCCGTCGGGCATGCCCACCAGCCCGACGAGACGCGCCAGGCTCGCACCCGCGTCCTGTGCTTCGTCGAACGTGAAGAGCAATTCGCTGACCGGACTGAACAATCGGTGGAAGAGCAGCGCCGCTGCGGTGGTCTGGCCGACGGTGACCTCACCGCGCTGAACCAACCAGAACCCCACCATCAAGATGACGGACAGGCCTACGAATTCGGCGCGATTGATGCGTCCGACGAACCGCGTGAAGAGGGTGAACACGCCGATCGAAATGTCGCGGACCCGGGCCGAAGCAACCTCGATGGCGTTCTGGTGCGTGGCGTTCAGGTCGTAGGCGTGGACCGTGGCGGACCCGAGCATGCTCTCCATCAGCACCTGCGAGCGCTCGCCGATGGCGCGCCGTTCCTCGGCATAGCGCGGCGCCGACCGCGGGAGGTACCACCGCAACGCCATCACGTACAGCGGCACGGCGACGGCGCCGGCGAGTCCGAGGCGCCAGTCGAGACCGATCATCGCGACGAGTGAGAGCGCAGCCAGCAGGATCGAGGCGAACATCGTAGGAATCACGTCCGACAACGCCTTGCCGATCGTCGCGACGTCGGTGCTCACGCGAGACAGCAAGTCGCCGCGACCAACTCGCTCCACCGTCGTCGTCGGCAGAGACAACGCCCGCTCGACACCCGCCTCGCGCAGGTCGGCCAGCGCGACGGCGCCAAGCTTTCCGATCAGGTAGTTGGACAGTCCGCTCGCAACTCCGCCGAGCACCGCGGCGCACGCGACGATCACGGCGATCACGACGATGACCGACGGCGGTGACCCGTCGATGATGCGGTCGACGAGCACGCCGAGCACGTACACGGGCAGCACCGCCGCCGCTGCCGCGATCAGGCCGACGACGACCGTCAACAATCCCGACCCCGCCCTGGCACGCAACTCGCCGCGCAGCCAGTTCCACGTCTCTCGACCGGTGGCCACGGGCAGGATGACCGACTCGGTAGCAGGAGCGGTCATCGCAGCACCGCCGCTTGGTAGTCCTGGCGGTCCATCAGATCCTGGTGCGAGCCGGAGGCCACGACCCGGCCGCCGTCGAGCAAGACCACGCGATCGGTCGCTGCGAGCAGCGCCGGGCTGCAGGTGACGATCAGCGTCGTGAATTCTCGGCAGGACGAGCCGTGCCGCATTTCGGTGATGCCTTGGGCCACGACACTTTCGGTGACCGCATCGACGGCGGTGGTGGGTTCGTGCAGGACAAGTACGGGTGCGCCGCGCAGTAGCGCGCGCGCGAGCGTCAACCGCTGGCGCTGCCCACCCGACAGGCTCGCACCGCGCTCCGTGACGCGGTGGTCGAGACCCTCCGCGTGGACCTCGACGACGTCGATGGCACAGGAGGAGCGCAACGCATCGTCGATCTGTCGACCATCGGCGGCATCGATCCCCGCAGTCAGATTGGAGCGCAGAGAGCCGGTGAAGAGGTCGGTCACGTGCGGCTCGACGAGCAACGCGCGATGGGCCTCACCGAGATCGAGGTCTTCGAGCGGCACGCCGCCGACGCGGACCGCCCCGGTGTACTCACTGGACATCAGTTGCCCAGACAAGACCTTCACGATCGCCTCGGCGTCGGCGGACTGCGTGGCGACCAATCCGACGAGGTCCCCAGCCTCGACCGACAGCGTGGTTCCGTCGAGCGTTCCATAGCGAACGTCGTCGAGTTCGAGCCCATGCGGCCCGGCAGCGAGGTGAGCGCTACCGGGCTCTAGCGCCATGGGGGCGTCCTCGATCCAGCCGACGCGGTTGGCGGAGGCGCGTGCCTCCGCGACCCAGCTGGGCACTTCCGCCATGGTGTTGAACGGCTCTAGCAGGAACTGCGCGAGGCCGATCACGGTGATCAGCTCGCCGATCGAGATCTGGCCGCGAAGTGCGAACCATCCTGCGGTGACGGCTATTCCGACCGCTAACAGCGCGCTGGCGGCATTCGAGAAGCCGACGAAGATGGCCTGTGAGCGAGTGGCACGCACGGTCGCCGCGAGCGCCTCCTGACTCACCGTCCGGTAGCGATGCGCGGCGGCGTCCTCGGCTCCGATCCCGCGCAAGGGTCGCATCCCCGCGATCAGATCGGCGGACATCGCCGTCGCCTTCCCCGCGAACTCCTGTTGGTCGGCAACCCGGCGGGTGATGACAGGCCCGCCGAGCTGGAGCAGTACCAGGATCGCAGGTGTGCCGATCAGCACGACCAACCCGAGCGGGACGTCGATGGTCAGTAGTACGCCCGCGCAGACCACGATGGCAGTCACCGACCCCGCGATGCGTGGTACGTAGTCCAGCAGATACGACGTCTCGTCCGCGTCAGTGCTTGCGATGGAAAGCAATTCACCGCTGCGTCGCGTCGTCCGGAGGCGCCACGGATGCAGGATCTTGATGGCCAGGTCGACCCGCAGCTGGTGGCCCTCGGTGGCGATCGCGCGCATCAGGTGCCTGGCGCCGAGCTGATAGCACGTCGTTAGCAGGAGGAACAACGCCGCCAGCGCAGCCACCCAGATCACCAGCTGCATTGCGTCGCCGGTCTCGACGCTGCGGCTGACGACGATGCCGATCAACACCGGCACCGTCGCCTCGCATATCTGGTGACCGCAGATGAGCAACGAGCCGGTGGTAAGCAGCCGGGCATTGCGCCTGACGGAACGCAGGAGAATGGCTGCGCCAGTGCGTGATTCCGCGTCGTTGGACGTGATGTCGTCCGTACCCTGGGACGACACCGTCGACACTACGTTCATGGCTACGATGTCGCGTCAGCTCCCGATGCGCTGACTGCTGCCATCCTCAGCTGCAGGCTCTTCGGCCGCATGTCGGTCCAGTTCTGCTCGACGTAGTCGAGGCATTCCTGCCTGCCAGCCTGGCCATCGGCACCGAACACGACCGTCCACCCGCCCGGTACTTGCTTGAACGTTGGCCACAACGAGTGCTGCTCCTCGTCGTTGACCAGGACATAGAACTTCGCTGCCTCGTCGTCAAAGGGGTTGCCTGACATGAGTTCTCCTCTCAATTGACTCTGCTCGCCGGGCCGCTCCCGGGAGAGCCCGCTTCGATTGACAACAACTTATAAGGTTAGGCTATCCATATTCAAATACGGAGGGCTAGGAATGCGGGTATCGACGTTCGGGTATCAGACCTGGGGACACAAGACCTTGGAGACGCTGATTCACTCGCACCACGAGGTGGTTCTCGCCGTCACGCATCCGCCGAGTGATCAACCCTACGAATCGATTTGGGCAGACTCCGTCGAGGATCTCGCGCGCGAGAACGGCATCCCGGTACACCTGGCGCAGCGGCCCGACGACGAATTGATCGCGCGGGTCAAGCTCGCCGAGCCGGACATCATCGTCGCCAACAACTGGCGAACCTGGCTGCCGCGAGAGTTGTTCGACCTGCCTCCGCACGGCACCTTGAATCTGCACGATTCCCTGTTGCCGAAGTTCACGGGATTCTCGCCGGTCATCTGGGCGATGATCAGCGGCGCCGACGAAGTGGGGTTGACTGCCCATCGCATGGACGACGACCTCGACACCGGCGACATCGTCGTCCAACGGGCCATTCCCATCGGCTCGCAGGACACCGGTACCTCCCTCGTCCGCGCGACGATCGACCTGATCCCTGGAGTCCTGCTCGAATCCCTGGACCTCATCGAGCAGGGGTCGGCCGTGTGGACCAAGCAGGACCTCGACGCGCGGACCTTCTTCCACAAGCGGTCCGCGCGCGACAGCATCATCGACTGGCGTTGGCCTGCAGAAGATCTCGAACGCTTCGTCCGTGCCTTGTCCGATCCATACCCGAATGCCGTCACGCACTACCACGGCCAACGCATCCGCGTCGTGCGGGCTTCGGTGTCTCACTGCCGGTACGGCGGCACCCCCGGCCGCGTATTCATCGCCGAAGGCAACGGCATGGTGATCGTCGCAGGACCGCAGTCCCATCGCGGCGACGGGCACGGCTTGGTCATCGAGACCGTACGCCTCGACGACGGCTCCGAGTTGCCCGCACTGGAGTTCTTCGGCCGCGGCGGCGGCTATCTGACCGATCACCCGTAGCTGCCGTCGCCGACGGCCTGCTGGGTCGCGCCTGCCATGTCCACGTGACGGGCGATGGATTCGACGATCTCGCCGCTCCGCACCGCGATGTTGGAGATCAGCGACGAACTGAGTCCGTGGGTGTGCTCGGTCCCGCCCTGTAGGTAGATCGGCCCGGAGAGCTCGCGCGACGCGCGAAGGCGGTAGTCGCGTTCCACCGCAGGCCGATCGGCCTCGTACCCGGGGTCGTCGAACAGCTCGCCCAGGATGTCCGGCAACGACATTGGGGTGAAGCCGGTCGAATACACGACGCCGTCACAGTCGAGCGTCTCTACGGTCTTCGTTGGATGGTGCTCGATGCTCACGCGCACGCCGTGGTCATCCTCGATCGCGGACTGCACACTCGACGCGCCGCGGAAGAAGAGCCTGCGTCTGCCCGCCACCCGTTCGGCGTACTCGCGCCGGTACAACTCCTCGATGAGCGGCAAGTCGACGCACGAGTAGTTGGTGGCGCGGTGGTAGTCCATCAGTCGCTGCCGCACCGTGGGCTCCGCCGTGTAGAAGTCGTCGACAGCGGCAGGGTCGAAAACCCTGTTCGCATATGGGCTGTCGTCGGCGGGGCTGTACCCGTACTTTGCGAAGACGCCATGAACCTCTGCCGCGGGGAAGGTGGTGTGAAGGTAGTCGGTCACCTCTGCTGCGCTCTGGCCAGCGCCGACCACCACGAAGCGACCGTGACCGAGAGATGGCAGGTTCGGGATCTTGGTCAGCAGCCCGTGGTTGTGGAACTGGCGCGGCGTCTCGACGACCCCGGCGGGCAATTGTGGTTGCAACCCGCCCGCGAGCACGACGGATCGGGCGCGCAGGGTAGTTACGCCTGGACCGTCGACCTCGACCGCCAGGCAATCGCCTTCGTCGCGAACCGCGATCGCCCTCGTACCGAAGTGCACGGTGGCATCCACCAGGGCCGCCGCCCATTCCAGATAGTCGTGAAACTCCAGCCTGGTCGGAAAGAACGTCTGGTGATTGATGAATTCGTTGAGCCGGCCGCGATCGGTCAGATACTTGAGGAACGTGTACTTGCTCTGCACGTTGCGCTGACTCGCCAGATCCTTGAGGAACGAGATCTGCATCGTCGTTCCAGGTATCAACATGCCGGTATGCCAGCCGAATTCGTTCTTGGCCTCCACGAACTCGGCTGAGATCTGGTGCCGATTGCCGTGTTGACAGTTGTGTTCCTCGATCGCGATCGCCAAGCCGAGGTTGGACGGGCCAAACCCCACGCCGACGACGTCGAGAACCCGACCGCTCACAGATCCGTTCCACCTGCCGTTCGTTCCCCGTAGTCCGGACATCAGCGGCTTGCCCACTGATCGAGCGCACCGGGTACGGGCTGGGCGGGGTCGTGTCCGAGCGCGACGATGCGGTTCTGGCCGTCGACGTGAACCACCCGAGGCGCGTAATCGGCTATCTCGCGTTCGTTGAGGGCGCGGAACGACATGATGATCACGAGGTCCCCGGGTATCACCAAATGCGCTGCGGCTCCATTGATTCCGATGACGCCGGAACTTGGAGCGCCCGTGATCGCATAGGTGGTCAGCCGCGCCCCATTGGTGATGTCGACGACGTCGACCTGTTCGCCCTCCAAGATGTCGGCCGCCCGCATGAGGTCTCGGTCGATCGTGATCGAGCCGACGTAGTGCAGATCTGCCTGCGTGACAGTGGCACGATGTACCTTGCCCCCCAGCATGGTTCGGAGCATTCTTTCGCCCTCCAGCCTTGTTGACGTCGTTGACCCACCCAGCGAGTTCCCAGCCCTGGGATAGGTTATCCTAACCTAATGTCGCTCACTAATTTAGGTACCTCACTCAGGCGTAGATCGTCGCTTCTTGCAGTAAGCGCGCTGGTAGTCGGCCTTCTCGTAGGCTGTAGCTCACCCGCACCCGAAGCCAGGAACGAACCCGCGGCAGCGGGCGAACCGGTCACGATCACCCACAAGTTCGGTGAGACCAAGGTTCCCGCCAATCCCAAGCGAGTCGTCACGGCGGGCTGGATCGATCAGGACTTCGTGTTGCCGCTCGGCATCGTGCCGGTAGGCACCCGTGGCGGGTACTTCGACAACTACGACGACTTCCCATGGGTGAAGCAGGCGACCGACGGGAAGGGTGTTCCTTCGATCGAGGGCGACACCATCAACTTCGAGGCCATTGCAGCGGCAAAGCCGGACGTGATCTTCGCGATCAACGAAACCGTCGACCAGAAGACCTACGACAGGCTCTCGCAGATTGCCCCGACGGTGGTGCAATCCGCGGATTATCCTGACGAGGAAACCCCTTGGGACGTACAGCTTCTCACCACCGGCAAGGCACTCGGTCGCGCTGATGAAGCGCAGAAGCTAGTCGACCAGGTGAAGGCGAAGATCAACGACGCGAGGAGCGCGCATCCCGAATTCGCGGGCAAGACCCTGGTGTCGGACTTCACGTCAGAGCCCAACGCGCACTATCTGATCGGCAAGGGCGACCCCCGCAATGCGATCTTCGAGGGCCTCGGCTTCACTACGCAGGACACCATCGGAGACGTCTCCGAGGAAAAGCTGAGCCTGCTCGACGGCAACGTGCTGTTCGTCAACGGCCTCACCAAGGAGCAGATGGCGGCCGTACCCGCGTTCCAGCGGCTCAACGTCGTCCGCGACGGGCGCACCCTGTACGCGGGTTCGGACTCCACCCTGTCCGGCGCGCTGGCATTCGGCGGGCCCGACGCGATGATCTACGCGCTGGATCTCCTCGTCCCGCAGCTGAGCAACGCCGTGCAGGGCAAGCCGGTCGCTGACCTGTCCAACTCCTGACCGGCCACGCCGCTGGTGCCCCCCCGACTAGCGAGACTCGGCGCGCAACCTGTCGCCCGCCGCAGCCTCCTTGGCTACTCGCGTGCGTGAAGCTCGCGGGATCACCAGCGGCGTACCGGTTTCAGGGTCTTCGATGATCTGACACCTCAGGCCGTACACCGCCTCGACCAGTTCCGCGGTGACCACGACTGACGGATTGCCCTGCGCGACAATCGATCCGTCCTTCATTGCGATGATCTCGTCGGCGAACCGGCAGGCGTGGTTGAGGTCGTGCAACACCGCGACGATGGTGCAGCCTTGCGAGGCGTTGAGTTCGGCGAACAGGTCGAGCAACTCGATCTGGTGGGCGATGTCCAGGAACGTCGTCGGTTCGTCGAGCAGGATGAGCGGAGTCTGCTGTGCAAGCACCATAGCCACCCAAACCCGTTGACGCTGACCGCCGGAGAGCTGGTCCACCTGCCGTCCTGCCAGCGGAGTCACCGCCGTCGCTGCCATCGCATCGGTTACCGCCTGCTGATCCTCGCGTGAATACTGGCGCAACAACTTCTGATGCGGAAACCGCCCGCGAGCCACCAAGTCGGCGACCGTGATTCCCTCGGGCGTGATCGACGACTGCGGCAGCAGCCCGAGTTTGCGGGCGACTTCCTTGGTGCGCAGCGTTGTGATGTCCGCCCCGTCCAGGATCACCTGCCCGCTCGTAGGACGCTGCAGCCTCGCGAGACCGCGGAGCAGAGTCGACTTGCCACACGCATTCGGGCCGACGATCGCGGTGATCGCGCGGTGGGCGATGGTCACGGCCAGATCCTCGACGATCGTCTTGTCGCCGTAGCCGAGTGACAGATCGCGGGCCTCTAGCCGGGCATGGAAATCCCGCGCCCGGTCGTCGTTGGACATCTGAGCCATCCGCCTTCCCCTCTATCCGCGCCGCGACTGCGCGACAAGCAGGTACACGAGGTACAGACCTCCTACGGTCACCGTGACCGTTCCCACCGGCAACTCGGTTGGCGCGAAGATCCGCAACGCGATCAGATCGCTCGCCAGCAGGAGAAAGGCACCCATCGCCGCTGCCGAGATCAGCCCGACACCGGGGGCGGCCGTGAGACGACGGGCGAGTTGTGGTGCGGCTAGCGCCACGAACGAGATCGGGCCAGCGGCGGCAGCGGCAACCGCGACCAAGAACACCCCGACCCAAAAGTAGGCCAGCCTGACACGTTCGGGGTTCAGTCCGAGCCCACCCGCCGCATCGTCACCCATCTGAAGGATCTGCAGCTTCGGACCAACGACGACGAGCATCACCGCCGTCGCGGCGAGACAGCCTGCCACCGGATACACCTGAGCCCAGTCCAGCCCACTTAGCGATCCCTGCTGCCATACCGACGCCGTAATCGCCTGGTGCAGCTTGATCTTCAGGATGATCCACTGGCAGAACGAACTCAGCACTGCACTGACGGCGATTCCGACGATGATCAGCCGGAACCCTGCAACGCCGTTCTTGTACGACAGCAGATACACCAGGATGGCTGTCGCGAGGCCCCCGGTCACCGCGCTCACCGACACCGTGAAGTAGCCGCCGCCGAGCACGGCGATCGCCATCAACGCGCCGGTGTAGGCACCGAAGTCGAAGCCGATCACGTCCGGGCTGCCAAGTGGGTTGCGAGTGAGCGCCTGGAAGATGGCGCCCGAGATACCCAATGCTGCACCGATGAGGACTGCCAACAGGATTCGCGGCATTCGCCATTCGAGAACGAGGACACTGGCGAAGCTTTCGTCACGGCCGGTGAGGATCGCAACGACCTGCGGGGGTGACACCGGGTACTCGCCGACGCCAAGGGCGTACACCGCCAACACCAGTACCCCCGTGCCGAGGATCGCGACAACGGCGACGCTGCGCCACGATGCGCGCAGCGCGATCGCGGGCTCGCGGCGGACGATGAGCTGCCGGTGCCCGAAGTCAATCGGCGCAAGTCCGCTCACAATCCGGCGACGTCCCTGCGCCGAATCAGCCAGATCAACACGGGCGCACCGATGAAGGCCGTGACGATCCCCGCCGGGAGCTCGCCCGGACGCACGACGACCCGCCCGAGGACGTCGGCGGCCAGCAGCAAAGCGGGAGCGGCGAAGACGCAGTACGCGCATATCCACCGCCAGTCCGGGCCGGTGAACCATCGCACCGCATGGGGGATCATCAGGCCGACGAATCCGATCGGGCCCGCTGCTGCGGTCGCCGCGCCAGCGAGCAGGGTCACCGCAACGAAGCCGAGCACACGGGTACGAACGACGTTGCCGCCCATGGCGACGGCGAGATCGTCACCGAGCGCGACGGCATTGAGCCCCCGGCTGACGTACATGCAGATGACCGCGCCAAGGGCGATGAACGGCGCGACCACCGCGACCACCGCGAGCGAACGGCCATCGAGAGCACCTGCGTCCCAGTACCGCATCGAGTCGAACGCTCTGGGGTTGCGCAGTCGAATGGCATACGAAATGCCTTCCATCACTGCGCCGATCGCGACGCCGGCGAGCAGCATTCGCACCGGCGTCGCCACCGCTCGGCCGGTCATCCCGATCAGATACACCAGCAGCATGGCGACGAAGGCCCCGAGGAACGCAAACCAGATGTAAGCCAAGATGGAACGCAGCCCGAGGAAGGCGATCGCCGCGACGAGGAAGAGCCCGGCACCGGCATTGATTCCAAGAATCTGGGTGTCGGCCAACGGATTCCGGGTAGTGCCCTGGATGAGGGCTCCGCTGAGCCCCAGCGCGATGCCGACGGCGATCCCGAGGACGGTGCGCGGGACCCTCAGCTCGTGCACGATCCACTCGTTGCCGGTGTCGGTGTAGTCGGTCACCGCCTGCCATACCGTTGCCAGACTGACGTTTTCGGTACCGATCGCCAGGCTGAGCACGCACACCAATGCCAACGCCGCCGCGCAACAGATCAGACCGACGGCGCGCCGGCGCGCGCGAGGCGGCCGCACCCCGCCCGCGACGGTGTCGGCCTGACCGTCCACGGTCGTCGCAATGCTCATCCCCTAGAGGCCGACGCGTTCGAGCGCGAGGTCGTACTCCTCGGACGCCAGCTTGTCGCCCTTGCCTTCGGCCAGCGCCCGAGCATAGACCGCCTCCACCTCGTCGCTCACCTTCTCGTACTTGCGATCCCACGTCTCGGAGTCCAAGCGCCAATAGCCGACGATGTCGTACTGGTCGGCGACCCAACCGTGGTCGTTGCGCAGATGCTTGCGGACATCGCGCGTCGCCTGCGCCTCCCCGGCGAACCAGCAGTAGCCACGGCCATCCGGGTGAGTGACCGCTCGAACCATCTCGGGGAGCCTGCTTGGTGCGCGTCCGTTACCCGTCCCGACGCTCGAGGCGATCGAAACGTCATGCCGCGCAGGCAGATAATCGAGATCGGCTGGCTCGACCACCTCGACGAGCACATCGGCGACGACCCCCGCGGGCAGTTCCTCGAGGATGCGAGCCAATGCTGGCAGACCCGCGAGGTCAGCGACCAGCAGCTGCCACCGAGTCGTCGATTCCGGCCGATACCAACCGCGGGCATGCGAGAGAACCACCTGCTCGCCGACGCGCGCCCGACGGGCCCAGTCGCTGGCCACCCCCCGCTCGTGCAGAACGAAGTCGCACGTGATGCGGCAAGTGCCGGAATCGAAGTAACGCACCGAATAGTTGCGCCCGTCGGGTGTGGCGTCGGCATCGAAGTAATCCCACACACCGTCGCGACACTGCATCGGCGGCGGGCACGGCTCACCGGGGTTCGGAAAATAGATGCCGAGTGCGTCGTCGCCTCCACCGGGCAGCGGCAGGTCGGCGAGATCGGGCACGTCGAACACGATTCGTCGAATCCGCGGCCCGACTGCAAAGGCGTCCACCACGGTGCCAAACACGGTTCCCACGTAGTGCAGGCTAACCTAAGCCGCACCGCCTAGGAGGGCTAGGCCTCCTCCACCGGCAGCAGCGCTTCCAGCGCCGAGCCGGTGATGCGACGGAATGCCCTCCGGGGCCTACTCGCATCGAGAATCGCGACCTCGAGGGTGGATGGCCCGAGGACGCGTGCCTCGGCGCCGTTGCCGCTACCCGTCTTGAGCGCCGCGACTGCGATCCTGGTCGCCTCGCTGAGCCCTGCGTTCTCGGTGTACGACTCGTTGAGCGCGGTGATGATGGGCTCAGTCGTACCGCCCATCACGACGAAGTGCGGCTCGTCGGCGATCGATCCGTCGTAGGTGATTCGGTAGAGCTCGGGCTCCTTGGTCTCACCGAAGTGCGCAACCTCGGCGACGCAGAGTTCGACCTCGTAAGGCTTGGCCTGCTCGGTGAAGATCGTGCCGAGCGTCTGGGCGTATACGTTCGCGAGCTGCCGGCCGGTCACGTCGCGCCGGTCGTAGGCGTAGCCACGCGTATCGGCGAACTGGATGCCACCACGGCGTAGGTTGTCGAACTCGTTGAACCGCCCGACCGCGGCGAAGCCCACCCGGTCATAGAGTTCGCTGACCTTCTGCAGTGACCGCGACGGATTCTCGGCTACGAACAGCACACCACCGGAATAGGCCAGCGCCACGACGCTGCGGCCGCGGGAGATGCCCTTGCGCGCGAGCTCCGAACGCTCCCGCATCGCCTGTTCGGGCGAGATGAAGTACGGGAAGCTCACAACTCCACCTTCCCGTCGCCGCTATCGCCAGGGCCGAAGGAGTCAGCTCGCGAACGACTTTCGATGACCTCGCGGGCCAGCCCGGCGATACGCTCCTCGGTGACCTCCTCGGCGCCCTCGGCCTGAATCACGACGGCCGTCGGGTAGATGCCCCTGACGAGGTCGGGTCCGCCGGTAGCCGAGTCGTCGTCGGCGGCATCGTAGAGCGCCTCGATGGCCACCGAAAGCGCCGAGTCGGCGTCGGTCACCCGCGAGTAAAGCTTCTTGATCGACGACTTCGCGAAGATCGAGCCGGAGCCCACGGACTGGTAGCCCTCTAGTTCGAGGTTCCAGCCACCGGCGGCGTCGAACGACACGATGCGTCCTGCGCTCTGCGGATTGGGATCATCGAGGTCGTAACCGACCAGAAGGGGCAGCGCAACGAAGCCCTGCAGGGCCGCGCCAAGATTGCCTCTGACCATGATCGCGAGCCGGTTCACCTTGCCCGCGAAGGTCAACGCCACGCCCTCGAGCTTCTCGTAATGCTCGAGTTCGACCGCGTAGAGCCGCGCGAACTCGACCGCGATGGCTGCGGTGCCCGCGATGCCAGTGGCGGTGTAGTCATCGGTCACGTGGATCTTCTGAACGTCGCGACCGGCGATCATGTTGCCTTGGGTGGAGCGACGATCGCCTGCAATCAACACGCCGCCAGGAAACTTGATCGCCACGATCGTGGTGCCGTGAGGAAGCGCGTTCGACACGGCAGGAATCGAGGCGTCGCCGCGGCCCGCGGGTAGCAGGTGAGGCGCCTGCCTGCGCAGAAGGTCCGAGAAGGACGACATGTCCATGGGAACGGACGATCCAGAAGTCGATTGGGGGCCAGCCAGCTTTTCGCTATGCGGCCAGGTCACTGTCCGCCCTTTTGGACGTACGCGCGCACGAAGTCCTCGGCGTTCTCCTCTAGCACGTCGTCGATCTCGTCGAGCAGATCGTCGGTCTCCTCGGTCAGCTTCTCGCGACGCTCTTGGCCCGCGGCCGTGCCGTCGGTGATGTCATCGTCATCGCCGCCGCCACCGCCACGTTTGGTCTGCTCCTGAGCCACCGCTGCCTCCTGCTCGTCATCACTGCTCGTCGATTCCTCGCGCAAGCTCGTCAGCGCTTGACGATTCCTCGCGCAAGCGCTCGTCAGCGGACTCACAGCCGCCCGCTGGTCTCTCCACCCTACCGTTGCCACACCAGATTGCCCGGCATGTCAGTTGGTGAGCTGCTCCACCAACTCCGCAGCGCTGTCCACCGAGTCGAGCAACGCTCCCACGTGCGCCTTGCTTCCCCGTAACGGCTCCAGCGTCGGAATTCGGACCAGTGAGTCGCCGCCGAGGTCGAAGATCACCGAATCCCAGCTGGCAGCCGCGATATCGGCGCCGAATCGCCGCAGACACTCTCCGCGAAAGTAGGCCCGCGTATCCGTCGGCGGGTTGTCGACGGCGTCGAGCACCTCCTGTTCGGTGACGAGGCGCTTCATCGAGCCGCGCGCCACCAGCCGGTTGTACAGACCCTTGTCTAGCCTTACGTCGGAGTACTGAAGGTCGACGAGATGCAAGCGGGGCGCCGACCAGCTCAAGTTCTCACGCTGACGGAAGCCGTCGAGCAGCCGAAGCTTGGCGGGCCAGTCCAGGATCTCGGCGCACTCCATCGGATCGCGTTCGAGCAGATCGAGCACGCCGGCCCACGTCTCCACGACGCGGGAGGCACTCGGGTCCGGATCGCGGCTGTCGACGAGCTTCGCCACACGATCGAGGTAAATACGTTGCAGCGCAAGGCCTGTCAGCTCGCGGCCGTCGGCAAGCGCAACGGTGGCTCGCAGCGTGGGGTCGCGACTGATCACGTGAACGGCGTGCACGGGCCTGGCGAGGGCGAGGTCGGACAGATCGACGCCCTCCTCGATGAGGTCCAGCACCAACGAGCTAGTGCCGACCTTCAAGTAGGTCGACGTCTCCGCGAGGTTCGCGTCGCCGATGATGACGTGCAGCCGCCGATACTTGTCCGCGTCGGCGTGCGGCTCGTCACGGGTGTTGATGATTCCCCGCTTGAGGGTCGTCTCCAGGCCGACCTCGACCTCTATGTAGTCGGCGCGCTGCGAAAGTTGGAATCCTGGGTCGTCACCCGAGGCGCCCATGCCGACCCTTCCGGAGCCGGTGATCACCTGGCGGGACACCAGAAATGGCGTGAATCCGGCGATGACGGCCGAGAACGGCGTCTGCCGTGACATCAGATAATTCTCGTGTGAACCGTACGACGCGCCCTTGCCGTCGACGTTGTTCTTGTACAGCTGCAACTTGGCCGCCCCAGGAACGCTGGCGACGTGGCGTGCCGCCGCCTCCATCACCCGCTCGCCCGCCTTGTCCCAGATCACGGCATCGATCGGATCGGTGACCTCGGGGGCCGCGTACTCGGGATGCGCGTGGTCGACGTAGAGCCTCGCACCGTTGGTCAAGATCATGTTGGCCGCGCCGACCTCGTCGGCGTCGACCACCGGCGGTGGACCGGCCGAGCGGCTCAGATCGAAGCCGCGCGCGTCCCGTAGCGGAGACTCCACCTCGTAGTCCCACCTGGTGCGCTTGGCGCGTTGAATCCCGGCGGCGGCGGCATAGGCGAGCACCGCCTGGGTCGACGTCAAGATCGGATTCGCGGTCGGATCCGACGGCGACGATATGCCGTACTCGATCTCAGTACCGATGATCCTTTGCATGGGTGCAAGCCTAGGCGACCCGGCTGCCGACCCGGTCACCGCCGGTAGTCCTGCGCAGTTCACCGCCCAGCGCTTGCTCAGTGTCATGTCGTGACGGCGCCGACCCGTCGTCTCGAACCTTCCTCAGCGTTTTCACAGGGCTTCTTTGACACGCTCGGGCCCTGCTGGGGCTCACCCCCTCCTTCAACGGCGAAGCGGCAGAGCGGTGCAGCGTCCATTCATCGTGCCGCGAGAACCGCGGCCGAGCACGAAGCTAGGGAGATCATGAAGGCAATCAGCCGGGTATTGGCAGTGTCGACCATGGCGGTTGCCGCCGTGTTCAGCAGCACCGCCACGTCTCACGCTGGCTTGGACAACGAGCTGAGCCTGGTCGATGGCAAGGACCGGATGCTCACGGTCCAGCAGTGGGACACGTTCCTCAACGGCGTCTTCCCCCTCGACCGAAACAGGCTGACGCGCGAGTGGTTCCACTCCGGCAGCGTTAGGTACGCCTGTGGCGGTGCGGGATGCGACGAGTTCGAGGCCACCGTGGAGCTGGGCTACCAGATCGGCTTCCCGTGGTCACTCGGCGTCGGCATCAACTTCACCTACACGACCCCGAACATCGCCCTCGACGACGTGAACATCAACCCGATTAGCCCGGACTTCGGACCACTGGACCAGGTGATCACACCAAACCTGTTTCCCGGCGTCTCGATCAGCGCGGACCTGGGCAACGGCCCCGGAATCCAGGAAGTGGCGACCTTCTCGGTCGACGTCGCGGGCCCCGACGGCAAGATCGCAGTCTCCAACGCACACGGCACCGTCACCGGCGCGGCAGGCGGTGTACTGCTTCGCCCCTTCGCCCGGCTGATCGCATCGACGGGTGACAGCGTCACCACCTACGGCGAACCCTGGAGCATGAACTGACCGTGTCGCACGTCGGCGCGCCGATGCGCTGGAAGAATGCGACGGGATGAAGGTGCTCATCGTCGAAGACGAACCTCTGCTGGCCTCGACGCTGGCTGTCGGCCTGAAGCCCGAGGGATTCCTCGTCGTTCACGCCGCTACTGGCGTCGACGGTCTGTGGCAGGCCACGGAGAACGACTTCGACGTCATCGTGCTCGACATCATGCTGCCGGGCCTCAGCGGATACGAAGTGCTGCGGCGGCTGCGTTCCCAAGGCGTCTGGACGCCGATCCTGATGCTCACCGCGAAGGACGGCGAGTACGACCAGACCGACGCCTTCGACCTTGGCGCAGACGACTACCTCACGAAGCCGTTCTCGTTCATCGTCCTGGTGGCCAGACTGCGTGCGCTGGTGAGGCGATCCGCACCCCATCGTCCCGCGGTGTTGACGGCTGGGTCGTTGTCGCTCGACCCCGCACGCCGCGAGGTCAGGCGCGACGGCACCAAGATCTCGCTGACTCCTCGCGAGTACGGCCTGCTTGAGTACCTTATGCGCAATTCGGACGTGGTCGTCACGAAAGCCGATATCCTGCACAATGTTTGGGACGCCCACTACGACGGCGCCGACAACGTCGTCGAAGTGTACGTCGGCTACGTCCGGCGCAAGATCGACATTCCGTTCGGCACCAAGACGATCGAGACCGTCCGTGGCGTCGGTTATCGGCTGGAGTCGGGAACGTTCGCGAACGGCAGCTGAACCGTCGCTCGCGTTCCCGAACCGATCCCATCCCCGATGCTCACCGTGCCACCGTGTGCGTCGACGATCTCCCGAACGATCGAAAGCCCCAAACCCGTACCGCCCGCGCTTCTCGATCGGTCCTTGTCCAGTCGCACGAAGCGATCGAAGACGTGTTCGCGGTCCTGTGGCGAGATCCCTGGCCCGTCGTCGCTGACCTCGAGGAACACCCAGTCGGAGTCGTGCCGCACCGTGACGTCGATACGCGAGACCGCGTGGCGCGCAGCATTGTTCAGCAGGTTACGGATGACTCTGGACAATGCCGATGGATCGCCGGTCACCCTGGACGGTTCCATTGCCGCCCGCACGTCGAGCGTCGTCTCTTTGCGAAGCCGCGCAACGTCGGCACGCGCGAGATCGTCGAAGTCGACGTCCTCACGCGCCATGTCGAGCCCCCGCTCGTCGGCGCGGGCCAAGAGCAGGAGGTCGTCGATCAGTGCCTTCATCCGGAGTGCCTCCGGCATCAACGTACCGGTGTTGAGCTCGCCGCCAAGGACTTCCGGATGGGCAATGGCCACTTCCAACGCCGAAATGATAGTGGTCAGTGGGCTTCTCAGCTCGTGTGATGCGTCGCCGACGAACCGCTGCGAGGCGGTGTGCCCCGCTTCGATGCGGGCCAGCATCTCGTTCATCGTCTCGGCAAGCGCCGCTATCTCGTCACGGCCGCCAGGAACGGGGACCCGACCGCTGAGATCCGACATGCTGATGTCGGCCACCCGGGACCGGATGTCGTCTACCGACTTCATCGAGCGCCGCACCAGGAGGTAGGTCGCCGCACCGGACACGGCGATGACGATCGGCGACGCGATCGCAAGGGCGACGACGACCGCCCACACCGTCGAGGTCACCGTCGCGCTTCCTTCGCCGACGAGCACGGTGTATTCACCGTCGGGTGCATCCACGGTCTGAGCACTGAACCTGATGCGGCCGAACGGGGACGTGTGCTCCGGCATGCCGATCCGCAGCCCGTCGCCGACTTCGCCGATGGGGATGAGCGGAGTCAACGGCGCCGACTCGGACCGGCGCACCACGGTGCCGTCGGATGCGATGACCTGAACCGCGACGATGCGCTCGTCGGTTTGCAGGTCGACGGCCTCGACGCTGTCGGGCCCCGCGGTGACGACTTGGTCGGCGACCTCGCTGACCCGTGCGGCTGCGGCGGAGTCTATGCCGGACAACATGGTTCGGTAGAGGACCGCGGCAAGGGCCACCCCTGCGATTCCGAGCGCCACGAATACGACCGTGGCCGCCGCCAGGGCCGACCGAGCCGATATCCCCCAGTTTGCCCACTTTCCCCAGTTAGCAGTGAGTCGTCTCGCCATAGCGCCACCAGTCCATCACAATGTGTGCCGTGCCCGACACGAAGCAGGTTCACGAGTGGTTCCTGCAACGGGGCTTGCCCCTGGTCCTCACGCGGCGCGTGCGCTCCCAGAGCCTGATCGAGCGATCGGCACCGATGGTCAGCGCCGTCGGAGCCATCACGGCGGTCACCATGCTGCTCGCCGACGTCAATTCCGAGCAACCCGACTACGGCTTCTCGACAAGGCTTGGAATCATCGCTGCGGTCCTCGTGGCGGCACCGTTCGCGCTGAACCTTCTGCACAAGCGCAACACCACGCTTGGCGAAGCGGGCCGCCGCACCGCTGCGCTGGCGGTGATGGCGATCTTCGTCGTCATCATGCCCGTCACGATCAGCGGCTGGTCTGCCGCCGCTGCAGCCGAAGCGCCTGCGTTCGTGGTGATCTCGCTACTGGCCATCTGGTTGACCTACCTCGGCTTCGGTTCGATTGCGTTGTGGGCCTTCAGGTTTGCCTGGATACAGGTCGGTGCGCTCGGTACGTTGATCAGCCGCGCGTTGCCACTGTTGATGCTGACGTTGTTGGTGTACTTCAGCGGCGAGCTCTGGCAACTCGCCGCCCGCATGCCGAGGGCGCAGCTGTGGCAGGTCATCGGTTTCCTCGCCGCGGTCGCATTGATCTTCGTCGTCACGACGATTCGCGACGAGGTAAATGCGTTGCGCGAGGATCGTGCCGAGCAGCGCGATCCCAAGGAACTGCTCGCGGGCACACCGCTCGCCGACGCCGTCGACCACACGCCAGAGAAGACACCTCTTTCCAAGGCGGAGCAGTTCAACGTCGTCGCCGTGATGGTGGTCTCGCAGTCGATTCAGGTGGTGTTCTTCACCACCAGTCTTTTCGCCTTCTTCCTGGCACTCGGGATCATCGCCATCCCCCCGGACGTCGCGGTGCTGTGGTCGTCCGAGACGAGTTGCCCCGGCGGCGAGGCTCCTCCCTGCTACGGAACATGGTTCACGATCCCAATTCCATTCCCCCAGACGATCATTCAGACTTCGCTCTTGGTCGCCGTGATATCCGGGCTCTACTTCACCGTGAGCACGAGCACCGATCCCCTGTACCGCCAGCGGTTCTTCGAGCCACTCATCGCAGACGTCGCCGTCAGCCTGGCTGGCCGTGACGCATACCTGGCGCTGGAGAACACGGAGAGCGGCTCGCCGTGACGTCGCCGATCGCCGCCCAACGCGCCGCCGAACGTTGGTTCCTCGACCGGGGTCTTCCATCGGTGCTGACCCGACGCGCACGACTGCGATCCGTTTGGTCGCGGTCGGCTCCGGCGCTGACGGGATTTTCCGTTCTCGATGCCTGTTCCTTGGCCATCTATCTACTGACCGGCAAACAAGGCGTCGAGATCGACGGCGAACCGACGGTGATCGAATGGATCGTCCTCGCCATCGTCGCGGTCGCCTTGCCTCTCGCGGCACTCGGCGGCTGGGCCGTTGCGCGCATGGTCACCGACCGTTCGCAGGCGATCGCATCTGCTGTATCCGTCGGATTCGTCGCGATCGGCGAAATGATCGCCGACGGCGTGATCGGCGCGCTGATTACGGGTCTGATCGTCGTGCTGATCCTGGCGATGACCGCAGTCGGCATCGGCTCGATCACCGGGTGGGCGATCCGGTTGACGATGACTCAGTTCGCCGCCGCGGGTGCGCTGCTCGTCAGGGCATTGCCGATCGTGCTGTTGACGGTCCTGGTCTTCTTCAATACCTACGTCTGGGTGATGGCGGCCACCATCAGCCAGACCAGGATGTGGCTTGCGATCCTGCTGCTCGTCGCCATCGCGGGCACGTTCGTCATCACCGGGATGTTCGAGCAAGCCAAACCGCTGCTATTGAAGGCGACGGCGTCGGCCCGGCACGCCGATCATCTGACGGGCACTCCGTTCGAGGACCTCTGCGACCCACCAGAGCCCGACCCACTCTCCAGGGGTGAGTGGTTCAACGTGGTGTTCATACTCGCAGCGACTCAGGTCGCTCAGATCCTGATGGTCGCCGTGGTCACCGCGTCGCTGTTCTTCGCGTTGGGCATGATCGTGCTCAGCCCCCAACTGTTGGCCGCGTGGACTCGGAATGGCTCTGGCGATGGCGTGTTCCTGGGCATGGGATTGCCCGTCCCCCAGGCACTCATCAACGTGACGCTGTTTCTCGCAGCGCTGACCTTCATGTACATCAGTGCACGCGCCGTCGGCGACGGCGAGTATCGGTCCCGTTTCCTCGATCCGTCCATCGCGGACTTGAAACACACCCTGCTCGCCCGTAGCCGCTATCGCTACGGCTTGCGGGCACTGGCCGAGGACTAGAACTGACTACAGGTACTGGCCCAGGTTCGATTCGGTGTCAATGGCGCGGCTAGCCGACGAACTCTTGCCAGTGACGAGCGTGCGGATGTAGACGATCCGCTCGCCCTTCTTGCCCGAAATACGTGCCCAGTCATCAGGATTCGTCGTGTTCGGCAAGTCCTCGTTCTCGGCGAATTCGTCGACGATCGAGTCGAGTAGATGCTGAATGCGCAGGCCGTGCTGGCCGCTCTCCAGAACCGACTTGATCGCGAACTTCTTCGACCGGTCGACGACGTTCTGAATCATGGCCCCTGAGTTGAAGTCCTTGAAGTACATGACTTCCTTGTCACCGTTGGCATAGGTGACCTCCAGGAACCGGTTGTCGTCGATCTCGGCGTACATCCTGTCGACGACCTTCTCGATCATCGTCTTGACGCACAGCGCTCGATCGCCGCCGAACTCTTCGAGATCGTCGGTGTGCAGCGGCAGGTCCTCGACGAGGTACTTGCTAAAGATGTCCTGCGCCGCTTCCGCATCAGGCCGCTCGATCTTGATCTTGACGTCGAGCCTGCCCGGCCGCAGGATCGCGGGGTCGATCATGTCCTCGCGGTTGGAGGCGCCGATGACGATGACGTTCTCCAAGCCCTCGACGCCGTCGATCTCCGAGAGCAGCTGCGGGACGACGGTGGTCTCGACATCGGAGCTGACGCCCGTACCGCGAGTACGGAAGATCGAGTCCATCTCGTCGAAGAACACGATCACGGGCGTGCCCTCTGAGGCCTTCTCCCGAGCCCGCTGGAAGATCAAGCGGATGTGCCGCTCGGTCTCGCCGACGAACTTGTTCAGCAGTTCCGGACCCTTGATGTTCAAGAAGTACGACTTCGCCTCGCGGGCGTCCTCGCCGCGCACCTCTGCCATCTTCTTGGCGAGCGAGTTCGCCACTGCCTTGGCGATCAGGGTCTTGCCGCAACCGGGAGGCCCGTACAGCAGAACGCCCTTCGGCGGCCGCAAGGAGTACTCGCGGTAGAGCTCCTTGTGCAAGAACGGAAGTTCGACCGCGTCTCGGATCTGCTCGATCTGCCGAGTCAGGCCGCCGATGTCCTCGTAGGAGACGTCGGGCACCTCTTCCAGCACCAAGTCCTCGACCTCGGCCTTTGGAATGCGTTCGAACGCATAGCCGGCCTTGGTGTCGACGAGGAGGGAATCACCAGGCCGAAGCTTGCGCGGCCGATCGTCGCCCTCGAGTTCGTCGACGTCGTCGGGGAGGAATTCGGCGGCAACCAGGGGTTCGGCGAGCCAGACGATCCTCTCCTCGTCGGCGTGGCCGACGACGAGGGCGCGGTGTCCGTCGGACAACACCTCACGCAGGGTGCTGATCTCGCCGACCGACTCGAAGTTACTTGCCTCGACGACGGTTAGTGCTTCGTTGAGGCGGACCGTCTGCCCCTTGTTGAGCTCTTTGACCTCGATGTTCGGCGAGCAGGTGAGGCGCATCCTGCGACCGGAGGTGAACACGTCGACGGTGTCGTCGTCGTGGGTCGAGAGCAGCACGCCGTAGCCGCTTGGCGGCTGACCAAGTCGATCGACCTCCTCGCGGAGGGCGAGCAACTGCTGACGGGCCTCCTTCAGCGTGTCCATCAACTTGGCGTTGCGAGCCGCCAGCGAATCGATGCGCGCTTCGAGCTGATGGACGTCACGTGCACTTCGCGCGTCGCCCTGCGCGCCCAACTCCGCCACCTGTTCGCGCAACATCGCCGCTTCGCGGCGCAGCTCTTCCAGTTCGGCAGCACCATCGCTGGACATCGGTGTTCCGGATTCCTCGGAACGCTCGGCTTCAGTCACTCTGAGCTCCCTCCCGCACCGAAAATTGGTGCAGTAACACCTTCAAAGCTACCGGCGATTCAGTCTTTGTGTGCGGTGTAGGAATTCGACACTCCGACTGCGCTGATAACCTCGTACTCAAGTTTGACCGATCGGGAGGAAAGCCGTGACCATGAAATCCCTCGTTACCGGCGTGGCAGCAGTCGCACTGGTGGCAGCAGCGGCGGGTGGTGTGACGTCGATTGCATCAAGCACGTCGGCAGCGCCTGCCGTCGCACCAGTCGTGTTCGGCATTCCGATGCCCGCTGCGCCTGCGCCGGACCTCGAGGGCCCGCTGAACGCGACCCTGGCTGCGCTCGGCGCCGCTGGTCCGTTTTCAGCCAGGCTCCCCTACATCGAGCCGCTCGGCGGGTTGACGGGCCGCGTGGCGGAGTCGCAGTACAACAGCTTGGTCAAGCGGGGAGTCTTCCCGCTCACCGCCACGATCAGCAATGTTGACTCCGACGGTACGACCGCGACGGGTCTCGTCACCGCGACCTCGGCCAACGGAGCCCCCCATTCGACGACGTTGACCTTCGTCGCGGGCCCGAGCCCGACCGGGTGGCTGCTCACCAAGAGTTCGCTGTCCGCGTTGTCCGCGTCGGTCAGCGCCTAAACCAATACCCAAGCCAATACGTAGCACCACCGTCGTCCTGAGCGCCGTCACCTTCTTGGTGGCGGCGTTTGGGCTGACTGGGTGTTTCGGTGGGCAGAGTCCGCCAATATCCAGCCCGACCATGTCCACCGCCGTCGGTGCTGCACCCAATCAAGCGGCCTTGCCCCCGCCCGATGCGTTGGCGACGGTCATCTCCACGCTCGCGGATCCTTCGATTCCCGCTGAGCAGAAGGTCGCGCTGGTGCAGTACGGCACCGTCGACGACGAACCGACGCTGAAGAACTTCGGCGAGGCACTGAGAGACAGCGGGTTCGTCCCAGCGACGGTGAAGGCTGCCGATCTCGAGTGGTCCACCACGCCTGGCGACGTCGCGGCGAGCATCACGATCACCTCGCCAGACGATGCAGTCGCCCCGTTCACGTATCCCATGGAGTTCACCCCGGGGCGCGACACGTGGCAGCTGGCACGCAGAACCGCCGACCAGCTTCTGCCTCTCGTCGCTCCGTCGGTGACAACCCCGACGCCCAGCCCGCCTAGGTAAGCCTCTTGCGCCTGAGCGGAGTCGGTGTGACGGCACCGGGCGCCAACTTTCGCGCACTGATGAGGAACGCCGTGTGGCCCCGCATGGAGTGCTGCGGCCGTACCGCTAGACCAACGACGTCCCAGCCGCGCTGCAGCGACTCCCAAGATCGAGGTTCGGTCCAGCACTGCTGCTCGCGAAGCGCCTCGACCGTTCGCGACAGCTGGGTGACCGTCGCGACGTAGACGATCAGTACGCCGCCCGCGACGAGGGCCCGTGCGACCGCCCCCAGCACGTCCCACGGAGCCAGCATGTCTAGAACGGCGCGGTCGACCTCGGGGCCGTCGTAGTCCGCAACGTCGGCGATCTCGAGCTCCCAGTTGGCCGGATGCTCGCCGAAGAACGTCGTGACGTTGCGCACCGCGTGCTCGGCGTGGTCGTCACGCAACTCGTAGGACGTCACCGTTCCCTCGGGACCCACCGCACGAAGCAGCGAGCACGTCAACGCCCCCGACCCCGCACCAGCCTCAAGCACACGCGCGCCAGGGAACACGTCACCCTCGTGCACGATCTGCGCAGCGTCCTTCGGATAGATCACCTGGGCGCCACGCGGCATCGAGAGCACGTAGTCGATGAGGAGCGGGCGGAGCACGAGGAACTGGTCGCCGTTGGTCGACTTCACCACGCTGCCTTCTGGCTGCCCGATGACGGCGTCGTGAGCGATCGCACCGCGATGAGTGTGGAACTCCTGGCCGGGCCCCAGCACCATCGTGTAGTGCCTGCCCTTCGGGTCGGTCAACTGCACGCGATCACCTTCGGCGAACGGACCGGTCCTTGGCACGGTTACTCAGCCTGCCAGCAGACGCGCCGAACCGGATGCGCGGGGTTGTCGGGAGCCAGTCATACGCTCGTCACGTGACCGACCAGTCCGCTGCAGCACCGGAGCCGGTTGAGCCGACTACGCCTGCGCGCCGGCCTGCGTTGTCGCCATCGCGTGCCAGCGACTTCAAACAGTGCCCGCTGCTGTACCGATTCCGGGCGATCGATCGGCTGCCCGAGCCGTCGTCGACGGCGCAGGTGCGAGGTTCCGTCGTGCACTCCGCCCTCGAACAGCTCTACGCGCTTCCAGCGGCCAGCCGGGGACCCGACACGGCGATGGCCCTGGTGACGCCTGCGTGGGAACGCGTCGTCGATGCGCAGCCCGAACTCGCAGCCGAATTCGACCCCGACGTGCGTGCCGCCCTGCTGGCGGAGGCAAGGGCGCTGCTGTCGGGGTACTACCGCCTGGAGGATCCGACGCGTTTCGACCCGCAGTCCTGCGAGCAGCGAGTCGAAGTCGAACTGTCCGACGGAACACTGTTGCGTGGTTTCGTCGACAGGATCGACGTCGCGCCAACGGGTGAGCTGCGCGTCGTCGACTACAAGACCGGAAAGGCACCGCCGGCGGCGCGGGAACTTGCGGAGTTCAAGGCGATGTTCCAGATGAAGTTCTACGCGGTGGCACTGTTGCGATCTCGCGACGTCATGCCAGCCCGGCTGCGCCTGCTGTACCTCGCTGACGGCCAGGTACTCGACTACACCCCGGACCTCGATGAGCTGTTGCGCTTCGAGAAGACGTTGATGGCTATTTGGCGGGCAATCCAATCTGCCGGAGCGACAGGCGATTTCCGGCCGCACCCGTCGAAGCTGTGCAACTGGTGCGCACATCGACAACACTGCCCGGAGTTCGGGGGCACCCCGCCGCCATACCCGGGCTGGCCGGAGAAGCTCGACGACGGCGATCCCGACGCGACGCTGCAGGCCCCCGAGGAACCTGCGGCGTGATCCACTGTCTCTACCGCCGACTGGGTGTCGACGGTGACCATCAGCTCTTCGATTCGACGGAGGGCACCGCGAGCAACTGGGACCCCACCATCCAGCACGGATCGCCGCCGCTGGCGTTGATGACGAAGGCCATAGAAGAATTAGCGGAGCTAGCACCTGGTTCGAACCTCCGCATCGGCCGCTTGACCCTCGACATCCTCGGTGCGATTCCCGTTGCGCCCGTGAAGGTTCGAGCGTGGGTGGAACGGCCAGGCGCACGCATTTCGCTGATGTCAGCCGAGATGCTCACCACCCGCCCCGACGGCACCGACCGCGCGGTTGCCAAGGTCCATGCCTGGTTGCTCGCCGTCACCGATACCACCGACATCGCCACCGACCGGTATCCCCCGCTCGTAGAAGCCGAGGGAACGTCCAACGCGCACGATTGGGCAGGCAACCCCGGCTACCTGGAAACGGTCACCTGGCGTACGCAGGCAACCCAGCCCGGCGAGGCCGCCGTCGTCTGGCTCAGTCCGCTGGTTCCACTCGTGGACGACGAAAATACAACGGACACACAGCGATTGGCGATGATCGTCGACTCCGCCAATGGAGTCGGGTCAGCAATCGACCCCAACGAGTTCGTGTTCATGAACACTGACACGTCAGTGCACCTGCACCGCGCCCCTCTGGCAATGACTTCGCGCTACGGGCCCGAGGGTCGATAGGACCCGATGGCATCGGCGTCACCACCGCTGAGATCTTCGACAGGCGCGGCTTCATCGGTACGTCGGCGCAGACGCTTCTGGTGCAACGACGCTAACCGCATATATTGATTGCCATCTATATAGATGTTGGTTAATATGAAGGCGTGGACGTGTTCGAGGCCCTTGCCGAACCAAGCCGTCGCACGCTTCTGGACACCTTGCGGGAGGGTGAACGCACGGCGGGCGAGCTGGTCGCCACGCTGCCGGAACTGACCCAGCCGACGGTGTCGCGTCATCTACGCGTGTTGCGGGAGGTGGGGCTCGTCGAGGTTCGCACCGATGCGCAGCGAAGGATTTACGCCCTACGAGCGGACAGCCTCGTCGAACTGGACGACTGGATCAGTCGGTATCGCCACTTCTGGTCGAGCCACCTGGATGCGCTTGCACAGCACATGAATTCGACCTTCGAGGAGCCATCATGACCGATGACGACGGACGACTCGCCATCGACGGAGACCAAGCGGCGCTCCATTTCGTGCGTAGGCTGCCATTCCCCGTCGAGAGGGTATGGGCGGCCATCACCGATCCGGAACACCGCGACAAGTGGATGGGCAAGACGTCCATCGACGCGCGCACGGGAGGCACGATCGAGACGATCGCCTCGGGACCGCCGTTGCCTCCCGACAAGAAGCGGATGACCGGCCGCATCTTGGTCTGGGACCCACCGCACGTCTTCGAGCACGAGTGGAATCAGCCGATCGTCGAACCCGGCGTGGTGAGATACGAACTAGAGCCCGACGGAGCAGGAACCCTCCTCCGGTTCAGCCACCGCGGGCTCAGCGTGCCGAACGCCACTGGTTTCCGGTCGGGTACCCACGCCTTTCTCGACCGGCTCGCCGCGCATCTGGCCGGTGAACCCCTGCCCAATTGGGCGCAGCGCTACGAGGCGATCGCCGGGTGCGCGCCAAGCACCCCACGAAGGGAATTCTCATGACGCACAACGGTTTGGCAGTCGTCCCTCAGCTCGTGATTGCCTACCACTCCGGGTTTGGGCATACGGCAACCCTGGCCGACGCGGTCGCCTCGGGCGCATGCGCAGCGGGCGCCGCCATGCGGTTGGTCGCCGTCGACCGTATGGCGGATTCGGATTGGGACGCGCTCGATGATTCCGACGGGATCATCTTCGGCAGCGCAACCTACATGGGTAACGTCTCTGCGGCCTTCCAGACCTTCGCGGAAAGGACGGGCCGACGCTGCCTCGATGGAACCTGGCGCGACAAGGTGGCGGCGGGCTTCACCAACTCGGGCGCAAAGAGCGGCGACAAGCAGTCGGCACTGTTCTCGTTGGCCGTGTTCGCCGCACAATACCACATGCACTGGGTGAATCTGGGTCTGGGCGCCGGCTGGAACAGTGCCGACGGCAGCATCGATGATCTCAACCGATTGGGATTCTGGCTAGGCGCGGGCGCCCAGACCGACGTCGATGCGAACCCTGACCAGGTGCACCCCTCCGACGTCCGCACGTGCGAACATCTCGGTAGCCGAGTCGCAAGGGTCACGGCCGAGTTGCTCGCCGGACGCGCTGTCGCGCAAGTCAATCGAGCGGCCGCAAATCCTGCAGCATCGTCGGTACCAACTCACTGACCGTCGGATGGATGTGCATGGTGCGAGAGATCGCCGTGTAGGGCAGTTTCGCGGTCATGACGTCGAGAATGTCCTGCACGACCTCGTCTCCCCCGACCCCTAGGATCGCCGCTCCGAGAATCTGGTTGGTTTCGGCGTCGACGACGACCTTCATGAACCCCTGGGTCTCGCCCTTCTCCACCGCTCGGCCCACCCGCGTCATTGGGCGCTTGCCCACCAACGCCTTTCGACCCGACTTGCGAACTTCGTCGAGGGTCATCCCGGCACGCCCCAACGGTGGGTCGATGTAGAGCGCGTAGGTGGGGATGCGATCGCTGACCTTGCGCGGATCGTCGTCGAGGAGATTGGCGGCCACGATCTCGAAATCGTTGTACGAGGTATGGGTGAAGGCGCCCCTACCGTTGCAGTCGCCCATCGCCCAGATGTGGTCGACGCTGGTCCGCAGTTGATCGTCGACCTCGACGAACCCCCGTGCATCGGTCTCGACGCCTGCGAGGTCGAGCCCAAGGTCGTCGGTGTTGGGTTCACGTCCCGTTGCGACGAGCACGTGCGAGCCCGAGATCGGCTGAGCACCCTCGCGTGGATACAGGTCGAAGCCATTGTCTTGCTTGATGATTCGCATGTCGTTCGCACCAAGGTGGATGTCGATGCCCTCGGTTTCGAGGATCTCCTTGATTGCGGCGGACACGTCCTCGTCCTCGCGTGAGGTCAGCCGTGGCCCCTTCTCGACCACGCTCACTCGGGCACCGAAGCGGCGATACATCTGCGCGAACTCCAGTGCGATGTAACTACCGCCTATCACCACCAAATGCTCGGGCAGCGTTGCGAGGTCGAGGATCCCGACGTTGGTGAGGTAGTCGACGTCGGCAAGCCCAGGGATGTCGGGGACGATCGCTCGGCCACCGACGTTGAGGAAGATCTTCTCGGCGCGCAAGAGCTCGTCGCCCACCTTCACGGTGTGTGGATCTTCGAACCGGGCGTGGCCACGGATCAGGGTTGCACCTGGCATTCCTTCGATCCAAGACTCGACGCCGTGCCTGTCGTCGAGCATGATTTTGTCCTTGCGCGCCTTGACCTTTGCCATGTCGACGGTGACATCGCCAGTACCGATACCGAATTCAGCACCGCGTCGGGCGACGTGCGCCGCATGGGCGCTGGCGACCAGTGTCTTGGTCGGAATGCAGCCGTAGTTCACGCACGTTCCGCCGACCAGCTTGCGCTCGATCACGGCGACGGTCTTGCCAGCGTCGGTCAGTCGGCCTGCAAGGGGCGGCCCGGCCTGCCCGGCACCGATGACGATGGCGTCGAAGGTTCGTGTCATGCGCGACTCAGAGCAGCGATGCGACGGCGACCACGGCGAAGCCACCGAGCACCGCGATCGCATCCTCGGTGAGAGCGACCGGAAGGTCGTGGCCGCCGTTCTTCTCGACGAGCGTCTTGCGGGCAGAGTAGCCGCCCATGGTTCCCAGCACCGCCCCGATCACGCCAGCACCGATCGAACTAAACGTGTAATGCCACCCCGCGCCGATGACCGCGCCCGCGAACGCACCGGTGAGAAGGCGAGCGCCGAACTGTGGCGGCGTCGTGCGGCTAGGCGTATTCGGGAGCTGGTCGGTGATCAACTCGACCACCAAAAGGATGGTGAGAATCGTGACGGTGATCGGGTGACCAACCCAGCCGGCCCATGTGCCCTCGACGGGAAGCCAGCCCAATGCGGCACCCCATGCGACCACCGCGGGCGGGGTGAGCGCCCGCAACCCGGCGACCACGCCGATCAGCAAGGCGAAGATAAGAACGAGCACGTGCGTCATGGCAGGACGCTAACACTGAATCCCGTTCAGAAGCGACAGAACCTGATGTCGGAGGCCAGGATTGCCTTCGCGCCGATGGCTGCGAGCTGATCCATGATCGCGTTGACGTCGCGCCTCGGCACCAGCGCTCGAACCGCCACCCACTCCGGATCCGCCAAGGGCGCGATCGTCGGCGACTCTAGCCCCGGGGTCACCGCCGTCGCCGCATCCAGAACGTTTCGCGGACAGTCATAGTCGAGCATCAGGTATTGCTGACCGAACACGACGCCCTGCACGCGCCCTGCCAATTGATCCCTGGCAGCCGCCGTCGTGGCATCGGCGTCGACGCGCTCGATTAGCACTGCTTCCGAGTCGCACAACGCGTCACCGAAGGCAACCAGGCCGTGCAAGCCCAAAGTGCGTCCTGTGCCGACGATGTCGGCGATCACGTCGGCAAGACCGAGCTGCACCGAAATCTCGACCGCGCCGTCGAGTCGGATGACGGTTGCGTCAATGCCTCTGCTGGCCAAGTCCTTTCGGACGAGATTCGGGTAGGCGGTAGCGATCCGCATGCCCGCGAGATCGGGGATCGTCCAGTCCCGACCGGCCGGCGCGGCGTAGCGGAAGGTGGATGACCCGAAGCCGAGAGCCAGACGTTCCTGCACGGGCGCATCCGATTCGGCGGCCAGGTCGCGGCCAGTGATGCCGAAGTCCAGTTCACCGGATCCGACGTAGATCGCGATGTCCTTCGGGCGAAGGAAGAAGAACTCCACGTTGTTTGCGGGGTCGACGACGGTCAGGTCCTTGGGATCGCGCCGCCGCCGGTAACCGGCTTCTGACAAGATCTCCGCGGCCGACTCGCTGAGAGCGCCCTTGTTGGGGACTGCGACGCGCAACATCTCACTCATAGCTTGGCGTACACGTCGTCGAGGGTCAGCCCGCGCGAGATCATCAGCACCTGTGTCCAGTACAGCAATTGGCTGATCTCGCCTGCGAGTGCGTCGTCGCCCTCGTGCTCGGCGGCGATCCACACCTCGCCCGCCTCTTCGAGAACCTTCTTCCCGAGGCCGTGCACGCCTCCGTCGAGGGCCGCGACCGTGCCGCTGCCGGCGGGTCGGGTACGTGCGCGCTCGCTGAGTTCGGCGAACAGGGCGTCGAAGGTCTTCACGGGACGCGATTGTGTCACGGCCCATCGAGCAAAGTCACGGCAGTTAGGTCACGGTCCCCGTGCTCAGGTGGAAGCCTTGGGTGCGTCCTGATGCAGGATCTCGCCGTGCATGTCCTCCAGTGACACGCCCTTGGTCTCCATCACCCACCGCCACACGAACACGCCAGACAGCACCGCGCACAGACCGTAGAACCCGTACGCCAGACCGAGGTGCTCGCGCAGTCCCGGGAATGTCACCGTGATCACCCAGTTGGCCGCCCACTGACCGGCGGCGGCGAGGCCGAGCGCCGCGGCGCGGATGCGGTTGGGGAACATCTCACCGAGCAGCACCCAGACCACCGGGCCCCACGACATTCCGAAGGCAACGACGAACAGGTTCGCTGCGATCAGGGCGATGACACCAGAGGCACCGGGCAGGCTGGGCTTGCCGTCCACGAGTGTCGCGTTCGCGAAGATGATCGCCATCGTGATGAGCGTGATCGCCATGCCGGTGGACCCGATGAGCAACAGCGGCTTTCGCCCTATCTTGTCGATCAGGGCGATGGCGATCAGCGTGGTCAAGACGTTGATCACGGACGTGATGACGGTGTATACCGCCGACTCATCGGCGCTGAAGCCGACCGCCTGCCACAGCACGTTCGAGTAGTAGAAGATGACGTTGATGCCGACGAACTGCTGGAATATCGACAGCCCGAGGCCCACCCACACGATGCCGTAGATGCCGCCAGTGGGCTTCTTCAGATCACGCAGGGACGGCTTGTCCTCTCGCTCCAGGCTTTCCTTGATGCGGTCGATCGTGATCTCGAGGTTCTTCTCGCCCAGGAGCAAGGTGAGAACCCGGCGCGCCTCCGGAATCTTGTGACTTGCAACGAGATAGCGTGGCGACTCCGGAATGGTGAACGCCAGCACTCCGTACACGAGGGCGGGGATGGCCATCATCAGGAACATCCAGCGCCAAGCGTCGAGGCCGAACCACAGCTCCTTGTTTGGACCACCCGCCGCCCATTGCAGGAGCCAGTTGACGGCGAACGAGGCGAAGATGCCCAACACGATCGCCAACTGTTGCAGTGAGCCAAGCCGCCCGCGGATGCGCGGCGGCGAAGTCTCGGCGATGTACGCCGGAGCGATGACCGAAGCGACTCCCACCCCGATGCCGCCGACGACGCGGAACAGCACGACCGTCCAGACGTCGTGCGCGAAGCCCGTCCCGATCGCACTGACGAGGAAGAACACCGCGGCGATCTTCATGACCGAGATGCGGCCGATCTTGTCGGCGATCCAACCTGCTGTCATCGCGCCGGCCGCGGCGCCCAATAGCGCTGAGGCGACCGCGAATCCGAGTTCGGCGTTACCGATGCCGAAGTCTTCCTGGATGGAGTCCACTGCGCCGTTGATGACGGCGCTGTCGTAGCCGAAGAGCAGGCCGCCGAGCGCGGCCACCCCTGCTATTCGAACGGCCGTACCGCCCGATGAGAAGTCTTCGTCGGCGATGACGGAAGCGGAATCGTCGACCGGGGGGCCCTGACCAGCCATGAGGCGTCCTTTCGCAGCGCTGCGTGAGGTGTGTCTGGTTCTACGATTGCACAACCAGTGCCTAGATCACGGGCGTTCCGTTAGACGAAGTCGAACCGTCAGGCGCTGCGTTCACCCGCACCGTCGACGAGATCCCAGTGAATGGCTCGCAAGTCGTCGGGGGTGAGTTCGCTGAGCGAATTCACGTGCTTGCGCCGCGGCCCCATCGGCACCTCGATGTCGTTCGGAACCACCAGCACCGGACACCCTGCCGCCTCGGCCGCCGCCGTGCCGGTGACGGAGTCCTCGATTGCCAGACACTGCTTCGGATCCAAGCCCAGCAATGCCGCGGCCCGCTGGTAAGGATCCGGCGCAGGCTTGGCATGCTCCACCTCGTCCCCGCACACGGTCACCGAGAAGTATTGGCGGCCAATGCTGTTCAATGCGCGCTCGGTCAGCTGCCGTCGAGTGTTGGTGACCAACGCCATCGGTACCGCCGAGGCCCGCAGTCGATCGAGGAGCTCCCGTGCGCCAGGCAACCACGGCAGTCCCGCATCGAACAGCTCACCGGTGTAGTCGTGCAGCCACTCTGCGGACTCGGCCATCGCCTCCATGTCCGGTTTCAGACCGAGGTCTTCGTACACGATCCGCATGACACCGAAGGCCGAACCGCCGACCGTGGACTCGCGAACCTCCTGCGTCAGGACACCGCCGAGGCGCGCGTAGAGCGCGTGCATCGATACGTCCCAAAGCTTTTCGGAGTCGACGAGGGTGCCGTCCATATCCCACAGCACGGCCGAGAGGACAGGAGGCCTCGTGACGATGGTGTCTTGCTCCTCAATCAATTTCGGGCTCAGTCCTCTGGGTTGTAGCCAAGATTCGGGCCGAGCCAGCGCTCGGCCTCCTGCAATGTCCAGCCCTTGCGCTTGGCGTAGTCGGCGACCTGATCTTGGGCCAACCGGCCGACCACGAAGTACTGCGACTGCGGATGCGAGAAGTACCAGCCGCTTACCGCGGCACCCGGCCACATCGCCATCGACTCGGTCAGCTCGATACCGGTGCGCTCCGTGACGTCCAACAGGTCGAACAGGGTCGCCTTCTCGGTGTGCTCCGGGCAGGCAGGATAGCCGGGGGCGGGGCGGATCCCCACGTATTTCTCCGCGATGAGCTCTTCGTTGTCCAGTTGCTCGTCGGGCTGAAATCCCCAGAACTCCTTGCGGACCCGCTGGTGCATCCGTTCGGCGAACGCCTCGGCGAGCCGGTCGGCCAGCGACTCCAGCAGGATCGCGTTGTAGTCGTCGTTGGCCGCCTTGAACTCGTCGATCTTGTCGCGGATGCCTAGTCCGGTGGTGACGGCGAAGGCACCGACGTAGTCGGCCAGCCCGGTCTCCTTGGGCGCGATGAAGTCACCGAGACTGCGGTTCGGGATACCGTCGCGGTGCTCGCCCTGCTGGCGCAGGTTACGCAGCGTGGTCAGCACTTCGGTCCTGGTGTCGTCGGTATACACCTCGATGTCGTCTCCAACCGCGTTCGCGGGGAAGAAGCCGATCACCCCGTTGGCGGTCAGCCACTTCTCCTTGATCGCGGTGTCGAGCATCTCCTGGGCGTCGTCGTACAACTTGCGGGCCGTCTCACCCGAGACCGGGTTGTTGAGGATGTCGGGGAAGCGACCCTTCATCTCCCAGGCGTTGAAGAACGGCTGCCAGTCGATGTACTCGCGCAGTTCGGCGAAGTCGTAGTCCTGAAATTCCCGTACTCCCACACCTTGTGCTGGCACCGGCGGCGTGTAGCCATCCCACTCGATCGGCGTCCGGTTGGCACGCGCCTTCTCCAGTGTGAGCATCTTGCGTTCGCTCTTCTGGGCGTGCCGTTCGCGCAGGGATGCGTAATCCTTCTCCGTGGCCTCCAGCAGGGCACCCCGCTGCTTGTCGTCGAGCAGCGCCGCGGCGACGGGCACCGAGCGGGACGCATCCTTGACCCAGACCACCGGACCGCTGCGCCGCGGCGCCACCTTCACCGCCGTGTGGGCGCGCGAGGTCGTCGCGCCCCCGATCAGCAGCGGAATCTTCAGCCCCTCGCGTTCCATCTCGACGGCAAAGTTGACCATCTCGTCCAGCGACGGAGTGATCAGCCCCGACAGCCCTATGATGTCGGCGTCGTGCTCCTTGGCGGCGGCAAGGATCTTCTCGGCGGGCACCATCACACCGAGGTCGATCACTTCGAAGTTGTTGCACTGCAGAACAACTCCGACGATGTTCTTGCCGATGTCGTGTACGTCGCCCTTGACCGTCGCCATGATGATCGTGCCGTTGGTGTCCTTCTTGGCGGCCTCCCCCGGCAAGGGTTCGGCCTTCTCGGCCTCGATGTAGGGCAACAGGTACGCAACGGCCTTCTTCATGACCCTGGCCGACTTCACGACCTGCGGCAGGAACATCTTGCCCGCGCCGAAGAGGTCGCCGACGACGTTCATGCCGTCCATCAGCGGGCCCTCGATCACCTCGATCGGGCGACCACCCGCGGCGGCGATCTCAGCCCGCAACTCCTCGGTGTCGTCGTCGACGTGAGCGTCCAGACCCTTGACGAGGGCGTGCGTGATCCGCTCGCGGATGGGGAGGCTGCGCCACTCGGCCGCGACGGGGTCGTCCGCCTTCTCCGAACTGTTGAATCGCTCCGCGATCTCCAGCAGCCGCTCGGCCGCATCCTCGCGACGGTTCAGTACGACGTCCTCGATCCGATCCCGCAGCTCGGGGTCGATCGAGTCGTACGGCACCAACGCACCCGCATTGACGATGCCCATGTCCAGGCCTGCCTTGATGGCGTGATATAGGAACACCGCGTGGATCGCCTCGCGGACGGGGTTGTTGCCGCGGAACGAGAACGACACGTTGCTGATGCCACCGGAGATGTGCACGCCTGGAAGGTTCTCCTTGATCCAGGCGCATGCCTCGATGAAGTCGATCCCGTAGGTCGCGTGCTCCTCGATCCCGGTCGCCAGCGCAAAGCAGTTCGGGTCGAAGATGATGTCCTCGGCAGGGAAGCCGACCTCCTCGGTCAGAATCTTGTAGGCACGCCCGCAGATCTCCTTGCGGCGCTCCAGGTTGTCGGCCTGACCCTGTTCGTCGAAGGCCATGACGACCACGGCAGCGCCGTACTTACGGCAGAGCCGGGCCTCGCGGATGAACTTCTCCTCGCCCTCCTTCATCGAGATCGAGTTCACGATCGGCTTGCCCTGCACGTTCTTCAGACCGGCCTCGATCACCTCGAACTTGGAGGAGTCGATCATCACGGGGACACGGCTGATGTCCGGCTCGGCGGCGATCAGCTTGGTGAACCGGTCCATCGCGGCGACGCCGTCGATCATGCCCTCGTCCATGTTGATGTCGATGACCTGCGCACCGACCTCGACCTGCTGCAAGGCGACCGATAGCGCGGTGTCGTAGTCCTCGGCCTTGATCAGGTTGCGGAACCGCGCGGAGCCAGTGATGTTGGTGCGCTCGCCGATGTTCACGAACAAGGAGTCTTCGGTGATGTTGAGCGGTTCTAGGCCCGAGAGCCGGGTGGCAACCGGAATCTGCGGCACCTCGCGTGGTTTCACGCCCTCGACGACCTTGGCGATCTCGGCAATGTGCGGCGGCGCCGTTCCGCAGCACCCACCGACCAGGTTCACCAAGCCTGCCTCGGCGAACTCTTGGAGATAACCGGCCTGAGCCTCCGGGGATTCGTCGTACTCGCCGAAGGCGTTGGGAAGACCAGCATTCGGATAGCAGGAAACGAAGGTGTCCGCGATCCGCGCCACCTCGGCGATGTAGGGCCTCATCTCCGGTGCGCCGAGCGCGCAGTTCAGGCCCACCGCCAGCGGCTTGGCGTGCCTGATCGCATTCCAGAACGCCTCGGTGACCTGACCGGACAACGTTCGCCCGGATGCATCGGTGATGGTGCCCGAGATGATGAGCGGCCAGCGGCGTCCGCGCTCCTCGAACAGCGTCTCGACGGCGAACACCGCGGCCTTGGCGTTCAACGAGTCGAAGATCGTCTCGATGATCAGAAGGTCGGCGCCACCGTCGACGAGACCATTCGCGGCATCGAGGTAGGCCGCGACCAGCTGGTCGTAGGAGACGTTGCGGGCACCCGGATCGTTGACGTCCGGCGAGATCGACGCCGTGCGCGTCGTCGGGCCGATGGCGCCTGCGACGTAGCGGGGCTTGTCCGGGGTGCTGAACTCGTCGGCAGCCTTCCGAGCCAGGGCGGCGCCGGCGTAATTGAGCTCGTAGGCCAGCTCGTGCATGTCGTAGTCGGACAGCGAGACCGCGTTCGCGTTGAACGTGTTGGTCTCCAGGATGTCGGCGCCCGCTTCGAGGTACTCGCGGTGAATCCCCTCGATGATCTGAGGTTGCGTCAGGGTGAGCAGGTCGTTGTTGCCTTGCAACGCGGTCGGCCACTCGATGAACCGCTCGCCGCGGTAGCCGGCCTCGTCAGGACGGTCCCGCTGGATCGCGGTGCCCATAGCTCCGTCGATCACCATGATCCGCTGACCGAGCGCAGCCGTAAGTTCTTCGGTGCAGTCGGGGCGTATGTTCGGCTCGAAGGTGTCCGACGCCGAGGTGTCCACGTAAACGGTCACGTGCGATCCTTCCGTAACGGAAGGCGTCCTTGGATCTGCCGAGCGTGGCGGCTACCGGTAGGGCTTGGCCCCCTCGACAACCGTTGCAACGCCTCTCGACCAGAAAAGTCTACGTCGTCTCGCAAACGACTTCTGGACGCCCAGCTTGCCGCCGACCCGATAGATCCTGATTCCCGCGAGCGACGGCCCTCGGATCGTGTCGGCAATGTCGTGGTCATGAAAGTTAACGAGATTGCAGCCGAACGTATTTCGTCGCGAGGGTGCGCGGCACGTCCAACAGAGCGCTCAATGCGCTCGTACCGACCGCGACACGCTGCAACGAGGTGTCGAGCAGGTCGGCGTCACTGCGATGTTCGTTTGCGCCGTTCACACAACTAGGGTAGTCGGTCTAGGCAAACCGACCCGCGGAGCGATGGCACTCATGGGGGTCACGCAGGGCTTACGCTGGCCTTGTGACAAACCTGCCCAAACTGCAGGACGCCATCATTGTCGCTGCCTTCGAAGGGTGGAATGACGCTGGTGACGCCGCCAGTGACGCGCTCGAGCACCTCGACGCGATCTGGGAGGCAGAGACCATCATCGAGATCGACGACGAGGCGTACTACGACTACCAGGTGAACCGCCCAGTGATTCGCCAGATCGAAGGCGTGACTCGCGAACTCGTGTGGCCGTCGATGCGAATCTCGCACTGCCGTCCGCCAGGAAGCGACCGTGACATCGTCCTGATGCACGGCGTCGAACCGAACATGAGGTGGCGCACGTTCTGCGCCGAGCTACTCGCCATCGCCGACAAGCTGAACGTCGACACCGTGGTCATCCTCGGCGCACTGCTGGCCGATACGCCGCACACCCGGCCGGTTCCAGTGTCCGGTGCTGCCTACTCCGCAGAATCGGCCAAGTTCTTCGGCCTCGAGGAGACCCGCTACGAGGGCCCGACGGGCATCGCCGGAGTGTTCCAGGATGCGTGCGTCAACGCGGGCATCCCCGCCGTTACGTTCTGGGCGGCAGTGCCGCACTATGTGTCCCAACCGCCGAACCCGAAGGCCACGGTTGCCCTGCTGCGGCGGGTGGAGGACGTCCTCGACATCGAGGTCCCCCTCGCCGACCTGCCCGCACAAGCGGAGGAATGGGAACTCGCGGTCACCGAGATGACCACGGAGGACGAGGAAATCGCCGAGTACGTGCAGTCCCTAGAGGAACGGGGCGATGCGGACGTCGACGTCAACGAGGCGCTCGGCAAGATCGACGGGGATGCGCTCGCCGCGGAGTTCGAGCGCTATCTGCGTAGGCGCGGCCCAGGCTTCGGGCGATAGCCCGAAGAAGGACACAGCGGGCGATAGCCCGAAGAAGGACACAGCGGACGCTAGAGGCGGGCAGCCGCCCTCGCGAGGTAACGGGCCTTGGACTCCTCGAACTTCGCGGCCTCCGCTTCCATGGTGTTGATGAAGGCCGCGAGTTCGTCGCGTTGGCGCTCCCCTTCACCGGTGAAGTCCTCGCGCTCGAAGATCCGCCACTTGCGCAGCACGGGCATCACCACCTCGTCGAGGTGTTGACGCGCGTCGTAGATGCCGCCGACCGCCATCTTGACCGCGTTGCGGCGGAAGTTCGGGATGGAGAAGCCAGGCATCGCGAAGTTCGCCAGGATGCGGCGGATCGCGTGCATCGCCCTGTCCGGGGCCAGATCGAGCGCGGCACCCGTCAGTCCGCGGTAGAAGATCATGTGCAGGTTCTCGTCGAAGGCGATCCGCTTCAGCAGCGCGTCGGCAACAGGTTCTCCGCACGCCCTTCCCGTGTTTCGGTGCGACACCCTGGTGGCCAACTCCTGGAATGTGACGTAGACCACGGCATCGAAGAAGGACTGGGGTGCGACGTCGCCCTGGCCTTGCTGGCCGGGGCTGAAGCCCGCGGTGACTTGCTGCATCCTGGACTGCTCCAGCTCGACGGGATCGACCGCCCTGGTGACGACGAGGTAGTCCCTCAGGGCCATGCCGTGGCGGTTTTCCTCCACCGTCCAGCGGTTTACCCAGCTACCCCATGCGTCGTCGAGGGTGAAATATCCTGCCACCGCTCGGTGGTAGGACGGCAGGTTGTCTTCGGTGAGGAGGTTGGTCACCATCGCGACGCGGGCCAACTCGGATAGCGGTGACTGCTCTAGTTCCCAATCGCCGCCGCCGAGCGGGCCGAAGTTCGTGGCACACGACCACGGCACGTAGTCGTGCGGCGACCAGTTCTTGGTGGCGGCGTAATGCTGATTCAGCCCGGCTTCGACGACCGGTTCGAGTTCGCGGATCAGCTGCGGGTCGGTCAGATACTTCTTCGAAGCCATTGGCCACCCGTCGTCACGGTGCACGCTACCGCAGCCGGGTTCGCAAACCCGTCAGCCGCGACTACGTCTTGACGGGTTGCGGCGCCTTCCAAGTTCCGTTCAGCGCATCGGGTTTCGGCCAGTAGAGCCGAAGCACCACGCTAAACGGACCGTTCGGCGCTGGCAGCCAGTTGGGTTCACGTTCCGTACCGGGTGATTCGCTCTGGAGGTAGAGCGTGTAGCCGCCATCGGCGTCGGGCACCAACTCCCGCAGCATGGCCGAATTGATCAGATAGCGATTGATCGGATTGGCCACCAGGAGACTCTTCGGCAGCTCGTACATCGTCAACGACCAGAAAGCGTTGACCGGAGGAAGCTGCCCGGGAGCGAACTTGTAGGTGTACTTGTTGGCGCCGGTCAGCGGCGCACCCGAGGAGTCGTTGAATGCGCCGGGGTAGAGCGCCTCCGCAGCGGTGTTGCCGTATATCCCGAACGCGGCGCCCGCCATCCGATACAGGTAGTTGCCCTTCAAATCCGCGGCGGTGCCGAAGAATTGTGCTGCACCGATCTTGCCGGTGTCCATCTGGTCCTTCTTGAGGGCGTTCAGTTCGGCCCATGCGTCGGCCATGCCATCCTGGATCGCGGTCTTCATCTCGGGCGATAGCTTCTCGGCGTCGAAGTCGCCGTCCTGGCCGATTCCGATGGTGGCGAACCGAGCCCGCAACTCCTTCTCGGACGGCAGTGTCGGCGCGAACTTCAGCGCGAAGTTGAGCACGTCGAAGAACTGCGGCGACGTCCTTTCCTGGTCAGGAGTCAGCGCGGGGACATAGTCGATCGCGGGCGCGGGTGGCGGCGGTGCCTGGTTGGTGAACGCGGAGAGCGTCTGGACCTGATAGCCATCCTGGATCTTCTTGACGTTCTCGATGTCCGCCGGGTCGAACAACTGGGTGCGGTACAACACCAGTGCGAGTTCGGTATCGGATTGGACGACTTTGTCTATGCCAGCTGGCTTTTCGCCCTTCCAATTGGGGCCGGCCAGCAAGTACTTGCCACCGCTGTTGCCAGTGGTGCGGCTACCGACGTAGTCGAAGTTGTACGTATAGAGGTCGATGAATTGGAGTGAGTAGTAGCGGTTTTGCTCGATCGGCGGGACCGTGAGTACCAGCGGTTCGGTACGCAGGTCGGCGCCGACCACGGAATAGGGGGTGTCGGAGTTCGGGGTTTGGATCGCGGTGTCCGCGGGGGTGTAGACGCGAGCCGTGTTGTGGATGACGTTGCGGTCGCCCTTGTATTCGGGGTTTTCCTTGTCGACGAAGTAGTCGTACTGCACTCGGTAGTTGTCGACGATCGGGAAGCCCCACACGTAGGCCTCCTTCGCGATCGCGCGGGCGTCTGCCGCGCTCACGGTTGCCGGAGGCGGTGGCGGGGGCGCGACGCTCGTCGGCCCCGCCTCCCTTTGCGGTGTGCACGCGGCGGTGATCAGCAGTAGTACCAACACGGTCAAGGTCATCGGGCGTCGGCCGCGTTTGGACATCACGTCGACATCCAACCATCCCTCCCACCCCGGCGGGTCGTTCCAGCGCCTCGGTCCGGACACTGGTCGATCGGCCAAGCGCGGTGGCTCCGAGCGGCGTCAACGGGAGCGGCCGAAGCCAACGCGCCAGCCCGGCCGCCGAAAGATACTGGCTACAAGCAGGTTTAGAGCGCGATTCCCAGCAACGCATCGACGGCGTTGATCACCGCGCGCGGCGCTTCCGCGTCATGACCGCCATACTCGAGCGCATCCGTACTCCAACCGTCGAGGGCGGCAATGGCCTTCGGCGTGTCGAGGTCGTCGGCCAGGTACTGCCGCACCCGCGCGATCACGTCTGTCGCATCTGGTCCGGCGGGCAGTGCCGTCGCCGCACGCCACCGCGCGAGTCGGGCCTGGGCGTCGGCAAGCACATCGCTGCTCCACGACCTGTCCTCGCGGTAGTGCCCTGCGAGGAGCCCTAGCCTGATCGCCGACGGTTCGACCCCGTCGGCGCGCAGACGGGATACCAGGACGAGGTTGCCTCGGCTCTTGCTCATCTTGTGGCCGTCCCACCCGATCATGCCTGCGTGCACGTAATGGCGAGCGAATCTGCGCTCCCCCGTTGCTGATTCGGCATGTGCCGCGGAGAACTCGTGGTGCGGAAAGACGAGGTCGCTTCCGCCGCCCTGGATGTCCAGTCCTAGGCCGATGCGGTCGAGTGCGATCGCCGCGCATTCGACGTGCCAGCCTGGACGACCCGGTCCGAACGGGGACGGCCAGCTCGGTTCGCCAGGGCGCACCGCCCGCCACAACAGCGCGTCCAGCTCGTCGCCCTTGCCTGGACGGTCCGGATCGCCGCCTCGCTCGGCGAACAACCGCAGCATGGTGTCGCGGTCATAGCCCGATTCGTAGCCGAACTGGACCGTGGCGTCGGCACGAAAGTACACGTCGGGGTACTCCGCGTCATCGACGACGTACGCGGCGCCCGACGCCAGCATCTTCTCGATCAGCTCGATGACCTCGGCGATGGCTTCGGTCGCGGCAACGTAGTCGTGCGGCGGCAGTACACGCAGCGCTGCCATGTCCTCGCGGAACAGCTGCGTCTCCCTGTCGCCGAGTTCACGCCAGCCGATGCCGTCGCGCGCTGCCCGCTCGAACAACGGGTCGTCGACGTCGGTGACGTTCTGGACGTAGTGCACGTCATGCCCTGAATCAAGCAGGATCCGGTGTACCAGGTCGAAGGTCAGATACGTCGCAGCGTGGCCGAGATGGGTGGCGTCGTACGGCGTGATGCCGCAGACGTACATCGTCGCGGTGTCCGCAGGCGACACGGGACGCACCTGCCGGTCGGCGCTGTCGTAGAGGCGAAGCTGCGGGCCATGGCCCGACAACTTCGGAACGTTGGGCGCCGACCACGACTGCATGCCAACGACTCTAAGGCTCGGGTCAGAACAACGATCGAATGGCATCCAGCAGCGTGCCCGCCAGCTCCGATCTGCACATCACGAAATCAGGCAGGTAGGGATCCCTGCGGTTGTACACCAGCGGGGAGCCATCCAACCGCGACGCATGCAAGCCTGCGGCCACCACGACGCCCGCAGGGGCGGCGGAGTCCCACTCCCATTGCCCGCCCGCATGCACGTAGGCGTCGACGTCACCGCGGACGACCGCCATCGCCTTTGCCCCGGCAGAGCCGATGCCGACGAGTTCGATGTCGAGAAGGTCCCGCAGATACCAGAGCACGGTCGGCGGCCGGTACGCGCTAGTGGCGATGCGAATCGGACCCGGCCTGCGTGGCGGCGGCGCCGTCACGGTGTCCGTACGATGCAGCTCGCCGACGGCGGGCAACGCGACGGCGGCATCGGTGATGCCGCCGCTCGGGCCGCCCGCCCTCTGCCAGAGCGCTATGTGGACGGCCCAGCCGGTCCGACCCGGCATGGAGAATTCCCGCGTGCCGTCCACCGGGTCGACGATCCACACCCGGTCGGCACGGATCCTGGACAGATCGTCGGCCGCCTCTTCGGACAGGACGGCGTCGTTGGGACGGTGATCGCGCAGCCGATCGAGAATCAGCGTGTTGGCCCTCGCGTCGCCGGCGTCGCCAAGGTCGTAGGGGTCGTAGAACCCGATATCCCTTCGCAAGGCCAGTAGCATCTCACCGGCTTCCTGCGCTACCTCAGCGGCAAGTTCCGCGTCGGTCACGTCGGCGATGCCGGTCATGTACTCCGCGGCACGGCGCCTGGAGCCCTGACGACCATGGGTACCGCAGGGAAGTAGGACGCCATCTCCGAGCGGCAGCGGCGCAGCGCCGCAGTCCCGTAGCCCTTGTGGCGGAACTCGGGGTGAATCCAGATGCGGACGTTCACCTCGCCGCCGACGAGCTCGCCGAACACCATGCCGATCTTGGCAGCGGACTCCTCGGCGACCAGCCACACCGCCTCCTCGTCATGCACGCGGTTCACGGCTGCCTTGATCTCGTCGTCGAGGTCGCCAGCGGGCCCACCCGAACCATCGCCACTCGCGCCGACGTCCTGGGTGCGGGCGGCGAAGATGTCGCGGTCGGTCGCCCCGGAGAAGGGCCGCAGGGTCAGGCTGTCACCCGAACTTGCGGGGCGGTCCTTGAGCATGAACGTCAGCTGGTTGTTCAGGTCTTCGAGCTCGTCGTTGATCCGGCGTCGGGAGTCCTTCGTGAGCTGGTCGAACGACATCGCCAGGACGGTCTCTCCGCCAAGGTTCGACGTGCCCAGCAGCGCCGAGATCGCGGTGACCGCAGAGGCCTTGTCTTCGGCCTCCACGATGATGTCCAACACCTCGTGCCTGCGCTCCAACGCCTTCAGCAGGGCATCTGTGATCTCCCGGCGGGCCGCGGCCCGGTCATGATCCGTCATGCCGACGAGCGTAGAACACTGTGTCGCCGACCGAGTGATTCACGGCGATCCCAGCGGACGGGTCAAAACGCCGGCCACGGGATCGGCCTGCGTCGATCCGGCGTAGGCATCACCGGGTTCGCCAGTAGCGCAACGGTTCTCATGCGTAGCGCGTCGACTTCTCGCCCGGTGAGGTGGCTGCTCAACTCGGTGGCGAGGTCGCCGCACAACGCATCCCGCAGCCCCGCGACGTCGGCGAGGGTGTCATCGTCGACGGGCTTGCCCGCCCATCCCCATAGCACGGTGCGCAGCTTGTCTTCGACGTGAAGGCTGACGCCGTGGTCGACGCCGTAGACGCCGTCATCGATACCGGTGAGGATGTGGCCGCCCTTGCGGTCGGCGTTGTTGATCAAAACGTCGAACACGGCCATCCGGCGCAACCGGGCGTCGTCGGCGTGAACCAACGTGACTTCGTCGCCCGAGTAGTCATAGGCCTGCAGGATCGGCAGATAGCCGGCAGGGATGTGCCCCGCGGGCAGAAGGTCCACCAAGTCGGGCGGCTGCGACCCCTCGACGGGCTCGTCGCCCAATGCGTCCCCAGGCTGGTCCACCCAGCGCTGGACCATGCCCAAGCCCGCTGGACCATCGCGAATGATGGTGTACGGCACGATGTTCCAGCCGAGCGCCGTCGAAACGAGGTACGCGCTGCGCTCGCGACCCGCGAGCGTTCCGTCGGGGAAGTCCCACAGCGGGGCCTCACCGCTGATCGGCTTGTACACGCAGTGCACGGCGGAAGCCTCCAAGTGCGCCTCGCACAGGAAGGTGGCATTGCTCGCTGAGCGGATGCGGCCGATGACGGTCAACTTCCCGCGACGCAATGCCTCCCCGTCTACTCCCCCGTCGTCAGGTCTCGGCATCGTCGTCGGACCCGGACAGCGCTCCGCGCCGATAGCCGTTGGTACGCACGCAGACGTGCCCCTCGGGATCGAGAGGTTCGTCACACAGCGGGCACGGTGGACGGCCCGCGGAGATCACCTTGTTGGAGCGCGTCGCGAACTGTCGTGCCGAGTCGGGCGTGAGGAAGACGCGGACCGCGTCGGGACCCTCCTCGGCATCGTCGAGCACCACCGAGGCGTCGAACTCGGTCTCGGACACCGCAAGCAGCTCGACCACGATGGTCTGGGCTTCTGCATCCCAACCCAATCCCATGGTTCCGACGCGGAACTCCGCATCGACGGGCGTGACGAGGGGGCTGAGATCCGATACCTCACCGGTCTCGGGCGGTATGGGCGTGCCGAACCGCCGGTTGATCTCGAGCAGCAGTGCCGCGATCCGCTCGGCCAACACGGCGACCTGCTGTTTTTCCAACATCACCGAAACCACTCGGGTGTCGTGAACCGCCTGCAGGTAGAACGTTCGGTTTCCCGGCTCGCCTACGGTCCCGACCACGAAGCGGTCGGGTGAGCGGAAGACGTGAATCGAACGGGCCATGGCGCCTTCCAAAATACCGGTATCGGTGTTGCAGTCGTAATTACAGCCGCACTGATCAGTCGGTTGTTCCCCCGACGACCGCATCACCGCTGGGCTCCGGCTTGGCCGACAACGCCGCCGTCAACGCGGCCCCGGTGTGATTGACGTGCATGACGAACGGGCGGACCGACGTGTAGCGGATGACGCTCATCGACGCCGGATCGGCGGTGATGCGCTGAAAGCTGTCCAGGTGAGTCCCGAGGGCGTCGGCGACGATGGCCTTGATCACGTCGCCGTGGGTGCACGCCAGCCACAGCACGTCGCCGTCGGCCTCCTCCGCAAGCCTGCGGTCGTGCTCCCGCACCGCCTGGACCGCGCGAGCCTGCACCTGGGCAAGACCTTCGCCACTGGGGAAGACGGCCGCACTGGGCTGCTGCTGCACCACCGACCACAGCGGCTCCTTGACGAGGTCACCGATCTTGCGGCCCGTCCATTCGCCGTAGTCCACCTCGGAGAGCCGGTCGTCGACGAGCACCTCCAGACCGAGCGCAGCCGCCAGGGGGGCGACGGTGTTCTCGCAGCGCAGCATCGGTGATCGCACGATCGCCTTGACTGGCAACGCACCTATCCGCTCGACGACCGCCTCGGCTTGTTCGCGACCCTTGTCGTCGAGGTCGACGCCCTCCGCCCGGCCTGCCAGGGTGTGGGCGGTGTTCGACGTCGAACGACCGTGCCTGAGCAGGATGACCGTCATCGGGCTTCCATCGTCACTGCGCCGCCACCGCACCGGTACCGAGAAGGATGAGCAGCACGATTCCAAGGATCACGCGGTAGCCGACGAACCAGTACATTCCGTGGCTGACCAGGAACTTGAGGAACCACGACACCGCGGCATAGCCGATCACGAACGCGATGACGACCGAGACGATCAGCTGAGGGCCCGAGGCGCTCAGGCCAACGCCGTCGGGGTGGAAGGCGTCGGGCAACGAGTACAGCCCCGAGGCGAGCACTGCGGGTATGGCCAACAGGAAGCCGAACCGCGCGGCGGCCTCGCGCTGCTGTCCCATGAACAGGCCCGCACTGATGGTGGCGCCCGAACGCGAGACCCCCGGGATCAGCGCGAGACATTGCGCCGAACCGATGAGAATGCTGTCGCGCCAGGTGAATTCCTCGATGGGACGAGTCTTGGAGCCGAAGTACTCTGCCGCGGCGATGACCACGGAGAACAAGATGAGCGCGGTCGCGATGATCCACAGATTCCTGACGTCATTGCGGATGTAGTGCTTGAAGATGAGCCCCGCGGCCCCGATCGGGATGCTCCCGATGATCACCCACCAGCCCAGCCAGTAGTCGGGGGTGCGCCGCGATCGATCGCGTAGGCCTGCGAACCACGCCACCACGATCCTGCCGATGTCGCCGGCGAAGTAGATGACCACGGCCAGCTCGGTGCCGAGCTGGCTCACCGCCGTGAAGGACGCGCCCGCGTCGTCGGCGAAGAACAGCTGAGAGACGATCGCGAGGTGCCCGGAAGACGACACCGGCAGAAACTCGGTCAGACCCTGGACCACGGACAAGACGACGACTTGGAGCCACGACATGTCCACCACGCAGACGACCGTACCGTGGGGAGGATGTCAGCGAGCGGAGCGCGGCACTGGTTGCGCGGCGGTGGCGGCATCGCGCACCGCGGCCGCGAGGCTCCGCTCGTCGTTCACGTCGACGTGGGCCAGACGGCGAGTGGACGTGGCTACCACGTCCTCTGCCTGCGGCACCGGTCCGGGAATCCGCGGTCGATAGATCTCGACGTAGAGCATCTGATCATCGACCCGGAAGGAGAACGTGCGGCCGCCACCCACCGTGCCGAATCCGCTTGCGTACCTACCGGTCCAAATGTCTTCGATGGCAAACTCTTCGCCGACCACGTCGTCGTCCGCCGCGAGGCTCATGGTCGCACCATACCTCGGCCTATGGCGGCAGGCAGGCCGGACGGGGCCCATCGGTGAACGAGCCCCATCTGCGCCCCTCGTCCGCGGCAGGGTTGCCTACACTCGTGCTTCGGTCCATTCCGCTCCATACGTCCGAGAGTTGCCCATTGTCGCCATACGGGAAACGCACAGGTCGCCGATTTCACGTCGGCACCGTTGCCGTGATGGCGCTCGCCATCACGGCGTGCTCCTCGAATCCGGTCGACAACCCGCCGCCGACGATATCCCCGGCACGGGCGGCGATCTCGCCGCGCGTGGCAGACGCGCCCGCAGGAGTGGTTCATCCGCTGCCAGGCCCCGGACTTGTCGGCGTGTTCGATGGCGCGACAAGGTCTTTGGTGATTCTGGGTCGCGACGGGCAGGGTCGGTTCGTCATATCGGTCCTCGCAGGGACGTCGCCAACACGACCCGTTGTCCTCCCTACGGCGGCGACTGCGATCGCGGGCGACGGCGGCGGCACGGCGTTCCTTGCCACTCGCGGCGGTTACTTCCGCTTCGACATCGACAGGGGATCGGTCGACAAGGTCGACGTGGTGGACGAGAGGGACACCGACTTCACCGCGATCACCAGGCGAGCCGACGGGAAGCTCGTTCTCGGTAGCTCCGACGGCACCGTGTACACGATGAGTTCCGACGACACCGTCGGCGCTCGTCTCCACATCTTCGCACGCGTCGATGCCCTTGCCGCACAAGATAATACGGTAGTGGTGCTCGACAGGGGCCAAACCTCGGTCACCGAGGTCGACTCGTCAGGCACGCATGCCGAACAAGCACTGCGGGCAGGAGACGGCGCCACGACGATTGCGGCGGACCCGCGCGGACGCGTTCTCGTCGCCAACACCCGCGGCGACGAACTGCTGGTCTTCGGGACCGACCCATTGATCCTGCGTCAGCGGTACCCGGTGCCAGACGCCCCGTACGGCGTGGCGGGGTCGTCGCGACTCGCCTGGGTATCGCAGACCGCAGCCAACGTCGTCGTTGGTTACGATCTGTCGACCGGAATACCCGTCGAGAAGGTGCGTTATAGAACCGTGCAGCAACCTGACAGCCTGAGCTTCGACGACGCGAGCGGCACCCTGTACGTGGTGTCGGGCAGCGGTGCGGGCGTGCAGGTAATCGCGGGGGCGTCCCGATGAGCGCCATCGCGCGGGGACGGATGCCAGCGGGATGGGACGTCGACCTGTCCGACGAGTACGAGTGGGTGCCGCTGCGGCTACCACCCGACGTGACGAGGGTGTCGGCGTCGATTCGGCTGTCGATCGAGGCCGAGTACAGAGGTTGGGAGCTGACGAAGGTACGGCTCTACACGGATGGAAGCCGACGAGTTCTGTTGCGCCGCAAGAAGTCCGCAGCCGACCGACTCGGCGTAGGCGACCGGCCGGGCTCCTAGGTGTTCGGGCATTGATGTACCAGACGCTACGCCGCGCGCTGTTCCTGATCGCTCCCGAGCGCATCCACACTTGGGTCTTCGCGCTGCTGCGCCTCGCGACGGCACCATCGCCATCGCGGCGGGCGCTCACGCGATGGCTCGCGCCTCGAGATCCGGCGCTGGAATCCACGGTCTTCGGTGTCAGATTCCCCGGCCCGGTCGGGCTTGCGGCCGGATTCGACAAGAACGGCACGGGCCTAAAGACATGGGGCGCATTGGGTTTCGGGTATGCCGAGGTGGGCACGGTGACTGCCCTGGCTCAACCAGGGAATCCGCGGCCTCGGATGTTCCGCCTTGCCGACGACCGCGCGTTGCTGAACAGGATGGGCTTCAACAATCATGGCGCCGGGGAGCTTGCCGTCCGGCTGGCTCGCTATCGACCCGAAGTGCCGATCGGCGTCAACATCGGCAAGACGAAGCTGACGCCACCGGAGTCGGCGGTCGACGACTACGCCGAAAGCGCGCGCCAGGTGGGCCCGTTGGCGGCTTTCGTCGTCGTCAACGTGAGCTCGCCGAACACGCCGGGACTGCGCGATCTACAGGCCGTCGAGTCACTTCGGCCGATCCTCTCCGCGGTGCGCGCCGAGACCACCACTCCGGTCCTCGTCAAGATCGCACCCGACCTATCCGATGCCGACGTCGACGAGATCGCAGATCTCGCAGTCGAATTGGGCCTTGCCGGCATCGTCGCCACCAACACCACCGTCTCGCGAGAGGGGCTGGCCAGCCCCGGCGTCGAAGAACTGGGCCCTGGCGGCATCTCCGGGCCGCCGGTCGCGCGGCGCTCCGCCGAGATACTGCGTCGGCTATACCGTCGGGTCGGTGACAAGTTGGTCCTGATCAGCGTCGGTGGCATCGAAACCGCCGACGACGCGTGGGACCGCATCACCTCGGGAGCGTCCCTTGTACAGGGCTATACGGGCTTCGTCTACGGCGGCGGGCTGTGGGCCAAGAACATTCACGATGGCCTGGCGGACCGACTGCGAGTAGCGGGGTACTCGACCCTGTCCGAGGCCATTGGATCGGCGGCGCGCCAGGGATAAAGTGCGGCGAGGGGGTCTACCGATGTCGATATCGCAACACTCTTCTGACACAGCGCAGGACGTCGCGGTGCAGCGCTGTGACGTCTGCATCGTCGGGGCGGGCATCGCCGGGCTCAACGCCCTCTTCGCAGCGAGCAGATACTTATCGCGCGATCAACGGGTCATCCTCATCGACCGAAGGCGGCGCGTCGGCGGCATGTGGGTCGATACGTACCCGTACGTGCGGCTACACCAGCCGCACCCGATGTTCACCGCAGGCAACATCAAGTGGACCCTCGGCAAGGATCCGGGGTATCTCGCGACCAAGGGCGAGGTGCTCGACCACTTCGAACACTGTCTGAGGCTGATCAAGGAACGCGTCCAGGTCGACGAGTACTTCGGCTGGGATTTCCAGTCACACGACGAGGTCGACGGTGTTGTTCGCATCACGTGCGCGTCGCCGGATGGCGAGCTCCGGGTCATCGAGGCGAAGCGGTTGATCAAGGCGTACGGCCTACGGGTTACGCCCAACGATCCTCTCCAGATTTCCAGCGACCGCGTCCATTCGGTCTCACCCGACTATTGCGACGTCCGGTCGGGCGACATACAGGCCAGCGACAGCCCGGTGTGGATCATCGGCGGCGGCAAGACCGCGATGGACACCGCACACACGCTGATCACGGCATACCCCGGTCGCAAGGTGTACATGGTGGCCGGTCGCGGGACGTTCTTCAACAGCCGCGACCGCATGTTCCCCTCGGGATCGAGGCGGTGGTGGACTGGCACGCCGACCCTCGAGATGGGCGCTCAATTGAGCCGGCGATTCGACGGAACAAACGAGGCCGAGGTCCAGCAGTGGTTTCGTTCGAAGTTCGGCACCTGCCTGACCCCGGACGCGGCGAACTACGTTGCGGGCGTGCTCTCCGAGGCCGAGAACACCACGATCGCCAACGGCCTCACTGACCTCGTGATGGACTACTTCGTCGATGCCGTCGACCGCAACGGGGCGACCGAGGTGACGTTCCGCAGCGGGTCGTCCAAGACGATCGAGCCGGGCAGCTGGATCGTGAACTGCACCGGCTACCTCGGGGTCGAGGACAACCGTCACCCATATGAGCCCTACGTTTCCGAGAGTGGCGCCGTGGTCTCGATCCAGCCGCGGTCTGCCACCCTCCATCTGTCTTCGTTCATGGGGTACTTCCTCACCCATCTGCTGTTCCTGGACAAGCTGCGCGTCCTCCCGCTGTACGAAGTCGACCTTCAGGATTTGCGCGAGAAGTCCAGCCTGGTGTTTCCGTACGCACTCTTCACGCTCGTCGGGTACAACTTCGGCCTCATGTACGAAAGCCTGCCGCGAGCCGTGTTCAAGGACAACGGCCTCGACTACGACGCGTGGTACCCGCTACCTCGGCGGTTGCCCGGCTTGGCCAAATATGCACTCACGCAACGTCGCTCGCGCGAACGCGCCCGCCAAGCCCTCGATACCGTTCGAGAACGGTTCGACGTTCGCTGCGGCCCGCTAGCCCCGAAGGGCGGTTAGGTCTGTTCGTAGGTGCCCATGATGACCGCGCGAGCGATCGCGTGGCCGAACAGATTGAAGCCCAAGTATGCCGGAGTGGCGTTCTCCGGCAGGTCGAGCTTCTCGACGTCCACTGCGTGCACGGCGACGTAGTAGCGATGCGGTCCGTGGCCGGCGGGTGGGGCGGCACCGATGAAGCGCTTGAGGCTGGCGTCGTTGGCCAGCGTGATCGCCTCACCGGGGAAGCCGCTCTGGCTGCCGTCGCCGACGCCTGCGGGCAGGTCGGTCACCGTGGCGGGAAGGTTGGCGACGGCCCAGTGCCAGAACCCCGAACCGGTCGGCGCGTCGGGGTCGTACATCGTTACGGCGAAGCTTCGGGTCGTCTCCGGGAAGCCCGACCAGCTCAGCTGCGGGGACTCGTCCTCACCGCCGGCACCCATGATCCCGCTGACCTGCTTGTTGCTCAACGGCTGACCGTCGGTGATCGATTCGGAGGTCAGGGTGAACGTCGGGAGCTGCGGTAGTGCGTCGTACGGCGAAGCCATGGTTCGTGCCTTTCAGTCGTCAGCAGTGCATCAGGAAGTGTTCGAGCACCTGCGTGCCGAACAATAGCGAGTCCACGGGTACCCGTTCATCGACGCCGTGGAACAGCGCGGCGAAGTCCAGCTCCGGCGGCAACCGCAGCGGGATGAATCCGAAGCACCGAATGCCAAGTCGGGCAAAATGTTTCGCGTCGGTACCGCCGGACAGCATGTACGGCACGATCCGGGCCTCGGGGTCCACCGACAGCAGCGAGGCGTTCATGGCGTCCACCAGCTCGCCATCGAACGTCGTCTCGTACGACGGCAGCTCGGTGATCCACTCCCGGCTCACGTCTGGGCCGATGAGTTCGTCGACGGTCGCCTCGAACGCCGCCTGCCGACCCGGCAGCACCCGGCAATCCACCACGGCCTCGGCGGTGGCGGGGATGACGTTGGCCTTGTATCCGGCCTTGAGCATGGTCGGGTTGGCAGAGTCGCGCATCGTTGCGCCGACGATGCGGCCGATCGGCCCCAGCTTCGCGATCGTGCCGTCGACGTCGGGAGAGTCCGCGTCGAACGCGTATCCGGTCTCCTCCCCCACCGCCGTGAGGAACTGCGCAACCGGATCGGTCAGGACGAGCGGGAACTCGTGTCTGCCCAGTCGGTCGACCGCACCGGCCAACGTCGTGACGGCGTTCTCCTCATGCACGAACGAGCCGTGTCCTGCACGGCCGCGTGCGGTGAGGCGCATCCACAGCATGCCCTTCTCGGCAGTCTCGATGAGGTACAGCCGCTTCTCGCCACCCTCGGGCGTCGGCACGCTTAGCGAGAAGCCGCCGACTTCGCCGATCGCCTCGCTGACGCCATCGAACAGGTCTGGTCGGTTCTCGACGAGCCATTGGCAGCCGTACCTTCCGCCCGCTTCCTCGTCGGCGACGAACGCGAACACCAGATCGCGTGGGGGCACGATGCCGACACGCTTCATGTGCCGTGCGACCGCGACCATCATCCCGACCATGTTCTTCATGTCGATCGCGCCGCGACCCCACACGTAGCCGTCCTCCACGGCACCGGAGAACGGGTGCACGCTCCAATCGGCGGCTTCGGCGGGCACGACGTCGAGGTGGCCGTGAATCATCAGCGCACCGCGCTCGGGGTCTGCGCCAGCCAGCCGGACGAAGACGTTGCCTCGGCCGGGCGCACCCGATTCGACGTACTCGGTTTCGTACCCCACCTCTTCGAGCCGCTCGGCCACCCAGCGGGCGCACTCGGCTTCGCCCTTGGTCGTCTCTAGCTCTCCGGTGTTGGTGGTGTCGAACCGGATCAAGGTGCTGACGAGGTCGACCACCTCGGCTTCGGCAGTGTCTGGACCTGTCACACGCCCATTACTACCACTGCGACCACCGCCGGGTTTTGGCGCGGGCAGCGCAATCCGTTAACCTAAGCTGCCGCAGAGCAGGTCCGAGTGGCGGAATGGCAGACGCGCTAGCTTGAGGTGCTAGTGCCCTATTAACGGGCGTGGGGGTTCAAGTCCCCCCTCGGACACACAGCAACACTCCGGCGTCTATTCGTCGGACGCGTCGGTAGTGGTGATCGCCTGGCGAGGTGGTTTCTGCCGCCGGCCGCCAAACGTCATCCGTCGCAACATCCCGTCACCGAGTCCGATGGCGTGCATCAGTACTGCGGAGACGTGCGCGGCAATCACGATGACCAGCAGATACGCCAGCACCGAGTGTGCGTCGCGCAACACGCCGAATACGCCAAGACCAACGGGTGCAATGGCGGGCAGGTGCAAGTGTCCGAACAGGACGATCGGGGTGCCGCTTGCGGACAGCATCGCCCATCCGACGAGTGGTTGCGCCAGCAGTAGGGCATATAGGGCCAGTTCAGACCCGCCTATCGCCAACCGCTCCAATCGGCTGATGCCGTCGGGCAGGGGCGGGGGCCGATGGGTGAGCCGGTTGGCGATCCGTATGACGACGACGACGAGAATGACGGCGCCCAAAGCCACGTGGACCGCACGTAGCGTGGCGTAATCGCCGATCGAATTCACCATGACGAACCCGATGAACAACGCGGAGAAGATCAGGATCGCGGTGAGCCAGTGCAGGATTCGACTCAACGCGGTGAAGCGCTGCGGCGGCGCAGCCACGGTCGCGTCGTCCTGCGCCACGGTGCTCACAGCCGGACCTCGTTTACGTTGACGGCTGGCGCACTCGTCGGTTCGGTGGCGCGCAGGCGATAGGACGCGGCGTACACGGCGGACCGAGGGCTCAGCAAGGGATCCTCGGAGGGCTGGATGCCACTGGGAAGGACGAGCGGGTCGAAGTTGACGTCCCTGGCGTTGCCCGCGGCTTCGGTGAAGATTCCGGTCAGCGTAAGGGTGCCCGCATCGATCACGCGGCGCTCAGCAGGCCACGGAGTGGTCGCATCGTTCACGGGGTCGTTCTCGGCGCCGACGGTAAGTAGCAAGCGCCAGCGAAGAGGACCGCCGTGGAATTGACGGATCAGATCGTCGAAGAGCCAGTTGGGATCGGAGGAAGCCGATGTCGGTGCGGAAACCGTCTGCAGAGGGGCGAACGACCAGCGAACCGGTGTCCGCGCTCCCGCCGCGTTGACGAAGTAAAAGGCGTTGAGCCCTCGAAATGTGCTGTCGGCGAAGCCCTTCGTCGTTGGCGCCGCCTTGATGATCTTCATGGCTCTCGCGGTTTCTGGGTGCTCTGCGAGGAAACGCGCGGTAGCCTGCGGATCCGGTTTACCGGTCGCAGGAACTGCCTTCGACGCGATCAAACGGTCGCGGAACCCCTGCGGTGAATTGTCTGGGAACACTGGAAGATTCACCATTGCCGTGCGCCATTGCTCACCACCCGGAAACCCGAAGGCCAAACCAAGCCCTCGGACGACGGCGTCCGTATCGGCCTGATGTGCGTTGCCCGACGCCAGGGAGAATCGCCCCTCGACCGCAGTCCGGCCCTGCCGGAATACCGCTGCGGTGGAGATCTCTTGCCCCGCGCCGTTGCTGTCGAAATACCCGGCAACCGCGACGCCCTTCCCGTGGTTCTTGCGAAACCCGAGCTGCGTACCGTTGACCCAGCGGAAGGCATCGATGATGCCCTGGGGCGTGAGCCGACCGCCGGTTGCCACCCAGCCCCCGGCATACAGGACGGCGCCGATGTCGACGGCGATGAAGCCGCCCACCGCGGCCATCCCCAACAGGACACGTCGTCGACTAAGGCTGCGTCGTTCTCGAGTCATGCGTTTCCTCTGTGCGGTTGCTGGTTTGATTCATCGATTGCGCTATGGGCCAGTAGAGTTCGCAGGGCGTCATGCAGTCTTACCTTGACGAGGCGGTCGGTTATTCCCAGATCGGCGGCAACGACTCCCGTGGTCCTACCCGGATGGAGACTACGGCGCAGGACCGCTCGCTGTTCGACGGGCAACTGGGTCAGCGCTTCGGCGAGGCGCGATAAGTCCGTGCCGTTCGGCTCCGCCATCCTGCGCCGACGTTCGCGAGGCCGCCGACGGCGACCACTGGAGCTCATGCGCCCACCGCGTCCATGAATTCCACGGTCCCCTGCACGGGAAAGCCTGTCGTTGGCGCTGACCACCAACCCATATACCTGCCAGCTGCAATGACACGGGTCGAGTACGAGGTAGCTCTCAGCCGATGCGCGTGGCAAAGTCCACGACGTCGTACAGCGCGCGATTGAACAAGTCCGGAACCGCTGCGGCCGCAAGTAGTTCGCCCGCGTGGCCGACCCCGTTGTAGGTATGGCCCGACGCGGTTACCCCAGCTTCCAGAAGTCGGCGAAGGTAGGCAAGCCCCTCGTCGCGCAGCGGATCCAACTCATCAGTCGTGACCACGTGCGGGGGCAGACCCGCAAGATCGTCGACGGTGGCGAAGTACGGCCACGCGAGCGGGTTCTGAGCGTTCTCCCCCGTCGGATCATAGGGAATCGCCATCAGGGTCATCATCGACGGGTTCAGGAAGTAACCCTCGTTCTCGACGAGGGAGGGCAGCGCCGGATCGGGCTTGTCGTAGGCACCGTAGATGAACGGAACCTGGGCATAGACGCCGTCGATCCGGTCGAGGTGACCATCGCGCTTGGCCTTCAGAGCGGTTGCGAGGGACAGGTTGCCTCCGCCCGACTCGCCGGTGACGACGATCGACGACAAGCCGAGTTCGGCGCGCCTTTCGTGCATCCACTCCAGAGCGCTTGCACAGTCGTCGAGCCCTGCCGGGAACGGGTGTGGGCCCAACTTCCCCGCGGAGTTGCGGAACTCGACCCCCACGACGACGCACCCCGCAGCGGCGAGATGCGCACGCCACAACGAGGACCCGCTGGCATTGAGGATCGCCATTCCGCCACCGTGCAGGTGCAACAGACCGGGCATCGGGCCCTCGGCTCCCACTGGACGGTCGACGTAGAGCGTGATGTCGTTGCCGTCGACGCCCTTGATCGTCTCGACATGACTCTGCACACCACCCGCCGCAGGCACATCGGCGAACAACGCGCCGAAGACCCCGTCGAAAGCCACCTCGCTAGCCAACGCCACCGCGAGCACCTCGTCGAGCGGCGAATCGCGATCGACGGGAACGGGAGCGGCCGTGACGTCGAGCCCGAGGGGCGCGAACAGGGCAACCATGCGCGGGTCGGATCTTGGGTCGGTACGAAGCTCGAGGGTTGGATCGCCAAGGCGACCGGGCAATTTCACGTCGACGGTGGAAGCGGCCATGTCGGCAAGCTACACCCGTAGGCGAGTTGCCCACGTGGCATCCGGCGACATGTCAAGATCGGTCATGTCGTTCGCCAAGCGCGCACTCGTCGCACTCTTCGTCGGTGTCTTGTCCACCGCATGCGGACCGATCTCGCCGTCCGGAACCACGTCGACGACGCAGTCCGCCAACCCGAAGGCGGAGGCGGTGATGCGGATCGTCGCCGACGTGATGAAGCAGCGGCATCTCAAGGCCGTGATCGTCAGGGCGACCGTAGATGGCAAGGAGGTCGTCACCAGGGCGGTGGGCGATTCGATGACGGGGGTGCCCGCTACCACGGCCATGCACTTTCGCAACGGCGCCGTTGCGATCTCGTACGTGTCGACGCTGCTGCTGCGTCTGGTCGACGAGAAGAAGATGAGCCTCGACGACAAGTTGTCGAAATGGCTTCCAACGGTTCCCAATTCGGATCGGGTGACACTTGGTCAGCTTGCGCAGATGACCTCGGGCTACGTCGACTACGTCATCGGCAACGTGCCGATGAACAACGCGCTGTATGCGAACCCGTTTCGGCACTGGACGACCAAGGAGCTGCTCGACTTCGCCGTCAATCAGCCGCTGCTCTACGAGCCGGGTACCAATTGGAACTACGCGCATACCAACTACGTCTTGCTTGGGCTTGCCATCGAGAAGGCCACGGGCGAGGAGATGTCGAAACTGTTGTCGGAGAAGGTTCTAGAGCCGCTCGGCCTGACCGAGACCAGGAATTGGGAGACACCCGAGATCCCGGCACCGGTGTTGCACGCGTTCGATTCGGAGCGCAGACAGTTCCTCGGGATTCCCACCGGAACACCGTTCTACGAGGAAAGCACGTTTTGGGATCCGTCTTGGACCATCACGCACGGCGCGATTCAGACGACCAACATCTACGACATGGCGGCGACGGCAGCCGGCATCGGCTCCGGAAGGCTGCTTTCCGCGGACTCCTACCAGAAGATGACGTCGACGGCGCTCCGCGGCAAGACGCATGGACAGCCAGGATGTACCACCTGCTTCGAGCAGAACATCGATTACACCTATGGGCTCGGCATCATCGTCTCCGGCAACTGGTTGCTGCAGAACCCTCTGTTCGCCGGCTACGGTGCGGTCGAGGGGTATCTACCGTCGCAGAAGATTGCCGTCGCCGTTGTCACGACCTTCGACCCCGACGCGTTCGGCCCCGATGGCGACTACTCGAACACCGCCCAGGAGCTGTTTCAGAAGATCGCCGCAGAACTGGCTCCCGACGACGCTCCGCCCGTACCCAAGAGGTGAGCGTCGCGGTTGCGACATAGGGTGCTCTGGTGGCACAGAGAGTCCTCTTCGTCGTGAACGATCCCGTCGCGCCGCCTGCGATGCTCGGTGAGGTGTTCGCCGAAATCGGCTACGACATCGACACCTTCACCGTCGTGCCGCAGGACCGGGTCGACGATCCTGCCTTCGACGTCGAATTCCCCGATCCGTTGAACTACGACGTCCTCGTGCCGCTCGGTGCCCGTTGGGCCGTGTACGACGACCGCCTGAAGGGGACGTGGGTCGCCGACGAGATGGAGATGGTGCGCACGGCGCACGCGGCGGGAGTGGGAGTCCTCGGCGTGTGCTTCGGCGGGCAACTGCTCGCGCAAGCGCACGGCGGTACCGTCGCGCGCTCGACGGAACCCGAGATCGGGTGGCGTCAGATCACCACGGGCGAACCGGCACTGATTCCCGAAGGACCGTGGTTTCAATGGCACTTCGACCGGTTCAGCGTGCCACCGGGATCGGTGGAACTGGCCCGAAATGGCAGTGCCACACAAGCATTCGCCATCGGCAACACCGTAGGCCTGCAGTTCCATCCCGAGCTAGACGGTCCGCTGCTGGAAGCCTGGCTCGCGAACGACCGAGACGAGGTGATTGCTGTCGGTGTCGACCCAGACGAAATGCGTTCGGAGACAGCGCAGTTGCAGGAGGACGCGGCTCGCCGGCTCAGGGCGCTGGTGCGCGGGTTCATCGATCGGATCGCGCGTCAGCCGTGACCGAGTTGGTGGGCAAGCGCGTCGGAGACCTGCGGCTGCCTGAACCGGTGTCCGAGCGACTGGAGTTTGACGGGCAGCACCCTCTGATCGGCCTCGGCTAGTTCACGGGCGCCTTGCGCGCCCAGCAACAACCGTGGTCCGAACGATGGCACGCCCACGATCGTAGGGCGGTGTAGCACCTGCCCGAGCGCCGTGGTGTAGGCGTTGTTGCGCAACGGATTCGGCGCGACGGCGTTGACAGGTCCAACGAGGCGGTCGTCATGCAGAGCGCGGTAGTAGACGTCGACGAGATCATCGATCCCGATCCAGGACATCCACTGCTGGCCGCTGCCGAGTCGGCCACCGAGACCGGCGGCGAACAGCGGACGCAACAGCTTGAGCGTGCCGCCGCGCGCGGCCTGCACGATGCCGGTGCGCACCGTCACCACGCGCAGACCGGCCTCTGTCGCGGGCGCCGTCGCAGCCTCCCAGTCGGCGACGACCTGGGCCAGGAAGCCGTATCCACGCGCGCTGTCCTCGGTCAACGTCTCGTCGCCGCGGTCGAAGCCGTAGTAGCCGACCGCAGAAGCGCTGAGGAATACACGCGGTCCGTTCGACGCGGCGGCGGCGACGGTCGCAAGCTTGCGGGTGGGAGGTATCCGGCTGTCGCGGATTGCGGTGCGATGAGCGTCGTTGAATCTTCCTGCGATCGACGCTCCTGCGAGGTGGATCACGGCATCGACGCCATCGAGGAGATCTGGGGCTGGATGCGTTGGCTCCCAATATCTTTCGTCAGCAGTTAGCTGGGTGTGCCGAACCAACCGGATGACCCTGTGCCCGCCCGTCGTGAGAAATGCGGTGAGCGCGGACCCGACGAGCCCCGAAGCACCGGTCACGGCGACGGTGAGTGGTCGCATCCCAGCGTCGGTAGCTTCGCGATGTGCGGCCATGTCGTCGGCCAGTTGGCGGAGTCGGTAGACGAACGTGGCGCGGAGTGCAGCGGCGGGCACGGGCGCCTCGATGCGATCGTGAACCAGCGTGTGGCCCGCCGCCGTCTCCGAGAACTCGTGGACATGGCGCCAATGCCCGATCACCAAGGGGGGCAGCGAACGCAGTCCGTCCGACGAGAGTTCGTCGACGAACCGATGCGGTGGGTCATAGGACGTCGGATCGTGTTGGGCAACCCAGCGAAGTCCACCGGGTAGTCCGAGGATCGCGCGGCCGTCGGCCAACGAATCGGCCTCGGCAACCACCGTCATGGGCTGCCACGGCGGCACCAAGCGCGTCATCGCCCCTGGTCGCGCATGCCAGGCGAACACGTCGCCACGCGGATGCTCGATGATGCCTTCGTTGTCGATTCCCACGTGCAGTGATTCGGAGCCACGGCGGTCACGGATTGGCTCACACGTCCGCCTGGTCAAGCCAAACCTCGTCCTGCTCCGAATAACGGTCGTGAGTGATGTTCGCGGCGCCGTCCTGGTCTTGCCTGGTGGAAAGCCAACCAGTACCGCTAGGTCGCGGCCATGGCAACTCGCCAACGTCCGCGTCGGAATGCTCGCGCACGGGTTGCGTCGAAGACTGGGCCCAGGCGTCGAGGTCCGCCGGGTGCGCTACCGATTCCGCGGCTGGAACGCGGGTCGCCTCGATGCACTTCACGACGCCAGGAATGCCCTCGACGACCTCCTGGAGTCCGTGGCCGCGGCCGACGTCGTCGTGGTCGGCCACTCGATGGGAGCGCGCGTCGCCGCGCATCTCGCCGAGAGCGGAGACGTCGGTGCCGTCGCCGCCCTCGCGCCGTGGTGGCCCGCCGACGACGCCGACCTGATCCCGCAGCATTGCCGGTTGCTGACCATGCACGGTACCGCGGACACGTGGACCGATCCCGTTGCCTCGCAACGACAGACGTCGCGTGCGGCAGCGAGGGGCTTGGACGCCGAGTGGGTGCCGGTCGACGGGGCCGGGCACTTCTTGATCAGCAACTTCACCGCATGGCATCGGCTGACGGCCGACTTCGCAGCGGCGCAATGGTCGAAGTCTTCACAGGCGTAGCCCGCGCGGGCTTAGGCTGCTGACATCTCGACGGGCGATGTGTGGCTCACGTTCCGGGACCGCCGCGAGGCAGGCCGGGTCCTGGCGGGCTCACTTGCGGCCTACTCGGGTCGAACGGACGTGGTCGTTCTCGGGCTCGCACGTGGTGGCATACCCGTTGCCAGAGAAATCGCGACGGCTCTTCAGGCCCCGCTGGACGTCTTCGTCGTACGCAAACTGGGCGTACCCCGCTGGCGAGAACTCGCGATGGGCGCCATCGCCAGCGGCGGGGCGGTCGTTCTCAATGACGACCTGATTCGTAGCCTCGACATCCCCGCCGACCAGTTGGACGCAACGATCGCCACGGAGACCGAGGAGTTGCACAGGCGCGAGCACGCCTACCGAGGGCAGCGGCAGTCCGTCGACCTCGCAGCCAAGGTCGTGATCCTCGTCGACGACGGCATAGCGACCGGCGCAAGCATGCTCGCTGCCGTGCGCGCCGTGCGAATGAGCGATCCGACCCGAGTGGTCGTCGCGGTTCCGGTGGGCCCACGATCGATCGACCGCAGGCTGACCGACGAGGCAGATGACCTCGTCTGCGCGGTGACGCCGCAACGGTTCGAGGCCGTCGGGCAAGTGTTCGGCGATTTTCACCAGGTGTCCGACGACGAGGTGCGAGAGGCGTTGGCCTCCTCGACGGCCTGCGACTAACCCTTCGCGGAGTCGTCTTTCGCCGAGTCCTCCGTGACCGCTGTGGAGGCAGTCGCGTCTTCAGACGAAATTCCGTCGATCACCGAGGTGGGCTCATCCGGATAGTCCTCGACGACGTCGGTTTGGTGACCCTGTTCGACCAACTCGTCATCGTCATCGTCCTCGTCGCGCCGGGAACGCTCCCGCAACGCGTCGACGATGAGGAGCAGAACGCCGATCACGCTGGCGCCTATGCAGACCCATGCAATCAGCTCGTTGCTGGTGACCACGGCGGTCACGAGTGCAGCCAGTCCGATTACTGCAAGGACCAGAGCGGCGATCAGCATTGTTCAGCCCGTCAGTTGTTGCCTCTGTTGAATTGGTTGAACGCGCCGCCGCCATCGTTGTTGGCGGTCGAATCAACCGGAGCAGCGGAGCCACGCTGGCCGAGCTCCTCTAGCTGCGATTCGAGATAGGTCTTGAGCCGCGTGCGGTACTCGCGCTCAAACGTGCGGAGCTGTTCCAGGCGACCTTCGAGCACGGTGCGCTGCTGGTTGATGGTGCCCATGATCTCGGAGTGCTTGCGTTCGGCGTCCGACTGCAATGCGTCAGCCTTCTCCTGCGCTTGCCGAAGCTGCGTCTCGGAGCGGACCTGCGCATCGCTGAGCAGAGCGTCGGCGCGCTGCTTGGCGTCGGCGAGCGTGGCATCGGCGGTCTTTCGCGCCTCACTGACCAACGCGTCGGCCTGAGCCCTGGCATCGGAGAGCAACCTGTCGGAGTCCGCCTTGGCCGAACCGGTCAGCTTGTCGGCGGTCTCCTGGGCGAGTGCGAGCATCCTCGCCGCCTTCATGTGAGCCTCTTCGCTCTGCGGGGCGGCCTGCGGCGGAGCCGGTGCCTCGTACGCCGGCGGCGGAGGAGGAGGCGGCGCGGCGGGCTGCGGCTCCGGCTCGGGCTGCTGGTACATCGGAATCGACTGCGTCGGCTGCGCTACCCCGTTGGCGCGGGCACTCGTCAGCTCCTGGTCGAGCTCGGCAACGCGCTGGCGCAGGTCGGCGTTCTCTTCGACCAGTCTGGTCAGCTCGTTCTCGACCAGATCGAGGAATGCATCGACTTCGTCCTCGTTATAACCGCGTTTGCCGATGGGTGGCTTACTGAACGCGACATTGTGGACGTCGGCTGGTGTGAGCGGCATTGTCTGCCCCCTTGAAGAGTCTGGACCGTCAATCGGTCTCAAAGTGTAAAGCGTCGTCGAGCTAGTAACTGGCGTCCATCCTGTCACAGTGGACCCGGCGGTTGCAGCAGAGGCCGCTTATTGAGAGCGAATCTTAGAGCACGAAACCTCAGACGACCGAGGCGTCCAAAGGGCCTCGGCGGCGTCAGGTTGCTGCGCTGAACGCGAGCTGCATGCCGATGAACGCCGCGAGCAGCAAGACCATGATCGATAGGTCGAATCGAACGGCACCTATCGTGAGCTGCGGAATCAGTCGTCGCAAGAGCTTGACCGGCGGATCGGTCAAGCTGAGGATGATCTCGAGGATGACGACGGTCAAACCCCTTGGCTGCCAGTCTCGGCTGAACGATCGAATGAACTCGACCACGACCCTGGCGATGAGCAAGAGCCAGAAGACGAACAGCGCGAAGCCCAGGATCTCGAAGAACAACGCCAACTGGGCGACCTCACTCCAGGCAATCGTGTGACATTTGATACAGGACGGATGCGGAGGGTTCGACGACGAACGCCGCGCCGCCAGCCTACCCGTCCGCGAATTAGACCTGTCGACTACTGATAGGCGTAAAAGCCAGCCTCGGCGATTCGCCTGCGCTGCTCGGCCGTCACGTCGATGTCCGCGGGCGAGAGCAGGAAGACCTTGGTGGCGACCTTGTCGAAGGAACCCCGGAGGGCGAACGCGAGCCCGGCCGCGAAGTCGACCAAACGCTTCGCGTCGGCGTTGTCCATCGTGACCAGATCCATGATGACGGGCGTCCCGTCGCGGAACCGCTCGCCGATGGTCCGCGCCTCGCTGTAGTCCTTGGGGCGCAACGTGGTGATCTTGGCCAGCGGGCTGCCCGCCTCGAACAGTTCGGCCATGCGACGAGGCTCCATGGCCACGGCACCACGTGTAGCGCCGCGCAAGGTGTTGAACCGCGGGTGCTCGAACTCGGGCCGACCGCGGAACGGTGCTTCGTCGCCGTAGCCTCCGCGGTAGCCGCGGGCAGCACCGTCGAGCTCGCGGTCGAACTCGCGTCCGCCGATGCGGTCTTCGTAGCCGCGGCTCTCCATGCGGCCGTATCCGTCGTCCTCGAATCGCTCCTCGCGCGACCTGCGGGGATAGCTCCGTGTCGACCGCTCTTCATCGTCGAAGTATTCGTCGTCGTAGTCGTCCATCGGCGCCATACCGAAATAGGCCTTGACCTTGTGCAGTGTGCTCATCGGGCGACCCTTCTGATGACTTTGGTGGTGGTGTCCGTGATGAAGATGTGACTGGAGTGACTGCTCAGGGTGACGTTAGCGGGCGTGGGCCCATAAGCGCGGTACCGACACGCACACAGGTGGAACCATGTCTCACCGCCGTCTCGAGGTCGCTAGACATTCCCGCCGACATCCCGAGCCGCTGTTGGTAATTCGCCTGTACCCGCTCGAGTTCTCTCGCCAAACGCGAGAAGGCCTCGTCGGGGTTGCTGTCCAGCGGCGGCATGGCCATGAGGCCCGTGAAGTCCAGTCCATCGGTGGAATGAACCATGGCGCAGACTTCATCGACGAGGTCGGGGCGGCTGACGTCGACGCCGCTGCGGTCGGGGTCTCCGTCGAGGCTGACTTGAACGTATACGTGCAGCGGCTCGGTCCGACGTGACTCTGCGAGCGCAGCCACTGCGCCACGACCGAGCCTCTCGACGAGCGCCACGCCGTCCACCGAGTGTGCGGCGTACGCCCAGTCCGCGACCGCGCGTGCCTTGTTGCGCTGGATCCGGCCGATCATGTGCCACCGGATCGGGTCGTCGGAGGTCACCGGGTCGCCAGACAATAGAGCGTTCACCTCGGCAACCTTCCTTGCGGCTTCTTGCTCACGAGATTCTCCGAAGGCGCTGCACCCGAGTCGGCGCAGTGCGACGACGTCGGTCGCCGGAAAGAACTTGGTGACGGCCAGCAGCTCGATGTCACGCGGGTCCCGACTGGCCGCTGCGGCGGCAGCGTCGAAGCGCTCTCTGAGTGCCGTCAGCGATTCGGCCAGTTGCGCTTCCCGCACGGTGTTCATTCCAGCCACACCAACGACGCCAAGCGCCCAGTCGGGGCAGCGCGCCGATGGCTGAACAGATCAGGATCGTCAACAGTGCAGCGCGGATCCACTGCGATCGCAGTGATGCCCAAACCCGTTAGTTGCCTTGCGATTCCGGCTCGCAGGTCAAGGCCAGCGGTACCTTGCCCCGTGGTGGTCCGGCTGCCTGGCAGTGCTGCCTCGACCTCTGCCGCCATCTCGTCGGGCACCTCGTAATTGCGTCCGCTCACCGCGGGTCCCAGGAGCACCGAGACGTCCTCGGCTCTTGCGCCATGTCGCACCATCGCCTCGACCGCACGAACGACCACACCGTTCTGCGCTCCGACGCGGCCAGCGTGCACCGCGGCGACGACGCCTCGACGGGCATCGGCCATCAACACCGGGACGCAATCTGCCGTGACGACGGCCAGCGCTAGGCCCGGGTTGGTCGTCACCAAGCCGTCGACGTCGTCGACGGCCTCGGTCACCGGTCCATCAACGAGGGCAACCCTGTCACTGTGGGTCTGGTTCATCCAGACGACGCGATCGGAACCAAGCCCAATCGACTCGGCCAACCTGCGCCTGTTCGTGGCCACCGCGACGGGGTCGTCGCCCACGTGGTCGCCCATGTTGAAGGTGTCGAACGGCGGCGCCGAGACTCCACCGGACCGAGTGGTGGTCACGCGCCTGACGCGAAGGCTCACGAACCCAGTATCGCGGCCCGCCTGCGCCCCGGGCTCAGTGCCGCATGAACGGCGGCACGTCGACATCGTCGTCGTCATCGCCGCCACCGCCGATGCTCACCGTGGCGCCGTTGGTGTGCAGCGGAACGGCCGCCGGGTCGGGTGTGTCGAAGATCGACGACGTCGAGACCTTGCCTGCCCTCGCGGAAGCGATCGCCTGCCCTGCTCCAACGACGGGCTTGCGGCTCGGTCCCGAGGCGTCGAACCCCGCGGCGATGACGGTGACGCGCACTTCGTCGCCGAGGGAGTCGTCGATCACGGTGCCGAAGATGATGTTGGCTTCGGGATGGGCGGCGTCCTGCACCAGCGACGCCGCCTCATTGATCTCGAACAGGCCGAGGTCGCTGCCGCCGGCCACCGACATCAGCACGCCCTGCGCGCCTTCCATCGACTGCTCGAGCAGCGGCGAATTGATCGCGATCTCGGCAGCCTTGAGCGCACGGCCGTCGCCACGGGCGGCACCGATGCCCATGAGCGCCGTGCCTGCCCCCGACATGATCCCCTTCACGTCGGCGAAGTCGACGTTGATCAGACCGGGGGTGGTGATCAAGTCGGTGATGCCCTGGACGCCGTTGAGCAACACCTCGTCGGCGCTGCGGAAGGCGTCCATCAGCGATACTGCGGCGTCGCCCATCTGGAGGAGCCGATCGTTCGGGATCACGATGAGGGTGTCGCAGCTTTCCCTAAGCGACGTGATGCCGATCTCCGCCTGATTGCTGCGCCGTTTGCCCTCGAAGGAGAACGGCCGCGTCACCACACCGACCGTCAACGCACCGAGCTTGCGCGCGATGGTCGCGACCACGGGCGCGCCGCCGGTACCGGTTCCGCCACCCTCGCCTGCCGTGACGAACACCATGTCGGCGCCGCGGAGCAGTTCCTCGATGTCGTCCTTGGCGTCTTCGGCGGCCTTGCGCCCGACTTCCGGATCGGCGCCGGCGCCAAGCCCGCGGGTCGAATCCCGCCCGACGTCGAGTTTGACGTCGGCATCGCTCATCAACAGCGCCTGGGCGTCAGTGTTGATGGCGATGAACTCGACGCCCTTGAGGCCCTGCTCGATCATCCGGTTGACGGCGTTGACCCCGCCTCCGCCGATGCCGACCACTTTGATGACCGCGAGATAGTTGTGCGGGGGCGTCATCGCAATTTCCTCTTCGCGTAAGCGCTCATCGGCGGCGCCTTCCTCCCTGGTTGCCGTGCCTTGGTGCCGAACTACCCACCACCAACCCTCAACCTCAACCATAGGCTTAGAGTTATGTCAGGTAGATCCGTGCAAAGAGAACGGTAGGGGTGACGGCGAAGGTATCCGTGCAGGCGCGCCGACGTTTTCCGCGGTTTTTGCTAGCCGACGCGCGTCGCTACTTGACGGTCGGCAGGTCAGGGCTCGACACGTCGTAGGTGTGACCGGGCTGAGTCAGCAAGGCCGCCAACGTCAACGCCTTGTCGTCGGTGCGATCGGTGGTCCCCCAAATCACTTCGCGGCCGTCGGTCAGCGTGAGGCCGATGGCCGCGACCGATGGCGCCGAGATCCGACTGATCTGGCTTGCCACCTCGGGCCGCAACGAGAGGAGCACTTGCAGCGCGGCTTTCGTCGGCGCGTCGCTAGGGCTCGGGTTGTCGACGTCGAGGTAGGGCAGGCCCGGCGGTGGAGGCGCAACGGCGAAGTCGACGCCGTCACGGTCGAAAAGGTGCGGGCCGTCTGGATAGTCCTTGACCACCAAGGGAACTCGCTCGATGACGGTGATCCGCAGCGTGGAGGGGTACTCGCGTTGGACCCTGGCGGTCGCGACCCTGCGGATGGTCGCGACGCGTTCGGCCACCGCGTCGGTGTCGATCTGAAGCAACGGAGTACCCGGCGCGACCGCTGCGACCCGTTCCACTTCCTCCTTGGTCACACTGCCCAACCCGGTGATGACGGTCGAGCGTGCGGCCATGATCGGCGTGAAGTAGAGCAAGAGGCCGAACCCTACGACGACGACGCTGGCCACCGCCGTCCACAACAACACCTTCAGTCCCCGGATGAGGCCCCGCGCTGGAGGTTTCGCCACGTCGGAGGGACGACCCGACGCCTTGCGCTTGGCCTCGCGGCGAGCGTTCTCGATGGCGGTCGCCCTGGCCTGGGCCGCCCGCCGTTCCTCGCGTTCACGGCGGGCACGTCGTCGCGGACCCTCGAGGTCCTCGCCAGGCTCGGGCGTCTCGACCGGCTCGACCGGCTCGACCGGCTCGGCCACCTCGGTCGGTTCGGCATCGGCGTGGTCGATGTCAGGCGGTTCACTCACCGAATTGCCCTGGCTTGCAACGCCGCAAGGATCTCCTGCCCGAGAAGCGTGACGTCACCTGCACCCATCGTGACGACGGCGTCGCCGGGACGGGCCGCCGCCGCGACTCGATCGGCCACGGCGGAGAAATCCGGCACGTACTGCACGGGCACCTCGACGTGCTCGGCCACGCTGGCACCGCTCACGCCGGCTATCGGCTCCTCGCGCGCGGCGTACACGTCGAGCACGAACACCACGTCTGCCACGCTGAGCGCCGAACCGAACTCCTCCGCGAACGTCTGCGTGCGCGAGTAGAGGTGCGGCTGGAAGACCACGATCGACCTGCCCTCCCCCGCTACCGAACGCAACGCCTCCAGGTTCACCCTTACCTCGGTCGGATGATGGGCGTAGTCGTCGTACACCCGCACGCCGGCGGCGGTACCCACCGCCTCGAACCGGCGTCTGGTCCCCTCGAACCCGGCAAGCCCGTCGAACACCGCCTCTACGTCCGCGCCCACCTCCACGGCCGCCACGGCCGCAGCCAACGCATTGAGCGCCATGTGCCTGCCGGGCACCGCGAGTCGCAGCCCATATGGATGCGAGACGCCCGCAAGCCGAACCGTCGCCACGCCCCCGGCCCCTTGTTGCTCCCAATTCAGAAGTGCGCCCGCAAGATTGACGTCGTCGCCAGTACCGTAGCGCAATACCCGAACACCGTCGGCAGCCGAGCGGGCGGCCAATGCAGCCGCGCCCTCGTCGTCCACACAGACGACCAGCGCACCACCTGGACGCAACTTGTCGACGAACTTGTCGAATACCGCGGCATAGGCCGCCTCAGTGCCGAAGAAGTCCAGATGGTCGGCCTCCACGTTGGTCACCACCGCGACATCGGGCGAGTACTCCAGCAGCGAGCCGTCACTCTCGTCGGCCTCGGCGACGAAGATGTTGCCACTGCCGTGGTGGGCGTTGGTTCCGGGCTGCCCCAGGTCGCCACCGACCGCGAACGATGGGTCGAATCCGCTGCGCTGCAACGCCACGACGATCATCGACGTCGTCGTCGTCTTGCCGTGGGTGCCCGTCACCATCACCGTGGTGTAGCCCTCCATCAGCTTGGCCAGCACCACGGGCCGCATGATGACCCGAACCCCGCGGCGCCGAGCCTCAACCAACTCCGGGTTGTCTCTCGGGATGGCGGCTTGAGTACTCACGACCGCGGTCGGGCCGCCCGGCAGCATGTCGAGCGCAGCCGGATCGTGGCCGATGGCGATCTGGGCGCCGCGGGCCCGAAGCGCCGCGACTCCGCGTGATTCCTTGGCATCCGAGCCAGAAACCTGCCCACCACGGTCGAGCAAGATCCGCGCGATGCCCGACATTCCTGCACCGCCGATGCCAACCATGTGCACCCGCTCTAGCTCGGCGGGCAACGCTCGCGCGCTCATCGCCGCCGCCCCTTGCCCTCGCGTGCGACTTCCAGCGCCACCTCGGCGACCCTTCGCGCCGCGTCACGGTGCCCTGCGAGCATCGCCGCCGTCGTCATCGCCTCCAACCGCCCCTCGTCGCCGAGCAAGCTGGATACCGTGTCCGCCACGAACTCAGACGTCAGTGCACCGTCGGTGACGACTAGGCCGCCACCGGCGTCGACCACGGGAAGCGCGTTGAGGCGCTGTTCGCCGTTGCCGATTGGCAGCGGCACGTAGATCGCGGGCAGGCCGACCGCCGACACCTCGGCCACCGTCATCGCGCCCGATCGGCAGATCGCGAGATCGGCGGCGGCGTAGGCCAGGTCCATCCGGCTCAGATACGGCACCGCAACGTACGGCGGATCCGTCTCGCGAGGCGTCCTGAGGTCCAAGACATTCTTCGGGCCGTGCGCATGAAGGATCGAAATACCTGCTGCGGCAAGCTTTTCCGCAGCTCCGGCGACGGCTCGGTTGATCGATTGCGCACCTTGAGAGCCACCGAATACCAGGAGCACGCGGGCGTCGTCGGCAAAGCCAAAGTAGGCGCGCGCCTCGGCGCGCAGGGCGGACCTGTCCAGCGACGTGATGGTCGAACGGACCGGAACGCCGACGACCTCCACCTTTCGTCCCAACCCCGGGTTCGACACGGCGGACAGAACTCGGTGCGCCGTACGGGCCCCGACCCTGTTGGCCAAGCCGGCTTTGGCATTGGCCTCGTGGATGACGACGGGTACCCGGTGTCGCCCGAACGCGCCGCCGCGAGCCGCCACGTACGCGGGCAACGCGACGTAGCCGCCGAACCCGATGACGACGTCGGCGTCGACGTCGGAGAGCACCGCTCGTGTCTGCCGGACTGCCTCGCGGACGCGGAAGGGCAGCCGGGCAAGGTCGCCGGTCGGCTTGCGAGGGAGTGGCACGGGAGTGATCAGCGCCAACTCGTAGCCACGCTCTGGCACCAGGCGCGTCTCGAGTCCACGGTGCGTGCCAAGGGCCGTGATCCGAGTCCGCGGGTCGAGCGCAATGAGGGCGTCGGCGACCGCCATCGCGGGCTCGATGTGCCCGGCGGTGCCTCCACCGGCGAGGACCACTGACATCCCTCGGTCGCTACGCTCCTGCCCCCGGGGGACCGAGATACTCACCCGTAACGCTGACCTTCCAATGCGCGAGTCCGCTGACTCGGTTGGCGCTGACGGCCTCCATGATGCCCTGTCCGCCGCGACGCGCCGTCAGCCCCTTGGCGTGTGCGCGTCGAGTCGACCGTCGACCTCGGGTTGGGCTTCGCCTTCGAATTGGCCTTGACGTTTGCCTTGGCCTTCGATTTTGCCTTGGCCTTCGACTTCGAGTCGGCCTTGGGTTTCGACTTCGAGTCGGCCTTGGGCTTCGACTTGGCCGGTCGGGTGCGCAACCTGTCGCGAGCGGCATCGAGCCGCGTCATCACGTACGGCTCCGGAAGTGGCAGGCGCAACAGCCTGCCAACGCGGTCCTCACGCCCCGCGCGAAGCGCTGCCACTGCCTCGGGTTCGTGCCTGGCCGCGCTCGTCACGACGCCAAGCACCAGAAGTGTTGTCGCCGTTGATGTTCCACCGGCAGATATCAGCGGCAGCTGGAGCCCCGTGACGGGCAGCAGCCCTACCACGTATCCGACATTGATGAACGCCTGCCCGAGCACCCAGAGGGTCACCGTCGCCGTCAAGAGGCGCAGGAACGGGTCGGCCGACCGCCGTGCGATCCGCATGCCGGTGTATGCGAAGAGGCCGAACAGGCACAGAAGACCAAAGGCGCCGACGAATCCCAGTTCCTCGCCGATGATCGCGAAGATGAAGTCGTTGTGCGCGTTGGGCAGGTAGTTCCACTTCGCCGTGCCCTGCCCGAGCCCGTCGCCGAAGATCCCGCCGTTGGCCAGGGCATAACGGGCCTGACGGGCCTGGTACCCGGCGCCCTGGGAGTCGGCACCGGGGTCGAGCCACGACTGCACCCTGGTCGAGCGGTAGCCCGCCGACATGGCGAGCACGGCCGCCGAGACGACGACCGCGAACAGTGAGCTGAGGAACACCTTCAGGGGCAATCCGGCGTACCACAGCAGGCCAAGCAGGATGATGCCCATCGAGACCGTCTGCCCCAGGTCGGGCTGCAAGACGATCAATAGAAGCGCGAGGACCGCCGCGGGCACGAGGGGGAAGAGCATCTCGCGCACCGACGCAGCCTCCATGCGACGCGCGGCGAGGAGGTGCGCTCCCCAGATGGCGAACGCGATCTTGGTGAGTTCGGAGGGCTGCATCGAGAACCCGGCGACGACGAACCAGCCGCGGGATCCATTGGAGTACGTGCCGATTCCGGGGACGAGCACCAGCGCGATCATCACGACCGTGATCGCGAACGCCGGAAATGCGAGCCGTCGCATCAGGTTCACCGGCATGCGCAGTGCGACGTAGAAGGCGACGAGGCCGACCATCGTCCACAGCACCTGCTTGCCGAAGATCGCCCACGGAGTGCCGTCCTCGTCGTACGAGTGCACGCCGGATGCCGAAAGCACCATGATCAGCCCAAGCGTCGTGAGCAGCGCGGTGATGGCGATGATTAGGTGAAAGGACGTCATCGGTCGGCCCAGCCAGGCGCCAAACCGAGTCCGTGGTTCGTGCACCGCAGTAGTCGGAGCCGCGTCCTCCGACGGTGCCACCTCTGCAGGGGCGCTTCGCCGGAGTCTCAACCGGGCAAGAACGGCGCTCATCGCCTACCTCGCCACATTAATCACACGAGTCACAAATCCACCATCTGACTCATTTGTCCCTCGCACCCCAGAATCCTCCCCCGTCACAGGGGATCCGACGAGGAATTGCGGCGCGTGTCGCGAAATGAGGCTCGGTCGTGACCCAGTGGCTACGCGCCGACTGCGGTCAACCACTCGCTGTAGAACAGGGCGACGCCAAGCCCACAGGCAATCGCCGTCAGCAACCAGAACCGGATGATCACCGTCGTCTCGGCCCAGCCGACGAGCTCGAAGTGGTGATGGAACGGCGCCATCCTGAACACTCTGCGACCCGTCGACCGGAACGTCACGATTTGCACGATCACCGACGTCACCTCGGCAACGAACAGCGCCCCAAGCACGACGGCGAGGGTCTCCGTGCGGCTGGTCACCGACAGCCCCGCGATGATGCCGCCCAACGCCAGCGAGCCGGTGTCACCCATGAAGATCTTGGCGGGGGCAGCGTTCCACCACAGGAACCCGATGCACGCGCCCGCCGTCGCAGCGGCCACCAACGCGAGGTCAAGCGGATCGCGGACGTTGTAACAGCCGGGCCCCGGGCTGGTCGCGCAGGCGTTGCGGAACTGCCAGAACGTGATGAGCACGTAAGCGGCTGTCACCATCGCCATGGCGCCCGCCGCAAGGCCGTCGAGCCCATCGGTGAAGTTCACGGCGTTCGACCACGCGCTGACGATGACGACGACGAAGAGGACGAACATCACCGGCGCCAGCGTCACCGTGGCGATCTCGCGAACGTAGGACAGTTCGGGGCTTCCCGGCGTCAGCCCGTTCTCGTTGCGGAACTGCAGCACCAAGACGCCGAACAACACGGCAGCCACCAACTGGCCGACCGTCTTGGCGGACTTGTTCAGGCCCAGGTTGCGCGACCGACGGATCTTGATCAGGTCGTCGATGAAACCGACCGTGCCGAGCGCCGTCGCCAAGCCGAGAACCAACAGGCCGGACGCCGAGGGTCCGTCGCCGTCGAACGCCAGACCGACGAAGTGGGTGCCGAGGTATCCGGCCCAGATCCCTGCCAGGATCGCCACCCCACCCATCGATGGCGTGCCACGCTTCTTGTGGTGGCTGGGCGGCCCATCCTCGCGGATCTCGTGGCCAAATCCTTGCCTGGTGAACAACCTGATCAGCACCGGGGTCAGCAGGATCGACACCGTCAGGGCGATGCCGACGGCGAAAAGGATCAGCTTCACTGCGCGACATCCCCGGCGATCGCGTCGGCCAGCTTCCCGAGACCCGCCGAGTTGGACGCCTTGATCAGCACGACGTCGCCCTCACGCAACTCGGCCCTCAGCAGTGCGAGCGCGGCGTCGGCGTCGTCGACCGCGGTGACCTCGCCACCCCACGAGCCCTCCATCACCGCACTCTGCTGCATTGCGCTCAACGACCTCCCGATTCCGACGACGACGAGTCGTGACACATCTAAGCGCACGGCCAGTCGACCGATGCTGTCATGTTCGGTGATCGCGTCGTCGCCGAGTTCGGCCATCTCCCCCAAGACTGCCCAACTCCTTCGTCTCGCACCCGGTTGCGCGGGGGATGCGGCCATCCAAGCCAGAGCCTTGAGCCCCGCCCGCACCGAGTCCGGGTTGGCGTTGTACGCGTCGTTGATGATCGTCACCCCGTCTGCGCGAGTGCTCACCTGCATGCGGTGGCGCGACACAGGGCCCGCGGCGGCGAGTGTCGACGCCACGCCGTCGAGGCTGGCACCGCACTCGAGCGCGACCGCGGCCGCGCACAGGGCATTCGATACCTGATGATCGCCGTGCACCGCGAGCGAAACGGGGTGCTCTAGCTCGCCCGCGTGCAATGTGAACCGCGGGCGGGCCAGCTCGTCGAGAACGACGTCACCCGCCCAGAGGTCGACGCCAGGCGAGCGCCCGACCCGCACGACGCGGGCGACGGTCTTGTCCGCCATCGCCGCCACGGCAGGGTCGTCGGCATTGAGGATGACGACTCCCGATGCCGGAACCGCTTGGGGCAGTTCGGACTTCGTGGCAGCGATCGCCTCGCGGGAACCGAACTCACCGAGGTGCGCCGTGCCAACGTTGAGGACGACGGCGATCGCGGGCGGTGCGATGGCGGCCAGTGCGGCGATGTTTCCGGGATGGCGCGCCGACATCTCCAGGATGAGGTAGTCGGTGTCCGGCGTCGCCCGCAGAACCGTCCATGGGTGGCCGAGCTCGTTGTTGAACGATCCCGGCGGGGCGATCACCTCGCCCAACGGTGCGAGCACAGCGGCGAGCAGGTCCTTGGTCGACGTCTTGCCAGACGAGCCGGTCACCCCGATGATGGTCAGCCCGCCCGCCACCAGCTCTGCAGCAACCACCGCTGCGAGCCGAGCGAGTGCAGCGAGCACCGCGGCGCCGGCTCCGTCGACGTCGTGCTCCAGCACGCCGGAGCTCGAATCCACTTCTGCGTCAACCGGTTCGACGACGATCGCGGGTACACCGACCGGTCGCGCCGCGAGGACCGCGACGGCGCCCGCCTCGACGGCCGTTGCGGCGAAGTCGTGTCCGTCGGAGCGGGCGCCGGGCAGTGCCAAGAACAGGCCGCCGGGCGTCACGGCGCGCGAATCGAACTCGACGGTCCCGCTCACCCACACCCTCGCGGCATCCTCGCGGGAGATGTCACACAGTTCGCCGCCGACCGCATCGGCGATCTGGGCGAGCGTCATCTCGATCACGGGTGTCCCCCGAGTGCGTCCGCGAGTTCGTCGCGATCGTCGAACGGCCGGGTCTCGCCCCTGCTGGTCTGGCCAGCCTCGTGGCCCTTTCCTGCGACGAGAACCACGTCGCCCTCCCTGGCCCAGCCGACGGCGTGCTCGATGGCCGCCCTCCTGTCGCCGATGTCCACGATCTCCGTCGCCGTGCCACCGGCATTCGCGGCGCCCGCCATGATCGCCGCGCGAATGGCGGCAGGATCCTCGTCGCGCGGGTTGTCGTCGGTCACGACGACGAGGTCGGCGAGTTCGGCGGCGATGCGGCCCATGGGTTCTCGCTTTCCAGGGTCGCGATTACCACCGGCACCGAAGACCACGGCCAGCCTGCCATGGGCTCCGACCTGTTCCCGAAGGGTTTCCAGTGCCGCGCGCAGGGCGCCCGGCTTGTGTGCGTAGTCCACCAGTGCCAGAAAGCCCTGTCCGCGGTCGACGGGCTGCATGCGTCCCGGGACGGTTGCCACGCGCAGTCCGGGCGCCGCCTGCTCCGGCGACACCCCGACGGCGTCCAGCAGCGCGACGGCGAGCAGACAGTTGGCGACGTTGTAGCGGCCTGGCAGTCCTATCCTCAGCTGGTGGTGAACTCCTGCAGGGTCCTCGGCGACGAACTGCTGGCCTCCCCGATCGACGATGCCGACGTCCAGTGCCGACCAATCGGCCCCACAGAGTCCGACGGTGATCGGTTCACGCGCCAGCGCGGCGATGGTCTTGCCGGCATCGTCGTCGACACAGACCACCGAAACGTCTGCGCACGTGGGGGATTGCGGATCGAACAGCCTCGCCTTTGCGGCAAGGTAGTCGGCCATCGTCGGATGGAAGTCGAGGTGGTCCCGCGACAGGTTCGTGAATCCCCCAACGGCGAAGTGCACGGCATCGACGCGACCGAGGGTCAGCGCGTGGCTCGACACCTCCATCACCACCGTGTCGACGCCACGCTCGACCATGACGGCAAGGAGCGCCTGTAGGTCGGGTGCCTCCGGCGTGGTGAGCGCACTGGGTTCGTCACGGCCGTCGATCCGGATGCCGACGGTGCCGATCAGGCCCGCGACGCGCCCGGCCGCACGCAACCCCGCCTCCACGAGATAGGTCGTCGTCGTCTTGCCCGAGGTACCGGTGACGCCGATGACCCGCAGCACCTCGGAGGGGCGGCCGTAGACGGTTGCGGCCAGCTCTCCGAGCACCGACCTCGGCGTCGGGTGGACGAGAATCGGTACACCGAGATCGGTCACCATCGCCTCCACGCCTGCCGGGTCGGTCAGGACGGCGACGGCACCGAGTCGTACCGCATCGTGTGCGTAGTGCGCCCCGTGCGAGGTCGTACCTGGCAAGGCGGCGAAGAGGTCGCCGACGACGACGTCCTGGCTGCTCAGCGTCACCCCGGTGACCCTGACCGGTGTCGTGGGCTCAGATTCGAGGCTGACGCCCGGGGTGCGTTGGGCAAGCGACGCGAGATCAGCACCGACCGGGTGCGAGGGGCGCAACTTCATGGCGCTGACACATTACCGGCACCGATACGCCGCGTGGAGCTACCGATCGCTCAGGTGCCTTGCAACGTCAGCGGAGGACCGGGATCGGGCGACAGCGGAATTCTCTCGCGTTGCAGCAGCCAGGCATCGATGTTGTGAATCAACGGTGCTGCCGTCGTGCCTGGCGAGCCGTCGGCGGTGCGATGCGGGTTGTCCATCATCACGCCGACGACGTAACGCGGATCGTCGGAGGGAGCCATGCTGGCGAAGGTAATCCAGTAGACGTCGTCGTAGTAGCAGCCGCAGCCCGGGTTGATCTGCTGCGCCGTACCCGTCTTGCCCGCGATCTGGTAACCCTCGACGGCTGCCCCGGACCCCGTGCCCTGCTGATAGCCCATCGGATCCTTCTGGACGACGGCCCGCAACATGTTCCGAACGGTCCTCGCCGTCTCGGGCGACACCACGCGTATCCCCTCGGGTCGGGGTTCGTCGATCCTGGTGCCGTCGGCGGCGACGGTGGTCTTGATGATGCGCGGCGGGATCCGCACCCCGTCGTTGGCGATCGCCTGGTACATCCCCGACATCTGCAGCAAGGTCATCGAAAGGCCTTGGCCGATGGGCAGGTTGGCGAACGAGCTACCCGACCACTGGTCGATCGGCGGCACCAGGCCTGCACTCTCTCCGGGCAGGCCGACCCCGGTGCGCTGCCCGAGGCCGAACTTCTCGGCCATCTCGTTCCAGCGTTCCGGGCCGACGCGCTGCGCGAGCATCAACGTGCCCACGTTGGACGACTTTCCGAAGACTCCCGTGGTGGTGTATGGCATCGTGCCGTGGTTCCAGGCGTCGTGGACCGTGACGCCGCCCATGTCGATGGAGCCAGGCACCTGCAGCATCTCGTCGGGATTCGTGACCCCGAACTCGATCGACGACGCCGCGGTGATGATCTTGTTCACCGAGCCGGGTTCGAATGGCGACGACACGGCGAGGTTGCCCAGTTGACGGTCGTCCTGCCTGCCGATGTCCTGGCTGGGATCGAACGTGTTGTCGTTCGACATCGCAAGTACTTCACCGGTTTTCGCATCCAATACGACGGCGGAGACGTTCTTGGCGCCCGACAGGTCCTTGGCTTGTTGGACTTGCTGCTGAACGTAGAACTGGATGTCGTCGTCGATGGTCAGCTCGACGGTGGAACCGTCGACGGCGTCGTGGCGGTTGCGATAGCTGCCGGGGATCACCACACCGTCGGAGCCGCGGTCGTAGGTCAGCGATCCGTCGGTGCCTGCGAGCTTCGCGTCGAGGGACTCCTCCAGCCCGAGCAGGCCGTGTCCGTCCCAGTTGATGCCGCCGACGATGTTCGCGGCGAGCGATCCGCCGGGGTACTGGCGGATGTCTTGGCGCTCCGCCCCCACCTCCGGGTACCGCTTCGTGATCGCATCCGCGATCGCCGGGTCGACGGCCCTTGCGAGATAGACGAAGGAGTCCTTGCCCGACAGCTTCTTGAAGATGGTGGCCGCATCGGGCTTGTTGTTCAGCAGGCCCGCGACGCCGGATGCGATGTCGTGCAATCGTTTCTGCGGATCCGGCGCATCCGGCTGCTTCACCTTTGCCTCAGCGAGCTGCTTCTGAATCTTGACAGGCTGAAAGGTCAGCGCGCGGGCCGCGATGGTGAACGCAAGCTTGCTGCCGTTGCGGTCGGTGATGGTGCCGCGCATCGCCTTCTCGATGTCGGTGACCTTGAGCTGGCTTGCCGCCTCCGCGCGTAGGCCCGCTGCGCGCGGGACCTGGAGACTGAACAGTTGCGCGCCAGCGATGGCGAGCACGAGCACGATGACGGCATTGCCTGCTCGGTGCCGGAACACGAATGACGCACTGCGCAAACCACCTTCGGTCGCAGGTTTGCGAGTTCTGCGTGCGCGCGCCGAGTGCGGTCCGTCGCCGCGAGTTGTCGTCTGAGCGGGCTTGGCCGCCCGACGGTCACCGCGGCTCATGCCACCGGTCCCGGGAGGGGAAGCGCTGGCTCGGCGGGCGGACCCGGTAGCGGAGGAACGATCGGCGATGCCACGGCGGCGTCGGCGGGCGGCGCCACTGCGGGCGGTGCACCGGCAGCGTCCGCGGGCGGAGCGGCAGGTAGCGCCAGTGCGGGCGGTGCAACGGCAGCCGGCGGTAGTGCGGACGGCAGTGCGGCACCCGGCGGAAGTGCGGCACCCGGCGGAAGTGTAGGCGGCACGACCGCAGGCACCTCGGCATTGGGCACGGCCGCAGGCACGGGGCCTACCCTGACCGCCAACTCACGGGGGTCGACCACCCGGGGGGCTGGAGGTGGCGGCGGAGGCGGAGTGTCGTCGGGCAGCGGAGAGTTCAGCGGAGGCGGCGGGGCACCCTGAGCGGGCTTGGGTGTGCCGACCACGATCCATGCCCCCGAAGGATCCTGCACGAGGTGCGCGGTGTCCTTCGACGGAATCATGCCGAGGTTGCGGGCCGACTCGGCGAGCGCCGGGGGTGCCTGCGCCGCCATGACGTCGCGCTCCAGCGCCTCCTTCTGTTGTAGGAGGGCTTGATTGGTTTCGCGGGCACGACCCAGCTGGTACGACCGCTCGGCGGCATCCGTTGAAAGCCAGAGGGTTACGCCAAGCCCAAGCCCCAGCGCGCCGATGACTAGCACGACGAACGGCACCCGGCCGACGAGCCGCCGTGGGTTGAGGTCGATCGATGCCAACTTGACGAGCAGCCGCTCCTGCAATCGTTCACGCAGCGGACGGCGAACAACCTTGGGCGCCTTGGCCTTACGCGCCTTCGCGCGGGCCTTTGCCTGGGCGGCGTTCTTGGGCCTGCCCCCGACGTCGGCCGGGCGCGCGATCGGACTGGTGGCTGGCGCGGATCGTGAAGGACCGTGTTCCCTTGCCGATGCCCTACTGCGCGCGTGCGCGTCACGCCTACGCTTCACGTCATTGCGCTCCGGTGCTCTGCGCCGACTGTCGTGGCCGGTACGTGTGGAGTCGGGACGCTTGGCCATCACGAATCTTCCCTTCGGGCAACCTTTTCGAGAGCACGCAGGCGTACGGAGGCGCTGCGCGGATTCAGTTCGATCTCCGCGTGGCTGGCCTTCTCGGAACCCCGCGTCAACGCCTTGAAGAACGGCTCGTGGCCGGGCAGCTCGACGGGCAGGCCGGACGGCGTCCGCGATGCGGTCGCGGCGGCGAAGGCGCTCTTGACGATCTTGTCCTCCAGCGACTGATAGGCCATGACGACGATCCGTCCGCCACCGGAGAGAGCGGACATCGCGGCGGGCACCGCCGCGCGTAGCGAGTCGAGCTCGGCGTTCACCACGGTGCGCAGGGCCTGGAACGTGCGCTTGGCCGGATGCCCGCCGGTACGCCGGGCCGGGGCAGGGATGGCGGTGTAGAGCAGCTCGACGAGTTGCCCCGTCGTGGTGAACGGCTCCCTCGCGCGTCGACGGACGACCTCGGAGGCGATCCGGCTGGCGAACCGCTCGTCGCCGAACTCCCGCAGGATCCGCGCAAGCTCACGCTGATCGAACGTGTTCAGAACGTCGGCGGCGGTCAGAGGCGCGTCCGGATCCATCCGCATGTCCAGCGGCGCGTCCTTGGAGTAGGAGAAGCCTCGTTCGGTGCGGTCGAGTTGCATCGAGGAGACACCGAGATCGAAGAGGACGCCGTCGACTCGGGTTTCGTCGGTCCAATAACCGTCGTAACGAGTGCGGACCAGCGTCGCGCGGTCACCGAATGGGGCCAACCGCTCGCCGGCGATCGCCAGCGCGGAGGGGTCGCGGTCGAGACCAACGACGGAGAGCCCGGGTAGGTCGGTCATGAAGCGTTCCGCATGCCCGCCCGCGCCGAGCGTGGCATCGACCAGGATTGCGCCAGCACCGTCGGCGCTCCTGCGAGTGAGGGCGGGCGTCAAGAGTTCGACGCAGCGTTCCAGCAGGACCGGCACGTGAGGACGGGATTGCGACTCGTCTGGCATCTGCACACCCTCGGAATTCTGGACACCCCTGAACTGAAGCGCCCTTGCACCGAGGTCCCTGCCCGAGATCGCGAACCTGGCGTTGGGGAAGTACGCCAGGGTCGGTTCGGGCAGAGGCCACGGTGCACGGGCCACGTGCGGCTTGTCGGCCAGGTTGATGGCCGAATCAGATGATGTCGCGCAGAGTTTCATCGCTGGCCGCGGAGAAGGTCTCTTCGTGTGTCTGCTGGTATTCCTGCCAGGCTTGGGCGTCCCAGATCTCCAAGAACTCCATGGAGCCGGTGACCACGCAGTCCTTGGTGAGGCCTGCGTAGCGACGATGCTCGGCCGAGAGGGTGATGCGGCCTTGGGCGTCGGGGTGTTGTTCGTCCGTGCCGGCCGCCAGGTTTCGCAGGAAGGCGCGGGCTTCCGGATTGCTCCGCGACGCCTGCGACGCCCGTTCGGCCAGCTTCTCGAACTCCGCGCGCGGGTAGACGGCGAGGCTGTGGTCTTGGCTCTTGGTGACCATCAATCCTCCTGCCAGCGCGTCTCGGAACTTGGCGGGCAGCGTGAGCCGCCCCTTGTCGTCGAGCTTCGGTGTGTAGGTACCGAGAAACATCTCAGTACCTCCTGCCACCCTCACTTCACATCGGAACCCCGGTCGCTCCGATGTCCGCCACTTTACCCCACAATCCCCCACTTAGCTCCATCATCAGCGCAGAGTTGGCCCCACATCCCCCACAAGGGGCCATCCCAAGTCGGATAACGTCATCTCAGGGCGCTCACTCCGCCTACCGGAAACGCTAAATCCGCAGGTCGCGGGATCGGAAAGCATCGGGGGGCGCTGGTGGGGGGCTGTGGGGCTCGTGGTGCGCCAGCCCGCTGGAATCACCGGTTCGGGCGTGTCATCCGTCTCGACGGGCAAAGCGACGCGCGCACGCAAGCGGCGGCCACGTGAGAGCGGCAAAAGAAAACGGGCAGCCCCAAGCAGGGAGCTACCCGTAGGTCGGCTATACGACTATTCGTCGAAGCGGCGGCGGAACCGATCCTCCATGCGACTGGTGAAGCCGCCCGAACTCTTGCCGCGCTTCTGGCGCTGCGGATCCGAGTCCGACGGCGAACGATCGCCGCCCTTGACCGCGCGCGGGGCGGTGATTGCAAAGACGACGCCGCCGAACATCACGATGAAACCGACGACGCTGACGATCAGGAAGGCGTGGTTCACGTTGGCGTAGAACGGCACCCCCGACACCAACAACGCGAGCCCGATGACGAACAGCACCCCGCCCTGCAGTCGACGCCGCGCCGACGGAGCCCGGAGGTTGCCGCCACGAACGCTCGACGCGAACTTGGGGTCCTCGGCATAGAGGGCGCTCTCGATCTGGTCGAGCATGCGCTGCTCATGATCGGAGAGTGGCATCCGCGCCTCCCATTGGCCGAAGTCGTATCAATGCTAAACGTCACGCATGTCCGCCTGCACGGACACTCAACAGTCATGATACGAGGTGAATCTGACCCGTACCACCCAGTTCGATGCTCGATTCTACTGCCTGCATCGTGGATAACGGCCGCCGCACCGGGGACCGGATAATGACGTCTAGTTCCCTGGCACGATCAGCGGGACGGCTAAGACGATTACGCACCCGAACGCGGGAAGGGTACCGAGGGTTGACGACCTTTCTGATCGACCTGTCGGCCGACGACATGGCGCGGCGTCTTCGCGATGCACTCGCCATCTACGTGGACGCGATGCGATACCCACGCGGGACCGAGGAGCAGCGCGCCTCGATGTGGCTGGAGCACACGCACAGAGACGGCTGGAAGGCGGTGGCGGCGGTCGAGTCCCCCGAAGGGGCACCCGGCCAGGAGGCCATCGCCACGGCTCCGATGCTCGGCGTTGCCTACGGCTACTGCGGCGCACCCGATCAGTGGTGGCAGCAACAGGTGGTCCAAGGCATGCAACGCGGCGGCGCCGACTCCGCGCAGATCGCCGAGCTGATGGGGAGCTACTTCGAGCTGACCGAATTGCACATCCACCCCACCGCTCAGGGCCGTGGCCTTGGCGAAGCATTGACGCGGCGGCTGCTCGCCGGCCGTCAAGAGGCACACGTTCTGCTGTCGACGCCAGAGATCAACGGGGAGTCGAATCGCGCATGGCGCCTGTACCGGCGCCTCGGCTTCACCGACGTCATCCGTGGCTACCACTTCTCCGGCGACCCGAGACCGTTCGCGATACTCGGCAGATCGCTGCCCCTCTGATCCTTCTCTGGCACGATGACCCCGTGCCCGTCCGCCGCCCAAGCCTAGGTCGCAACCGCCTAGTCGCGTTGTTGCTGCTGCTCGTGGTCGTTCCGCTAGCCGTGGGTTGTGTTCGGGTCAAGGCGTCGATGACCGTCTCCCCCGACGACACGGTGTCCGGCCAGATCATCGCGGCCGCGAAGCCCAGGAACAATCAGGACAAGGGTCCGCAACTGCTCAACTCGCTGCCGTTCAGCAACAAGGTGACCGTCTCGAACTACCAGCGCGACGACTACGTCGGCTCACAAGCTGTGTTCGCAGGCCTCACCTTCGCCGAACTGCCCCAGCTTGCGAACATGAACCGGGACGCGGCGGGTGTCGACATCTCGCTAAGGCGGGCAGGTGATCTCGTCATCCTCGAAGGACGAGTCGACTTGACTTCGTTGCAAGACCCCGACGCGGACGTCTCGCTGAGCGTGTCGTTTCCAGGCGAGGTGACGTCGACGAACGGCAACCAGGTGTCGTCCGACATCGTCGAGTGGAAGCTCCGCCCCGGCGTCGTCAGCAACTTGAACGCCCAAGCGCGATATACGGATCCGAGTGCGCGCTCGTTCACCGGCGCCTCCATCTGGCTCGGTGTCGGAGCGTTCGTCGTCGCGGGGATCATCGGGGGCGTTGCCTGGATGTCGCGAGACCAAAGTCCGGTGCTATCCAACCCCAGCGAACCCCGGCGCTGAACGCCCTTCGTCCGTTTCCCCGCGCCGCTGGCCCGACCTGCCCCGACGTACCCGGATGGCGCGCCGACGCTCTACTCTGAATGCACTCGCAAGCCAAGGAAAGGGGCGTTCACTGAGCGTGGATGCAGCGGCACCGTCGGCCGTCGAGCTGGCGAGCACCGTCACCGACCGGTTGCGCGACTACCTCCGCGACCGCAGGCACGAGTGCGCCTACATCGGCGCGGACTACGCGGAACTGACCGCGGCGCTAGAGGAGTTCGTACTGCGGGGCGGGAAGCGCATTCGGCCCGCCTTCGCCTACTGGGGCTGGCGTGCGGTCGCCGACGAACGGGCGGACGGGGAGAACGTGCTCCTCTTGTTCTCGGCCCTGGAGCTCCTCCAGGCGTGCGCTCTAGTGCACGACGACGTGATCGACGCATCCGCTACTCGCCGCGGTCTGCCCACGGTGCACCGCGCATTCGCCGACCGTCATCGGGCGCGCAGCTGGCACGGCTCGTCCGAACAGTTCGGGATGTCCGCGGCGATTCTGCTCGGTGACCTATCCCTGGCGTGGGCCGACGACATCGTCGCCGGTGCAGGTCTGCCGGTCGACGCTCATCGCCGCGTTCAGCGAGTGTGGGCCAACATCCGCACCGAGGTGCTCGGCGGCCAGTACCTCGACATCGCCGCAGAGGCCAGTGGCGCCGAGTCGGTCGCTTCCGCGATGAACGTCAACACCTTCAAGACGGCTTCATACACGGTGACCCGACCGCTACAGCTCGGCGCCGCAGCGGCTGCCGACCGCCCCGACGTCCAGGCCATGTTCCACGACTTCGGCACGGACGTCGGCGTGGCGTTTCAGTTGCGCGACGACGTCCTCGGCGTCTTCGGCGACCCAGCGGTGACCGGCAAGCCCTCCGGCGACGATCTGCGCTCGGGCAAGCGCACCGTGCTGTTGGCTGAAGCGTTGGAGCGAGCGGACGCAAGTGACCCCGTCGCGGCGAAGCTCTTGCGCACGTCGATCGGCACCGAGCTGTCCGATGCCTCCGTCCACGAGCTCCGCGAGATCATCGAGTCGGTGGGTGCGCTGGCTGCGGTAGAGGCCCACATCGACACACTCACGCGCCGTGCACTCGACCGGCTCAACGCGGCAACGATCGACGCCAACGCAAAGGTGGGCCTCGCCGAGTTGGCCGGATTGGCTTCGAACCGGTCCGCTTGAGGAGAATGATTACCCCCACCACGGCGAGTGACCCGAAACACGGGCTGAATCGCCATGTTTCGCGCCTAACCGACTTCGCTACGTCGCCAGAGGGCCGGCCCGCCCGACTCGGCTTCCTCGGTGCCGCGTTGATCACTCTCGGCGGCCTCGGCGCAGGAAGTACCCGGCTGCACGATCCAGTGCTCGAGTCGCTTCACCTGTCTTGGCTGCGATTCGGGCACGGTCTCGTCGTCTCGTCCACGCTGCTGTGGGGCGGTGTCGCCCTGATGCTGATCGCATGGCTTTGGCTTGGGCGAAGGGTGATCGACCATTCCGCGACCGAGTACACGATGGTGACGACGACGGGGTTCTGGTTGGCACCGCTACTGCTGAGCGTGCCCGTTTTCAGCCGCGACACCTACTCCTATCTGGCACAGGGCGCGCTGCTGCGGGATGGCCTCGACCCCTACCTCATGAGCCCAATCGACAATCCGAATTCGTTGCTGGACAACGTCAGCCCGATCTGGACCACGACGACGGCGCCCTATGGACCGGCCTTCATCCTGGTCGCCAAGTTCGTCACCATGGTGATAGGCAACAACGTCGTGGCCGGGACGATGCTGCTGCGGCTGTGCATGCTCCCAGGGCTGGTGTTGCTCATCTGGGCGGCCCCACGCGTTGCGCGTCACGTCGGAGCCAACGGGGCCGCGGCGCTGTGGATCTGCGTCCTCAACCCGTTGGTGATCATCCATCTGATGGGCGGGGTGCACAACGAGATGCTGATGGTTGGCCTGATGATGGCCGCCATTGCCCTCACCTTCGCCAAGCACCCGGTGTGGGGCGTCACCCTCATCGCGATCGCCGTGGCCGTCAAGGCGACTGCGGTCCTTGCCCTTCCGTTCATGGTGTGGGTGTGGATGCGGCAGCTCCAGGAGCGGCGACAACTACGGCCCCAACGGGCGTTCGCCACCGCGACGGTCTCGTCGCTGCTCATGTTCGTCGTCGTATTCGCCGTGCTGTCCCGACTGGCGGGAGTCGGCATCGGTTGGCTGACCGCACTCGCCGGCTCGGTGAAGATCGTGAACTGGCTGACCGTGCCTACCGCCGTCGCCAACCTCATCAACGCCGTCGTCGGCCTCGTCATACCCGTGAACTTCTACGCCGTCCTCGACGTCACCCGGATCATCGGCATCGCGATCATCGCGATCTCGCTCCCCTTGCTGTGGTGGAGGTTTCGGCACGATGACCGCGAAGCGCTCACGGGCATCGCGCTGGCGATGCTCGTGGTCGTACTGTTCGTGCCTGCGGCGCTGCCCTGGTACTACACGTGGCCCCTGGCCGTACTGTCGGCGCTCGCCCAGACGCGCTCCGCAATCGCGATCATCGCAGGCTTCTCCACGTGGATCATGGTGATCTTCAAACCCGATGGGTCACACGGCATGTACTCATGGCTTCACGTGCTGCTCGCCACGACTTGTGCTGCGGTGGCGTGGTATTCGCTTGCTAAGTACTCGTCTGAGAAGGCCGAGGACCACGTTCTCGCCGAGCCGCCTCAGTAGGCCATCGCCTGCGCGCGCCGCAGCACCTCGCGCGCCTGGTGCGAATGCAGTGCATCGACCGGCCGCGCGTTCGGCTGCCGTTCCGTGGAACCGTCGCGACTGATCGTCAGCGACGGGTCCGGCGTGAAAAGCCACCGCACGATCTCGGTCTCCTGATAGCCGCCGTCGTGGAGCACCACTAGGAGGCCTGGGAGGCTCTTGGCGAGGTGCCCCGACCCGTCGAAGAACGCCTTCGGGACGACGACAGCGCCGTCACGTCGGATACCGATGAGGTGACGCTCGCGAAGGTGCTGATGGACCTTGCTCACGGGAATGCCGAGCATGGCCGCCACCGCGGGAAGGTCGTAGACGGCTTCGTCGGGATCGAGGACGTCGGCCGAGGCCGGAATGCTGCTCACCCGGCCAAGTCTAAGATGCTCGGGTGGATACCCGCCCCCATTCGGACGCGCTCGTGGGCGCCGTAATGGACGGTCGATATCGCATCGACGCGGTGATCGCGACGGGTGGCACGTCAACGGTCTACCGAGGACTGGACGTGCGCCTCGACCGACCGGTGGCGCTCAAGGTCATGGATGCCCGGTATGCAGGAGATCGGGACTTCCTCGCCCGCTTCCAACGCGAGGCTCGGGCGGTCGCACGGCTCAAGGACCACGCCCTGGTCGCCGTTTACGACCAGGGCTTCGACGGTGGGCATCCGTTCCTCGTCATGGAACTCATCGAGGGCGGCACGCTGCGCGAGCTATTGCAGGAGCGAGGTCCGATGCCGCCCCATGCCGTCGCCGCAGTGCTGTCGCCCGTCCTGAGTGGGCTTGCGGTCGCCCACCGTGCGGGACTGGTGCACCGCGACATCAAGCCGGAGAACGTGCTGATCTCCGACGACGGCGACGTCAAGATCGCCGACTTCGGATTGGTCCGAGCGCTCGCCGAGGCCAAGATCACCTCGACGAGCGTCATCCTCGGCACGGCTGCGTATCTCTCCCCCGAGCAGGTGGGTAGCGCGGACGTGGGGCCGCGCAGCGACGTCTACTCCGTCGGCATCCTCGCCTACGAGCTGTTGACAGGTGTCACGCCGTTCCACGGTGACAGCGCGCTCGCCGTGGCTTACGCAAGGATGGACAACGACGTTCCTGCACCGAGTGCCGCAATCGCTGGCGTACCAAGGCAATTCGATGATCTGGTGCTCGCCGCGACGGCGCGCATTCCCGCGGACCGCTATGCCGATGCGCAGGTGATGGGCGACGAACTGGATGCGATCGTCGACGAACTCGACCTGCCCGACTTTCGCGTTCCCGCACCCCGCAATTCGGCGCAGCACCTTTCGGCGACGGCAGTTAACGTCCAGGTGCCGCGCGATCGTCCGACGGAGGTGACGAGCCGGCCGGCCACTGGCCCAGCTCCTACGCCGCGCCAGCACACCAGGGAACTGCCACGGGATCCCGACGACTGGATCGATTCTGCCCCAAGACAATTCGCTGGCATCGACATGGACGAATTCGAATGGGCCCGTCAGCGCGCCAGGAGAGCACAGCTGTTCTGGGTGATCGCAGTGCTCACGCTCACCGGGCTCATCGCCGTCGGCTCATGGAGCCTGGGCAGTCACCTCAACGTATTGCTTTGAGGCGCAAGCAGAGTCAGTCCCGCAGCATCTCTGCGACCAGGAACGCCAACTCCAGGCTCTGCTGGGTGTTCAGCCGCGGATCGCACGCGGTCTCGTAGCGCCCAGCCAGATCCGAGTCCGAAATGTCTTGCGCGCCACCGAGGCACTCCGTGACGTCCTCGCCGGTGATCTCGACGTGGATGCCACCGGGATGGGTTCCGAGGGCCCGATGGACCTCGAAGAAACCCTGCACCTCGTCGACGATGCGATCGAAGTGCCTGGTCTTGTAGCCCGTCGACGACTCGTGGGTGTTGCCGTGCATCGGGTCGCACTGCCAGATCACCTGATGACCCGATGCCTCCACCTTTTCGATGATCGGCGGCAACGCGTCGCGGACCTTGCCGTTGCCCATCCGGCTCACCAGGGTCAACCGTCCAGGCTCGTTGCGCGGGTCGAGGCGCTCCACGTATTCGACGGCCAGCTCCGGTGACGTCGTCGGCCCGATCTTCACGCCTATCGGGTTGGAGATGACCTCGGCGAACGCGATGTGCGCGCCGTCCAACTGGCGGGTGCGTTCGCCGATCCAGACGTAGTGGGCCGACAGGTCGTACAGCTTGGGCCCGCCTTCCGCCTCGTGATCCAGCCTCAGCATCGCCCGCTCGTAGTCGAGCACCAACGCCTCATGGCTGGCGTAGATCTCGGCGGTTTGCAGGTTTCGGTCGTTGACGCCGCAGGCGCTCATGAAGCGCAGCCCGCGGTCGATCTCGCCTGCCAGCGCCTCGTAACGCGCGCCCGCGGGCGAGGTCCTGACGAATTCCCTGTTCCAGTCGTGCACCTTCTGCAGCGAGGCCAGGCCCGACGACGTCAGCGCCCGCACCAGGTTCATCGCCGCGCTGGCGTTGGCGTAGGCACGGACGAGACGTGACGCATCGTGTTCGCGCACGGAGGCGTCGGGGGCGAAGCCGTTGACCATGTCGCCGCGGTAGGACCGTAGGCCGAGCGCGTCGAGATCGGCAGAACGCGGCTTCGCGTACTGCCCGGCGATGCGAGCCACCTTGACCACCGGCAGGCTCGCGCCGTAGGTCAGCACGACCGCCATCTGCAGCAGCGTGCGGATGTTTGCGCGAATGTGCGGCTCAGTGTTGTCGACGAACGTCTCGGCGCAGTCACCGCCCTGAAGCAGAAACGCCTGCCCGCGAGCGACGTCGGCCAACTGCGCCTTGAGGCGCTCTATCTCCGACGGCACGGTTATCGGCGGCACGCTCTCGAGCACGGTCCGCATCGCCTCGGCCTGTCCGGCATCCCAACTCGGCTGCTGCAGCGCAGGCTTGGCCAGCGCGGCATCGAGCCGTTGCCGCAGGTCGGCGGGCAGCGGAGGAAGATCCGGCAGCTGGTCGATGGGTACGTCCACAGTCCAGTTCACCCGTACATGGTAACCGCGCGGAAAAGCGGGTTTAACCGTGCGCAGGTGCAGTTCAGGCGCGCTGCGCCCAGGCCCCGTCGTCGGTCGCGAGCTCCGTCATCAGCTGAAACCGCAACAGGTTGTGCTTGGCGTCGACGAGCGCGTCGTGCGCCTCCCTTGGCCGAGGCGGCATGCGCGGGCAGCCGCGCTCCTCCCAGAACTGCCGCAATTCACGGGTGAACCGCGGAATTGGCGGCGGCAGGTCGGTCATCGGACCCCACAGCTGGCAGAGCACAACGTGGTCGTAGGCGCTCACCCAGGCCCACAACTCGATCGGCTCGTCGCCGTCGATGTCGAAGAAGTTCTCCAAGTCGTCGCGGATCTGCCGACGCGAGCGCCAGAGCTTCGACGACGGCGACGGCAGCTTCGGCAGCACGTTCTTGCGCACCCACTGACCCGCCCGCTCAGGGTCGAATTCCGTTGATATGGCGTAGTATTCGCGTCCGTCTTCGGCAACCACGCCGATCGATATCAGCTCGATGGTTCGGCCGTTGTCGATGAACTCGGTGTCATAGAAGTAACGCATGCTCAGGCTGCTCCCTCGGTGACGTCGACCCGCGCCTGCGGAGCAGGGTAGATCTCCCGGTCAAGTCGTTCGTTGACCTCGACCTCGTCCGGGAAGCGCGGCTCGCCCGCTATTGCGTGCTGCAGCCAGAGCTTCCCCGAAACGACGGGTCTGCGCAGGCGCCTCTCCCGTTCGAGGGCGCGGTGCATCCTCTTCGGCCGACCGCCGTAACGCCATCTCGCCCACGGCGCGTGCGGTCGGGACAACCGAATTGCGCCGACGAACAGAAGCGGCGTGATGAACATCCCAACCAGCCCCGTCCACACCTTGCCCTTGAGCAGCACCACTACCGCGAGCAGAAGGGTGAACACCGCGACGCCCACCACGATGGCGCGCGCCAGCAGGGTGTGGTCGTCGTGCCAGATGTCGATGTCGAAGAACGACAAGGGGTTGAACCCCATGATCAGCAGGCCCGCGACCGCGACCGCTGCGAATACGGCATCCACGGACGTTCGCCCGTCCTCGGACCAGTAGACGTCCTGCAGGTGCAGGATCAGTGCGAACTCATCGAGGACGAGTGCCGCGCCGATCCCGAAGAAGGTTGCGGCAACGGTGAATTCGGGTACCCCTCCGTCGACCGCCAGCGTCACCATTGTGACGCCCGACACCATTACGAGGACGACCCCGATGACGACGTGGTGGATGTGCAGATGCGCCGTGTCCCCCGAAACCGAGATGTTCCTCGGTTGCCACCACTTCGGCTTCGCGTCGGTTTCGCGGTGGTCTTCGCTGTGCCGGATGTACCGAACGATCGTGCGCGTGACGAGGAAGGTCAACAGGAACGCGACCAAGCACCACATCAACGGCAGCCTGCCCGGCGGAATCGCCAGGTCGAGCTTGATGTCGAGCTTCCAGTCGTCGAGCACGGTCGAAACTTACGCCGACCTGCGCGCGCCATCGCGCGGATGGTCCCCGACTCGCCGTGATAGCCCGATAGTCTGTTGGGCGACATGAGGAATTTGCGGTCGCTCGGCCGGGCTGGTTGGTGGCATGCGGCGCCGTGCCAAAGGGCTGCATGGCGGCTCTTCCAAGTGATCACCTGTGCCGCACTCCTGTGGGCGGGCTGGCGAATACTGGGGCATACGCCGTATCGCATCGACATCGACGTGTACCGCATGGGCGGCCGCGCGTGGCTGGACGGGCGTCCGCTGTACAGCGACGGGGTCAAATTCCACACCGAGGCTGGCCTGGACCTGCCGTTCACCTATCCGCCGCTGGCCGCGATCGTGTTCGCGCCGTTCGCGTGGCTGTCGCTGCCCGCCGCCAGCGCCATGATCACCGTCGTGACGCTCCTGCTGCTGATCGTCTCGATCTGGATTCTGGTGACCGGTCTGGGGATCGCAGAGCACTGGCCGGCGTTCACCGGAGCGGCGTGGCACCGCCGAGTGTGGTTGACGGCCGCCATCGTCGCCCCCGCGGTGATATTCCTAGAGCCGATCAAGTCGAACTTCGACTTCGGCCAGATCAACGTCGTCTTGATGACGTTGGTGATCGCCGATTGCGTGCCGCGCAAGTCGGCGTGGCCACGCGGGATGTTGATCGGCATCGCCATCGCACTGAAGCTGACGCCTGCGGTGTTCCTTCTCTACTTCCTGCTTCGGCGCGATACGCGGGCCCTGATCACCGCGGCCGCCTCCGCAGTGGTGTGCTCGTTGATCGGCTTCGCCTTCGCCTTTTCCGACTCCGTCGAGTATTGGACGGAAACGGTGCGTGACACCGACCGCATCGGCACCGCGGCCTTCCACACCAACCAGAACATCGCGGGGATGCTGGCCCGGCTCGGAATCGGCGAGGGCCTGCGCTTCGCGTTGTGGGTAGCTGCCTGTTTCGCCGTACTGGCACTGACGATCTGGGCCGCGCGCCGTGCGCTGCGACTCGAAGAGCCGGTGCTCGCGTTGTCATGCGTCGCGATGTTCGGCCTGGTGGTCTCCCCCGTGTCGTGGTCGCATCACTGGGTCTGGGTGCTCCCGACGCTTCTGGTCACCGCCGTCGCGGCATATCGGCATCAGAACGCCGCACTGGCCGCGGTGAGTGCCGTCGGCGTGGTGCTGACTGCGTTCGTGGCCCCGATGGCGTTGATGCCGGAGCACCACGAAGCCGCGGCGTCGTGGTGGCGACAGCTGGCAGGAGGCGCCTACGTGTGGTGGGCACTCGCCGTCATCCTGGTGGTCGGCACCGTCACGGCCCGAACCAACGACTCGAACTCATCGACGGTCGACGTGGCGCCGGTGGCGGCGGCGAAAGTCACCAACTAGCCCGCGGCTACCTCGGGGATGCGGACGTCGGTGGCGCTCTTCTCTGCGCTCTCCTTGACGTCGGCGGCGTAGAGGTCGACGTACTCCTGGCCCGACAACTGCATCAGCTCGTACATCACCTCGTCGATGACGGCCCGCTCGATGAACCGGTTGCCCGCAAGGCCCTCGAACCGCGAGAAGTCCATCGGCTTGCCGAACTTCACCGCCACGCGGCCGAATCGCCACATCTTCGTCCCTGGCGGGTTGACGGTGTCGGTTCCAATCATCGCGACCGGAATCACGGGCACGCCCGTCTCCAGGGCGAGCCGGGCCATGCCGGTCTTGCCCTTGTACAGCCGACCGTCGGGTGAGCGCGTGCCCTCGGGATACATGCCGAGGAGCTTCCCCTGGTTCAGAATGCGCTGCGCGGTCGTCAGGGCGCTCTGCGCCGAGTCGGCGTCGGTGCGGTCGATCGGCACCTGGCCCGCGACCGTGTAGAACCAGCGCTGGAACCATCCCGAGATGCCGGTGCCGGTGAAGTACTCGGACTTCGCAAGGAACGTGATCCGCCGCTTGACCACCAACGGCAAGTAGAAGCTGTCCGCGACGGCGAGGTGGTTACTGGCCAGAATGACAGCGCCGGAGTCTGGAACATATTCCAGCCCTTCGACTTTCGGCCGTCCCAGCAATGACAGCAGCGGTCCCATGAAGATGTACTTGAAAAGCCAATACCACATCGGACCTCCCACCAACCGCCCAGGAAGGGCTCCCGGTCGGTACTCTGCGTCAACCTTACCCACGCACTGTTGCGGCGACCACAGGACGGCGGTCGCAGCGCCTCAGTCCTCGACGACGACCGGGATGTGTTGGTACCGGCCCGGGCCCGACGGTGGCTCGCCGTCGCTGCCAGAAGGTGGCTCTCCCGAGGGGCCGGTCGGGTGCGGCGGCACGGGGGCATCGACCGTCTCGACCATGGCCCGAAGAACGGCCATCAACGCGACACTGTGCTCGGCCACGATCGTCAGCAGCGGATGCTGCTCACCGGTCATCACCGCGGCGAGCGCGCACACCGGGCACCACACCTGCTCGCACTTGCCCTGGCTGCCCGCGGCGAGGCGCGCCGCCGCCATCCGGACCGCGGGATCGAGTCGGTCCAGGATGGTTTGTGCCAGCTGCCGCAGTTCGGGGTCGATGGCAGGGTGAGACCCGGTCACTGCGGCCACACCTCCGGATCGGGTCGAAAACGCACTGTCAGTTCGCTGCCTCGCAGCTGCGCGCCCGTCACGATGCACCGACGCAGGACGGAAGCCAATCGCACACGGCGCCGCATACCGCCTGCACCGATGATCAGATCGTCGTCGACCCGGCCCAGCGTCAGTGCACCGGGGTCGACCTGCGGCAACTCTAACCGCAATCGATACACCGCATCGAGGCCCGATCCCGATTCGCGGTCTACGACGGGTCGCACCGGACCGGCGGGCGCCGAACCGTCGCGTCGCCGTGCGCTGTCCAGCAGGTCGGCGAGAGCCTTGGGTCCGATCGGCTCGCCTGGCAGGTGCGGGACGAGCACCAACTCGACGCCGCCGATGGTCGTCGCGAGTTCGTCGAGGACGGCCTGCTGTTCGGAGACCCGTTCGGCGTACCAGTCGAAGGCCGGATGCTCTGGCAGATTGCGGTATTCGTATGCCTCGTCCTGCACCAGGATCTGGTTGACGATCAGCTCGTCGACCGACACCCCCATCAACGCCAGCGAGCCAAGCGTGCGCGCGGCCTCTGCGGCGACGACCCGCTCGGGGGTGAGCACCAGATGCGCACCCACCGTCGAGCCGTCCATCAGTAGTGAGCCGAGCCGCTCGGTACCTTCACTGATGCCTTCCAGCAGTTCGATGATGCCCGCAGACCGGTCGTCGTCGGTGGCGAGTGACAGCCGCCGGTGGCGCGGCCAGGCTCGTTCCAGGTACAGCCCGAACGTGCCGGGAAGAGTCAACATCCGCAATGCGTCCGCGGTCGAAGCGCAGTCGACGACGACGTGATCCCAGGCGCCCGATTCGGCCAGCTCGCCGACCTCGTGCAGGCCCAACACTTCTTGTACGCCGGGGAGCGCCGAAAGTTCCTCTGGCGCAACGTCACCCAGATCCGATTCAGGAAACCGCGCCGCGATGACATTGGCCACCGCGCGCCACCGCACCTCCAGCAGCGCCAGCGTGTCGAGGGCGAGCGCATCGAGGAATCCGCCACCGGCATCAGCATCGTCGGCGAGTACCCGCGTCGGTTGCCGCTCCCCCGTCGGCGTCACCGCGACACCGAGCACGTCACCGGTTGAGTGCGCTTGGTCGGTCGAGACGATCAGAACCCGCAGCCCACGGCGCGCGTCCCGCACGGCGGTCGCGGTCGCCAGAGTGGACTTACCCACTCCGCCCTTGCCAACGAACAGGCTGATCCGGGCGGTGGTAGCCCCTTCGGGTTCATTCAGGTCAGCTGGATCCTTCAGGTCAGTCAGCCTCGACTCGTTTCTTGAGGTCCTTGAGAGCGGTGTCCGTCAGTCTGCGCTCAGCCTTGCGCTTGAGGAGGCCGATCATCGGAATGACTAGGTCGACCGACAGTTCGTAGGTGACTTCTGTTCCAGATCCCTTGGGCGACAGGCGATATGCCCCATTCAATGACCTGAGCAGGGAGCTCGACACTAGTGACCACGTGACCGACTTGCGGTCCTTGGGCCACACGTAGGCCAATTCCATCGTGTCCTTGAGGACGGCGGCGTCCAGCAGCAGCCTGGCCCGCTTCGGGTAGCCCTCACCGTCGATCTCGAGGACCTCGGTCTCCTTGTACTCGGCCACCCAGTCCGGGTAGGAACCGATGTCGGCGATGACGTCCATCACCGTCGATGGCTCCGCGTCGATGTAGATGGTCTGCGAAGTCTTGTCCGCCACGTGCTTCTCTTCCCGGGTCGTTGGTGCGCTTACGCCGAACTCGCCTGCCCTGCGACATGCGAACGCCCTTCAGAACAGGAATCTACCCGCACCAGATCGTCCTCGGGACCTCGCGCACGTCACCGCGACGTCGCGATCAGGCCAGTCGCGAGACGCCGACGGGCCGAGCCTCCTCCAGCCTCTGCTTGATACCGAAGGCCATGCCCTTGCCCGCTACACGGCGCACGTGGTTCATCTTCGCGAGATCCATGCGGCTCAGTTCCCTCGCCGTCACGGCGGACGGCTCGGCGTGCAGGAAGTAGTGCAGGATCACACCGTCGAGGGTGGGCTCCAGCCACACCTCCATGGTTCCCGTCACCGCCCCGGTGACCGTCCATCGATGTCCGCTCGCACCACGGTCCTCGACGACGGTGAGCCGCAGATCTGGCCACCACTTGCGCCAGCTGGCGGTATCCGCGACGGCCGCACCCACGTCGACGGGGTCGGCACAGACGAACGTCTCGTCGGCGATCTGGATGCTGTTCATGACACCGCACCTTTCTTCGGGCGATAGCTTCGCACACCGCCCACTCGCCCATGCTTCGCCGACTAGGCTGGTCCGGGCAATACCCGCTACCACTCGGAAGAGGCCCTGATCGTGCGCGAGTTCAGTGTTCCCGCGTCCTTCACCGTCGGCGAGCACGACACCAGCGTCAGCTCCGTGTTCGCCCACGAGCGGGACGACCCCGACCACGTGATCATCCAGCGCCAGGTATCGGGCACGTGGACCGACGTCACGTGCGCGCAGGTGGCGAGCGAGGTGCGTTCCGCTGCCTTGGGTTTGATCGCTCTCGGGGTCAATCCCGGCGACCGGGTAGCGGTGCTCTCGGCGACTCGGTACGAGTGGCCCATCATCGACTTCGCCATCCTTGCGATCGGGGCCGTCACCGTGCCGATCTACGAGACTTCGGCTGCAGAGCAGATCCGCTTCGTCCTGTCAGACTCCGGCGCGGTGGTCGTGTTCGCCGAGACGGACGGTCACGCCGACACGATCGAGCAGCTGCGCGGCGAGCTACCGGATCTGCGAACGGTCCTTCGCATCGACGGCTCGGGGCGCTCGGCGTTCGACGAGCTGGCCGAGGCAGGCGCCGAGACCGACCCGACCCTGGTGGACGCCCGCTGCTCGGCCATCAAGTCCGCGGACGTCGCGACGCTCGTCTACACGTCGGGCACGACCGGCAGGCCCAAGGGATGCCAGCTCACGCATTCGAACCTCCTGCACGAGACCCGCGGCGCCAAGGCGTGCTTCCCCGCCGACCTCGACAAGGGCCAGAAGCTGCTGGTGTTCCTGCCACTGGCACACGTGCTCGCCCGCGCGATCACCATCTCGGCGTTTGCGAACAAGGTCACGCTGGGCTTCACCAGCGACGTGAAGAACCTCGTCCCCATCCTGGCGGTCTTCAAGCCGACGTTGGTGGTCTCGGTGCCCCGCGTGTTCGAGAAGGTTTACAACACCGCCGAGCAGAACGCGCGCGACGGCGGCAAGGACAAGATCTTCGCGATGGCCGCGAACACGGCGATCGAGTGGAGTGAAGCTCAGGACACGGGTGGCCCGGGTCTGCTCCTCACCCTCAAACACGCGCTCTTCGATCGACTGGTCTACGGCAAGCTGCGAGCCGCATTGGGCGGCAACTGCCATGCGGCCATCTCCGGCGGGGCTCCCCTCGGTGCACGGCTCGGACACTTCTACCGCGGCGTCGGCGTAACGATCTACGAGGGTTACGGCCTGACCGAGACCAGCGCCGCGATCACGGTCAACCGGATCGACGACGTCAAGGTCGGTTCGGTCGGAAAGCTGGTGCCCGGCAACAGCATGCGGATCGGCGACGACGGCGAACTCCTCGTCAAGGGCGGCGTGGTTTTCGGCGGGTATTGGCACAACGAGGAGGAAACCAAAGCCGTCTTCACCGCGGACGCAAGGAGCGAGAAGGCCACCGGCGGCTGGTTCCACACCGGTGACCTCGGCGCGATCGACGACAGCGGCTTCCTGACGATCGTCGGCCGCAAGAAGGAGATCATCGTCACCGCGGGCGGCAAGAACGTCGCCCCCGCGCTGCTGGAGGATCGGCTCCGGGCACATCCGCTGATCAGCCAGGCGTTGGTCGTCGGCGACGCACAGCCGTTCATCGCCGCGCTGATCACCATCGATCCCGAGGCCTTCCCAGGATGGAAGCAGCGCAACGGCAAGGACGCGTCGGCGACGGTTGGCGACCTTGCCGAGGATCCGGACCTGGTCGCCGAGGTCGAGCTCGCCGTCAAGGACGCGAACCAGGCGGTGTCCCACGCCGAGTCGATCCGCAAGTTCCGCATCCTGCCCGTCGACTTCACCGAGGACACCGGTGAACTGACCCCGACGCTGAAGGTCAAGCGCAAGATCGTCGCAGAGAAGTTCGCGAGCGACATCGACGCCCTCTACGCGAAGGCCACCAACTAACCGGCGATAAGCTCGCCGAGGCGGCGGGCCTTGGCATGCCATTGCCAGCTGTCGACGACCCACCGACGGCCCGCCTCCCCCATCGCTGCGGCCCGGTCGGGATCGGCAAGGAGGTCACCGACGGCCGACGCGATCGCGTCGACGTCCCCACCGTTGACGACGAGGCCCGTCTCGCCGTCGCGCACCGATTCGGGCGCACCTCCCGACCGTCCTGCCACCACGGGCACGCCCGTCGCGGACGCCTCGAGGTACACGATGCCGAGACCTTCGACGTCGAGCCCCGAGCCGCGCGTGCGACACGGCATCGCGAACACGTCTGCCATCGCGTGATGAGCGGGCAGTTCGTCGGCGGGCACGCCTTCGGTGAACACGACGTGCCCGTCGACGCCGTATTCGTGCACCAGCTTGTCCAGCGTCGACCGGTACGGACCGCCGCCGACGATCACGAGGGCGGCCCCGTCGATGCGCTGTCGGATGGCGGGCAAGGCGCGGATCAACATGTCCTGCCCCTTCCGAGGAACCAGCCGCGACACGCATACGACGACGGGCCGCCTGCCAAGGCCGTATCGCGCTCTCATCTTTGCGCGGGCAACGGGGTCGGGCTCGAACCTGGCGGTGTCGACGCCGGGCGACAACCGCTCCAGAGCCGCACGGGGCCCGAATGCCGACGCGAACCTGTCGCGGGTGTAGTTGCTGATGAACGTTACGACGTCGGCATCATTTCCTATGCGCCGCAACGCCGTTCGTGCAAGCGGAAGCATCGACCAGCCCACCTCGTGACCATGCGTGCTCGCGATCACTCGCTTCACCCCCGCATCTCGGGCGAGCGGCGACAGAAGGGCAAGCGGCGCTGCGGCGCCGAACCATACGGTGTCGATGTCATGGTCGCCGATCACCCGCCGCATCCGGGAGACCACCGACGGCTCGGGCAACATCAACGAGGTCGGATGACGGACCACCCGGTAGCCGGCGGTATGCGCCTGGGCATCGAACTCGTCGCAGCCCTTCCACTTCGGGGCATACACGGTCAGCTGGTGCGTGCCCGTCTTGACCAATTCGTCGACCAGGTTCTCCAGATAGGACTGGATGCCGCCGCGACGCGGCGGAAAGTCATTGGTCAATAGCAAAACCCGGGCCATCGCGGAAACGTTAGCCGCTCAGCCACGTCCGCCACGCAGCGAGCACCGAACTGGTGTCGGCCCCGAGCACGTCGCGGATCGCGGAGTCGACCGGCGCGTGGCCAGGAGCACACGCCGCAACGTAGAGGCGGCGCAATGCGTCGGCGCCATACCGCTCGGCTACGAACCGACTGAACCACCACGCACGGTCGTAGGCCAGGGATCGGGACGGGCCAGGAGCGGCGAGATCGGCATCGGTGGGCAGGACGGCCAGCGTCGCGGCGAGCGCCCGTCCCGGGGGCGGAGTCGACGGTCGTCCCACGTAGTCCGCGACGCCCTCGGTCAGCCATCGTGGCGCGTCGGCGGCGGTCTCGCTCCGAGAAGCGTAGTGAAAGAGCTCGTGGCGCAACACGATTCGCAAGGCGGAATCGCTCATGGCCGCTGCGCCGGGAGCGAACACGATTCGCTGGGAGGTGGTCGTCGCGGCAGTGTCGGGACCGCCGCCGCCCAGCGCCAGGAACTCCTCGTCGGTGCCTGCGATCACGATGTCGATCGTGCGCGGCCAGTCGTCACCCCAGAAGCCCGTCACTGCGGCCGTGGCCCCGCCCAGTTCGGCGATGATCCGTGCAGCCAGATCGGCGGTCCGCGCACCGCCGAGTGTGGACACGGTTGCGGTACGGCCGTCGGGCATCATCACCGACTTCACCGGTGGCGGCGACGGCAGCGCAGCGGCGGGCGTGTTCACCGCGGGGGGTGCTGCGACGGGTCGGACAGGCGGCTGCGCGACGAACGCGACCGCCGCGAGCAGTTCTACGAGCAGCAGTAGAAGAAGTGACGTGCGCTCAGTAGCGACGGACGTTGTAGATCGGCGCATTGTTCACCGGGGCGACCCGCACCGGTGTGCCAAATGTGGAGGCGTGCACCATCATGCCGTCGCCGATGTAGATGGCCGAGTGCGACGCGTCGGAGTAGTAGTTGACGACGTCTCCCGGCTGCATCTGGTCCAGCGCGACGGGCTGGCCACCGCGCGCCAACGCCTGGCTCGAGTGCGGCAGATTGATTCCGGCCTGGCCGAAGGCCCACATCACCAGTCCCGAGCAGTCGAATGCACCAGGTCCGGCAGCGCCCCACGAGTACGGTGAACCGATCCGGGTCAATGCGGCCTGGACGGCCATCGGGCCCTCACCACCCGCAGCGGGGGGAACCGCGGCCTCGGGCGGAGCGAGGTCACTGGGAGGCGCGAGAGCAAACACCGGAGCGTCCGCGGGCGGCGCGTCAGTTGCCGCAGGCGGAGGCGGCGGAACCTCTGCCAGTTGTTCCCGCTGGACCGGTGTCAGCGACGCGTACTGCGACTTGACGACGGCTATCTGAACCTGCAGCTTGCTTTGCTTCGACTGCAAGTCGGCGCGTACCGCGGAGGCTTGTTCTGCTGCGGTCTTGGCGTCGGCGGCGGACTTTGCAGAGTCCGCCTCCGCCTGTGCGGCAAGGGCGTTGGCGTCCTTGAAGCTCTTCATCTGAGCCGACATCTCGGTGGCCATCACACGCTGCACGGAGAGTTGGTCGATGAGGCGCTGCGGAGAGTCGGCCGTCAGCATCGCGTCGAAGCCACTGGTGCGGCCGCCCATGTACTGCGACGCAGCAACCTTGTCGACTGCAGATTGGAACGTTGCTAGCTGTGCCTTGGCTGCGTCGACAGCCGCGAGGTCGGCCGCGTGCTTTGCTTCCGCCGCCTGTTGCGCTGCAAGCTTGTCCGTGAGGTCGAGCTGCGCGCTATGCATCGCCTCGGTGGTCTCTTCGGCCTGCCGGGACAGCTCGCTCAACTTTGCTACGGCGTCAGCAGCCGGGTCTGCCTGCACATGGCCGGCGAGAATACAACCGAAGACCATCAGGCTCGCTATCAGTACTGCAAAGGGTCGTCGAATTCCACGTGCGCGTCGGTGCGTGCGATCGAACCTCAAGGTTTTGCGTCCTTAAATGCCGTTACGAGTCGCGTCGAACTGCTCTTAGGTCTCAAGTAGGTTACGAAACGGCATCGAGCTTGTCCAACAGAGGACGCAAATTTAACAGGCGCCTCAGGAATATTTCGACCGCATGGCGACGCGTGTGTCCTAGGCGACCCCCGTTTCACCCCTCCGGTGAATCGGAACCAGCCGCAGCCGGGGGGCCAATCCCACCTCCGCCAGCACCTCTAGGGCGCGCCTCTCATCGTCCAGCAAACGTTCAGGAATTCCCAGAAGGACGGTCACGACACAGTCCTGACAGCCAACGCCGCGCACCGCGCAGTCGTCGCAGTCGATGACGATTGATCCCGTGTCTGCCACCTTGGCTGGCTGAGCGTCTTCTGGCGCACCCGACGTTCCGGGCTCTTCGGGCCGTGCCATCGGTACTCCTCTCGTTCGCGTCGGTGTCGAGAAGTCGAACCGAGTCGCCGCTCACGCTAGCGAGACCCCCCGACAAGTTCGGCAGGCTTCGTGCGTCGAATCACATCGGTGTCAGTTCCACCGAATACCGTCACCACCATGGTCATCCCCGGGGCCACCACCGGTGCCCAGCTGAGCTTCGCCGACGTCGATCCCGGCGCCGACGTCTCGCTGCGGGAGACGACGTTCGTCGTGGTGGATCTCGAGACCACCGGCGGGCGGGCCGTCGCCAAGGACGGCGGACTCGCCGATGCCATCACGGAGATCGGGGCGGTGAAGGTGCGCGGGGGTCAGGTCCTCGGTGAGCTCGCCACCCTCGTCGACCCTGGCCGTTCCATTCCTCCGCAGATCGTGGCGCTCACCGGTATCACGACGGCCATGGTTCACGACGCCCCGACGATCGGCACGGTGCTGCCCGCCTTCCTCGAATTCTCCAGGGGCGCCGTTCTCGTCGCGCACAACGCGGGATTCGACATCGGCTTCCTCCGCGCCGCTGCGCAGCGGTGCGAAACCACCTGGCCCCGGCCGCCCGTGCTGTGCACGGTGCGACTGGCCCGCCGCGTCCTCACCCGCGACGAGGCTCCGAGCGTGCGGCTGTCCGCGCTGGCGCAATTGTTCGGCGCCACCACGGTGCCGACCCACCGCGCGCTGGACGACGCACGCGCGACCGTCGACGTCCTGCATGCACTCATCGAACGGGTCGGCAACCAGGGCGTGCACACGTACGCCGACCTGCGGGCGTACCTCCCCGACGTCACTCCCGCGCAGCGACGCAAGCGGGTCTTCGCAGCCGGGGTGCCACGCCGGCCGGGCGTGTACATGTTCCGCGGCCCGAGTTCCGAGGTGCTCTACGTCGGCACGGCAGTCGATCTGCACCGCAGGGTGAGTCAGTACTTCAACGGCACCGACCCTCGCCGCCGCATGAAGGAAATGGTCGCGCTCTCGACGGGAGTCGACCACGTCGAGTGTGCGCACGCGCTGGAGGCAGGCGTGCGCGAACTCCGGTTACTCGCCGCGCACGCGCCGCCCTACAACCGGCGATCGAAGTTTCCCCACCGATGGTGGTGGATCGTTCTGACCGACGAACCGTTCCCACGCTTCTCCGTCGTCCGCAGACCCAAACACGACCAGACGATCGGACCGTTTCGCGCTAGGGCAGACGCCGTTGACGCGGCCGCCCTTCTCGCCAGGTTCAGCGGCATACGGACCTGCACCACCAGACTGGGCCGTTCGGCCGTCCACGGGCCGTCCTGCGTCGAGCAAGAGCTGTCTCCATGCCCGGCCGATCGTGACGTGACCGCCGCCGACTACCTTCCGACGGCCCAGCGCACGGCGGGTCTCATCGCGGGCATCGAATGCGCCGCGCTGTCGAAGGCCGTCGCCTACGTGTCCGACCTAGCGGCGCAGGGCTCCTATGAACGGGCGGCACGGCTGCGCGATCACACCGCGATCACCATCGACGGCCTCTGGCGTGGCCAACGCCTCCGTGCGCTCGCCATGACCGACGAACTCGTCGCGGCCCACCCCGACGGTGATGGCGGCTGGCAGCTCGCCGTCATCCGTAGGGGCCAACTGGCTTCCGCGGGCAATGCACGGCGCGGTGTGCCACCCATGCCGGTCGTCGACGCGATTTGCACTGCGGCACAGTCGATTCTGCCGAATTCTGCTCCGCTGGGCGGGGCGCTGGTCGAGGAAGTCGCACTCATCGCGCGTTGGCTCGCCGAACCCGGGGTGCGCATCGTCAGCACCGAGACCGCGTCGGGAGCGGGTTTGGCCACGCCGATCGGGGCGGCGGGCCGCTGGGCTCAGTGGGCCGCGACGGCACGCTCGGCACAGGCGGCGGCGCGCAGCAGCGACGTCTCGGCCGACAGTCGAGAAGGGACCTCAGAGTTCCTTGGTGAACCGCACCCAACGCGCGAGCAGGTGTTCGGCCGCCCCAGAATCGATCGCGGCGACGGCCCTTTCCAAGCCGGCCTCCCAGGCAGGCACCCATTTGGCGTCGCTGGCTAGACCGGCATGCGCGACCATCGCACCCGCCGCGTTCAGCACGACGGCGTCGCGCACCGGTCCCTTGGCGCCGCCGAACACCTCACGCACCGAGGCTGCGTTGGCCGCCGCGTCACCGCCTGTCAACTCGCCGATGTCCGCACGCGCGAAGCCGAAGGCCGCGGGGTCGAACGTCAACCTCTCGACGGTGCCCGCCTGCACGCGCCAGATGACGCTCGTCGTCGTGGTGGTCAGCTCGTCGAGCCCGTCGTCACCGTGTACCACCAGCACGCTAGAACCGCGGGCGGCGAACACGCCTGCCATCACCTCTGCGAGATCTCCCCACGCACAACCGATCAGCCCAGCCCGCGGCCGGGCCGGATTCGTAAGAGGCCCAAGCAGATTGAAGACGGTCGGCACCCCAATCTCGCGACGAACCACCGAGGCGTGCCGAAAGGACGGGTGAAACTGAGGGGCGAACGCGAACCCGATCCCGACCTCGGCGACGCTGCGCGCGACCTCGTCGGGACTGAGATCGAGCCGGACACCGAGCGCCTCTAGCGTGTCCGCGCCGCCGGACAGCGACGACGCGGCGCGGTTGCCGTGCTTGACGACGGGGATTCCGCACGCGGCGACGACGATCGACGCCATCGTCGACAGGTTCACCGTGTTCGCGCCGTCCCCACCGGTTCCCACGACGTCGACGGCGTCGGCGAACGCGTCACTGGTGATCCGGCGAGCGTGCACGAGCATCGCGTCGGCGAGTTCGGTGACCTCCGCGGAGGTTGGGCGCTTCATCTTCATGGCGACCGCGAAACCCGCGATCTGGGCCGGTGTCGCCACGCCGGTCATGATCTCGTTCATCGCCCAGGACGCCTGGCCGGTGAGCAGATTCTGGCCGGTGGTCAGTCGCCCGAGAATCTGGGGCCAGGCAAGGGAATCGTCGGAAGCCACGGAAGTGAGACTAATTGGCCGAGTCCTGCCAGGGTCACCGCCACGATTCGGACAGGAATATGACGAATCTCGCGACCCGGGTGGAGTTAAACAACTACAAAGCGTCATACTTCATGTGTGACGAGCGCTGTAGGCACCTCGGGAACCGCGATCACGTCGCGGGTGCATTCGCTGAATCGCCCGAACATGGTAAGTGTTGGCACCATAGTGTGGCTTTCCAGCGAGCTGATGTTCTTTGCTGGATTGTTCGCCATGTACTTCACCGCGAGGGCGCAGGCGGCAGGCGACTGGCCTCCCCACCCCACGGAGTTGAACCTCTATCAAGCGGTGCCCGTGACGTTGGTGCTCATCGCCTCGTCGTTCACCTGCCAGATGGGCGTCTTCGCCGCCGAGCGCGGCGACGTCTTCGGACTGCGCCGGTGGTACGTCATCACGTTCCTGATGGGCGCATTCTTCGTCGCGGGCCAGGGCTACGAGTACTACCACCTGGTCACCCACGGAACCACCATCCCTGGCAGCGCATACGGCTCGGTCTTCTACTTGGCCACCGGATTCCACGGCCTGCACGTCATCGGCGGTCTCGTCGCCTTCGTCTTCCTCCTGGCGCGCACCACGATGAGCAAGTTCACCCCGGCGCAGGCCACGGCGGCGATCGTCGTCTCGTACTACTGGCACTTCGTCGACATCGTGTGGATCGCCTTGTTCGCCACTATCTATTTCGTCCGGTGACGGGCTCACCGATGAGTCCGGGAATCCGACGATGAGAAGGGGTTAGATGACCAGCAAGTCACGCCGTCGAATGCGCCGACGCCTGTCGGCTGGGCTCCTATTGCTGATCGCCCTCGCCGTATCCGGCGGGCTCGCGGCGATCCTCACGCCCACGCCGCAAGTCGCCCAGGCCGACGAGTCGCAGCTGGCGCTTCTGCGAACCGGCCAGCAGCTGTTCGAGACCTCCTGCGTGACGTGCCACGGCGCGAACCTCCAAGGCGTTCCCGACCGCGGCCCTAGCCTCATCGGGACCGGCGACGCGGCCGTCTACTTCCAGGTGTCGACGGGACGCATGCCCGCGATGCGCGGCGAAGCTCAGGTGCCGCGCAAGGACGTCGTGTTCGATGACCACCAGATCGACGCGCTCGGTGCCTACGTTCAGGCCAACGGCGGCGGGCCCGTCGCGCCGCGTGACCCGAACACCGGTGCCGTCCTGCAGGATTCGCTCATCGGCTCCGACGTGGCCCGCGGCGGTGACCTGTTCCGGCTGAACTGCGCGTCCTGCCACAACTTCACGGGGAAGGGCGGTGCGCTGTCGTCGGGCAAGTACGCGCCTCCTCTCGACGAGGCCGAGCCCGCCCAGATCTTCACCGCAATGCTGACTGGGCCCCAGAACATGCCCAAGTTCTCCGACCGACAGCTGTCCCCCGAGGAGAAGCGCGACATCGTGGCATACGTCAGAGAGGCTACGGAGACCCCCAACCCCGGCGGCTACGGCCTCGGCGGATTCGGTCCGGCCCCAGAGGGAATGGCGGCGTGGATCATTGGAATGGTCGCCGTGATCGGTGTTGCGCTGTGGGTGGGATCACGCTCATGAGCGACGACATCAAGAGGCCAACGGACGCCGAACTGGCGGAGATGTCACGCGACGAATTGGTCGCGCTCGGCGGCAAGATCGACGGCGTCGAGACGGTGTTCAAGGAGCCGCGCTGGACGGTCGAGGGCACCAAGGCAGAGAAGCGAGCCGAGCGACTGGTGGCCCGCTGGCTGCTGTTCGGCGGCTTCTGTGGCCTGGCGCTGCTGCTGGTGTTCCTCTTCTGGCCATGGGAGTACAAGCCCTACGGATCAGAGGGCGAGTTCGTTTACAGCCTGGCCACGCCGCTCTACGGCCTGACGTTCGGCCTGTCGATCCTCTCGATCGGCATTGGCGCGGTGCTGTTCCAGAAGAAGTTCATCCCCGAGGAAATCTCGATTCAGGACCGCCACGACGGCAGGTCACCGGAGTTGGAGCGCAAGGCCACCGCCGCCAATCTGACGGATGCGCTGGAAGGCTCGACGATCAAGCGGCGCAAGCTGATTGGCATGTCGCTCGGCATCGGGCTCGGGGCGTTTGGCCTCGGTACCGCGATCGCCTTCATCGGCGGCATCATCAAGAATCCGTGGAAGCCCGTCGTACCGACTAGCAAGGGCCTCACCGCCGTGCTGTGGACCTCGGGATGGACGCCACGCTTCGACGGGGAAACCATCTACATCGCGCGCGCGACCGGCCAACCCGGCTCGTCGCCGTTCGTCAAGATGCGCCCGGAAGACATCGACGCGGGCGGCATGGAGACGGTCTTCCCGCTGCGCGAGAGCGACGGCGACGGAACCACCGTCGAGTCGGCGCACAAGCTCACCGAGATCGCAATGGGGGTCCGCAACCCGGTCATGCTGATCCGCATCCGGCCCGAGGACATGCCGCGCGTCGTAAAGCGTCAGGGACAGGAAAGCTTTAACTTCGGCGACCTGTTCGCCTTCACCAAGGTCTGCTCGCACTTGGGTTGCCCCTCTTCGCTTTACGAGCAACAGACCTACCGAATCCTGTGCCCCTGCCACCAGTCGCAGTTCGACGCCCTGCACTTCGCGAGGCCGATCTTCGGCCCGGCTGCACGCGCACTGGCTCAACTTCCGATTACGATCGACAAGGACGGCTATCTCGTCGCCAACGGCAACTTCATCGAAGCCGTCGGACCGGCATTCTGGGAGCGCACCTCATGAGTCCAAACCTTGCAGACGTCATGGCCCATCAAGGTGACGCGATCGATTCGCGCTACCACCCGTCGGCCGCGGTACGGCGTCAGCTCAACAAGGTCTTCCCGACGCACTGGTCCTTCCTGCTCGGTGAGATCGCCTTGTACAGCTTCATCGTCCTGCTACTCACCGGTGTGTATCTGACGTTGTTCTTCGACCCTTCGATGGCCGAGGTCACGTATCACGGTGTCTACCAACCGCTCAACGGCATCCAGATGTCACGGGCGTACGAGACGACGCTGGACATCTCGTTCGAGGTTCGTGGCGGTCTGTTCGTCAGGCAGGTGCACCACTGGGCCGCGCTGCTGTTCGCCGCGTCGATCATGGTCCACCTCGCCAGGATCTTCTTCACCGGCGCATTCCGCCGTCCGCGTGAAGCGAACTGGGTTATCGGTTCGCTGCTGCTGATTCTCGCGATGTTCGAGGGCTACTTCGGCTACTCGCTGCCCGACGACCTGCTCTCGGGCACCGGCCTGCGCGCCGCGTTCTCGTCGATCACGCTCGGCATGCCGCTGATCGGAACTTGGCTGCACTGGGCGCTTTTCGGCGGTGACTTCCCCGGCGAAATCATCATCCCGCGCTTGTACGCCATACACATCCTGCTGGTGCCCGGCATCATCCTCGCCCTGATCGGGGTGCACCTGGCGATGGTGTGGTTCCAGAAGCACACCCAATTCCCCGGCCCAGGGCGAACCGAGCACAACGTCGTCGGCGTGCGAGTCATGCCCGTCTTCGCGGTGAAGTCCGGTGCGTTCTTCGCGATGACCGTCGGCATCCTGGGCCTCATGGGCGGTCTGCTGCAGATCAACCCGATCTGGCAACTGGGCCCCTACAAGCCCTCACAGATCTCGGCAGGCAGCCAGCCCGACTTCTACATGATGTGGACCGACGGCCTCGCCCGTATGTGGCCGGCGTGGGAGTTCTACTTCTGGCACCACACTGTTCCAGGACCGGTGGCAGTCGCGCTGATCATGGGTGGCGTCTTCATCTTGCTGTCTATCTACCCGTTCCTAGAGAAGAAGTTGAGCGGCGACGACCTGCACCACAATCTGCTGCAACGGCCGCGCGACGTGCCGGTGCGCACCGCGATCGGCGCGATGGCGATCGCCTTCTACATCGTGCTGACGTTCGCCTGCATGAACGACATCATCGCGCTGAAGTTCCACATCTCGCTGAACGCGACCACCTGGATCGGCCGCATCGGCATGGTGGTGCTGCCAGGCATCGTCTACTACCTGACCTACCGTTGGTGCGTCAGCCTTCAACGCAGTGACCGCGCGGTGCTCGAACATGGCATCGAGACCGGCATCATCAAGCGGCTTCCGCACGGCGCCTACGTCGAGCTGCATCAGCCGCTCGGCCCGGTCGACGACCATGGACATCCAATTCCGTTGGAGTATCAGGGCGCAGCGGTGCCCAAGCGGATGAACAAGCTCGGCTCCGCGGGTGCTCCCGGCACGGGCAGCTTCTTGCGTGCGGACCCGGAGTCCGAACGCGAGGCCTTGGTCGAGGCCGCGCACGCGTCGGAGCGCAGAGCGCTCACCGCCGTCAAGGAGTACCAGGACGAAGAGATCGGTACGAACGGCCACAGCGGCAACGGTCACAGCGGCAACGGTCACCACTGACGGTTGCCGGTTGGCAGGCACTCGAAGGAGGAAGCCCGTCAGGCCAGAACGGCGCGTAACTGACGTAGGTAGAACCACGGCACCGCAGGCATCGCCAACGCGATGACCGCTGCAAAGCCGTAGGCGAACCAGGACGCCGTGTCGCGGTCAGTCGCGACGAGATAGGTACCGACGCTGATCACGGTGGTCGCCGCGCCGATCGCGCTGAAGATGATGACCGAGCAACGCAACCAGATTTGATCGACGGCTGCGGTGGGGAACGCCACGCGGCTGCTGGCAGGCGGTGTCGCATTGCGGCGGATCGCAGGCCCACCGAACGACCGAAGCTTCGTCGTCTCGACGGGATCGCCGAAAACCGACCGCGCAGGGGGGCCAGGCGAACGCGAGTCCCCGCCACCGGGGTTGGACCTGCGCGCCCGCAGCAATAGCGGTACGGCAGCGACGATCACGGCCGCCGACAGTCCGATCACGGTATAGAGCAGCCACGGCGTATCAGCCTGCGTTGCCTCAGCGCTGACGGAACGACCGCTGGCGAGGGCGACGAGGGCGACGACTGCGGCGACGCCTGCACCGAGCGCTGCCAACCACAGCACGGCACACACGATGATGAGAATTCGATCGACTTGATCGGTCTCACTTGGGTTCAACTGCGAGCGGACTGGGTCGTTGTGGATGGCCATTAGCAGCTGGTCTGCCAATCGTTGTTTTGTGATGAAGCGATGGTCTGGCCGTCACTGGTGGTGATGGTGCAGTTCAGATGGCTCAGGCGCAGCAGGCTCGACGCCTGTACCGACCCGAACTCCGACATCGAGATGGGTGTGACCGTAAGCGACCAGGGAATGTAGACGTTCTGCTGAGTCCGCTGGCGCCCGGAGGCGTCGGTGTAGGTCACCGAGATCCGATCGAGCGGCGCCTTGGTGCCCGTCACGGAGTACGTGATGAATCGCGGGCCTGCCGGTGTCGTCGTCGTGGGCGGCGGAGGCGGAGGCGGTGGGGGCGCCTCGGTGGGCTGTGGCTCCGGCGTCGGGGTCGGCGTCTCCGACGGTGGCGGCGGAGGTGGCGGCTCCTCGGTGCTCGGTGGTGGCGGCGGAGGCGGAGGCGGCGGAGTAGTCGTCGTGATCGCGTCCTGCGACGGCAGCGCCGACGTAGTCGTGCTCGTCGCCGGCGTCGCGATGTTGGTGTTGTCGGTGCGAGTCACGAGCTTCACCACGGAGACCACGAGCACGATCGCCGCAACGATGGCGGCGACGCCGACCAGCCAGGGCCATTTCGGCGGCGCAGGCGGGCCAGCCTGCTCGTACGCGTCGTAGTCATACAGCCCGGCGTCCGGGGCGATGTACGGCGCACTGGTGAACTGCTCGGACTCTGGGGCTGAGTACGCCCGCGAGTAAATCTCCGTCTCGCCCGTGCTTGGTGCGTCCTGAGTCGGTTCTTCCGGTTTCGGAGAATCCGGCTCGGGGGGATTCGGCCCGCTCATCTACGCCTGTCCTTGTCGACTACTCGGTCGGCGCGACGGGACTACACGTGAAGTTACCCACCGCGCCCCGGCAACATTACCGAACGGTGAGCACGAGAAGTCGTGGCAAACGGTCACGACGGCCAACTGACGCCCGTATCGTGACCTGCCGCCGCTGGGTCAGTGCTTCTCGGGCCCGGTGTAGTACTCGAAGACCAGACCTGCCGCCGAGGCGATCACGAAGACTCCGCCTGCGACGATCAGCCACGGCAGCCACAGAGCGACCGCAACCGCGGCCACCGACGCCGAGAGCGCGATCAGGAGGGGCCACCAGCTGTGCGGGCTGTAGAAGCCCAACTCCCCTGCCCCGTCGGCGATTTCGGCGTCCTCGTAGTCCTCGGGACGGGTATCGAGTCGCCGAGCGACGAAGCGAAAGAAGGTGCCGGTAAGCAGCGTCAAGCCGGTGGTGAGCACCAACGCCGTGGTGCCCGCCCACTCGATTCCGCCGTACTGGTAGATCGCCGTAAGCGCGCCGTAGCCGACCGCCGCCAGAGCGAAGAAGGCGGTGAGGATTTCGAACAACCTGGCTTCGATGTGCATGGATGTCCCTACTTACTCGCCTGAGGTACCTGTTCACCGCGACGGGTGTCGAACGGATGGGTGGTGATCGCCTCCGGCTGCTGATTGATGGCAGCTAGCGCGTCGGCGTTGGTCCCGTCCGGATGGGCCTTGCGGTAGTCGAGGTAGGCCCTGAAGTCGTTGGGCGACACGACCCTTACCTCGAAGTTCATCATCGAGTGGTAAGTGCCGCACATCTCGGTGCATCGACCGACGAACGCCGACCAGCTCTCGTTGTTGGGGAGCTGGATCTCGCTGATCTGGAAGACGTTGTCGGAGTGATTGGCCTTCGGGTCGGGCATCACGTCGCGCTTGAACAAGAACTCTGGCACCCAGAACCCATGGATCACGTCCGCGGAGGCGATCTGGAACTCGATGCGCTTGTTCGACGGCAGCACCAGGATTGGGATCTCGGTGCTAGTGCCGATGGTCTCGATCTTGTCGAAGTTGAGGTACCTGCGGTCCTCGGGGTTCTGCCCGCGGATGGGGCCTACGCGTTCCTCGCCGTGGGCGTCGACGCCCTCTGGCACGGAGCGCATCGCCTCTTGGCGGGCGGAATCGACGCCGTCGTAGTCGTAGGTGCCGTCCTTGTAGTCGACCTTCTGGTACCCGAACTTCCAGTTCCACTGGAAGGCGGTGACGTCGATCACGACCTCGGGGTTGGGCTCCTTGTGCAACATCTTCTCCTGCACGACCACGGTGAAGTAGAAGAGCACCGAGATGATCAGGAACGGCACCACGGTGAGCACCAGCTCCAGCGGCATGTTGTAGCCGAACTGACGTGGTAGCTCGGTGTCCGTCTTCTTCTTCCGGTGGAATGCACTCGTCCAGAAGATGAGCACGTAGACGATCCCGCCGACCACGAACGAGGCGACCACCGAGCCGATCCACAGCTCGCGGTTGAGCTTGCCCTCGGGGGTGATGCCGTACGGCCAGCCGAGGCCGAGGGCCTCAGACCAGCTGCACCCGCTGAGCAGAAGCGCCGTACCAGCGAGAATGACTGACAACGCCACCAAACGGAGCCGTCGAGCGGTCACGTTGGCGCCTCCTAGAAGTCGGTGATGCTAGGCGAATACTACGCAGCGTAGACCACCTTGGCGGGGAGGAGCGAAGCGACCGGGGAATGTCTCTTGGGGCGGGAGCGAAGCGACCGAGGAATGACACTTCGGGCAGGAGCGAAGCGACCGAGGAATGACACTTGGGGCAGGAGCGAAGCGACCGGGGGATGACACCGACGCCGGTCTCGATACATCTCGCGGTTAGCGCATACTGGCCCGGTGTGCGGACTGCTGGCCTACCTGACAGACCCTTCCGTTGCCGTCTCATCGGAGCTAGTCGACGCAGTTTCTTCAGCGTCGCACCTGATGCGTCACCGCGGTCCCGACGAGCCGGGTACCTGGTCGGATGACTCCGCCCGACCAACAGCAGTGTTGGGATTCAACCGGTTGTCGATCATCGACATTGCCCACAGCCACCAGCCGTTGCGATGGGGGCCCCCGGATTCGCCGGGCCGCTACGTGTTGGTCTTCAACGGCGAGATTTACAACTACTTGGAACTGCGCGACGAGCTCGCCGCCCAAAACGGTGCCGTCTTCGCCACCGATGGCGACGGTGAGGCGATCATCGCCGCTTACCACCACTGGGGCGCCGAAGCCCTGACCAGGCTCCGCGGCATGTTCGCCTTCGCGATCTGGGACACCGTCGAGCGCGTGATGTTCTGCGCACGGGATCCGTTCGGCATCAAACCGCTTTTCATGGCCACCGGGACCGGCGGCACGATCGTCGGCAGCGAGAAGAAGTGCCTACTCGACCTCGCACCGACGCTGGGCATCGACCTCGGCGTCGACGAGCGCGCCGTCCAGCACTACACCGTCCTGCAGTACGTGCCCGAGCCCGAGACGTTGCACCGCGGCATCCGTCGGCTCGAGTCGGGAAGCTACGCACGCATCCGCCCTGGCGGCGAACCCGAGGTCGCCCGCTACTTCACTCCCAAGTTCGCCGCGACCCCGTTCGCGGCAGGCGCCGAGCAGAGCCGATACGACGAGATCACTGCCGTACTAGAGGATTCGGTGGCCAAGCACATGCGCGCCGACGTCACCGTCGGCGCCTTCCTCTCCGGCGGCATCGACTCGACCGCGATCGCCGCACTGGCGATGCGACACAACCCGCGACTGATCACCTTCACGACGGGCTTCGAACGCGAGGGGTTCTCCGAGGTCGACGTCGCGGTCGCGTCGGCGGAGGCGATCGGTGCACGACACGTAACCAAGGTCGTCAGTCAGTCCGAGTTCGTCGATGCGCTGCCCGAGATCGTCTGGTATCTCGACGAACCGGTGGCCGATCCCGCCCTCGTTCCGCTGTTCTTCATCGCGCGCGAGGCCCGCAAGCACGTGAAGGTGGTGTTGTCGGGCGAAGGCGCCGACGAGCTGTTCGGCGGCTACACGATCTATCGCGAACCCTTGTCGCTCAAGGCCTTCGACTACGTTCCGCGGCCGGTGCGCCGCTCGCTGGGCAAGGCCTCGAAGCCACTTCCCGATGGCATGCGCGGCAAGAGCCTGCTGCATCGTGGCTCTCTGACGCTCGAGGAGCGCTACTACGGCAATGCACGCAGCTTCTCCGACGACCAACTGCGGGCGACGCTGCCGGGGTTCCGGCAGGAGTGGACGCACACCGACGTCACGGGTCCGCTGTACGCCGCGTCGGACGGCTGGGATCCCGTGGCGCGCATGCAGCACGTCGACCTGTTCACCTGGTTGCGCGGTGACATCCTCGTCAAGGCCGACAAGATGACGATGGCGAACTCGCTGGAGCTGCGGGTGCCGTTTCTGGATCCCGAGGTATTCGCGGTGGCGTCCCGGCTACCGCTCGACCAGAAGATCACTCGATCGACCACCAAGTTCGCGCTGCGCCGGGCGTTGGAACCAATCGTGCCTGCACACGTACTCAATCGGCCCAAGCTGGGCTTCCCCGTGCCCATTCGGCACTGGTTGCGGGCAGGCGAGCTGCTCGATTGGGCCTACGCGATGGTCGACGCATCGCAGGCAGACGAGCTGGTGGACGCGTCGGCGGTGCGACGCATGCTCGACGAGCATCGCAACGGCGTGAGCGATCACAGTCGTCGGCTGTGGACGGTGCTGATCTTCATGCTGTGGCACGCCATATTCGTCGAGCACAGCGTGACGCCACGGATCAGTGAACCGGTCTACCCGGTGCAGCTCTAGCGCGTTACAGGGCCGCGGCGATCTCCGCGCCCGCGTCGGCACCGTACGCGTCACCGATGCGTGCGATCGCGGCGTTCTGGTCCCACGTCCACTCCTGCGGGCCTGGCGCCTCCAGAACCAACACCGCGACCATCGAGGCCAGCTGTGCGGAGCGCTCCAGGCTCAGTCCGACACTGCGACCCGTGAGGAATCCGGCCCGGAATGCGTCGCCGATACCCGTCGGGTCCGCCTGATGGGTCTCGGGCACGACGCCGACGTGGA